>JGI24140J50213_10000001_pt1 | contig 129566 bp, 112 predicted proteins | sample BarGraIncu00222A_FD_50213 | JGI IMG/M metagenome (IMG submission 50213)
CTCACTCTGGGCTCACTCTGGGCTCACTCTGGGCTCACTCTGGGCTCACTCGCGCTCAGGACTCCTTGACCGCGATGCTCTCGACGGTGTGGGCGATCTTCTCGAACCCGTCGGCCGCCTCCTCGAGCGCCTCCGCGACGTCCTTGAGCTTCATCACCGTCATCGCCTTGTACTCACCGTTGAAGATGCGGGCGAGGAACCTGCGGTGCGTGCGGTCGGCCTCGTTCTCCAGCCGGTTGATCTCGATCCAGTAGTCGGCGAGGTGCCGCATCGTCCGGAGCCTTGGCATCGCCTCGGCGGTGAGCTCGGCGGCTCGGGCGAGGACCCGTACCTGGTCGCTGAACTCCTCGGGCAGCTCCTCGATCGCGTACAGGACGACGAGGTCCACCGCAGCGTCCATCGCGTCCATGACGTCGTCGAGTCGGGACGCGAGCGCGTAGATGTCCTCACGGTCGAACGGCGTGATGAACGTGGAGTTGACCGTCGACATGATCCGGTGGGTGGTCTCGTCGGCCGCGTGCTCGGCCTCGCGCATGCGTTCGGCGATCGGTTCGCGCAACGCCGGGTCGGCTGCGAGCAGCTCGGAGAGGAGTGCCGCCCCGGTCACCAGGTGCCCCGCCGACTCGGCGAACATGCCGTAGAACCGCGTATCACGCGGGGTGAGGCGCACAGGTTTCTCCCGGGATGGCCGACCGATGGCTGCGGGAGGATGCTAGGGCACCTGGGCCGGAGGCCGGGCCAGCACCGGGATACCTACCCGGAGGTCAGACTCCGGGGTCAGGCTCCAGTCGGTGGCTTGACCCCGAGCACGGCGTCGACCTCGGCGACGGTCAGCGGGCCGTCGTGGCTGGACGCAGCGATGACGAGCTCGCCATACAGCTCGATCTCCTCGAGCTGGTCCGCATCGTGCAGACTGAGGTCCGGCTTCACCCGATCAGGCTAGAACGCCGACCGGGGGTGCTGCATGGTCCGTCCGGATGGTTCATCGGGATAGCCCGCGGGCCTGGCAGGACGTACCTTGGGCCCATGACCGATCAGCGGCTCGAGGCCTCCCCCGGCGCTGGTGCGGCCAAGGGTGGTGCGGTCCCCGACGACCGGCCCGTCGTCCTCGACCCCGCCGAGGTCCTGCACAAGATCCGCCTCGTCGACCGTGGGCCGTTCATCGTCGCGCAGTGCGCCGGCTGCGGCTGGGAGACGTTCGCCCGGCGGTCACGGCCGCTCGCCCGCCGCGAGGGGCGCGACCACGAGATCCTGCACGCCCCACCGCGCTGATCCGGTTCCCTCGAAGGGTCAGCCGCGCAGCACCGGGCGGGTGAGGCAGGTCGGCCCGCCGTCGCCCTTGTTGATCTCGCTCGCTGCGTACGTGTGCACCTCGACGCCGGCCGACTCGAGCATGGCCTGGGTACGCGGCGTGGCATCGGTCATGACGACGACGCCCGGACGGACGGCCAGGACGTTGCAGCCCTGGTCCTCGAACTCGGCATCGTCCACCGGGAGCGTACGGATCCCACGGACAGCGAGGTCCTCCAGCAGCCGTACGGGCGCGAGGGGCGGGTAGGTGAGCGCCAGGTCGTCGGCCACGAGGGACACGACGCTCATCAGGTGCAGCACGTGGTCCGGTCCGCGCCAGGCCGGGAGGTCGTACGCCTGAACGCGGGCGCCCTCTAGTGCGAGGAGCGCACCCAGCTGCTCCACGGCGGCGGCGCTCGTACGAAAGCCGCGGCCGATCGCGAGCGTCGTCTCGTCCAGCCAGAACATGTCGCCGCCGTCGGTGTGCGCCGCTCCGGTCAGGACCCCGACCTCCGGGACCAAGGCGACGTCACGGAGGAACGCAGCCAGCAGCGGAGGTTCGGGCGACCGCACGGGCTTGGTCATCGCGAGGCGGACGAACCCCTCGCCGACCACGAAGCACGAGTCATGGACGAAGGTGAAGTCGACGAGGCCGTCCTCCGCGACGGTGTTGAGCACCTCGACCCCGAGCGACTGCAGCAGCACGCGGAAGGCGGCGTGCTGCTCGAGCAGGAGGCCCGTGTCGGGCTGTCGCCAGCCGGCAGCTGCGAAGTCGCCCGTCGTGGCGGGCGTGGCGGTGACGACCCGGCGGAGCGGGGCCGTCTCGGAGCGCACGCCGAAGGTTCGGTCCGCGGCTGCCACTAGTGGCCCAGCGACGGCGGGCAGGTGACGCAGTGCGTCGCCCACGGGCGTGCCGCCAGCCGTTCGGGCGCGATCGCGGTGCCGCACCGGTCGCAGCAGCCGTACGTGCCCTCGGCCACCTTGTCCTGGGCGCGCATGACCTCGGTGAGCAGCAGGCCGAGCCCGTCGTGGGCGGCGACCTGCGTGATGCGCTCGACCGCGATGCTCGTGCCGTCGCCGACCCGCTTGCCGAACGAGATGCCGCCCTCGTCCGTCGTCGGCGCCGACAGAACGGCCAGCTCGGCCTCGAGCTCGGCCCGCTTGGCAGCGAGCGCCGGAAGGAGGCTGTGGGGCAGGCTGACGCCGGGTCCGCTCAACGCGACGACCTCCTCGACAACCCCCGCTGACTGACTGGTGACTCAGCAGGAGGATAGCGCGACGTCAGATCCGGTAGGTGGCATCCCATTCCGGTGCGGCGACGTCCATCTGCGCCTTCTGCAAATGTCCGGAATAGTCCCAGTTGACCGACTGCCAGCGGGTGAACTGGTCGAGCACCCAGATCCCGGACTGCCGGGACCCGTTCCCGCTCCGGCCGTTGCCGCCGAACGGCAGGTGCGCCTCGGCGCCCGAGGTGGAGTTGTTCACGCTGACCATCCCGGCGCTGATCCCGGCGCGGAACCGCCATACCGACGACGGGTCGTTCGTGTAGATCGACGAGGACAGCCCGTACCCGTGTCCGTTCGACAGGGCCAGCGCCTCGTCGAGGTCGGCGAACCCGCCGAGACCGACGAGGGGGCCGAAGGTCTCGGTGTCGTACAGCGCGTCGCCCGGCCGCACCCCCTCGACGATGGTGGGGTGCGCGAAGACCCCGAGGTCGGGGTCCCCGACGAAGCCGGCCCTCGGGTTCGCCGTGGTGATCCGACCCACCCCTGTCGAGCCGTGCACGGTGTGGTGCGCCTGCACGAGCTCGAGGTTGCGCTCGTGGGCGGCCAGGTAGCGCTCGGAGATCATCGGCCCGTACACGACGTCCTGGGTCGGGTCGCCGACCGCCGCCGACCCGACCGCGGCGACGAAGCGGCGGCGGAACTCGTCGTAGACCGGCCGCTGCACCCACACGGTCCCAAGCGACGTGCAGCGCTGGCCCGACGTACCGAACCCGGAGAACAGCGCGCCCTCGACGGCGAGGTCGAGGTCGGCATCGGCCATGACCACCATGGGGTTCTTGCCACCGAGCTCCAGGCAGGGTGACTGGAGGTGGCGGCCGCACAGCTCGCCGATCGCCCGCCCCACGGCCGTCGAGCCGGTGAATCCGACCTTGTCGACCAGGTGCTCGTCGAGCGCCTGCTGCAGCGCCTCGAACGTCGTCGGCCCGTCGGCGACCACGGTCTGCAGGACGTCGGCCGGCACTCCGGCGGCGGCGAACAGCGCACCGAAGGCGGCGGAGATGGCGGGCGTGGACTCAGCCGGCTTCCACACGACCGCGTTGCCGCAGAGCAGGGCGGGCACGAGGTACCACGATGCGACGGCCACCGGGAAGTTCGGCGCCGTCACGATCAGTGCGACACCCACCGGCGTACGGAACGTGAAGAGCTGCTTGTCCGGCATCTCGCTGGGCACCGTCTGGCCGTACAGCCGGCGGCCCTCGCCGAGGAAGAAGTCGCAGGTGTCGACGACCTCCTGCACCTCGCCCAGGGACTCGGCGAGCGGCTTCCCGATCTCGCGGGTGATCAGGGCGGCGAGCGCGTCCTTGTTGGCCTCGACGAGCCGGCCGAGCTGGGCGATGACCCGTCCGCGGGCGGGCGCCGGTGTGGTGGCCCAGCCGTGCGCCGCACCGCGGGCGTTGCGCAACGCGCTGACCAGCTCGGGCGCGCCGGCGAGCTCGACCTCGGCCACCAGGTCGGAGAGGTCGGCCGGGTTCCTGGACACGTAGGTCGTCATGCCCGCCAGCCTGCCAGACCCGCCGCCCAGGAGACTCCCTCCCAGCTCCCCCCGGGTGGGCGGGGGAGGATGGGGGGCGTGGACGACCGTACGACCGCTGGGGCGGTCCTCGACCTGCTCGCCGGGTACGGCGTGACGACCGTGTTCGGGCTGCCGGGGGTGCACAACCTGGCGTTCTGGGACGCGCTCGGAGCCGGGCGGCCGCGGATCGTGGGCGTTCGGCACGAGCAGACGGCCGCGTACGCCGCCGACGGGCTGGCCCGGACCACGGGCGGTCTCGGGGTCGCGCTCACGACCACGGGCCCGGGCGCGGCCAACGCGGTCGCCGCGTTCGGCGAGGCCGCCGCGAGCGGTTCCCCCGTCCTGCTGATCGCGTCGGAGGTGTCTACGGCTCTGCGCCGGCCAGGCATCGTCCGCGGGATCCTGCACGAGAGCCGCGACCAGGCCGCCCTGTTCGCGCCGCTGGCGAAGGCGGTCTACCGGCCCGAGTCGGGGCTCGCTGCGATCGAGGCGGTCGCACGCGCGGTGAGCACGGCGATGACGTTCCCACGTGGGCCGGTCTACGTGGGGATCCCGGTGGACGTGCTCGGCTCCGTTCTGCCGAGGTCCGACCGGCCCCTGCNCCGCCCGCACGTGCCGGCGGTCGAGTCGCCGGCCACCTCCGAGGTCGACGCGGCGCTCGCACTGATCGCGTCGTCCCGGCGGCCGCTGGTCTGGGTCGGTGGCGGTGCGGTCGCGAGCGGTGCCGCCGACGCGGTTGCGGCCCTGGCCGGCCGGCTCGGTGCCCCCGTCATCACGACGTACGCAGCTCGCGGCCTGCTCGCGTCCGGGCACCCGCTGCTCGTCGACGCCCCGCCGCACGAGCCGGAGGTCGACGCCCTCGTCGAGCAGGCCGACCTGATGATCGCGCTCGGTACTGCGTTCGACGGCATGACGACGCGCAACTGGAAGCAGCCGGTACCCGCGAAGCTCCTCGTCGTCAACGTCGACCCAGAGCACGTCGACCTCGCCTACCCCGCGACGGTCGGCGTGGTCGGCGACGTGCGGCTCACCTGCGACGCCCTCGCCGTACGGATGCGCCAGCGTGACGCCTGGGCCGACTCAGTCTTCCGCATCGGTACGGACATCCGGGCCCGCCTCAGGGCCGACACCCGTACCCGCGAGGCGACCGACCTGCTCGCCGCGATCGAGGGCGCGTGGCCAGACGACGGCCCGCTCGTCTGCGACATGGCCGTCGCCGGCTACTGGGTCGGCGGGTACGCCGCGCGACGAGAACCCAGGCGGCTGCAGTACCCGGTGGGCTGGGGGACGCTCGGCTACGCGCTGCCTGCGTCCGTCGGTGCCGGGGTCGCCGATGTCGGGCCAGTGCTGGTCGTCTGCGGCGACGGCGGCGCCGTCATGGCGCTCGGCGAGCTCGCGACCCTGGCCCAGGAACGGCTCCCGGTCACGGTCCTCGTGGTCGACGACGGCGGGTACGGGATGCTGCGCTACGACCAGCAGGTGTTCGGGCACGAGGAGCGCGGCGTCGACCTGCTCGGACCGGACTGGCTCGCAGTCGCCGCCGCCTTCGGCATCCCGGCCGTCGAGGTGACGGGTGCTGGTGCGCCGCTCCAGGCTGCCCTCGCCTCCGCGGCCGCAGCCGGCGGCCCGCGGCTGGTCCTGCTGCGCGCCACGCTCTTCCCGCCGCGCACGACATCACCCCGCTGGGCCGAGGCGTGAGCGAGCGCCTTGGGTTGACAGTTGTGGGTGGTAGATCAAACCGATCGTCAGTCTTGGCTGCCATCGCCGCGGCGGCGCTCCTTGGCAGCGCAGGCTGCAGCTCCGGGTCCGAGACGGTACGGGGGTCGGGATCGGTCGGTCCGTCGGTGGGCGCCGGGCCGAGCGGCTCCGGCAGCGTCGGGCCGCTCGCATCAGCGGGCTCCGCCGGGCCGGGTGGCGCCACGGGCGGCGGCCAGCCGACCGGCGCCGGCGCCTCCGAAGGAGGCGTGGCCACCACGGTGCCCACGCACGACAGCACCAAGGCCCCACGGCTCCCCACCCCCGGCGGGATGCAGCCGCCCACCGCCACCGCGGCGCATGCGGTCGGATGCACCCCGCTCACCAGCGGCGGCTGGCAGGCCACCTTCGTCGTGACGCTCACCGGCGGCCAGCAGTGGGCCGTGCTCCCGGCGCTGGGTCCAGCGACGCCGACGGGCGCCGACGAGTGGACGATCGTCGTCCAGGAGGGTGCCGACGGGCCGCAGCCGATCCGGATGGACCGTGTCGAGGTCGGTGGTGGGGCGCCGTTCCGCACGGCGTACGTCCCGCTCGGCCCCGGGGTCGCGACTCAGGCCGCCTGCCCCAGCTGATCCGCGAGTCAGCAATGCGCGCCGACCGGGTAGCCTCCGTCGGTGGTCGAGGTTGCCGTGCACGTGAGCGTCCCGCCGGACCGGCGACGGACGCTCGGCTACGCCATGGTCGTGACGTCGGCCCTGCTGTTCGGCCTCAACGGCACCGTCTCGAAGGTGATGCTGCTCGGCGGGATGCCGGCGCAGGAGCTGACCGANCTGCGCTCGACGGGTGCCTTCCTCGGGCTTCTCGCCATCGTGCTGGTCACGCGGCCGAGCACCCTGCGCGTGCCGTGGCGCGAGCTCCCGGTGATCGCCGCGTACGGGATCCTCGGCGTCGCGGCGACGCAGTGGCTGTACTTCGTCGCCATCAAGCGGCTCCCTGTCGGGATCGCGTTGTTGCTGGAGTTCACGGCACCGCTGCTGGTCGCGCTGTGGGCGAGGTTCGTCCGGCACGAGCCGGTACGGCGCCGGGTGTGGCTCGCCCTCGCCCTGTCGCTGTCCGGGCTCGCGGTCGTCGCGGAGGTCTGGGGCGGGCTGCGCCTCGACGGTCTCGGGGTGGCCGCGGGGATCACCGCGGCGTTCGTCCTCTGCCTGTACTTCGTCCTCGGCGAGCACATGGTCAGCGACCGCGACCCGGTCTCGTTGACCTGCCTGGCGTTCGGCTTCGCGAGCCTGTTCTGGGCGCTCCTTCGGCCGTGGTGGAACTTCCCTTTCTCGTTGCTGGCCAAGGATGTCTCGCTGCTCGGCAACTACAGCGACGTCCACGTACCGATGTGGGTGCTGTCCATCTCCCTGGTGGTCCTCGGCACGATCGTCCCGTTCACGTTGAGCATCGCGTCGCTGCGCCACCTCCGCGCCCGCCAGGTCGGCCTCGTCGGCATGGTCGAGCCCGTGGCCGCGACGATCATCGCCTACGTGTGGCTGGCCGAGGCGCTCGGCCCGGCCCAGCTGATCGGCGGCGCGGTCGTCATCACCGGCGTGATCCTCGCCGAGACCTCCCGGGCTTAGCCGGCCCGGCTGGCAGAGTGGGCCCGTGAACGCCGAGCAGGAGCGCATGGCCACAGTCGGCCACCCCGAGCACGGCCTCGAGTACGCCGGCCCCTGGTACACGTGGGGCCCGTACGTGTCGGAGCGGGCCTGGGGCACCGTGCGCGAGGACTACAGCGCCGACGGCGACGCGTGGCGCTCGTTCACCCACGACGAGTCGCGGTCGCGGGCGTACCGGTGGAGCGAGGACGGCCTCGCCGCGATCTGCACGCTTCATCAAGACCTCTGCCTCGGGCTCGCGCTCTGGAACGGCCGCGACCCGATCCTCAAGGAACGGCTGTTCGGGCTCACCGGGCACGAGGGCAACCACGGCGAGGACGTCAAGGAGTACTGGTGGTACGTCGACGCGACGCCCAGCCACTCCTGGCTGCGGTGGCGCTACCACTACCCGCAGGGACCGTTCCCGTACGACGACCTCGTCGCGGAGAACGGCCGGAGGACGAGGCTGGACCCGGAGTACGAGCTGCTGGACACGGGCGCGTTCGACGAGGACCGGTACTGGGTCGTCGAGGTGACGTACGCCAAGCGCGGCCCCACCGACGTGCTGATGACGGTCTCGGTGACCAACGCGGGCCCCGACGCAGACACCTTGCACGTGCTGCCCTCGCTGTGGTTCCGAGACACCTGGACCTGGGGCGCGACGCATCCGAAACCGGTGCTGCGCATGGAGGCCGGCGACCTGCTGGCCGAGCACGAGCGGGCGGGCGTGTACCGGCTGTCGGCGGCGCCCGGCCCCGGCGGCACCCCACCGACAGCGGTGTTCTGCGACAACGTGACGAACGCCCCGAAGCTGTACGGCGGCGACCCGCTCAGCGCGTACCCCAAGGACGGCATCAACGACCACGTCGTCTCCGGACAGCCGTCCGTCGACCCGGACCAGGTGGGGACCAAGGCGGCCTGGTGGTACCGCCTGGACGTACCAGCCGGCGAGACGGTCGAGCTCCGCCTGCGGCTGTTCTCGCCCACGGCCGGCGACGAGCCGGACCGGGCCTGGGCCGNCGCTCCGTTCGACGCGGTCGTCGCCGACCGGGCCGCCGAGGCCGACGAGTTCTACGCCGAGCTGGCCCCGCCGGGNACGACAGCCGAGCGGGCAGCGGTGATGCGCAGCGCCTTCGCCGGGATGGTGTGGGGCAAGCAGTTCTACCGGTACGACGTACCCGTCTGGCTCGACGGCGACCCCGGAGAGCCAGCGCCTCCGCCCGGCCGCGCGGACATCCGCAACGGCCGCTGGCGACACCTGGACGCCTACGACATCCTCTCGATGCCGGACCCGTGGGAGTACCCGTGGTTCGCCGCCTGGGACCTCGCCTTCCACTGCGTCGTCCTGTCGCACGTGGACCCGGCGTTCGCCAAGTACCAGCTGGTGCTGCTCTGCCGCGAGTGGTTCATGCACCCGAACGGCGCGCTGCCCGCGTACGAGTGGTCGTTCGACGACGTGAACCCGCCGGTGCACGCGTGGGCGGCCCTGAAGGTGTTCGACATCGACGCCGCGGCGTCGGGGACCCGCGACTACGCGTTCCTCGAGCGGGTGTTCCAGAAGCTGCTGATCAACTTCACCTGGTGGGTCAACCGAGAGGACCCGGACGGCAACAACGCGTTCGAGGGCGGCTTCCTCGGCCTGGACAACATCGGCCCGATCGACCGCTCGCACCTGCCGCCCGGCTGCCGCCTCGAGCAGAGCGACGGCACGGCCTGGATGGCGTTCTACGCCCTGTCGATGCTCAACATCGCACTCGTGCTGTCGGACCACGACGACGTGTACGAGGACATCGCGACCAAGTTCTTCGAGCACTTCGCCGCCATCACCGACGGCGTGGCGGACAACGGCCTCTGGGACCCCGCCGACGGGTTCTTCTACGACCAGCTGGTGCGCCCCGACGGGACGCGGGTGCCGCTTCGGGTCAAGTCGGTCGTGGGGCTCATCCCGGTGCTCGCGGCCCTCGACGTGGCGGAGTCGACGACGGTGCCACGGAGCCGGCTGCGCAAGCGGTTCGCCGACTTCATGGCGAGGCGTGGGCTCGCTCCGGACGCGCTCGACCGGTGCGGATTCGTCACCCAGTCCCCGGACTCCGACCGCCTGATGCTCACCGTCGTCGACCCCACGCGGCTCCGCCGGGTCCTGGCCGAGGTCCTCGACGAGCGAGGCATGCTCTCGCCGTACGGCATCCGGTCGCTGTCGAAGCATCATCACGAGGAGCCGTTCTCCGTCGACGTGGACGGGCACACGTACAGCGTCGACTACCAGCCGGCCGAGTCGGACAGCCCTCTGTACGGCGGCAACTCCAACTGGCGCGGGCCGGTCTGGTGGCCCATCAACTACCTCGTCATCGAGGGCCTGGAGCGCTACCACGAGTACCTCGGCGCCGGGTTCACCGTCGAGTGCCCCACGGGGTCCGGCCAGCACCTCACGCTCGCGCAGGTGGCCGAGGAGCTGCGTACCCGGCTGGTCTCGCTGTTCCTCCCGAGGAGCGACGGGAGCCGACCGGCGGACGGCCCGAGCGCGCGGTTCCGCGACGGGCGGTGGAACGGCTCACCGCTGTTCTACGAGTACTTCGACGGCGACGACGGCCACGGGCTGGGCGCGTCGCACCAGACCGGCTGGACCGGGCTGGTCGCCGACCTGATCCGCCGCATGCCGACCCCTCCGCCCGACGCGCAGGACTGACGGAACTGGCGGCGCCGGCGATGCGTCCCATGGGTATGAGGCAGGCGATCAGAGCTCTGGCCGCGACGGTGGTCGCGGTGGGCCTGCTCGGCGGCTGCGCGAGCCCGTCGACGGTCGCAGGCGGCGGCGGCTCAGGTGGCGCGTCAGGCGGCGGCTCGGGGGGCGGCAGCGCGTCCGGGTCGCCGAGCGCCAGCGCGACCGCACCTGCACCGAGCCCGCCGCAGCGCACCGACGGGACGTCACTGACCGTCCGGCTGGACCGCGGCCCCGGCGCCGCCTCGAGCACGTGGACGCTGGCCTGCGACCCGCCCGCCGGGACGCACCCGACGGCGGCAGCGGCCTGCGCCCAGCTCGCCGCCACCCCCGGCGACCCGTTCGCCGAGACGCCGCGGAACCTGATGTGCACGATGATCTACGGCGGCCCCGAGAAGGCCCACGTCTGGGGCACCTACGACGGCCGGCCCGTGGACACGACGTTCGCGCGGACGAACGGCTGCGAGGTGACCCGGTGGCAGCGGGTCAGCACGCTCCTCGTGATCACGAACGCAGGCGGGCTTCAAGGCTGATCGGTACGGCGGCCAGCGCCTTGCTGATCGGGCAGCCGACCTTGGCCTGGGCAGCGGCGGCCTGGAACGCCGCGTCGTCGGAGCCGGGAACCACGGCCTCGACCGACAGCACGATCGACGTGAGGCCCAGCCCGCCCTCCGGCAGCCGACCGAGGGTGACCTCGGCGGTCACGTCGAGCGACTCGGCCGGGGTGCCGGCCTTGGCCAGCTCGCTGGACAGGCTCATCGCGTAGCAGGCGGAGTGCGCCGCCGCAACGAGCTCCTCCGGGCTCGTCTGCCCGTTGGCCGTCTCGCTCGAACGGGTCGGGAACGAGACGGGGAAGGTGCCCGCACTGGACGAGTCCAGGGTCACCGTCCCGGCACCGGTCTGCAGGTCTCCGTGCCAGTTCGTCGTGGCGTCGCGGCTGGGCATCGCAGCGTCCTCCTGGGGCGTCGGTCGTGGATGCGCGGCCCGGTCGGCCGCGGCGGTCATGGCAACGCTTCCGGGCCTCGCCTTGTTCCGCGATCGGTGGCTGGCACGGTGCCGCCCGGGGTTACCCTGTCCGGGCAGCCCACCCCCTGAGGAGCCTTTCGTGAGCCGTTCCAGGCGCCGGGCTCTTGGCGTCGCCGCCGCGTGCGGCCTCGCCCTGGTGCTCGTACCTGCCGCGGTCCCGCCTGCCCAGGCCACGCCGACCGCTCCGGTGGGCGGCCCGCGCCTCGGATCGACCGGTCTGGTGCTCGCCCCTGGTGTGAAGCCACCTCCGAACGTGGGCGCGTCCTGGGTCGCGGTCGACCTCGACACGGGCGTGATCTTCGGCGCCAAGGGGCCGCACGTGCTCGAGCGCCCGGCCAGCACGCTCAAGACCCTGACCGCGCTCGTGCTCCTGCCGATCCTCGACCCCAAGACCGTCTACACGGCGACCGACGCCGACGTACGCATGCAGGGCACCCGCGTGGGCATGGTCGCCGGCGCGACGTACACGGTCGACCAGCTGTTCCAGGCGATGCTGCTGCCGTCGGCCAACGACGCCTCTCACGGCCTGGAGATGGTCGCGGGCGGTACGGCCAGGACGGTCGCGCTGATGACTGCCGAGGCGCGCTACCTGCAGGCCGACGACACCACGATCAAGGACCCCAGCGGGCTGGACACCAAGGGCCAGTGGTCGTCGGCATACGACCTCGCACTGTTCGGGCGCGCGGCGATGCAGCTGCCGGCGTTCCGCGCCTACGTGATCATCCCGCGGTCCACGTTCCCAGGGCGCCCGCCGAAGACAGTGGGCAAGCCACGGTCCACCTTCGTCATCGAGAACAAGAACCGGCTGGTCCTGTCCGGCTACCCGGGCATCGTCGGCGTCAAGACCGGCTACACGACCGAGGCCGGCAACACCTTCATCGGCATGGCCACCCGCGGCGGCCACACGCTGATGATCACGCTGCTGCACACCACGGGCAACGGGGTGAAGTCCGAGATCCGGCTGTTCGACTGGGCATGGGCCAACTACCGGACCGCCGGCGCGGTGGGCACCCTCGTCGGGCCGCTCCCGCCGCCGAGCCCGTCGGCCCAGCCGGCAGCCAGCACGGTGGTCCACGCGCGGTCGGCGGCCGGATCGGCCGGGGTGTCCGCGACGTCGACGCTGATGTGGCTGGCGGGAGCCGCAGGGGCGGCCGCGCTCGCTCTGGCCAGCGCCGCGGTCGTCCGCTCGTCACGACGGCGCCGCCGGACCATCTCCCCGCTCGGCCTCGCACCGATCCGAAGACGCTGAGCCCGCCGCCCACCCTGCCCGCTGGCGGCCGGTTGCTCGCGTTGATCATGGGCAGATGGCCCCGTTTTCTTGATCCACATGGGCCGTTTGGCCATGATCAACGCGCCTCGGTGGGCGCGGCGTGGCGCGTGGCGGTGGGCGTTGCGGCGCGGCGGTGGGCGTGGTGGCGGCGAGGAGGGGTGCGTGGGTGAGCTGACCGGGGTCGAGCGGCGGGCCCTCGACGCGATCGACCAGTCGGCCATGGTGGCCGAGCTGGCCGAGCTCGTCGCGATCCCGAGCATCACGGGTACCGACGCGGAGGCCGATGCGCAGGCCTGGGTCGCGCGACGCCTGGACGGGCTCGGGCTCGAGGTCGACAGCTGGGCGATGGACCTCGAGGCGCTCGCGGCGACCGACGGCTTCCCGGGCGTGGAGGCGGCTCGCACGCAGGCCTGGGGGCTGGTCGGCTCGATGCCGGTACGGGACGGCACCGTCGGGGACGGCTCGACCCTTGTCCTGCAGGGGCACGTCGACGTCGTGCCGCCCGGAGACCTGGACCGATGGCCCGGACGCGACCCGTTCCGGCCGCGCATCGAGAACGGCGTCCTGCACGGGCGCGGGTCGTGCGACATGAAGGCCGGCGTCGTCGCGAACCTCGCGGCCGTGCGGGCGATCCGGGCCGCCGGGATCGAGCTGCGCGGACGCGTCGCCGTGCACAGCGTGGTCAGCGAGGAGGACGGCGGCCTCGGCGCGTTCGGGACGCTGCAGCGCGGCCACACCGGCGATGCCTGCATCATCGCCGAGGCGACCTCGGGCACGGTCATCACCGCCAACGCGGGCGCCCTGACGTTCCGGCTGTCGGTGCCGGGCCGGGCGACGCACGGGAGCACGCGCTACGCGGGGTACAGCGCGATCGACGCCTACCTCCCGCTGCACGCGGCGCTCGCCGAGCTGGAGCGGGAGCGGTGCCACGACGCCGACGCGCTGATGGCCGAGTACCCGATCCCGTACCCGGTCTCGGTCGGCGTCCTACGCTCCGGCGACTGGGCCAGCTCGGTCCCTGACCTGCTCGTCGCGGAGGGCCGCCTCGGGGTCGCGCTGGGCGAGGACCCCGCCGACGCGCGGGCGGCGCTCGAGGAGCGCGTGGCGGCGGTGTGCGCCGCCGACGCGTGGCTGCGCGACCACCCGGCGACCGTCACCTGGTCCGGCGGCCAGTTCGCGAGCGGCCGGTTGCCGGTCGGCCACCCGCTGCTGTCGACCGTCCAGATCGCCGTCGCCGACACGAGCGGCGGCTCCCGTCCGCGCGAGCGAGGAGCGCCGTACGGCAGCGACCTGCGGCTGTACAACGGCGCGGGCATCCCGACGCTGCACTTCGGACCGGGCGAGGTCCAGCATGCGCACAGCCCGGAGGAACGGGTCCCCCTCGCCGAGATGGACAGCGTCTGCGCCGCCCTCGTGCTGACCATCCTTCGTACGGTCGGCAGCCGCTAGCGACACGGCGACTCCGATCGTTCTAGTCTCCCCGCATGACGGCACACCTGGTCGACCTGAGCCACGCCATCGAGCACGGGATGGTGACCTATCCCGGCCTGCCAGGACCGCAGATCACCGACCACCTGACCCGGGAGGCGTCGCACGACGTCTACGCGCCGGGCACCGAGTTCACCATCGGCCGCATCTCGATGGTGGCCAACACCGGGACGTACGTCGACAGCCCCTTCCACCGGTACGCGGACGGCGTCGACCTCGCGGGGCTGCGGCTCGACCGGCTCGCCGAGGTCGAGGGCCTGGTCGTACGCGTCGTCGGCGCCGCATCGCCGGCTGTCGACGCGCGGGCCTTCGACGGCCTGGACGTGGTCGGCAAGGCGGTCCTCGTGCACACCGGCTGGGACCGGCACTGGCGCACCGACGCGTACGGCGGTGGCGGGCACCCTTACCTCACCGCGGACGCCTGCGAGCTGCTGGTCTCCGGCTCCGCGGCGATCGTCGGCATCGACTCGGTCAACATCGACGACACCTCCGGCGGCGAGCGCGTGGCGCACACGGCCCTGCTGGGCGCCGGCATCCCGGTCGTCGAGCACCTGCGAGGCCTGGAAGAGTTGCCGCTGCACGGGTTCACCTTCAGCGCCGTACCGCCCCGGGTGGTCGGCTTCGGCACGTTCCCGGTACGGGCCTACGCGCGCGTGGGCGGCTGACGCACCCGGTCGTCGCGTACGAAGACCAGGGCGAGCAGGCAGAGGATCGCCGTACCCAGCAGCCAGCCGGCCAGCACGTCGGTGAACCAGTGCTCGTGCAGGTAGATGCGGGAGAACCCGGTGACGAACGCGTAGACCGCGACCGCCAGCAGCGCCAGCCGCCGGACCCACCGGGACATGCGGGGACCGAGCAGCAGCACCAGGCACCCGGCCACGACGACGGCCGTGGTGGTGTGTCCGGACGGGTACGAGGTGCCGCCCTCGCCGAAGGTGTCGGCGGCGAAGGGGATCCGCGACCGACCGATGACCTGCTTGCCCGTCGCCACCGAGAGGCCGACGAGGGCGACCGCCGTGAGGCCGAGGACGAGCGGTCGCCAGGCCCGGTCGACCACCGAGACGACGGCCGCGACGAGCAGCAGGAACGAGGCGGCGGTGAAGAATGCGGCCGAGCTCGTCTCAGCGGTCAGCGCCCTGATCAGCCAGTGCTGACGATGGCTGGAGAAGGTGTGCGCCACCGAGAGGTCCACCGACAGCAGCGGCCCATGACCGAAGATCGCGATCGTGACCGCCGCGAAGCCGAGCACGCCGACGGCTGCGGCGATCGCGGCGGCGAGCTGCCAGCGACTCAGCCCGGCCGGCGCAGCAGGCCGTCCGCCAGCCCGCGGAGGAGACACGCTTTGCTCCTCCATCTGCAGAGCCGGCCGGACCCGGTCGAGGTTACGCGACCGGTCGGGGGGCGCGGAGGTCAGGCGACCTGGAACGAGCGCTTGGACAGCCCGAACCAGTAGCCCTCGACCGTGGTCTCCGGCGCGACCTCCGGGTCGTCGGCAGCACCCAGCGTCACGAACATCGGGGCGAGGTGCTCGACGGTGGGGTGCGCGTAGCGCAGCCCCGGCGCGAGGTGCCGGTAGTCGATCAGCTCGTCGACCGCGCCGCGGGCCAGGGCCTCTGCGGCCCACGCGTCGAAGTCGGTGGACCAGCCGGGCGCGGCCTCGTTCGGGTCCATGAAGCGGATGAACGGCAGGCCGTGCGTGAGGAACCCGCTGCCGATGATCAGCACGCCCTCGTCGCGCAGCGGGGCCAGCCGCCGGCCGAGGTCGAACAGCTCCTGCGGGTCCAGCGTCGGCATCGACATCTGCAGCACCGGGACGTCGGCCTCCGGGTACATCACCGTGAGCGGTACGTAGGCGCCGTGGTCGAGGCCGCGACCCGGCTGGTCGGCGACCGGCTCGTGGTCGGGCATCAGCGCCCGTACACGGGCCGCCAGCTCCGGGGCTCCCGGCGCCTCGTACCGCACGCGGTAGTAGTGCTCGGGGAAGCCGCCGAAGTCGTACACGAGCGGGACCGTGGTGGTCGCACCGAGGGTCAGCGGTGCCGACTCCCAGTGCGCGCTGACGACCAGGATCGCCTTCGGACGCGGCAGGCCCTGCGCCCACGCGGCGAGTTGGCCCGGCCACACCGGGTCGTCGACGAGCGGCGGTGCGCCGTGCCCCAGGTACAGCGCCGGCATGCGGTCAGTAGCAGCGTCCATGCAGGCAGTTGTACCCCATTTTCGTACAACTTTCAACCACTCTGCTTGCCCCCACCGGGGCGGCGGAGGTGCGGGGCGGCGGCGGCGGGGCTAGCTGCTGGTGCCGGGGGCGGGGAGCACGAAGACGCGCGTCGCGGTGCGCTTGCCGCTCGCGTCCTGCGTGGTGTTGACGACGACGGTGGCCTTGGCGAGGACGTCGGCCACGGTGCCCGCCGACGTCTTCTGGATCGTCGCCGACGACGGCAGCGTGATGGTCACGTCGCCGGCCCGCGTCTGGACCGTGAGGGTGGTCCCCGAGACGGAGGTGACGGTGCCGGTCACTGCACCCGCCCCGAACAGGCCACCGGCAGCGCCACCTCCTCCTCCGAACCCCCCGGCTCCGCCGCCGGTACCCCCACCGGTACCGCCGGCCAAGCCTCCGAAGCCTCCTGCCGCGCCGCCGCTGCCGCTGCGGCACAACCGCGTGATGAACGCGCCGCCACCGACCCCGCCGCCCGCGGCACCTGTCGTACCAGTCGACCCCGTCGAGGGCGTCCCGCACGGGAGCTTGCCGGTGCTGGCCAGCTGCACGGCCTCGACCAGGGTCGACGGACCCGACGAGGTCGTGAAGTGGCCGATCGCGTAGCCGGCCCCGAGCAGGACCAGCCCGCCGACGACCCCCGCGGTCATCAGCTTGGACCGCCCGGGCTCGCGCACCTTGCGCGGCGGCGCCGACGCGAGGTCGGTCAGGTCCGGCATGGAGTACGTGGGAGCGGCCGGCCTCGGCGGTAGGGCGTTCGGGTCGATGGGCTCGGTCATGTCCTTCTCCAATGGGTTGTCATTCGTATCTGAGGGCTTCGACTGGGTCGAGGGAGGCGGCCTGGCGGGCCGGCAGGAAGCCGGCGACGACGCCGACGACGAGGGCGGAGCAGAAGGCCAGCACGATGCCGGGCACGCTGGGCGACGCAGGCACGTTGACGGCGGCGCCGACCGGTCCGGTCGCGGCCACGCCGACGACGACCCCGATCACGGCGCCCCCGAGGCTGACGATCACGGCCTCGACGAGGAACTGGCGTCCGATGTCGCGGCGGCGGGCACCGATCGCCTTGCGGGTACCGATCTCGCGGACCCGCTCCCGTACGGACACCAGCATCGTGTTGGCGATCCCGATGCCCCCGACGACGAGGGCGATCGCCGCGATGCCGATGAGGAAGTTGCGCAACGTCGCCGACTGGCTGCTCGCCACGCTCAGCAGCTGGTTCTGGCTGACCAGGCTGAAGTCGTCGGCCGCGGTCGACGCCAGCTGGTGCCGGAACCGCAGCGTGCTCTCGATCTCGCTGGAGACGTACGGGATGTTGTTCGGGTCGGACACCGAGACGCCGACCGTGCGCAACGTCGTACCACCGGTGAACCCGGCCTGCACCGCTGAGACGGGTGCGAAGACCGTGTCGTCGGGGTTGGCGAACCCGGCGCCGCCCTTGGGCTGCGTCACGCCGATGACCTGGAACGGGATCCCGTTGATCTCGATCGTCGACCCGACGATCGCGGCCGGAGTGGTGTTCAGGTTGCTCACGGTCGTCGGCCCGAGGACGGCGACACGCAGGCCCTTGGCCACGTCGTAGGCGGTGAGGAACGTCCCGGTCTGGACGTCGTACGAGCGGACGTGCGCCTCGTCCGGCGTCGTACCGGTCATGGAGGTCGTCGTGTTGTTGAAGCCCGAGACGACGACGACGGTGCTGACCGGCATCTCGGGAGCGACCGCGGCCACGCCGGGCAGCGCGCGAAGCGCCGCCGCGTCGTCCAGCGTCAATGTCGTGGCCGACCCGGCGGCACCCCTGACCCCGCCGCTGAAGGTCGCGCCGGCGTTGACCGAGAGCAGGTTGGTCCCCAGGCTGGCGATCCGGCTGGTCAGGGCGGCCGAGGTGCCCTCGCCGACGCCGATCAGCGCGACCAGCGCGGCCACGCCGATGATGACGCCGAGCGCGGTCAGGCCCGTACGCAGACCGTTCGTCCGCAGCCGACGCACGGCCAGCCGCAGCGCCTCGGCGTAGCTCATGCGAGCACCCCGACCCCGGAGCCGGCACTCTCGACCGTGTCGGCGAGGATCTGGCCGTCCTCGACGTGCAGCACCCGTTCGGCACGGGCCGCGATCCGGGGGTCGTGCGTGATGGTCACGAGGGTGAGCCCCTCGGAGTGGAGCTGGCCCAGCAGCTCGAAGATGTCGGCGCTCGAGGTGGAGTCGAGGTTGCCGGTCGGCTCGTCCGCGAGCAGCAGCGGCGGCCGCGTCACCAGCGCCCGGGCGATCGCGACCCGCTGGCGCTGCCCACCGGAGAGCTGCGACGGGTCGTGCCCGAGCCGGTCCTCGAGACCGACGCGTACGAGGGCCTCGCGCGCACGGTCGTTCCGCTCCCTGCGCTTCACCCCGGCGTAGACCAGCGGGGCCGCGACGTTGTCGAGCGCCGTCTCCCCGGAGACCAGGTTGAAGCTCTGGAAGATGAACCCGATGGCTCGATTCCGCAACGTCGCGAGCCGGTCGTCGTCCAGCCGGGACGTGTCGACGCCGGCGAACAGGTACTCCCCCGACGTCGGGCGGTCCAGGAGACCGAGGATGTGCAGCAACGTCGACTTGCCCGACCCGGACGGACCCATGATGGCGACGTTCTCGCCGAGCGACACCGTGAAGTCGACGCCGCGCAGCGCGTGCACCTCGCTGTCGCCCATCCGGTAGACGCGCCGGAGCGCCCGACCGACCAGCAGGTCACTGGCGGGCGCTCCGTCGAGGGCTCCCTCGCTCACCCGGTGGTCCTGCCGAATCCGCCGCCGGTACGGGTACCGCCACCGGTGAGGCCACCCGTACCACCGCCGAAGCCGCCCGTCGTCGTGACGGTCGCGAGCGGGTTGACGACCCCGGTGACGACGACGTCGCCAGCGGTCAGCCCCGCGACGATCTCGGTGGTGCTGGCCGTCGAGAGGCCGAGCTGTACGGGACGGCTCTGCGGCGACCCGTTGACCATGACCTCCACGGTCGGCGCGGTCGTCGAGCCCTGGATCGCTGTCGTCGGGACGGCGAGGACGTTGGCGCTGGACGCGATCGTGATGCTGATCTGCGCGGACATCCCCGGGAGCAGCCCGGGGGGCGGGGCCGCGAGCGCGAGCGACACCGGGAACGTCACGACGGTCGACGAGCCGCCGCCCGAGGACGAGTTGGCCTGCGTCGGCAGGGCGGCCATGGTGGCCGTGGCGGTCGTTCCCAGCGCCGGGAACGTCACCGTGCCCGTGAGGCCGGCCTTCAGCTTGGTGATGTCCTGCTCGGCAACGGAGGCGACGACGACCAGGCCGTCGGAACGCAGCGAGATGGCTGCACCCGTGGGCGGTGCTGCGCCGGCCGAGATGTTGACCGCGGTGATGACGCCGGACGTCGGTGCGCTGAGCGTCGTCGCCCCCGCCGCGGTCTGAGCCGTCGTGAGGTTGCTGCGCGCGGTGGTGACGCCGTTCTCCGCCTGCGTCACCCCGAGCTGGGCCTGGGCGATCGAGGCGGCGTCCGAGGCGGCTGTGGCCGCGCCGTTGGCCGCGGTCGCGACCCCACGCTGCGCGGTCGCCACCGCACCCTGGGCCTGGACGACCTGGGCCTGGGCCTGGGCGATGGCCGTCTGGTCGGCGGCGATCTGGGCCGGCGGGGTCCCCGGCGGCTCGCCGGCGAGCTTCGCCTTCGCCTGGGCGAGCTGGGCCTCGGCGACGACGAGCTGGGCCCGGGCCGTGGCCAGCTGCGCCCTGGCGGCCGCCACCTGCGACGCGATCGAGGGCTCGGCGTCACGGCGGGCGATCGCGGACGAGAGCTGGGCGTTCGCCGAGACGACCTGGGCCTGGGCGGCCGAGAGCTGACCGCTCGCCGCCGAGACGGCCGCCTGCTGGTTGGTCGCGGTGAGCGTCGCGAGCACCTTGCCCGCGACGACGTGCTCGCCGGCGGTCACGTCGATGGCGGACACGGTCGACGACGAGCTGCCGCCGGACGTACCCCCGGACGACGTGAAGGCGAGGTCGACGGTCGTCGCCGGCTGGACCGTGCCTGTCGCCGCGACCGTCTCGGCCACGGTCTGGCGGGACGCGGTAGCCGTGAGGTACTGCACGGACGACGCGGTCGACTGCCGGCTGTTCCAGAACCAGAAGCCCCCTCCGGCGATGACCAGTACGACGAAGCCGGCGATCACGCGTCTCATGCCCCGATGTCTAGGCAACCAACCTGCCAGTTCCCTGAAAGATCCCTACGAACCCGATACATGCATGGCCGCACCCCCGTGTCGATCATGGGCAGACGGCCCCGCTTTCTTGATCCACATGGGCCGTTCGCCCATGATCAACGGGAGTGGGGGCCGCGCGGCTCTCAGCGGGTTCTCAGGGGATGTCAAGGCGGCCCTCAGACTCCATCCCTAGGGTCAGCGCATGGCAGAGCCCGGGGCGGCACGACTGCTGGTCGTCGACGACGAACCCGACATCGTGGAGCTGCTGTCCGCGAGCCTGCGGTTCGCCGGCTTCCAGGTGAGCACCGCCGCCAGCGGCCAGGAGGCCCTCACCCTCGCCGCGACCTTCCGTCCCGACCTCGTGATCCTCGACGTGATGATGCCGGGCCTCGACGGGTTCTCCGTGCTGTCGCGGCTGCGCGGAGAGGGTCACCAGGTACCCGTCCTGTTCCTCACCGCCCGCGACGCGACCGAGGACAAGGTACGAGGGCTGACCACGGGCGCCGACGACTACGTCACGAAGCCGTTCAGCCTGTCCGAGGTCATCGCGCGGATCGGCGCCGTCCTGCGTCGCGCGCGGGCCGGGGTCGAGGCCCCGGACGGGCGGCTGGTCTTCGCCGACCTCCAGCTCGACGACGACACGCACGAGGTGTGGAAGGCCGGCCACCTCGTGTCGCTGTCGCCCACCGAGTTCAAGCTGCTGCGCTACTTCATGACCAACCCGAAACGGGTGCTGTCCAAGGCGCAGATCCTCGACCACGTCTGGAACTACGACTTCAACGGCGAGGCCAACGTCGTCGAGGCGTACGTCTCGTACCTCCGCCGCAAGATCGACACGACCGAGCCGCGCCTGCTGCACACGCTGCGCGGCGTGGGCTACGTCCTGCGGGTGCCCGGGTGAGGATGTCGCGCGCGCTTCGTCGGATCGGGACGCGCACGCCCCTGCGGATCAAGCTGGTGGCCGCGCTGATGGTGCTCCTTGCGGTCGGGCTCGCGGCGGCCGGGCTGGCCACGCGGGCCGCGCTGCAGCGCTACCTGGTCGACCGGGTGGACTCCCAGCTGTCCCGGTCCGCTGCGATCGCCGTGGCCCAGCTCGCGCGCGGCGGCGCCTTCCCGTGCAACCGAGCCGGCGGCTTCGACCTCCCGAGCCCGGTCTACTACCGGCTGACGAACACCGCGGGTACGACGCTGGGCAGCTGCGAGGTCAGCGGCGAGGCCGACCCTCAGCTGCCGGCGCTCACCCTCGCCGCCGCGACCGCCAAGGGTGACAGCCCCTTCACCGTGCCCTCGAACGGCGACGGCCACGCGTGGCGGGTGCACATCGTCGTGATCCCGGGAGCGGGCACCCTCTACGCGGCCACGAGCCTGTCCGAGGTCGACCACACGGTCGGCCAGCTGCTGCTCGTCGAGGTCGTCGGCGGGCTGGCGGCCCTCGTCCTGCTCGGCGGGCTCGGCTATGTCGTCGTACGCCGGAGCCTGCGACCGCTCGTCCAGGTCGAGACGACCGCCGAGCAGATCGCGGCGGGCGACCTCTCGCTGCGGGTACCCACCGAGCCGGACCCGCGCACCGAGGTGGGCCGGCTGTCCGCAGCGCTCAACACGATGCTCGGCCAGATCGAGAGCGCGTTCCGGGCGCGGGAGGAGTCGGAGACCGCGGCCCGCGCGTCGGAGGAGCGGATGCGCCGGTTCGTCGCCGACGCCAGCCACGAGCTGCGCACGCCGCTGACGTCGATCCGCGGGTTCGCCGAGCTGTATCGGCAGGGGGCCGCACCGGACGCGTCCGACATCGACCGTGTGATGCGACGCATCGAGGACCAGGCCAAGCGGATGGGCATCCTCGTCGAGGACCTGCTGCTGCTCGCCCGCCTGGACCAGCAACGACCGCTGGAACGGGTACCCGTCGACCTCGTCACCCTCGCCACCGAGGCTGTGCAGGACGCGGAGGCCATCGACCCGGCGCGGCCGATCTCCCTCGAGGTGCAGCCCGGCAGCGAGGCGCCCATCGTCCTCGGCGACGACGCGCGGTTGCGGCAGGTGGTGGGCAACCTGATGAGCAACGCGCTCGTGCACACGCCGCCGGGTACGGCCGTCGCGGTCAGGGTGGGGACGACCGACGACGGCATGGGCGCCCTCGATGTCACCGACCAAGGGCCGGGCCTCTCCGCCGACGACGCCGCCCACGTCTTCGAGCGGTTCTACCGCGCGGACCCGTCGCGGACGAGGGCGGCGGGCGGCAGCGGGCTCGGCCTGTCCATCGCGGCCGCCCTGATGTCCGCGCAGATGGGCACGCTCAGCGTCGACTCGGCGCCGGGCGAGGGCGCCACGTTCCGTGTACGCATCCCCCTCGCCCCGGTGCCGTAGCGGCCATACGCTCGCAAGCGTGTCCGTCGAGCACGGCGTCGTGTACGGCAACGACCGCACCGTGGAGGTCATCGCGCAGGGACGCGAGCGGAAGGCGTGGTCCCCGCGCCGGCCCTCGCTGCGGCGCCGTCCCCGGACGGTCGCGGCGAGCGTGGCCGTGGCAGCGCTCGTCGCCAGCGGCTTCGGCGCTTACGTGCTGACCGGACCGCGCGTCCCGCGACTGTCGGTCGTCTCCGGCCCGGCGGCCCACGGAAGCCCGGCGGTCGTGGCCTGGCAGCCGGGGGTCGACGAGCGGCCGACCGGCGGGGTGTTCCTCTCGATGACCGCGCTGCTCGCGCTCGACGGCACCGCATCGGGCGGCAGCCAGGTCGAGGTCCTCGGCATCGCCGGGCCCGGCATCGTCGGCGACGCGTCGTCGCCCGTCCGGCTGCACGACGACGGGACGCCCACCACCGCGGTGCTCGCCGCCGACGTCGACTGCACCAAGGTCCGTCTGCCGATGAGCGCGGACGGGTACGGGCTGCGGGTCCGCGTGGTCGACGGCTCCCGCCAGGTGGTCGGCCTGGCGGCGGCCGGCGCCGTCGGCCGGCGGTGGGCCGGCTCGATCACGGCAGCTTGCGGCTCCTGGCTGGCCCGGCAGGACCTCACCGTGACCGAGGTCTCCGCCACCGTCGACGCGCTCGAGGCCCGAGTACAGCTCAGCTTCACCATCGCGAACTCGGGCCGCAGCACCGGGTACGTCACGACGGCGGCGGCCAGCACGGCTCTCGCGGTGTCGGCCAGCCCGCCGGGCATCATCGCCGTCCCACCGGCCACCGGCGCCCACGTGACGCTCCGCCTCGACGTGCAGGAGTGCGACGCGATCCCACCGCTCCCGCCGAGCGACTCCGGCGGCGTGTACGGCACCACGGGCGACGTGCTCGGCCTGTACGCCCTGGTCGGGGCGCCGCCCGTCGAGCCCACCGGCCAGCCGGCCAGCGACGGTCTCGGCCCGACCGGGGTGGTCTTCGGACGTGGAGCTGCGAGCGCGGTCGCCATGGCCCTGCGGTCGGCGTGCGGCGGCCTCGGCCCGTACGTCACGCGGCTCGCACCAGGCGGCGTCGCGTTCGACCGACGTACCGGCGTCCTGACCGTTCGGGTCGTGCTCGAGGGCACGCCGGGGCGGGTCGCCGACCTCCGGCTGGTGACCGATCCCGCGCCGGCCGACGACACCGGCGTGTTCGGCCCGCTGTGGGGGACCAGCGCCACCCTCCGACCCGACCCGGCCGGCCAGGTCACCGCGACGTTGCGCTACCAGGCACCGGTGCGCGGGCCCACCTGCCCGACCCTCGGGTCGTGGCTCCCCGCTTTCACGGTCGTCGCGCACGTACCCGTACCTGGCGGGGTCAAGACGTTGCGGTACTCGCAGTTCATCAACCCGCTCGAGTGGCCCGAGGCCGTACGCGAGCTCTGCCGCCCGGCGGCCTGAGGGGACATACGCTCGGAGGATGGCCGGCGACCACGGGGAGCTGGGCGGCGCCGAGGTCCTGTCCCAGGGCCCCGAGCGGGCCCGACGCCCACGTCCGCCCCGGACCGGCTGGAGCGGTCCTGGTCGTCGCGGGCGTCAGCTGGTGCTTGCCACCGTCTTCGTGCTCCTGGCAGCCGGCGTGTACGTCCGGTACGCGGTCACGGGTCCGCGGCTGCCGTCGGTGGCGGTGCAGATCTCCGCAGGTCCCAAGACCGCGTGGCAGCCAGGAGTCTCAGGTCGCCCGAACGGACCCGTCCAGCTCGAGTTCGACGTCCGCTTCCTCCCGGTCCGTACCAAGGGGGTCGTCACGCTCCTCGGCATGAGCGGCCCGGGCATCACCGAGGGCCGCGCGGCGCCGCTGCACCTGTCGGCCACCGCCCCCACTGTCGGCACGATGAGCACCGCGATCGACTGCCCGAAGGTGCACCTGCCCGTCCAGAGCCACGACTACGGCCTCCGGCTCCGCGTCGTTGACGGCTCGCGGCGCGTGGAGGGGACCGTTCCTCCCGGCGCCCTCTCCGCGACCTGGGCCAGCACCATAGACATGGCCTGCGGGTCGTGGCTGGCCCGCCAGTCGCTCACCGTGCTCGGGGCCACCGCGACTGTCGACCCCCTCAAGCCGAGCGCCGACCTCAAGCTCTTGGTCGTCAACGGCGGCGACCGCACGGTCGACCTTGGCCTGACCACGGGATACAGCGCCCTGGACGTGTCGGCGTCGGCGACCGGTCAGCTCGTCGTCCCCGCGAGGGGACGGGCCGAGGTCCCGCTGCACGTCGACGTGAGCGCGTGCGACCAGATCCCCACGTCTCCCGCGGTGAGCGGATCGGGCACGGTCCCGGACAGCGCCGACTACCTCGGGCTCGTCGCCCTCGCCGGGAGCCGGCCGACAGGAGCGGCCACCCTGAACCCGCAACCCCTGCCGGACGGCCTCGCGCCCACGGGCATCGTGATGACCGATACCGCAGCGACCGCGGTCGCGGGCGCGCTCCACGAGGTGTGCGGCAACCTCAACGAGTTCGTCACGCTGATCGATCCGTCGGGCTTCGCCTTCGATCGCAAGCACGGGCTGCTGACCGTACGGATCCAGATCGACGGCACTCCCGGGAAGGTCTCGGACCTTCGGCTGGTCAGCGACGGTGCGCCCGCCGGGGACCCCATGGCGTTCACACCCCTGTGGACGTCCGTCGCTCACCTGGTCCCTGACAAGAACGGCGAGGTCACGACGACGTTGACGTACGCAGCGCCGGCCCATCAGTCTCCGTGCCCGTCGAACGGCGCCTACCTGCCCGGCTTCGAGGTCGTGGCAAGCGTCCCCGTCCCGGGCGGCGTCAGGACGGTCGTCTATGGCCAGTTCATCGACCTGTCGACGGTGCCGGAGGTGATGGCTCAGCTCTGCCCGGGCTGACCCCGGGGCCGGCACTCAGCCAGCTGTGAGCCGACGCACATGGGCGGCTCAGGCTGGGCTGCGACAACTGACCCATGAGACTCCTCGAACGCACGGGCACCCGCACCGCTCCCGACCTCCCGGACGCGCCGGAGATCGCCATGGCCACCGGGCTCGCGTCCTGGCGCCGGCCGGTCCTCGTCGTGGCGTACGGACCGATCGGGGGTGACGAACCGCTGATCGCGGCCCTCCCGTTCGGCTGGCGGCTGACGAGGCACGACGCGCTCGGACATCAACCCAGCGAGGTGTTGGTCGTCGTGGCGGCGGCGAGCGGCGCCGACGTGGCCCGGGTGCGACACAGCCACCCCGGCGACCCGNTGCTGGCGATNNTCCCNTTGATGGCCGACTCCTCCGTGGTCGTCGACGCCCTCGAGGCCGGCGCCGACGCGTGCATCCGTACGTCCGCCGCCACGGTCGTCGCCTCCTACCTGGTCGCGATGCAGCGCCGCCGCGAGCTCGAGCGAGTCACAGACTTAACGAGGGTGTAACGCAGACCGGCGACCATCAGGTATGGCCACCAACGGGTCCACGCCCTACCTGCTGCGCGCACTGCTCCCGGACCGGCCGGGCGCGCTCGGTGCCTTCGCCACGGCCATCGGTGCCGCTGGCGGGGACATCGCGAGCGTCGAGGTCGTCGACCGCGAGCCGGCCGGGGCGCTGGACGACTTCGTCATCCGCATCGACCCGGCCCAGCTGCCCGAGCTCCTCGCCGTCGCGGCTGAGGTCCCAGGCGTGCGCGTCGAGACCGTCCGCACGTACGAGGGCCCGATCGACATCGGCCACGAGCTGGACCTCGTCGACTCCCTCACCGAGGCACCGGCGCTGGCACTGGCGCTGGTAGCGCGCGTGGGCGCGCAGGCGTTCAAGGCGTCGTGGGCGGTCGTCCTCGAAGCCACGCGATCGGGCGTCACGAGCATGCACGGCACCCCGGGTGCCCCCCGGTTGCTCTGGTCGTCCCTGCCCTGGCTGCCGCTGATCGGAGCGGTCGTGCTCGGGTCCGACGACGACTGGGTGCCGTCGTCCTGGATCGGCGCGGACACCGCGCTGGCGGCGGCGCCGATCGGTTCCCCCAACGTCGCGCTGCTGCTCGGTCGCTCGGGTGGCCCGTCGTTCCGCCCGGCCGAGGTCCAGCGGCTGGGCCACCTTGCTCGGATGGCCGCGACGGTGTCCCGGGCGGCCAACGGCACCCTCCCCGCCTCCACCGCCCTCGTCGATCTTGAGAGATGAGTGTGCGACACGTCGGTGTGCTCAGTCATCTCTCACGTTCGTCGGGGGCGGGGGCGGCGGCGGCGTGGCGGGCGGGGGCAGCGGGGCGACGGGCAGCGCGACGACCATGGTGAGGCCGCCGCCGGGGGTGTCCTCGAGCGTCAGCGTCCCGCCCATCGCCTCGGTGAGCCCGCGGGACAGGCTCAGCCCGAGGCCCAGACCCGCGGTGTTGTCGTGGTCGCCGAGCCGCTGGAAAGGGGCGAACACCCGCTCGCGGTGCTGCGCCGGGATGCCGGGACCACGGTCGACGACGCGGATCTCGACCCGGTCCCCCAGCGCGCTCGCCGTCACGAACGGCGGCTGCCCCGGGGGCGCGTAGCGCACCGCGTTGGCCAGCAGGTTGGCCACGACCCGCTCGACGAGCACCGGGTCGGCGTGCACCTCGGGCAACGACGGTGGCACGTCCATCACGACCTGCGCGCCGTCTGGGCCGAGCTCGTCGATCGCCAGCGGGAGGACCTCCTCCAGCCCGAACGCGCGGGGCGCCACCGGCAGCACGCCCGCCTGCAGCCGGCTCACGTCGAGGATGTTGTCGACCAGCCGCGCCAGCCGGTCCAGCGACTCGTCGGCCGTGGCGAGCAGCTCGGTCCGCTCGTCCGGCGTCCACTCCACGTCGGTACCTCGCAGGCTCGTCACGGCGGCCTTCGCGGATGCGAGCGGCGTACGCAGGTCGTGCCCGACCGCAGCCAGGAGGGACGTACGCAGCCGGTCGGCGTCCGCGAGCGGCTTCATCGCGGCCGCCGCGTCGGACAGCCGCTGCTGCTCGAGGGCGACGGCGGCCTGGATGGCGAAGGCGGTCAGGACCCGCCGGTCCGAGGCGGGCAGGGCCGGTCCGCGCAGGACGAGCACGAGCCGCTCGCCGACGGGCACCTCCGTGTCACCGTCCTCCGGTCGTAGGCAGGGCTCGGGGCCGGCCGTCGCGGCGGCCTTCCAACCCGTACCGCCCGCAGCGTCGGACCGTTCGAGCAAGGTCACCGACGTCATCGAGAACGCCTCGCGGATCCGTTCGAGGAGGGCGGGCAGCGCAGACTCGCCGCGCAGGACGCTGCCGGCCATCGTCGCGAGCGTCTCGGACTCGGCCGCCGAGCGCGCCGCCTGCCGCGTGCGTCGGGCGGCCGTGTCGACGACCGTGCTCACCATGGCAGCGACGGCCACGAAGACCAGCAGCGCCAGCGCGTTGTTGCGCTCGTTGATGGTGAACGCGTGCAACGGCGGTACGAAGTAGTAGTTGAGCAGCAGCGACCCGACCACGGCCGCGGCGATGGCCGGCCAGACGCCGCCGACCAGGGCCGTGACCACGACTGCGAGCAGGAAGACGAGCACGTCGCTGATCAGGTTGAGGCCGGCGCGATCGCGCGAGAGGGCGAACGTCAGCAACGGCAGCAGGACCGCGGCGACCCCGAAGCCCTGCAGCCGGCGCCGGCCGGTGAGGCCACCGCCGAGCCGGGGGAGCCCGAGACCAGCGCCCGCAGAGTCGTGCGTGACGATGTGGACGTCGATGTCGCCGGAGTGCCGGATGACCGTTGCGCCGACGCTCGACCCCGGAAGCAGCGCCGCGAAGCTCGACCGGCGGCTCGCGCCGAGGACCAGCTGGGTGGCGCTCTCGGCGCGGGCGAAGTCGAGCAGCGCCGCGGGCACGTCGTCGCCGACGACCTGGTGGTAGGTACCGTCGAGCGACTCCACGAGGCGTCGCTGCGCCGCCAGGTTGCCGGGGCTGGCGCCGGTGAGCCCGTCGGACCGCGCGACGTGCACGGCGAGCAGATCCCCGCCGGTCGACCGCGCAGCGATGCGCGCACCCCGGCGCAGCAGCGTCTCCCCTTCGGGGCCCCCCGTCAGGGCGACGACGACGCGCTCCCTGGTCTCCCAGGTGCCCTCGATGCCTTGCTCGAGGCGGTACCGCTGCAGGCCCTCCTCGACCTTGTCCGCCAGCCAGAGGAGCGCCAGCTCGCGAAGGGCGGTGAGGTTGCCCACGCGGAAGTAGTTGGACAGCGCCGCATCGACCTTCTCGGGCCGGTAGACGTTGCCGTGCGCCATCCGTCGACGCAGCGCCTCGGCCGACATGTCCACGAGCTCGACCTGGTCGGCGGAACGCACGACCCAGTCCGGCACCGTCTCGCGCTGCGGCACGCCGGTGATCTTCGCCACGACGTCGTTGAGCGACTCGAGGTGCTGCACGTTGACCGTCGAGATGACGTCGATGCCGGCGTCCAGCAGGACCTGTACGTCCTGCCAGCGCTTCTCGTTGCCGGAGCCGGGGACGTTCGTGTGCGCCAGCTCGTCCACCAGCGCGACCTCGGGGTTGCGGGCGAGGACGGCGTCGACGTCCATCTCCGTGAACACGCTGCCGCGGTAGTCGATCTCCTTGCGCGGCAACACTTCCAGGCCGTCGGTGAGTGCGCGGGTGAGCGGGCGGCCGTGGTCCTCGACGAAGGCGACGACAATGTCCGTGCCCCGCTCGATCCGGCGGTGCCCCTCCCCGAGCATGGCGTACGTCTTCCCCACCCCGGGCGCGGCGCCGAGGTAGATCCGAAGCCGTCCGCGAGGCATCAGCCGCCGAGCTGCTGCAGCGCGATGTTCAGCTGGAGGACGTCGACCGTGGGTTCCCCGAGGAACCCGAGCGAGCGCCCCTGGACCATCGACGCGACCAGCGCCTTGACCTTGGCCGGATCGAGGCTGCGCGCGGCGGCCACCCGATTGACCTGCTCGTAGGCGTACGCGGGGCTGATCTGCGGGTCGAGGCCGGAGCCGGACGCCGTCAGCGCGTCGGGCGGTACGGATGCCGGCGCGACGCCGTCGAGCGCGGCCGCCGACGCCCGCCTCCCCTGGATGGCCTTGACGAGGTCGGGATCGCTCGGCCCCAGGTTGGACGCGGACGACGACGTCGGGTCGTAGCCGGAGGCACCGGCCGCGGACGGGCGGGGCTGGAACCACTGCGGCAGCGGGTTGCCCTTCGCGTCCGTGAAGTTCTGGCCGATCAGTCCGGATCCGACGACGTGGCCGCCGGACGACACGAGCGACCCGTTGGCCTGGGCACGGAACAGCAGCTGGCCGACGCCGGTGACGGCCAGCGGGTAGACGATGCCGAGCAGCACCGTCAGGACGAGCAGGACGCGCACCGCGGCTGCGTACTGGCGGAGCGAGGCGGAGAGGTTGTTGGGCATGACGGTCACCGGATCCCGGGAAGGAACTGCACGAAGAGGTCGATGAGCTTGATGCCGATGAACGGCGAGACGAGCCCGCCGACGCCGTAGATCAGCAGGTTGCGCCGCAGCATCTGAGAGGCCGAGCTCGGCGTGTAGCGGACGCCTCGCAGCGCCAGCGGGATCAGCGCGACGATGATGATCGCGTTGAAGATGATCGCCGACAAGATGGCCGACTTGGGGTTGTGCAAGGCCATCACGTTGAGGACGTGCAGACCAGGGAAGACACCGACGAACATCGCCGGGATGATGGCGAAGTACTTCGCGATGTCGTTGGCGATGGAGAAGGTCGTGAGCGATCCGCGGGTGATGAGCAGCTGCTTGCCGATCTCGACGATCTCGATCAGCTTGGTCGGGTCGGAGTCGAGGTCGACCATGTTGCCGGCCTCCTTCGCCGCCGACGTTCCGGTGTTCATCGCGACGCCGACATCGGCTTGGGCAAGGGCAGGCGCGTCGTTCGTGCCGTCGCCGGTCATGGCGACGAGCTTGCCGCCCTCCTGCTCGCGCTTGATCAGCGCCATCTTGTCCTCGGGCGTCGCCTCGGCGAGGAAGTCGTCGACCCCCGCCTCGTCCGCGATCGCCCTGGCCGTCAACGGGTTGTCGCCCGTGATCATGACCGTACGGATCCCCATGCGACGCAGCTCGTCGAAGCGCGACCGCATGCCGTCCTTGACCACGTCCTTGAGGTGGATGACGCCGAGGACGGTGGCGACCCCTCCCTCGGAGGCGCCGACGACCAGCGGCGTACCGCCCGACGCGGAGATGCCGTCGACGATCTCGCCGGTCTCGTGCGGCATCGAGCCGCCGTTGTCGCGCACCCAGGCGATCACCGCGCTGGCCGCACCCTTGCGGATCTGCCGCCCGCCGGCCATGTCGACCCCGCTCATGCGGGTCTGCGCGGTGAACGGGACGAACGTCGCGCCCGCGAGCTCGCCCTCGTGCCGCTCGCGAAGCCCGTACCGGGTCTTGGCGAGCACCACGATCGAGCGGCCCTCGGGCGTCTCGTCGGCGAGCGAGGAGAGCTGGGCAGCGTCGGCGAGGTCGGCCTCGGACACCCCGGTGACAGGCACGAAGTCGCTGGCCTGCCGGTTGCCGAGGGTGATCGTGCCAGTCTTGTCGAGCAGCAACGTGTTGACGTCGCCGGCCGCCTCGACGGCCCGCCCAGACATGGCGAGGACATTGCGCTGCACGAGGCGGTCCATGCCGGCGATGCCGATCGCCGACAGCAGGGCGCCGATCGTCGTCGGGATCAGGCAGACGAGCAGGGCGACCAGGACGATGATCGACTGCTCGGCACCGGAGAAGACCGCCAGCGGCTGCAACGTCGCCACGGCCAGCAGGAAGATGATGGTGAGGCTGGCCAGCAGGATGTTCAGGGCGATCTCGTTGGGTGTCTTCTGCCGCGAGGCTCCCTCGACGAGTGCGATCATCCGGTCGATGAACGTCTCGCCCGGCTTGCTGGTGATCTCGACCACCACGCGGTCGGACAGCACCTTGGTGCCGCCGGTCACCGACGAGCGGTCGCCGCCGGACTCGCGGATGACGGGGGCGGACTCGCCGGTGATCGCCGACTCGTCCACGCTGGCCACGCCCTCGACGACGTCACCGTCGCCGGGGATGATCTGGCCGGCCTCGACGACGACGTGGTCGCCAAGCTGGAGGGCGACAGCGGCCACCTCCTCCTCGGGCGTCGTCGCTGGGTCGGCACCCGGTGACCACCCGACGAGGCGGCGGGCGACCGTCTGCGTCTTGGTCTTGCGAAGGGTCTCGGCCTGCGCCTTGCCCCGGCCCTCGGCCACTGCCTCGGCGAGGTTGGCGAACACGACGGTCAACCACAGCCAGACCGCGATCGACCAGCCGAAGGCAGTCTCGTCACGGACCGAGAGCACGGTGCTGAACAACGCGCAGATCTCGACGATGAACATGACCGGGTTGTGCCACATGACCCGCGGGTCGAGCTTGCGCACCGCGTCGGGCAGGGCGGCCACGAGCTGCCTCGAGTCGAGGAGGCCGCCGGCGACCCGCCTCGGCGTGGTGGGCTCGGGTGCGTCGGCGCCGGCCGGCGGGGTGGTGAGGGTGGTGGACATCAGTGCAGGCCTTCCGCGAACGGTCCGAGCGCGAGCGCAGGGACATAGGTGAGCGCGACCACGACGATGATCACGCCGAGCAGCAGGCTGATGAACAGCGGCTTGTGCGTCGGCAGCGTCCCAGCGGTGACTGGAACGGGCTGCTGGCGGGCCAGCGACCCGGCGAGCGCAAGCACGAAGATCATCGGCAGGAACCGCGCGAACAGCATCGCCAGACCGAGCGCCGTGTTGTACCAGACGGTGTTCACGCCGATCCCGGCGAAGGCGGACCCGTTGTTGTTCGACGCCGACGTGAAGGCGTAGAGCACTTCGGAGAGGCCGTGCGGGCCGGAGTTCAGCATGGCCTTGCGTTCACCTGGCAAGGCCATGGCGATCCCGGTGCCGATCAGCACGCAGGCCGGCGTCGCCAGGATGTACAGCGAGGCCAGCTTCATCTCCCGCGCCCTGATCTTCTTGCCGAGGTACTCGGGGGTCCGGCCGACCATGAGGCCGGCGACAAAGACCGCGACCACGGCAAGGACGAGGATCCCGTACAGGCCCGAGCCGACGCCGCCGGGCGCCACCTCGCCGGTCATCATGTCGACGATCGCGGTGCCACCGCCGAGCGGGGTGAAGCTGTCGTGGAAGCTGTTGACGGCACCCGTGGACGTCAGGGTCGTCGACGACGCGAAGAGCGCCGAGGCGGGCACACCGAACCGGGTCTCCTTGCCCTCCATCGCGGCGCCGGCGGCGGTCGGTGCCGCGCCGCTGTGCTGCATCTCGAAGGCGCTCATCGCGAAGACCGAGACGACCCAGATCACGGCCATCGCGGTCAGGATCGCGTAGCCCTGGCGCTTGTCGCCGATGAGCTTCCCGAAGGTGCGGGCCAGCGAGAACGGGATCATTAGCAGCATGAAGATCTCGAGCAGATCGGTCCATGCGGTCGGGTTCTCGAACGGGTGCGCGGAGTTGGCGTTGTAGAAGCCGCCGCCGTTCGTGCCCAGCTCCTTGATGACCTCCTGGGAGGCGACAGGGCCACCGGTGAGCGTCTGGTGCCCGCCCGCGAGGGTCGAGATCGTGTCGTACCCGTGGAAGTTCTGCACCACGCCGCCGATGATCAGCACGATCGCGAAGACGAACGAGAACGGCAGCAGGATGCGGAGGCAACCGCGGGTCAGGTCGGTCCAGAAGTTGCCGATCCGGTCGGTCTTCGAGCGGACGAACCCACGGATGAGGGCGACGGCCACGGCCATCCCGACCGCCGCGGAGGCGAAGTTCTGCACGGCGAGCCCGGCCATCTGCACCGCGTGACCCATCGTGTTCTCGCCCGAGTACGACTGCCAGTTGGTGTTGGTGAGGAACGAGGCTGCCGTGTTCCACGCCTGGTCCGCCTTGACGGCCGGGAAGCCGAGCGACAGCAGCAGGTGCTCCTGCAGCCGCTGGAACGCGTACAGGAACAGCAGGCTCACGAACGAGAACGCGAGCAGGCTGCGCAGGTAGGTCGACCACTTCTGGTCGGCTTTGGGGTCGACCCCCATGACCCGGTAGATGCTGCGCTCGACGCGACTGTCGCGCTCGCTCGAGTAGACGCGGGCCATGTAGTCGCCGAGCGGGATGTGGACGGCGGCGAGCAGCGCCACCAGCAGGCTGACCTGCAGGAAGCCTGCTACTGAGTCAGACATCAGAACTTCTCCGGGAAGACGAGAGCGACGACGAGGTAGACGACGACGGCCACGGAGAGCACGAGGCCGATGATGTTGTCGGCGGTCACAGCTTCTCCATTCCCTTCACCACGAGAGCGAGGATCGCGAAGACCCCGATGGTCAGCAGCACGAACGCAAGATCAGCCATGGGCCAAGTGAAGACCCCCCGGGGGCCTCGTGGCGAACACCTTGACGCGTCCCTGACGCGGGGCGGCCGCATCCATACGCGTCCTATACGCGGCGGCCGACCGCCGCCAAGAAAGGTTGCTCCGAGGTGGTGACGTGGGTCATACGAGGCGGTAGCCTGCGGCACGTCGTTCGGGTCCGAACGACAGTCTGGTGTGCCCGTCCCGAGGCCAAGGAGGTACGTCCGTGTCTTCGTCGCAGAACCCAGACCGGTCCCAGCTCGGCGGAGCGCGAAGGCTCACCCTCGTCGACGCCGTGGCGCAGTCGGTGGGCTTCATGGGCCCGGTGTTCTCGATCGCGTTCCTCGTGCCGCTGCTGGTCGGCCTCAACTCCTCGGGCAAGGGCGCCGGCGTCGCCGCTCCGCTGTCGGTGCTGCTCGCCGCGGTCGGCGTGCTCGGCCTGGGCTGGATCGTCGCGCAGTACGCCAGGCGCATCCACGCCGCCGGTTCGCTGTACGACTACGTCACCGACGGTCTCGGGGCCCGCGCCGGTGCGGCCGCCGGCTATCTGTACTACCTCGGCATCCTCGTGCTCGGCGCCGGCCTGAACGCACTCGTCGGAGGGTTCATCTACGACACCCTGGCTGCCGAGTTCAACAAGACGCCCCTGCCCCGTACGGGCTGGATGCTCGTCGTGTTCGCCGTCCTCGCGGTGATCACGTACTTCGGCGTCGCCCTGTCCACCCGGGCCCAGCTGGTGCTGGCGCTCACATCGATCACCGTCGTCCTCATCTTCTTCCTGCACGTCATCATCAGCGTGGGCGGCAAGAACGACGTGGCGAAGGCGTTCAACCCGTCGTCGTCGCCGAACGGTCTGAGCGGCGTGCTCTTCGGCGTGCTCTTCGGTGTCCTGCTGTTCACCGGGTTCGAGACGGCCGCCAACCTCGGTGAGGAGACCGCGCACCCCAAACGCGACATCCCGCGCGCCGTCCTCATCGCGGTGCTCGCCATCGGTGGCTTCTACATCATCGGCTCGTACGCGCAGGTGGCCGGCTTCCACTTCAGCATCGACGAGATCAGCAAGAACGCGGGCGCGCCGCTGTTCGCACTCGCCGGGCCGTCGAGCGCCGGCGGGTTCGGGTCCCAGCTGATCGGGCGGCTGCTCGAGCTCGTCGTGCTGCTGGACATGATGGCCGTGCTCATCGGCTGCGCGGTCGCCGCGTCGCGCGGCTTCTTCGCGATGGCCCGCGACAACCGGATGCCCAAGCCGATGAGCAAGGTGTCCAGCCGCGGCACCCCGTTCATCGCGACCGTTGTCGTCCTCGCGTTCTACCTGCTCACGATCGCGGTCACCAAGCTCTGGGTCGGGCTCTTCGCGCTGCCGGCGACGCCGCACTACTTCGCGATCTTCGCGTGGGGCTCGACCTTCGGCGGCTTCGCGCTCGCCTGCATCTACCTGCTGATGGCTGTCGGTGCGCTCCGCGGGCTGCGCGACCACGAGCGGTACCCGATGGTCGTCCTGGCGGCCGTCATCGGCATCCTCGTCACCGCCGGAGCCATCTTCGGGTCCATCTACAAGGTCAGCGCGCCGACCATCTGGGCGCCCTGGGCCGCCGTCGCGATCCTCGTCCTCGGCTACCTGCTGACCTACGCCCTGCCAGGGCCGCCGCCCGCTCCGGGCGTGGGCCAGACGCCGGCAGAGGAGTTCGCCGGCCTCGCCGAGTCGGAGCAGGGGCCGCAGAAGCTGTGACCCCGCCTCGGTTGCTGCTCGTCCTCAGCGAGAACTGGACCATCACCNCGCCCCGCGACATGCGCGCCCTGGTGCGGATGTCGGTCGAGGCCGAGCAGGCCGGCATCGACGGGGTCATGGTGAGCGAGCACATCGTGCTCGGCCGGTCGGCGGGAGCGGACGGCGTCATGGCGAACCCGCGCGACTACGCCTACCCGGGCAACCAGGAGCCGGACATGGCATGGCCCAGCTCGATCGTGCTGCTGTCCGGCATCGCCGCGGCCACCGAGCGCTTGCGGCTGGTGGCCGGCGCGATCATCGCCCCGCTCCGGCACCCGCTGCACCTCGCCAAGGAGCTGGGCACGCTCGACCTCCTCTCCGAGGGGCGGCTGGCGGTGATCCCGACCGTGAGCTGGCACCAGGACGAGTACGCGGCCCTGGGCGTGCCCTTCGAGCAGCGTGGGGCGATCCTGGACGAGCAGCTGGAGGTGCTCGAGCAGTGCTGGCGCCCCGGTCCGGTCAGCCACCATGGGACGTACTTCTCGTTCGAGGACGTGTGGGTCGAGCCCCGGCCCTACCGGCCGGACGGCCCTGTCCTGTGGTTCGGCGGGCAGCGGATGCATGGGGCGCTGCTCCGCCGGCTGGTGAGGTGGGGGCGAGGGTTCAACCCGCTCGGCAGCCCGACCGCCGAGGACCTGGCCGCGCTCGCCGGCGGCCTCGCCGCTGCCGGCCGCGACCCAGCGTCGATGGAGATGATCGGCGGGATCCGCGGCCGGTTCGCCGACGGCGTCGGCGCCGCGGACATCGACGAGGCGCTCGAGGCGCTTCCGGCCCAGCTGGCTCAAGGCTTCGACACCATCTGCTTCAAGCCGTCGATGTACGTCGACGACGCGAGCGAGGTCGCCGCCCTCTGCCGCAACCTGGTGCGCAAGGTCGAGGCCATCGCGTCATGACGGGCCAGCGGGTCGTCCTGGTCACCGGTGCCGGCAGCGGCATCGGCGCTGCGGTCGCCGGTCGCGCCGCCGCCGAGGGCTGGCGCGTCGCGGTGTGCGGTCGGCGGGCCGCGGCTCTGGCGGCCGTCTCCTCGAGGACTGGCGCGCTGCCGGTCGTGACCGACCTGCGCGACGCGGACGCGATCGAGGCGCTCGTCGCATCGGTGCTGGACGCGTACGGCCGGCTGGACTGCATCGTGGCCAACGCCGGCGTGATGACCCAGGGCAGCATCCTTTCCACCACGCCGGCCGACTGGGAGCTCACCCTCTCGACGAACCTCACCTCGGTCTACCTGCTGTCCCGAGCCGCCCTCCCGGCGCTGCTCGAGTCGCGCGGGTCCGTGGTCGCCGTCGGCTCGATCGCCGCGCTGCGCGCTCCCTCGGGGGCCGCCGCGTACGCGGTGAGCAAGGCCGGCCTCGTGATGCTCGTCCAGACGATCGCCCGCGACTTCGGCCACGCCGGGGTGCGGGCCAACGTCGTCTGCCCCGGCTGGGTACGTACCGAGATGGCCGACGGCGAGATGGCCGAGTTCGGCGAGCCGCTCGGCCTCGACCGCGAGCAGGCGTACGAGGAGGTGACCCGGCTGGTGCCGCAGCAGCGTCCGGCCGAGCCCGACGAGGTCGCCGCCGCCGTGACCTGGCTGGCCGGCTCGGACGCCTCGTACGTCAACGGGGCGTGCCTGGTCGTCGACGGCGGGACCGTGCTCGTCGACCCCGGGACCGTTCCGCTGGACTTCAGCGTCCGTCACCGGACAGGGACCGCCTCCGCGACCTATGCTGAGCGGTGAGTCAGTCCGAGGAGGCAGTCGAGGTGGCGACGGCGCCAGCGAGTCGTGCGACCGTGTGGTCGGAGGACGAGGCCCTCCGGGTCATCGAGACCCACGCCCACCAGCGCGGGCCCCTGCTCCCGGTCCTCCATGCGCTGCAGGAGGCCTTCGGCTACGTCGACGCGCGGGCCGTGCCGCTCGTGGCCAAGACTCTCAACCTGTCCCGCGCCGACGTGCACGGCGTCATCACGTTCTACAAGGACTTCCGGTCCGAGCCGGTCGGCGGGGTGCACGTCCAGGTCTGCCGGGCCGAGGCGTGCCAGGCGATGGGCGGGCGCGAGCTCGCCGAGCATGCGCAGCGGATCCTCGGCGTGGATCTGGGCGGTACGACGTCGGACGGCGCCGTGACCCTCGACCAGGTGTTCTGTCTCGGGAACTGCGCGCTGGCTCCCTCAGCGGTGGTCGACGGACGGCTGTACGGCAGGGTGGACCCCGCACGGTTCGACGCCGTGCTCAGCGACGCGATGGGGCGCCAGCAGTGAGCGTCGTCGTCTACGTACCGTGCGACTCCTCGGCGCGGTCGGTCGGCGCCGACGAGGTGGCCGACGCCGTCGTCGCGGAGGCGGCCGGCCGCGGGCACGACGTCCGGGTCGTGCGCAACGGCACGCGCGGCATGCTCTGGCTCGAACCGCTCGTCGAGGTGACAGCGCCGGAAGGTCGGTACGCGTTCGGACCCGTGCGCGCGGCGGACGTAGCGTCCCTGTTCGACTCCGGCTTCCTCGACCCCGCGTCGGCCGAGCACCCACTCGCCCTGGGGCCGACCGACGACCTCGACTGGCTGCGCCGCCAGACCCGCCTCACCTACGGGCGGGTCGGCGTGATCGACCCGCTGTCGCCGGAGGACTACGTCGCGCACGGCGGGCTCGTGGGGCTGCGCAAGGCGCTCGAGCTCGCACCCGAGCAGATCGTCGCCGAGGTCACCGAGTCGGGGCTGCGCGGCCGTGGTGGCGCCGGCTTCCCGACCGGGATCAAGTGGAAGACCGTCCTCGAGACGCCGTCGGACCTGAAGTTCGTGTGCTGCAACGCCGACGAGGGCGACTCCGGGACGTTCGCCGACCGGATGCTCATGGAGGGTGACCCGTTCCTGCTCATCGAGGGCATGGTCATCGCCGCCTTCGCGGTCGGCGCCTCCGAGGGGTACGTCTACGTACGCTCCGAGTACCCCGACGCGATCGCCACCTTCCGCACGGCCATCGACGTGGCCCGCGAGCAGGGCTGGCTCGGGTCGGACATCCTCGGCAGCGGGCACTCGTTCGAGCTCGAGGTACGCGTGGGCGCCGGCGCGTACATCTGCGGCGAGGAGACCGCGATGCTGGAGAGCCTGGAGGGCAAGCGCGGCGTGGTCCGCGCGAAGCCGCCGCTCCCCGCGATCGAGGGGCTCTTCGGCCGGCCGACCATCGTCAACAACCTGCTGTCCCTGGCCGCAGTACCGACGATCCTCGCCGACGGGGCCGCGTCCTACCGCGACCTCGGTGTCGGCCGGTCCCGCGGGACCCAGCTGTTCCAGCTGGCCGGCAACATCGCCCGCGGCGGCATCGTCGAGACGGCCTTCGGCGTCACCCTCGGCGAGCTGGTGGAGGACTTCGGCGGGGGTACTGCGACCGGGCGGCCGCTGCGGGCTGTCCAGGTCGGCGGTCCCCTCGGGGCCTACCTGCCTGCGTCGAGCCTGCACCTCCCGATGGACTACGAGGCGTTCGCCGAGGCTGGTGCGATGGTGGGCCACGGAGGCATCGTGGTCTTCGACGACACCGTCGACATGGGTCACCAGGCGAGGTTCGCGATGGAGTTCTGCGCGGAGGAGTCGTGCGGCAAGTGCACGCCGTGCCGTGTCGGTGCCGTACGCGGTGTCGAGGTGATCGACCTGATCCTGCGCGGCTCAGGCGGGCCTGGCGACCCGGCCGACCCTGGAGACGCTGCCGCGGGCGTGGTCCTGCTGCAGGACCTCTGCGAGCTGATGACCGACGGGTCGCTGTGCGCGATGGGCGGCCTCACGCCCATGCCTGTGCTCAGCGTGCTCAAGCACTTCCCCGAGGACCTGGACCATGCGGAGAGAGGTCGCACATGACCGTGCTTGCAGAGCCTGACTACGGAACCCCGGCCAAGCCCGGGCCGGCGACGGTCGCGGTGGAGATCGACGGCCACGCGGTCACCGTGCCCGAGGGCACGTCCGTGCTCCGCGCCGCCGCCGAGGCGGGCGTCGACGTGCCGAAGCTGTGCGCGACCGACTCACTCGCCGCCTTCGGGTCCTGCCGGATGTGCCTGGTCGAGATCGACGGCCGCAAGGGCACGCCCGCGTCCTGCACCACGCCGGTCGCGCCTGGGATGAAGGTGTCCACGCAGACCACGCGTCTGACCAGGCTGCGCCAGGGCGTCATGGAGCTGTACCTCTCCGACCACCCGGCCGACTGCCAGTCGTCGGCCGCCGGCGCCGACTGCGAGCTGCACGACATGGCCGCGGGTGTGGGCCTGACGTCGGTGCGCTACGCACCCGGCCACAGCCACCAGGACGCAGTCAAGGACGACTCGAACCCGTACTTCACCTTCGACCAGTCGGCCTGCATCGCCTGCTCGCGCTGCGTACGCGCCTGCGACGAGATCCAGGGCACCTTCGCGCTGACCATCGAGGGCCGCGGCTTCGACTCCAAGGTGACGGCGAGCGCCGGTGTCCCCTTCATGCAGTCCGAGTGCGTGTCGTGCGGCGCCTGCGTGCAGGCGTGCCCGACCACCGCGCTGCAGGAGAAGTCCGTGGTCGACCTCGGCATGCCCGACCGATCGGTGCTCACCACCTGCGCCTACTGCGGGGTCGGCTGCTCGTTCCGCGCGGAGATGCGCGGCGACGTGGTCGTACGCATGGTTCCCGAGAAGGCCGGCGGGGCCAACGAGGGCCACTCGTGCGTCAAGGGCCGGTTCGCGTGGGGCTACGCGACGCACCGCGACCGCCAGCTGTCACCGATGCTTCGGGAGAAGTACACCGACCCGTGGCGCGAGGTCTCGTGGGACGAGGCCATCGCCTTCACGGCCCGCCGGTTCACCGAGATCCAGGCGCAGCACGGGGTGCAGGCGATCGGCGGCATCACCTCGTCGCGCTGCACCAACGAGGAGGTCTTCGCGGTCCAGAAGATGATCCGGGCCGCGTTCGGCAACAACAACGTCGACACCTGCGCCCGGGTGTGCCACTCGCCGACNGGGTACGGGCTCAAGCAGACGTTCGGCACCTCGGCAGGTACGCAGGACTTCGCCTCCGTCGAGAAGGCCGACGTCATCGTCGTCATCGGCGCCAACCCCACGGACGGGCACCCGGTGTTCGCCGCCCGGATGAAGCAGGTGCTGCGCAAGGGCGCCCAGCTCGTCGTCATCGACCCGAGACGCATCGACCTGGTCCGCAGCCCNCACGTCGAGGCCGCGCATCACCTGCAGCTCCAGCCGGGCACCAACGTCGCCGTGGTCAACGCCATCGCGCACGTCGTCGTCACCGAAGGACTCGTCGACCGTGCGTACGTCGCCGAGCGCTGCGAGCCCGACGACTTCGCCCAGTGGGAGTCGTTCATCGCCCGGCCCGAGAACAGCCCCGAGTCGACCGCGCTCATCACCGGAGTACCCGCCGAGCAGCTGCGCGCCGCCGCCCGCCTCTACGCGACCGCGCCCAACGCCGCGATCTACTACGGCCTCGGCGTCACCGAGCACAGCCAGGGATCGACGATGGTCATGGGCATGGCCAACCTCGCGATGGCCACCGGCAACGTCGGCCGCGAGGGCGTCGGCGTCAACCCGTTGCGCGGCCAGAACAACGTCCAGGGCTCCTGCGACATGGGCTCCTTCCCGCACGAGCTGCCCGGCTACCGGCACGTGTCCGACGACACCGCGCGGCACGTGTTCGAGCAGCTCTGGGGCCGTACCATCCAGTCCGAGCCGGGCCTGCGGATCCCGAACATGTTCGACGCGGCCCTGGCCGGTACGTACCGCGGGATGTTCGTGCAGGGCGAGGACATCGCCCAGTCCGACCCCAACGTCAAGCATGTCAAGGCTGCGCTCGCGGCACTCGACCTCCTCGTCGTCCAGGACCTGTTCCTCAACGAGACGGCCGCGTTCGCGCACGTGTTCCTGCCCGGTACGTCGTTCCTGGAGAAGGACGGCACGTTCACCAACGCCGAGCGCCGGATCAACCGCGTACGCCCGGTGATGGCGGCCAAGACCGGCAAGCAGGAGTGGCAGGTGGCCTGCGAGATCGCCACCGCGATGGGTTACCCGATGCACTACGACGACGGTGCCCAGATCATGGACGAGATCGCGTTGACCACGCCCACCTTCGCCGGCGTCTCGTTCGCCCGGCTGGACGAGCTCGGCAGCATCCAGTGGCCGTGCAACGACGCAGCCCCCGAGGGCACGCGGACCATGCACGTCGACCACTTCGTCCGAGGGCTGGGCCGGTTCGTGGAGACGCCGTTCGTGCCCACCGACGAGCGTACGAGCCGGAAGTTCCCGCTGATCCTGACGACCGGGCGGATCCTGTCGCAGTACAACGTGGGGGCGCAGACGCGGCGCACCGAGAACGTGCAGTGGCACGACGAGGACGTCCTCGAGATCCATCCGCACGACGCCGAGGACCGCGGCATCACCGACGGCGCGCTCGTCTCGATCGCGAGCCGGGTCGGGGAGACGGCGCTGCACGCGCGCATCTCCGAGCGGATGCCCCAGGGCGTCGTCTACACCACGTTCCACTTCCCGGCGAGCGGCGCCAACATCGTCACCACCGACTTCTCGGACTGGGCGACGAACTGTCCCGAGTACAAGGTGACCGCCGTCCAGATCGGCCTGCTCACCCGGGCCCCGGACGACGCCGCCTTCGCCGCAGCGGACCCCGGCGTACCCGCGACCGTCGACGCCGGGGCCCAGCGGTAGCGCATGGCCGCCACCTCTGCCGGGATGCACGCCCTCGTCCGCATGGCCAACCAGATCGCCACCAACGTGAGCCACCAGTCGCCCGATGCGGCGGCGACCGAGATCGCGGGGCACCTGAACTCGTTCTGGGCGCCCTCCATGCGTGCCGACCTGCTGGAGTTCGCCGCGTCCGGCGGGGCCGGGCTCGACGACCTGGTCGTGGCAGCGCTCCCCCAGGTCCGCTAGACCTGTCCGTGCAGGAACAGGTCCAGACCTGATCCTGCACGGACACCAGCGGGGCGGCTACGGTGGCGGGCGTGGACCTGACCGACATCACCGGTGGCCTGGTCGGCCTGCTCGGGCTCCGCTTCGACGAGACCACGGCCGACCGGGTCGTCATCAGCTGGACAGTGACACCCGAGCACCACCAGCCGGCCGGACTCGTGCACGGCGGCGTCTACTGCTCGGTCGTCGAGACGGCGGCCAGCATCGGTGGTGCGATCTGGCTGGGCGACCGTGGTCAGGTGGTCGGCGTCTCCAACCACACCGACTTCCTTCGCGGCGTACGAGAGGGCGAGCTGCGGGCCGTGGCGACGCCGATCCACCGGGGCCGGTCGCAGCAGCTGTGGCTCGTCGAGGTCCGGGACGAGCAGGAGCGGCTGGTCGCCCGCGGGCAGGTACGGCTCTCGAACCTCGACGGCGCGCCGGGCGGGGTATAGACGAGGGAGCGAACCCGCGGAACTTTGGGGTGGGTCGGGGGGACCTGCCGCTCGGCCGGAGGGAACCTTCGGCTGGCTCGCCCCCTCGTCTCGACGAGTGTAACCGCGTGTCATGGCCGTTGTCATAGGTCGGAAGGACTCAGTTGGCCTAGTGCATCCGCACCTCCTCGCACCGCTCCCCATCCCGTTGATCATGGGCAGGCTGCCCATGTGGATCAAGGAAATAGGGCCATCCGCCCATGATCAACGCGGAGGGGGATCAGTACGGGCGGACGGCGCCGGCGAAGGGCATCGAGAACACGCCGGTGATGGTCACGCCCACGCTGGGGTTCTCGGCGTTCACGATCATCCCGCCGCCGATGTAGATCCCGACGTGGTGGATCGGCGAGTAGTAGAAGACGAGGTCGCCGGGCTGCAGCTGGCTGGCCGGGATCGAGCGGCCGAGGTGCGCCTGGCCGGCGGCCGAGTGCGGCAGGTAGATGCCCACCTGCTGGTAGGCCCGCATCGTGAGCCCGGAGCAGTCGTACGAGCTGGGTCCGGCACCGCCCCAGACGTACGCGTCGCCGACCCTGGCCAGCGCGTAGGCCACGACGCGGGCGCCGATGGACCCGCTCGGGACGGTGGAGGGCGGCGGGGTCGGCCGCCTGACCGGCTTGTGGTGGACCACCGGCTTGCGCTTCGTCCCCGAGCCGGTGGTCCGGTGCTTCGCCGCCGCTGCGGCTGCAGCCCGCGCCGCCGCAGCCTTGGCCGCGGCCGCCTGTGCTGCCGCCGCTGCCTGGGCGTGCGCGACGGCCTCGGCGCGGGCCAGGGCGGCGGCCGCCTGCGCGATCGCGCGTGCCCTCGCCTGGTCGGCCGCGCGCTTCAGCGCCGCGCGCTGGGCGGCCTGCAAGGAGCTCAGCAGCACCGCGGTCGAGGCCTGGGCCGCCCGCACCCTCGCGTAGTCGGCGGCAGCGGCCGCGTGCAGCCGGCGAACGGAGTCGAGCTGTTGCTTGACGACCAGCTCTGCCTGGTCGAGGCCGAGCTTGGCGACGGCCGCCGTACGGAGGATCTCGGCCTGCCGTCCCGAGACGCTGGCCAGCTCGGCGGCCTGCTGGAGGTACTGCCCGGGGTCGGCCGACAAGAACAGCTGCAGCGACTGGTCCATCCCGCCGCCGCGGTACAAGGCCGCGGCCAGACGCCCGACGGCGACCTGCGCGGCGGCGAGCGTCGCCTGCGACCGGGCCTGCCGGTCACGGGCATGTCCGAGGTTGCGGCCCGCCGAGACCACGTCGATCTGCGTCTGGTTGAGCTGCTCCTGGGCGACCTCGGCCTGGTTGTCCAGGGCGGCCAGCTGCGCCTGCACCTGCGGCAACGTCAAGGCGGGCGCGGCCTGGCCCGACGCGGGGACTGCGGCGACCAGGACTGCGGCGACCAGGACCAGGCTGCCCGCACTCGTGGCGGCACGCGAGGCAGCACGGACGAGATGGGGACGGCGGGTGGCCACGGNGGTCGCACTCCTTGCTTCCTCGATCGCCTACCAAGTTAGCTGTCGGGTTCGGGCCAGGAAGCCGCCCTACCAGCCGGGCAGGTGCACCCGGCCGGACTCACCCCAGAGAACGTGGGTCCTCGGTTCCGGAACCTCCCGGATTCGGCGAGGTGCCGACCGCCGCCCTCGACAGGCGACGTGCTGACGGCACCATGGGCACCGTAACCAGGACCCTTGATCGTCGGCAAGGCCACGCGGCCACGAACGTCGATGCCCCAACCGTGGGTCGTGCTTCCGGCTGCCTGCGACGGGCCGGCGANNGGTCAGCCGCGGCCGTCGAGGAGGGCGACGAGGTAGTCGCCGTAGCCGCTCTTGCGCAGGGGTTCGGCGAGGGCGACCAGCTCGTGGTCGTCGATGAAGCCCTCCCGCCAGGCAATCTCCTCGATGCAGCCGATCTTGAGGCCCTGCCGGTGCTCGACGACGCGTACGAACTCGCCGGCCGCCATCAAGGAGTCGACGGTGCCCGTGTCGAGCCAGGCGGTACCGCGGTCGAGGACGGTGACCGAGAGCGTGCCTCTGCGGAGGTACTCCTCGTTGACGGAGCTGATCTCGAGCTCGCCACGGGCGCTGGGCACGATCGACCGAGCGATGGAGACCACGTCGTTGTCGTAGAAGTACAGACCCGGCACGGCGTAGGAGCTGCGCGGGTGCTCCGGCTTCTCCTCGATCGACACGGCCCGCCCCGACGGGTCGAACTCGACCACGCCGTAGTCGCGNGGGTTGGCCACGTGGTAGGCGAAGACGTGGCCGCCGGTGAGCGTCGTGTTGGCCTTGAGCGCCGTCCCNAGCCCGACGCCGTAGAAGATGTTGTCGCCCAGCACGAGGCACACGCTCTGGTCGCCGATGAAGTCGGCGCCGATCAAGAACGCCTGGGCCAGCCCTTCGGGCGCCGGCTGCACCGCGTACGACAGGACCATGCCGAGGGACGCACCGTCGCCGAGCAGCCGCTGGAACTGGGCCTGGTCGTCGGGCGTGGTGATGATCAGCACCTCGCGGATCCCGGCCATCATCAGGGTCGACAGCGGGTAGTAGATCATCGGCTTGTCGTAGACCGGGATCATCTGCTTCGACAGTGCGCGGGTCATGGGGTGCAGCCGGGTGCCGGAGCCGCCGGCGAGAATGATTCCGCGCATAGTGAGGCAGGATACGGGCATGCGACTTCTCGTCACCGGCGCTGCCGGCTTCATCGGCTCCTGCTACGTACGCAGACTTCTCGCGGGCGAGCTCCCCGAGGCACCCACCGACGTCACGGTCACCGTGCTCGACAAGCTGACCTACGCGGGGAGCAAGAGCAACCTCGGCCCGGCGCTCGACGACCCGCGGCTGACGTTCGTCGAGGGCGACATCCTGGACGTGGGCCTCGTCGACGGGCTGGTGAGCCAGGCCGACGCGATCGTGCACTTCGCCGCCGAGTCGCACGTCGACCGGTCGATCACCGGTGCAGCCGACTTCGTGATGACCAACGTGGTCGGTACGCAGACGCTGCTCGATGCTGCGCTGCGGCACGGCCTCGGTCGGTTCCTGCACGTCTCGACCGACGAGGTCTACGGGTCGATCGACGTCGGGTCGTGGCCCGAGACGCACCCGCTCTCGCCCAACTCGCCCTACTCGGCGTCCAAGGCGTCGAGCGACCTGATCGCCCTCTCCTACGCGCGCACCCACGGACTCGACGTGGTGGTGACGCGCTGCTCGAACAACTACGGGCCCTTCCAGTTCCCGGAGAAGCTGATCCCGCTGTTCGTGACGCGGCTCATCGACGGCGGCCGTGTCCCGCTGTACGGCGACGGGCTGAACGTCCGCGACTGGCTGCACGTCGACGACCACGTCCGCGGCATCTCCCGCGTCCTGGCCGGCGGCCGCGGCGGCGAGGTCTACAACATCGGTGGCGGCACGGAGCTGTCCAACAAGGAGCTGACCGGCCTGCTGCTCGAGGCGTGCGGGGCCGACTGGACCAGCGTCGACCCCGTCGAGGATCGCAAGGGCCACGACCGCCGCTACTCCGTCGACATCTCCAAGATCAGCAGCGAGCTGGGATACGAGCCGCAGGTGCCCTTCGAGCAGGGCCTCGCCGACGCCGTGCAGTGGTACCGCGACAACCGCGCGTGGTGGGAGCCGCTGCGCGCCCGCGCAGCACTCTCGACGTGAACCGGCCGTGAGCTGGCTGGTGGTCGGTGCCGGCGGGATGCTCGGCACGGACCTGGTCGCCGCCCTCGGCGACCGGCCGTGCACGGCGCTGACCCGGGCCGAGCTGGACATCACCGACCTGGCCGCGGTCCGCGCGGCCGTCAAGGGCCACGACGTGGTCGTCAACACGGCCGCCTGGACCGCCGTCGACGACGCCGAGACCCACGAGGCAGAGGCGTTCGACGTCAATGCGACGGGGGCCGCCAACCTCGCGCTCGCCTGCGCCGACCACGGCGGCCGGCTCGTCCAGCTGTCGACCGACTACGTCTTCGCCGGCGACGCCACCGATCCCTACCCGGAGGACGCCCCGACGGCGCCGCGCAGCGCGTACGGGCGGACGAAGCTGGCCGGGGAGTGGGCCGTGCGGGCCCTGCTCCCCGACAGCTCGTGGATCGTTCGGACCGCGTGGCTGTACGGCGTGCACGGCCCGAGCTTCGTGTCGACGATGCGGCGGCTGGAGGCCGAGCGCGACACGGTGAGCGTCGTCGACGACCAGACCGGGCAGCCGACGTGGACGGTCGACCTCGCCGACCAGGTGGTGGCGCTGGTGGAGTCGGGTGCGCCGCCGGGGACCTACCACGGGACGGCATCGGGGGCGACGACGTGGCGTGGGCTGGCCCAGCTGGTGTTCGAGCTGAGCGGCGCCGACCCGGCGCGGGTCGAGCCGACCACGACCGCCGCCTTCCCGCGTCCCGCCCCGCGCCCGGCCTGGTCGGTGCTGGGCCACGACCGCTGGGCCGCCGCCGGGCTCGCCCCGATGCGCCCCTGGGACGAGGCGCTCCGGGCGGCCTGGCCCCGGCTCGTCGGCGCCCCCTCGTGAGGCTCGCATGATGTACCGTCGTCGCGGCGGACCGAGACCTCGTCTGCCCCGCGGCCGTCTCACGGCCCAGACCGGCTGCCTACCGTCGATGGGACCTGCATGAACACCGACGCCCGTACCGAGGCCGGTGGCGAACCGGTGGTTGCTGTCGACGGCGACGACTACGGCGACTACTACTACTCGACCTACAGCTGCGCGCCCTACGACCCCGACGCACCCGTGTGGCGGAACATGTTCGCCGCGGTGGCCGACAACATCGTCAGGACGCTGGAACCCAAGACGGTGCTCGACGCGGGCTGCGCCAAGGGGATGCTGGTGGGCGCGCTGCGCGAGCGCGACGTCGACGCCGAGGGCATCGACCTCTCCGAGTTCGCCATCGCCAAAGCAGACAGCCGGGCCGTCGGCCACGTGCGTGTCGGTTCGCTGACCGAGCCGTTCGGCAAGCGCTACGACCTCATCTCCTGCATCGAGGTCCTCGAGCACATGACGCAGCCCGAGGCGCTCGCCGCGGTCGCCAACATCTGCGCCTCGACCGACCTGGTGCTGATCTCGTCCACCCCCGACGACTTCGACGAGGCGACGCACATCAACGTGCAGCCGCCGGCCAGCTGGTCGGTGATGTTCGCCGACCAGGGCTTCTACCGGCGGTTCGACGTCGACGCGTCGTTCCTGTCCAAGGTCGCCGTCGTGTACGAGCGCCGCGAGGCCACGATCCGCCGGCTCGTCCACGACTACGAGACTGTGCTGTGGACGTTGCGGCACGAGAACTTCGGCACGCGCGCCGCGGTGCTGACCCGCGACCGCCGGTGCGCCCAGCTGGACGCGCAGCTGAAGGCCGCGCTCGAGGCCGTGGAGCCGACCCGCCTCGAGCTCGAGGCTTCGCAGGCGCGCGAGCGGGCCCTGAAGGCTCGGGTCAAGGCGCTGCTGAACTCGAAGCGGTACCGCCTCGGCTCCGCGATGGCGACCCCGCTCTCGGTGCTGCGCAAGCCGCGCCGGAACGGCTGACCGGCCCGGCTCAGCTCAGCTCAGCTCGGCTCAGCCGCGGAGCGGGGCGACCAGCCGGCCGATCCGGCGACGGGCGCCCTTGTAGTAGCGCCGGCCGACCTTGCGGCTCGCCGCGGTGAAGTCTCCGACGACGGCCGAGACCTGGTAGCGCCGGCTCGGGACGTAGTCCATCCCGGCGATGTCGGCCGCGAACGGGTACGCCTCGAGCTCGATGGCGTTCAGCCGCCAACCCCCTGGCAGGTTGTGCGCCTTGCCCTTGACGTCCCGCACCGGCGCGCCGGCCGTCAGCACGGCGAGCAGGCGGTCCGCCGACGCCTCCGGCCCGTACATCTCCAGAGCGGCCTCCCGGGCCGCCCGGCCGAGCGCCCAGCGCTCCTCCGGATCGGCGGCGAGCCGCTCCAGCGCGCTGCCCCAGTCCTGCGGCTTCTCGGCCAGCAGTCCGGTACGACCGTCCTCGATCGCGACCTCGAACGGCGGGGTCGGGGTCGCGATGGTCGGGGTCTCGACGAGCGCCGACTCCAGCCACTTGATCGCGCTCTTGGCCTCGGTGAACGGGTTGCGGTCGAGGGGTGCGAGCGTCACGTCGACGTCGCGCAAGAGGGCCGGCAGCCGGTGCCAGTCGACGGACGGGACCTTGCGGACCTGGTCGCTCACCGGTGCCAGTGCCCCCGTCGGGGTCACCTTTCCGACCAGCCACAGCTCGGCCTTCGGGTGCCCGCGGAGGAACTCGACGACGCCGTTCTCGACGGCCGCCCAGTCGGCGTCGTGGGTCGCCGACCCGCTGAAGTAGCCGACACGGAAGCCCTCGTGCGTCCGCTCCGTCAACCGGGCCTTGTCGGCGAGCTCAAGGCCGAGCCGGCCGACCCCGTTGGGGAGCAGCGCGGTCGGCGCCGGGCTCAGCTGGCCGAGCTCGTCGAGGACCTGCTGCGTGCTGCCGGTGAGCAGGTCGGCGTAGGGGACCAGGCGCGCGCGCAGGCCCACGTCACGAACGAACATCTCGCGCTGCTTGGGCGGCAGACCGGCGACGAAGTCCATGCCGGCGAGGTGCTGGGTACGGAAGACCAGGTCGTCGCAGTCGTAGGTGATCAGCGGCGGAACCGGGCGCTCGCGCAGCCGCTGCAGGAGGTTGAACATGTCGCGCGACGCGGGCGCGCGGTAGAGGACCACGACGTCGGCGCGCTGGGCCAGCCCGACCGTCCGGCGGTCGCTGGAGTGCACTGCCGCCGTCCGGACCCCGCGGGAGCGCAGCGCCTCCTCCGGCAGGCGTACCCGGTAGCGCAGGGTCGAGGACGCGGCGCTGCCGGAGACGAACAGCACCTTGGTGGGCGCCGTGGGCGCCGTCACCCGACTCCCCCGGCGANGGCTTCGGCCGAGAGCCCCGCGGCGTAGGCCCGGCAGGTCGCGTAGTCGGGCAGCAGGCCGTTCGCCTGCGCCTTGGCCAGCGACGGGGCAGCGGCGTCCTTGGCGGACAGCACCGGCTCGACGTCCGTAGGCCACCCGATCCCGATGTCGGGGTCGAGCGGGTCGATGCCGTGCTCGCCGGTGGGGTTGTAGACCTCGGAGCACAGGTAGCTGACGGTCGCGTCGTCGGTCAGCGCGAGGAACGCGTGGCCGAGCCCCTCTGGCAGGTAGACCGCCCGCCTGCTCTCCTCGTCCAGCCGGACGATGTCCCACGTGCCGAAGGTCGGCGAACCGGTACGGATGTCGACGACCGCGTCGAGGACGGCACCGCGGACGCAGGTGACGTACTTGGCCTGACCCGGCGGGACGTCGGCGAAGTGCAGCCCGCGGAGGGTGCCACGGCGCGACACCGAGAGGTTGGCCTGGGCCAGCCGGATCGGGTGGCCGACGGCGGCGGCGAGCGGCTCGAAGCGGTACCACTCGAGGAACGTCCCGCGATCGTCGCCAAAGGTCTTGGGGGTGAGCTCGAAGGCGTCGGGGACGAGCAGCGACCTGAGCTCCATGGTCACCAGCGTACGTCCCGGTCGGGCGATCCCGGCATCTGAGATAGCGTTCTGAGGCGCTCCACGGCGGCTGTCGCGGAAGATTTACCACGCGTTTACTCGATCCACGGATGTCCACGGACGTCCCGGCCGTCTCGACCGACGGGAGGAGGCCTCGTGCGGTCGCTCCCCCGGCGCGTGCTGCGCAGGGTGCGGCGCATCCTCGGCGAGCTGGCCAACGGACCACGACGCATCCAGGCGCGCCGGCTGGCCGCCACCGGCCTGGTCGACCGCTCCTGGTACGAGCGCCAGACCGGCCGGGCCTTCCGGAACGGCAGCGCCGCCGCGCGCCACTACCTGGCGTCCGGGCGGGCCGCCGGGATGTCCCCGCACGTGCTCGTCGAGCCGGAGTGGATCGCCGGCGGCGCGTGGCGCGGGCGGGTCGACCCCCTGCAGCAGTACCTCGGCGGCCACGCCCTGCGGGGCGGGCCCTCGCCGGTCTTCGACGATGCCGGCTACGCCGCCGGGCATGCCGATGCGGCCGGTGGAAAGGGCCGCGCCCTGCGGCACTTCGTACGGGCCTCGGGTCCGCAGACCTCGCTCCCGGTACCGGCCGCGGTCGCTGCCATGACCCTGGGCGAGCTGCGGACGAGGCTGGAAGCCGTCGTCGACGACCGCGCCGGCGCGGGCGAGCCGGCCTCGCCTGGCGAGGTGGTGACCACGGGCGACCCGGTCGACTGGACGGCCCTCGACGAGGGCGTCGCCGACCGCGACCCGGCGCTCACGTCGCTGGTGGTCAGCGTGAGCAACGACTGGTCGGCGGCGATGTCGTTGATCGACCGCGCGCTGCGCGGTGCGGCCGACGGGAGCATCGAGGTCGTCGTGGTCGACCGGGGCTCGCGGGCGGCGGTCGCGCGCCTGCTGGCGGCGAGGTACGGGGGTGACCCTCGCGTGTCCTACCTGCGCCAGCCGACGGATCTTCGGGTCGCACCGGCGTGGACCCTCGGCCTGGCACGCACGGCGGGCTCGGTCGTCGTGCTGGTCGACTCGACCTGCCAGCTCCGGGACAGCGGCGCCCCCCTCGACCGGCCCTGGTGGCAGCCGCTGCGCGCCGCGCTGGACGACCCGACGGTCGCGGCCGTCGCGCCGCTGGTCCTCGGTGCCACGGGGACCGTCTCGTCGGCCGGCCTGGCGACCCGGGGCCCGGGGGCGTCGCCGTACCCGCTGTTCGTCGACGCGGCCGCGGAGGACGTGGTGAGGGGCGGACCACTTCGCGTGGGTGCCCTCGGCGACGACGTGCTGGTCGCCCGGGCCTCGGACCTGGTCGCGGCGAGGGGCCCCGACCCCTGGTACGTCGCGGGGCTCTGGGGCGCCGACCTGTCCGTACGCCTTGCCGGGGGCGACCGCACCCTCCTGGTCGTACCGCAGGTACGACTGGTGCACCTGGCCGCGTCGGCGGCGCCGTCCCAGGCGGAGCTCGCCGGGTTCCAGGACCGGGTGGGGTCGCTGCTGCCGGGTGCCGACGTCTGGGGCGAGGTGCCGGCATGGGAGCGAGCCGGGGTCGCGCCGACGTCGGCCGAGCACGCCGGCCCCGGAGTCGCTGTGACCCGGCGGGTGCGGCCGGTCGAGGTCGGCCCCGCGGCCGGGAAGCCGGCCCTGCGCTGGGCTCTCAAGATCGGTGCGCCGTTCCACGAGCAGGGCGACAAGTGGGGCGACGTGCACTTCGCGAGCGACCTCGCCGCAGCCCTCGAACGGCTCGGGCAGCTCGTCGCCGTCGACCGGCTGCCCGCCCATCAGCGGTCCACCGCGGGGCTGGACGACGTCGTCCTCAACCTGCGCGGACTAACGACTCCCGCGCTCTCGTCCGGGCCGGTCAACATCCTCTGGGTGATCAGCCACCCCGACGACGTCACGCCCGACGAGGTCAGGTCCTACGACCTCACCTTCGCCGCCAGCGGGCCGTGGTCGGAGCTGATGACCGGCCGCGCGGGGGTCCCGGTCGAGGCGCTGCTGCAGGCCACCGACCCCAGCCGGTTCCACCCCGACCTCGCGGTGCCCGGCTCGGGACCGGCGGCCCTGTTCGTCGGCAACTCGCGCGGCGTGCAGCGGCCGGTCGTCCGCGACGCCGTCGCGGCCGGGGTGGACGTCGCGATCTACGGCACGCGCTGGAAGGACTTCGTCGACGAGCGGTACGTCCGCGGCGACTACCTGCCCAACGAGACCGTCGGAGCGGCCTACCGGGCTGCCGGTGTCGTGCTGAACGACCACTGGCCGGACATGGCGGCGCAGGGGTTCGTGTCCAACCGCGTCTTCGACGTGGTGGCAGCCGGCGGCCGGGTCATCAGCGACCACGTCGAGGGGCTGGAGGAGATCTTCGGCGGTGCGGTCCGCGTCTACCGGACTCCCGACGACCTGGCCAGCTGGACGGGCGCTGGGCGGGCTCTCGCGTTCCCCGACGAGGAGCAGCTGCTCGAGATCTCGGCGCGCATCCGCCGCGACCACTCGTTCGACGCCCGCGCGGCCCAGCTGCTGGCGGCCGTGCTCGCCGTCATCGAGCGCGAGCCCACCGCTCGAGCTGGCTGACGAACGCAGCCCCGTCCCGAGCCCAGTCGTGGTCGCGGAGGGCCGCCTCGTGCCCGCGCCGCGCCATCGCGGCGACCCGCTCGGGGTCGGCGGCCAGCGAGCGCACCGCCTCGGCGACCGCCTCCGGGTCCTCGAACGGGACGACGACCCCTGCGTCCGCCGACTCGACGAGCGCGACCGCCGGCGGGCTCGGCGTGGTGATCACCGGCACACCCCACGCGAGGTACTCGATGACCTTGGTCGGCCGCGAGTGCCGGTAGTTGGGCTCGTCGTGCAGGAGGGACAGTCCGGCGAGCGCGCCCGACAGCAGCCGCAACGCCTCGTCGTTGGGGACGAACCCGTGCCAGACGACGTCGCCCGCAGCGTCGGCGGCGGCCACGGCGTCGCGCACCTGGCTGTCGGCGCCGCCCACGAGGTGCACCGTGATGCCCGTACCCGCCAGGAGCCGGCCGGCGGCCACGAGGTCCAGGGCACCGCGAGCCCTGGACAGGGCCCCCACGTAGACGACGCGGTCGTGCCCAGGAGGCTCGACCGTCGCGGGGACCACCGTGCTGTTCGGGACCACCGGGTGCGGCCGCCGGAACCGGGCGACGTAGCCGTCCTCGGCGAGCAGCAGGTGCCGGCGCCGCTCCACGACGTGCTCGACGCCGCGGAAGGTCCAGGCCACCGGACGGCGGAGCGGGCCCGGCAGCCACGGCTTGAGGGTCACCGCCGCGGCCGTGTCCTCGTGCACGTCCCAGACGACGACCGGCCCGTCCGCGTCACGGAGCCCGGCCGACGCGGCCAGCAGCTCGGGGTCGTGCAGGAGGACGACGTCGTGCGCGGGTGCCTCCCGCTTCAGCAACGCGCGCGCAGCGCGCACCGCCCCGACCCGGTCGCGTCCGTGGGCGCGCGGGAGGTCGAGCGTGCGGAGGCCGTCCGGCCGCCGGGCACCGTAGGCCGTGAACGGCGCCGCATAGGTGACGACGTGGCCGGCGGCCCGGAGCGCCGCGATCTCGCGGTGCAGGATCCGGGCGTCCTCGGGGTGGTGGACGATCGTCACCACCAGCACCCGCAGCGGACTGGCCGGCCGGCTGGCGGGCTGGCCGGTGGCCGCCTCGGTCACAACCGCTCGACGCCCGGCGCCCGCACCTTGCCGCGCGTGTCGAACAGCCGGGCGGCGGTCGCCGCTATCGCCGGCAGGTCGTACGCCGAGTGGGCCTGCACGAGGACCGTGACGTCGCTCTTGCGCAAGGCGTCATCGAGGTCGGGCACGCGGTGGAGCACCTCGCCGTCGACCGTCCACGTCTCGTAGTAGGGGTCGTGGAAGGCGACGGCGGCACCGAGCTCGCGCAGCCGCTGCGCCAGCGGCATCGTCGGCGACTCGCGGCTGTCGCCGATGTCGGCCTTGTACGTGACCCCGAGCAGCAGCACGGTCGCGCCCTCGATGCCGATGCCGTCGGCAGCCAGCCGGGCGGCGACCCGGTCGGCGACGTAGACCGGCATCGAGTCGTTGATCTCCTGCGACAGCTCGACGAGCCGGAAGGCGTAGCCGAGATCGGTGCGGACCTTGTACGAGAGGTAGTTGGGGTCGATCGGGATGCAGTGCCCTCCGACGCCCGGCCCCGGGTAGAACGCGTGGAACCCGAACGGCTTGGTCGCCGCGGCGTCGATGACGTCCCACAGGTTGATGCCGAGCTCCTTGCAGAACACGGCCATCTCGTTGACCAGCGCGATGTTGACGTGCCGGTAGGTGTTCTCGAGCAGCTTGGCCATCTCGGCCTCGCGGGTGCCCGCGACGCGGACGACTCGCTCGACGACCTGTGCGTAGAACGCCGCCGCCGCCTCGGTGCACGACTCGGTGCAGCCGCCGACGACCTTGGGGGTGTTGCGGAGCCCGAACTTGGCGTTGCCCGGGTCGATGCGCTCCGGGCTGAACGCGAGGTGGAAGTCGATGCCCGCCACCAGACCCCCGGCCTCGAGGATCGGGCGGACGACTTCCTCGGTCGTCCCCGGGTACGTCGTCGACTCGAGCACGACGAGCATGCCCCGGTGCAGGTGGCGGGCCACAGCGCGGACCGCGGACTCGACGGCGGAAAGGTCAGGACCACCGTCCTCGCCGAGCGGCGTCGGGACGCAGATGACGACGACGGTCGCCTCGTCGAGCACGGCCTCGTCGGTGGAGGCGCGGAAGCCCTGGCCGACCATCGCCTCGACGTCGGTGTCGGACAGGTCGTCGACGTGCGAGCGGCCGGCGTTCAGGGCGTCGACCACCCGGGCTGTCGTGTCCAGCCCGACGACGGAAAGGCCGGCCCGGCAGGCCTCCTGCGCCAGCGGCAGGCCGACGTAGCCGAGCCCGATGACGACCAGCTGTTCGGTCACGTTGTCCCCTTGCTCACGGCGCCGGTGCCCGCTCCGGGTGGAGCGGCGGCCCGATCTTCGGCCCGTAGTTTCTCATCCCGGGAGGCTGTCATGTCGCGGCCGGCTCGTACGAGTCCCCCGCGATCGCCCGCCGTTCCTGCTCGTACGCCGCTGAGCTGCCGCCGAGCAGGTGCTCGACCACGGCGTCCGGCTCGGCGGCCAGCGCTGCCAGGTCGTGGGTCACCACGAGCCGGCGTGCCCCGGCAGGGAGCGGGCCGGCGGACTCGAGGACCGCTGCCGGCTTGCCCTCCATCGTTCGGGGCGGGGCCCCGGACCATCGCCTCGCCCGCTCCCACGCGGCCTCGCCGACCCCCCGCCGTACCAGTGCGGAGGCCGTTCGCAGCGGCCGGTACGGGTCGCGGTCGAGCGCCCGGGGCGCCGGGTGTGCCACCAGGTCCGCGACGGCGGCCGCGGAGGTGCTCGCACCGCCTGGCCGGGCCAGGCTTCCGGCGCTCGTACGGAGCCGCCGACGCACACCCTCGTCGAGCAGCTCCCGCACCCCGGCCACCACCGACTCCACGTCGTCCTCGGCGGCGACGAGCGCCCAGCCACGCTCGGCGACGTACCTGGCCCGCGTCACCTGGTCGTCGGTGGAGGTCGCGGTGTTCGGTACGAGCAGGGTCGGGAGGCCGGACAGCACCAGCTCGTGCACCGCGTTGTAGCCGGCGGCGCTGACCGCGGCGTCGAACGCGGCGAGGTGCCGGACCAACGGGTAGACGCCGTCGAGGACGGTCACCCGCTCGCGCAGCTCCGCAGGGAGCTCTCGCAGCGCGAGGGGCGCGCGCGTCACCGCGACCTGCCAGCCCTCCGCCGCGAGCGCGGTGCGCACCGCGGCACCCAGCGCGGCCGACGGGTCGTTGATCCGGCCGGCGCCGAGGGTCACCAGCAGCAGCGGTCGCTCGGGGTCCAGCCCGAGCGACGCGCGCGCCTCGGCCCGGCCCTGCAACGGCTCGGTCTCCAGCAGCGTCACGGGCCCGACGCGACGGGCGTCGCCGAGCGCCGCCGTGGGTCCGGCGTCGGCCGGCCCCGCGAGGTCGCCCGGTTCGAGCACGAGGTCGAAGTAGCGCGCGGTGCGCAGGGGCGCCCGGCTCGCGTCCGCGCGCCACATGCCGCGCCGCGACCACACCAGCTGGAGGTCGGGCAGCGACCGCCGGGCCGCCAGCAGACCGGGGTAGGGCGACGTGCCGTCGAAGACCAGTGCGGAGGCCCCCACCTCACCGACGAGAGCCACCAGCCGGCGCTCCAGGTAGCGGTGCCAGACATCCGTTCGCATCCACTGCCGCGCCGGGCTGGGGCAGTACTCCGCCGGGAGCCCGGACGCTGCAGCCACCACGGGCAGCGCGGTCGACAGCGAGAGCAGGACAGGGGCGAAGTCGCCCGCAGCCGACGCGGCCACCGCCGCCTGCCGAGCCAGGTGCCCCATGCCCGCGCCGTTGCTCGTCATCAAGATCACGACAGGGACCCGAGCAGAGGGGTTCATTTCCGCCTCAGGATGGTCGAAGGAAGGACAGCAGAGCATAGGTGAGCGGCCTTTCGGGGCAGGTGTTGCTCATGCCCGTTCTGTTACGTTTGCGCACCATCGATCCATCGCTCTGCGGCCCTTGCCACACCTCGGCAGAGGCCTTCCCCCCAGAGAGACAGGTCACATGCGAAAGACCGTTCCGACGCTGTTCGTCGCCGCCCTCGTCCCCGCGCTGATCGTGCTCCCGGTGGTCACTCCACCGCGGCCGGCCCCGCACCCGGTCGCCCCGCACGTGGTCTCCGAGACCCTCGCCGGCGTGAGCCCGGCCGCCCTGCAGTCGCTGGCCGCGACAGCCGGTACGAGCACGGCGCGAGCGGTCGCCACGGTCGAGCGGTACCCGGCGGTCCTCACGTCGCAGCTGGCCACGGCGCCCTATCAGCTGCTCGGCATCACCTGGGACAGCGGCGCCGACGCTGCCGGCCTCCAGGCAAGCGTACGGATCAAGCCCAGCGGCAAGGCCTGGGGCGTGTGGGAGCCGCTGGCTCCCGGCGACGCCGGCCCTGACCCGGGCAGCGTGGACGCCCGCAGGGGCCGGGACGGTACGGAACCGCTCGTCACCGGACCGAGCGACGGCGTGCAGGTACGCGTCGACACCGAGAGCGGGAGTGCGCCGGCCGGGCTGAGGCTCGAGCTGGTCGACCCGGGTACGTCCGCTGCCGACGCCTCGATCGGCGCCGCCACCCCGGCGTCCTCCGCGGACGCGGCCATGAACCAGCCGACCATCGTGTCCCGGGCGCAGTGGGGCGCCGACGAGTCCCTCCGCAACGGGTTCGCCGGCTACGCGCCCACCATCAAGGTCGGCTTCGTCCACCACACCGTCTCGCAGAACACGTACACGAGCACCGCAGGAGCGGCCGCCCAGATCCGGGCGATCTACGCGTACCACACGAAAGGCCTCGGCTGGTCGGACATCGGATACAACTTCCTGGTGGATAGGTTCGGCACCATCTACGAGGGACGGGCCGGCGGCATCACGCAGGCGGTCATCGGCGCGCACACCGCCGGCTTCAACTACGACAGCTTCGCTGTGGCCGCGCTCGGCTGCTTCGACACGACCTGCTCCGGCGGTGGCCTGCACCCGCCGGCCGCCATGGTCACCTCGATCGCCCGGGTGATGGCGTGGAAGCTGGGGCTGTTCTACCGCGACCCGGAGGGCACCGGCACGCTGATCTCGAGCGGCCTCGGGGCGAGCAACATCAACTACCCGGCCGGCACGTCCGTCACGGTGCCGACGATCTCCGGCCACCGGACCGTCAACGCCACCGCCTGCCCCGGCAACCTGCTCTACCCGCTGCTGCCCTCGATCCGAGTGCAGGCCGAGGCATTCCTGGCAGTCGGCTTCGTCGCCCCCAGGCTCTCGTCGTCGTCCGGCAGCTACGCGGCAGCGGGACCGACGATCACCTCGGGTGTGCTGTCGCCGCAGACCTGGACCGGCTCGGTCAGCGACGTCTGCCGAGGTGGCACGGTCGAGTCGCTGCCCGCGGGCAGCGCCACGCGTACGGCCCCCATCAGCGCGGTCTGGGACGGGCGCACCTCGAGCAGCACCTGGGCCAGGCCCGGTCCCTACCGCATCACGTTGACCGGCGGATCGGCCAAGGGGACAGCTCTGCCCTGGAGCAGCGGCAGCTATACCGTCAACGGCCCCGCGCCGAGCACCCCCACGCTGGCCCCGCCGATCACCGGCGACGGCGGCTACCGTCCGGTGACGCCGTTCCGGATCCTCGACACTCGTCCTGGTACGTACGCGAACGGGCCTGGCGGTCGCGTCGACGTCAAGGTGCTCGGCGTCGGCGGCATCCCGTCGACCGGCGTGACGTCGGTCTGGCTCACCGTCACCGCCACGTGTCCGACGGCCCCGACCTACCTGCGCGTGTACGCGGGAGAGACCACGGCCCCGGCCACGTCCAACGTCAACGTGTCGACCGGACAGACGCGCGCCGTCCTCGTCGCGGCGCCCGTCGGCGCCGACGGCACGATCAGCATCGGCAACGCGGCCGGTACCAGCCAGATCCTGGTCGACGTCCTCGGCTACGGCTCGGCGACCGGCGGTGCGGAGCTGACGCCCGTCCCGCTCACCCGGGTCTACGACACCCGGTCGTCCGCGCAGGGGCCGCTCGGGAACGGCGAGGAGCGCACGCTGACGCTGCCGGCGATCGCCGGGGTGCCCGCGAGCTCCATCACCGCGGTCGTCACCAACCTGACCGTGTACTCGCCGGCTGCCGCCGGCTACCTCGCGACCTACCCGGGCGGCACGTCCTGGCCCGGCGTCTCGTCCTTCAACTACCCGGCGGGTGGCGTCCTCGACACGAGCGTCGTGGTCGGTGTCAACAACGGAAAGCTGGTGCTGCGCAACGTCGGTGGCAGGACCGATGCCGCCGTCGACGTCATCGGCGTCTACACCTCGCACGCGGTCAAGGCCGGCTCGCGGTTCACGCCGATCGACGGCCAGCGCGTCCTGGACACCCGTGTCAGCGGCGGGTCGCTCGGGCCGGGCGAGATTCGGGCGGTCACCGTCGCCGGGGGTACGGGCCCCGTACCGCTCGGTGTCAGCGCGGTCCTTGTCAGCATCACCGCGATCGGCCCCACCAACACCGACGCGCTCATCGCGTGGCCGGCCGACGGGAGCCCGAGGCCACCGGGTGCGTTCCTTCGCATGACGCCGGGCGACACTCGTGCCAACGTTGCCGTCGTGGCGGTCGCAGCGAACGGGCAGATCCTGCTCGGCAACGTGGCTGGGCGCGTCCATGCGGTCGTCGACGTGCTCGGGTACTACCAGTGAGGCGGTTGCTCCGGCGGCGCGGGCTCGCGGCCGTACCCACCGCCCTCGCTCTCGTCATCGCCGTGCTCGCCGCACCGGCGACGGTCGCCGCCGCGGCGACCTGCCCGGCCCCCGGAGGTGCGTCGATCCCCAACGCTGCCAACCCCCCTGGCGCCGACTTCGTCGCCTACGGCCGCGGCTACGGGCACAACCTCGGGATGAGCCAGTACGGCGCCGAAGGTGCGGCCCGCCTCGGCTGCACCGCCACCCAGATCCTCGACACGTACTACGCCGGGACGCACGTGGCGACGTCGACGACGTTGCAGCCGACGGTGATGCTGGTGCTGCTCAACACCACCCCGAGCGGCAGCGCGACCGTCACCGCCCAGACCGGCGCCATCACCTGGAACTCGGTGCAGGCCGGCCTCACCGCGGTCCAGCCGACGGGTACGACGTGGCAGGTCGTCCCCTCGAACGGCGGCGAGGCGCTCGTCGACCCGGCTGCGGTCACCAAGCCGAAGCTGCTCATCACGTCCAACGACGAGCTGCGGGCGGTCGAGCTGGGTCCGGGGTCGCAGCCGGGGGTCAACGTCGCGCGCGTCCGCACGTTCACGGGCACGTCCGTCACGACCGACCTGCAGCTGGACCGCGACTACACGCGGTTCGTGACGGGCCCAGCCGGGATGAAGGTGTGGCAGGTGATCCCGCCGACCGGCACAACGTCCGGCATCCAGAAGTACCTGTGGGGCCTCGCCGAGGTGCCCGTCGTCTGGCCGGACGCGTCGCTCCAGGCACAGGCGATCGCCGCCCGCACCTACCTCGTCAACGGCTTCTGGAGCCCCACGTCCAACGCGTACGTGATCGGGACGACGCCGGCCACGCAGAACTACACCGGTTACGCCAAGGAGCTGGAGGACTCCCACTACGGCCTCCACTGGTACAACGCCGTCAACGCGACGAACAACCAGGTCGTCGAGACCGCCGCGGGGACGACGATCAGCGCGATGTACACCTCGAGCCATGGCGGGCGGAGCGAGGACGAGCGCTACGTGTACGGCGGGGCGGGCCAGAGCTACCTGCTTCCGGTCGACGACAGCGTCTGGGACCTCGCCTCGGACAACCCCAATCGCTCCTGGAGCAAGGGCTTCTCCAAGGCTTCGCTCGCCGCGATCTTCGGGATGACCACGGTCAGCGCCGTCACCGTCGCACCGTGGGGCTCGCCGTCGCGCAACAACGGGGTCACGGTGACCGGGGTCGCGGGCGGAGTCCCGGTGTCGCACACGTACACCGGTTCGCAGATGCGCGCCCTGCTCGGGACGCTGTCGCCGTCCATGACCTACGCGTGGCCGCTGTCCGACAAGGTTCCGCCCGTGGCGCATCCGTCGGCGGGCCCGGGCGCGACCTTCCGCTGGTCGGCCACCGACGCCGCACCCAGCAGCGGGATCGCCTCCTACGCCGTCACCGTGGCCCACGGCGCGACCGTCGACTACACGTCGGCGGCCACGACGGCGACAAGCTTCACGACGGTCGGCGTCCCGGGGACGACGTACCAGCTGACCGTCACCGCCACGGACCGGTCCGGCAACGTGTCGGCGCCGGCCGTCACCTCCGTGGCAGTCCCGCTGCCGGCGACCTTCCATCCCGTGCCGCCCGTACGCATCCTCGACACCAGGAGCGGCCTCGGTTCGAAGGGCGCCCTCGCGGGCGGAGGCTCCCTCACGCTGGCGGTCGCCGGCGCGGCCGGTTCCCCCGTACCCGCGGGCGCGACCGGGGTGGTCCTCGCCCTGACCGCCGTCTCCCCGACCGCTCCCGGCTGGCTCTCGGCGGGACCCGTCGCGGTGACCACCGCGTCCAACGTCAGCTTCGCGGCCGGCCTGACGGCAGCCAGCGGCGTGGTCGCCCAGCTGAGCCCGACCGGCACCGTGGTCGTCCACAACGGCAGTGCCGGCGCGGTCCACGTGCTCGCCGACGTGCAGGGCTACCTCACCTCGGACACCTCCGGCAGCACGTACGTCCCCGTCTCGCCGAGCCGCATCGTCGACACCCGTACCGGGCTCGGCGCGCCCGCTGCCGTCGCCGCGAAGGGCTCGGCCACCGTCCAGGTCACCGGGGCCGCCGGCGTGCCCAACGGCGCGACCGGCGTCGTCGTCAACGTGACCGCGCTCGGTGGGTCCGCGGCGGGCTACTTCTCCGCGGGGCCCGCGTCGTCGCCGACCACCTCGTCGGTGAGCTTCGCGGCGCACCAGACCGTCGCCGCGCTGACCCTCTCGCAGCTGAGCGGGACCGGGACGCTGACCCTCTACAACGGCGGCACGACGGCCACGCACGTCGTCGTCGACATCCTCGGCTACCTCGTCCCCGGGGGCGGCAGCTCGTACGACCCGATCGGACCCGCACGCGCCCTCGACACGCGGTCGTCGGGCGGTCCGCTGGCCGTGAACGGCACCCGGACCGTGTCGGTCGCGGGGATCGCCGGGTCCGCCGTGCCCTCGTCGGCGACCGCGGTCGTCGTCAGCCTCACCGCCGTCGCGCCGACCGCGCCCGGCTTCCTGAGCCTTGGCCCGGTGGCATCGACGGCGACCTCCAACCTCAACTTCGCGCCCGGGGTCACCACGTCGAACCTCGTGGTCGCCCAGCTCAGCCCGACGGGGACGATCACCGTCTCGGCCGGCGGTAGCGGCACCGTCCGGGTCCTCGTCGACATCCTCGGCTACCTCTCCCCCTGACCGCCCCGGCCGCACCCGGCCGCGCCCTGCCGCGGGCCACCCCATTGATGATGGGCGGATGGCCCTTGTGGATCAAGAAAACGGGGCGATCTGTCCATGATCAACGCTGCGGAGGCGCCCGTCAGGCAGAGCTTCGGAGGCGCCCGTCAGGCGGAGCGGCGGCGGGCGGCGGGGCCCGGCCGGGCGCGTACGTCGCGAGCGGTCAGCGATCCGTGGCCGTCCGAGCACTGCAGGACCAGCGCGACCGGCGCACCGCAGTCCTTGTGGTGCAGCTCGATCGAGGGCCCCTCGGGGTCGGCCGCGTACGCGTCGCCCCACGCCATCAGCGCCACGAGTACGGGATGCAGGTCGATGCCCTTCTGCGTCAACCGGTACTCGTGCCGCGCGCGCTGCCCCGGCTCACGGTAGGACTCGCGCCGCAGGACGCCGTCGGCGACGAGATGACCGAGCCGGTCGCTGAGCACCTGCCGCGGGATCCCGGTGCGCGCGCGCATGTCCTCGAACCTGCGGACGCCCTGGAACAGCTCGCGCAGGACCACGAGGGTCCACTTCTCGCCGATCACCTCGAGCGTTCGCGCCACCGAGCAGTTGTCGGTGGACCACTCGAGCGCGGGTGACCGTGTCATGCCCGCATGCTAAGTCTTGTTGACAGACTCAGCAAGACGAGGGAGGCTCGTCCGCATGCCTGAGTCCACGGAACAGACGCAGATCGACGGCAGCACGCGGAGCCGGACGCATCACTGGGAGGACCCCACCCCGGCCCAGGCCGAGCTGCGCACCCGCAGCGGGCTGGACCTGTTGCTGGCCATGGGTTCTGGCCATCTGCCGCTGCCGCCGTTCGCCTCGACGGTGGGCATCGTCGCGGTCGAGGCCGAGGTGGGTCGGGTCGTCTTCAGCCTCCAGCCAGCCGAGCACCACCTGAACCCGCTCGGGTCGGTCCACGGCGGCGTGCTCGCGACGCTGCTCGACACCTGCGCCGGCTGCGCGGTGCACACCACGCTGCCGGCCGGCACCGGCTACACCACGCTCGACCTCTCGGTGAAGTACCTGCGTGCGGTCAGGCCGGCCAGCGGGCTCGTACGCGGGGAAGGTGTGGTCGTCTCGGCCGGCCGGCGCACCGCACTCGCCGAGGCCCGCGCGTTCGACAGCGAGGGCCGGCTGCTCGCGCACGCCACGTCGACCTGCATGATCCTGGACCCGGCTGACGTCGTGCCCTTGGACGCTTCCGCCGGCCGGTAACCTACGATAGCGTAGGTTACCGGCTAGTAGGGAGCATCTCGTGGGCGCGAAGACGGCGACCGTACGGCGAGCGACGCTGCACGGCCAGACGCTGGCGTACGAGCGCTACCCGGGGCAGGGGCCGTTGGTGCTCCTCGTCCACGGCGTCGGCTCCAGCCGCGCAACCTGGGCACCCGTCGTCCCGCACCTCGTGGCGGCGCGCGCGAACCTGCTCGTCGTCGACCTGCCGGGGCACGGTGGCTCCAGCAAGGAGCGCGGCGACTACAGCCTCGGCGCCCTGGCGAGCTCCCTCCGTGACCTGCTCGACCACCTCGGCGAGGACCGCTGCGTCTTCGTCGGGCACTCCCTCGGCGGCGGCGTCGCGATGCAGTTCGCCTACCAGTTCCCGGCGCGGTGCGAGGCGCTCGTCCTGGTCGCGAGCGGCGGGCTCGGCCGCGAGACGTCCGCCGTGCTCCGCGCTGCGACGCTGCCGGGAGCCGAGCTCGTGCTCCCGCTGATCACCCACCCCCGCGCGGTCGGCGCGGCCGCAGCAGTCGGGCGCTGCCTGGCCCGGCTGCGCATCGGCGAGGACATGCTCTCCGACGAGTCGCTCGACACCTTGCGCGAGCTGGCCGATCCCGCCGTACGCACCGCGTTCCTCGCCACGTTGCGCGGAGTCGTCGATGCGTCCGGTCAGCGGGTCTCGGCGGTCAGCAAGCTGCCGTCCGCCGCGCACCTGCCGACGCTGCTGATCTGGGGCGACCGCGACCCGATCATCCCCATGGCGCACGGCAGCGCCGCCCTGAAGCTGCTGCCACAGGCCCGCCTCGTCGTCTTCCCCGGCGCGGGCCACGAGCCGTACCGCCACGACCCTGTACGCTTCGCGACCCTGCTGCTCGACTTCATCAGCACCCTGCGGGTGGCCGCCACGCCGCTCGTCCCTGCCGGCTAGCGGTGCAGCAGGTCGGCGGCGGCGCGCTCGCCAGTGCGCAGGGCGCCCTCCATGAGCCCGTACCACGGCCCGGCCGTCCACTCGCCGGCCAGCACCACGGCGCCGATCACGCGGGTCGGCCGGTCCGGCTCCGCCGGCTCGCCGTCGGGCGACATACCCACCCGGGCGTTGCTGTACGCGCCCAGCGCCCACGGGTCGTCGGCCCACCTGGTGAGCACGGCCTGGGCGCCGTCGAGGTCGAGCTCTGGGCGCACCAGGGCGAGGCGCCGCAGCCAGCCCTCGGGACCGTCGAGCACCCCCAGCCCGGCCAGGCCCTCGGGTGATCCGCCGAAGCAGCTGACCACGGGCGACGGGGCCACCCGCCCATCCAGCGCCTCGTCGAGAGCTGTCCAGCACCACCATCGGCCCGGTACGTCGAGGACCGCGCTCGCCGCGACCGGCACGCGCAGCGGTACGTGCAGCTTGGCCGCGTGGGCCTGACCGAGCCGGGCCAGCAGGTCGAGCGCGGGCCCCGAACCGGCCAGCGGCTCCAGCAGTGCGGGCGCGTGCGCCATCGGCACCGCGAGGACACAGGCGTCGGCCGTCAGCTGGTACTTCGAGCCGCCGGCGTCGTACCCGCGCACCACGATCGGCCCGGCACCCGCCTCGCCGCTCGTACCGTCCGGCGCGACCGACTCGACCACGTGCCCGAGGCGCACCCGGTCGCCCAGCGCCGCCGCCATGCGCAGCGCGATCTGCTGGTTGCCGCCGCCGACCCGCCGGCTCTCGAGCGCCTGGGTGCCGATGTCGAGGTCGCCGAGCACGGCGGCGGCCAGCACGTCGGCGCTGGCGCCGTTCGTCATCTCGGCCCGCGACCGCAACGCCTCGACGGCACCGGGGTCCGCGCCGGCCGCAACCGCACGGCCGAGCGCGTCGGCGGCGGACACCCGGCCACCGAGCCGCGGGTCGGACGCCAGCAGCCGTACGACGATCAGCGCGGCGGTGCGCACCTGCTCGACGGTCGTGGCTACCCCGCCACGCGGCTCGCGCACGCCGTAGCTCATGCCGGTGGGGACGAGTGCGAGCCCGAGCTCGGCGGCCACCGCGTCGACCCGCTCGTTCCCGGGCAGGACGTACTCCGCGCCGCGCTCGACGCGCACTCCCTCCAGCTCCGGACCCTCGAACGGAAACGCCGACCAGACCCGGCCGCCGACCCGGTCCCGCGCCTCCAGCACCGTCACGTCGACGCCGCGCGACGCGAGCACCGTCGCCGCCCGCAGGCCCGAGAAGCCCGCGCCGACGACGGCGACCCGAGACGGCGTCACCGGGGCCGCCGCGGGCAGCAGGCGAGTCGGGACGGCATCAGAAGAGCGTCGGCGCCACGCCGGGGGCGCCCTCGCGGAGCAGCATGCGGCGCTTGGTCTCGACGCCGCCCGGAGCCGAGAACCCGCGCATGCCGCCGTCGGCGGCGAGCACCCGGTGGCACGGGACGACGATCGGGAACGGGTTGCGGCCCAGCGCCTGACCGACCGCCTGCGCCGACCCTGGCAGGCCGACGCGCTCGGCCACCTCGCCGTACGAGAGCGTCGAACCGGGCCCGATGCCTCGCGTGACCTCGTAGACCTGCCGGTCGAACGCCGGGACGCCGGCGAGGTCCAGCTGGACATCGCGGAGGTCGTCCGGCTCGCCGTCGAGCAGTGCGGTCATGCGGTCGACCGCGCGTTGGACGGCGGTCGGCGGCGGGCCCTCGACCGCACCCGGCAGCCGGCGCAGCAGCCGGCGGCGGCTCGTCGCCTCGTCGTCCTCGGGCAGCTGGACCGCGGCGATGCCGTCGTCGCGCCACGCGACCACGCACCGCCCGACCGCGGTGTCGAACAGCGCGAACCCCGGCTGGTCTGGCATGGTCACAGGCCGTACGCCTCGAGCAGCCGAAGCCACACCTCGCTCAGCGTCGGGAACGACGGGACTGCGTGCCAGAGCCGCTGCACCGGAACCTTCCCGACGATCGCGACCGTCGCCGAGTGCAGNAGCTCGCTGACCCCGGGCCCGGTGAAGGTGGCACCGAGGACCAGCCCGGTCGACTCCTCGACGACGAGGAAGCTCGTACCGGTGATCCCGTTGCCCTCGGTCGCCGCGCCGGCGACGCCTCCGGTCTCGGTGGACACGGTACGGATGTCGAGGCCGCGCTCGCGGGCCTGCGCCTCGGTCAGGCCGACCGCGCAGACCTGCGGGTCGGTGAACGTCACCCGCGGGACGGCGTCGCGGCTGACCTCGTCACGCACGGCCTTGCCCAGGATGACGTCGCCGGCGATGCGCGCCTGGTACTTGCCGACGTGGGTGAGGAGGGCGCGCCCGTTGCAGTCACCGACCGCATAGAGCCAGCCGCCGTCGACGCCGGCCGCGCGGAGCGTGTCATCGACGTCGACCGGACGGCCGGGCGTGAGGCCGACGGTCTCGAGCCCGAGGTCGCCGGTCGCGGGGCGGCGCCCGACCGCGACGAGGATCTCGTCGGCGACCACCGTGCGGCCGTCGGCGAGGGTGGCCGTCACCGGCCCGCCGGCACCCGCCCTCTCGACCGCTGTCATCGCGACGCCGGTGATCACGGTGATGCCCTCGGCCTCGAACGCAGCGCGGACCTCGTCGCCGGCGAAAGGTTCCTCGCGCGCCAGCAGCCGCTCGGCCCCCTCGACGACGGTGACCTCGTCGCTCCCGAGCCGTCGGAACGCCTGGGCCATCTCGGCACCGATCGCCCCGCCACCGAGGACGAGCAGTCGCCGCGGCACCTCCTTGGCCGACGTCACCCCGCGGTTGTCCCAACCGTGCGCGTCGGCGAGCCCGGGGATCGGCGGGACGAGCGCCGACGTGCCGGTCGCGAGGACCACGGCACGGCGCGCGGTCAGCCGGCGGACCGCGCCGTCGGCGCCGGCCACCTCCACCGTGCGGTGGCCCGCCAGCCGGCCGGTGCCTCGTACCAGCTCGATGTGCTTGCTCTCCAGCCACGGCACCGCACCGGAGTCGTCCCAGCTGCTGGTCATGTAGTCGCGCTGGGCCAGCGCCTTCTGGACGTCGATGCGGCCGGTGACCGCCTCGGCCGCGCCCGGCACGCGCCGAGCCGCCGCCAGCACGTCGCCGGGCCGGATCAACGTCTTGCTCGGGATGCACCCCCAGTAGGAGCACTCGCCGCCGACCAGCTCGCGCTCGACGATCGCCGCGGTAAGGCCACCGTCGACGACCCGCCCCGCCGCGTTCTCGCCGGCCGGGCCGGCACCGATCACGATGACGTCGAACTCGTCCATCTGCGGTCCTCCTTCTCGCTTGGTCTCCTCCGACCCTAGCGAGGGCCTCCGACCGGCGGGTCAAGCCGGGCGCGGGTCAGCCCTTCCTCGAAGTACGCCACCAGATCGGCCACGCCGGCGAGCTCGCGCACCGGCCGTGCCGACCCGAAGGGCTGGTCCCAGAAGTCGCCGCGCCTTGCCTGATGCGGTCCGACGTACGCGTACGGCTCGGGGATCGAGGCGTCGCCCGCCGAGACGCCGTAGTTGACGTCGTCGAGCGCGACGCCGACGTCGAAGTGCTCGGGCCAGAGCACCGGGACCGGCGGGTCGGACGGCTGGTGGGCAGCCCCGAGCGCGCCGCACGCCTCGTCGCCGAGGGTGAACGCCCGGGCGATGACCGACGCAGCGGCCGCATCGATACGTACCACGTCGGAGGGGGCGGGGTGGGCGGCGCTCTCGTAGACCCCGACCGGCCCGCCGAGGTCGATCCCCGCTGCTGCCGCGACCTCGCCGAGCGTCCCCCGCAACGGGACCACTCGCTCGCCGCCCGCCCCTGTCACCACGAGGTCGGTGCCGCGGACGGCCACGCGAGAGACCGGGTCGCCCAGCGGCCCGGTCGTGAACCCGCCCGGCGCCGCGTACAGCCGGATCGTGCCGGTGATCCGCGACTGCGGCCAGGCCAGCAGGGTCTCGGCGACCGCGTGCAGGCTCCGGCGGGTCAGCTCCAGCTCGCTGCTCACGGCACGGTCACGGCACGGTCACGGGACAAGTCTGCCCGGTCCCGCGCAGTCACGCTCGGACGGCGCTGAGGACCGAGACACCGATGATGATGACGCTGACGCCGCCGATCTGCAGGCGGCTGAGCCGTTCGCGGAACAGCACGTAGGCCGCGATGCCGGAGATCGCGGCGAACTGCGACACCAGGACCGCCGCCACCGCGATGCTCCCGCGCGCACCCCAGGTGTACGACGAGAACCCGACGACCTCGGAGACCCCGCCGGCCAGCACGAGCGGGAGCGCACGGCGGGTCAGCCGCAGCCGGCGGGTGGCCGCCAGCGGGACCGTGATGGCCACGACGCCGATCAGCCGGGGCGGCAGCAGCACCCAGGGAAGGGGCAGCCGGGAGCTCAGGTGGCCGGTCGCGTACAGGCTGATGCCGAAGGCGACCGCCGCCGCGCTCGCCAGCAGGACCGCGTAGACCTTGCGCTCGCCCTCCACCGGCAGCTCCTCGGGGGCGAGNCCGGCGAGGACGACGCCGGTCACNATGAGTACGAGGAGGACCGCCGAGGCCGTACCCAGGCTCTCGCCGTGGATGACCGCGATGACCGCCGCGATCGCGCCCTCGGTCGACGTGATCGGCGCGACGAGGCCGACCTTGCCGTGCCGCAGCGCCGAGTACGACAGCAGCAGGCCCACCACGTTGCCCACGCCGGCGGCCACCATCCAGCCGACCAGCCCCGCGTCCAGGTGGCCCGGGCCCCCGACCACGGCGATCATCCCGAGGTTGAGGACGAGGCCGAACGCCATGACCCAGGCCAGCACCGACCATGGGCCGATCATCCGGCTGGACCGGCTCGAGCAGAGGGTCCCCACGGAGAACATCAGCGCCGCACCCAGGCCGCCGAGAATCGCCGTCACCCCGGGGACGGTACGGCAACAGTCCGGCGCCAGGAGACCGACGTACGGTCCGCCGACGTATCAGCGCGGGCCGCGTCGGCTCTCCCCGACAGACCCCGCAGCCCGACCGGAGGTGTCCCCACAATGACGACATCCAGATGACGACAGCCAGCGGAACGACGCAGCGCAGGACCGGCCGCTACGGCTGGCTCCCCGACCTCCCCGACGTGCGGGACCACCTGTACGCGGCGCCGCTGGCCACGATCGGCGTGCTGCCGTCGTCGGTCGACCTGCGGGCGAGCTGCCCCGCCACGGTCTACGACCAGGGCCGCATCGGCAGCTGCACCGCCAACGCCATCGCCGGCGCCTTCGAGTTCGACCTGCGAAAGCAGGGGCTCGGCGACTTCATGCCGTCCCGCCTGTTCATCTACTACAACGAGCGCGCCACCGAGGGCACGGTCCACTCCGACTCCGGCGCGATGCTCCGCGACGGCATCAAGAGCGTCGCCAAGCTCGGTGTCTGCTCCGAGGCGGACTGGCCCTACGACGACACTCCCCCGCTCGTCGACGGCGGACCGTGGCCCAGCGGCGCGAAGGCCGGCAAGCACCCCGGCAAGGCCTGCTACGCCAGCGCGAAGGGCAACGAGGCGCTGACCTACCAGCGGGTCGTGCGCAGCCTCGCTCAGTTCAAGGGCTGCCTCGCCGACGGCTACCCGTTCGTCTTCGGCTTCACCGTCTACGAGAGCTTCGAGAGCCCGGTCGTGGCCAAGACCGGTGTCGCTCCGATGCCGGTGCCCGGCGAGCAGGTCCTCGGTGGGCACGCGGTCTGCGCCGTCGGCTACGACGACGCGACGTCGACCTTCCTCGTCCGCAACTCGTGGGGTCCGGCGTGGGGCCAGGGCGGCTACTTCACGCTGCCCTACGCATACCTCACCGAGACCGGTCTCTCGCAGGACTTCTGGACCATCCGCCAGGTCAGCTGAGCCAGGTCAGCTGAGCTGGTCGGCCGAGCCCGTCGATGGGGCAGACAAACCGGGCATCGGGCTCAGAAGGTGACTGGACTTCTGTCCCTCCTGACCCAGGAGATCACGAATGCATCACCCGTTTAGACGACACGGGCTCGGACCGCTACGGTTTGCTCACTTGGAGTGAGGAGGGACATGAGCGGCCTTTTGTCAATGCGACGCGCCGCACCGCCACGACATTCTTTGCGGCCGTCCGAGCCACGCCTCCAACGGCTGGCTGCTGGTCGCACCGGCGCGTTCGCGAAGAGGGCTGCGCTGGTCCTGGTCGCAGCCATCCTCCTGCTCAGCGCCGTGTTCCTCGTACTCGCGGTCACCAGCTGGGCCTCGGACCCGCACACCGGCGCGACGAGCTCCGCCGGCTTCTGACCCACCCCTCTCGTCCCTCTCGTTCCTGGCGTTCTCTCGCGTCGATCATGGGCGAAGTGCCCCTGTGGATCATGAGAACGAGGCCATTCGACCATGATCAACGCTGGGTGGCGGGGCGCGGAGCGGTGGGGGTTCTAGGCTCGTACGCATGACCGCAGCGCTGGAGCCGGTGCACGAGCTGCTCCAGGCACGCGAGGTGCCGCTGGGCGGCATCAGATCCATCCTCGTACGGCGGACCCTGCCGAACCGGGCCCTCCGCACCGTGGGTGCCTGGTGCTTCGTCGACCACTACGGGCCGCACGACGTCTCGGCAGGCCGCGGCATGGACGTGCCGCCGCACCCGCACACCGGCCTCCAGACGGTGAGCTGGCTGCTCGCCGGCGAGGTCGAGCACCGCGACAGCATGGGCAGTCTCGCGACGATCCGGCCCGGCGAGCTCAACCTGATGACGAGCGGCCGCGGAATCGCGCACTCCGAGGTCTCGACCGGCGACGGCCCGACCCTGCACGGCGCCCAGCTGTGGGTCGCGCTGCCCGACGCGTACCGTCACCAGGCCCCGCACTTCGAGCACCACACCGATCTCCCGGAGGTCGACGACTGGCCGCGCGGGGGCTTCCACGCCACCGTCATCGTCGGCAGCCTCGGTGGGCAGACGTCGCCCGCGCGTACGTACACCCCGCTGGTGGGCGCCCACGTGCGGCTGAGCGACGGGGCGAGCGGGGTGCTGCCGCTGGAGCCCGAGTTCGAGCACGGGTCGCTGCTCCTGCGCGGCGACGCGACGGTCGACGGCGTGCCCGTCGAAGTCGGTTCCCTGCTCTACCTCGGTGGCGGCCGCACCGAGCTCGCGTTCGCCACGACGCGGGACGCCGAGCTGCTGCTGCTCGGCGGGACCCCCTTCGAGGAAGAGCTGCTGATGTGGTGGAACTTCGTGGGCCGCAGCCACGAGGAGATCGTCGCTGACCGCGCGGACTGGGAAGCCGGCCAGCGGTTCGGCGTGGTCCACGGCTACCCCGGCGACGTCCTGCCCGCGCCGGCGCTGCCCACGACGAGGTTGCGCGCGCGCCCGCGCCGCACGGAGCGACTCAACCTTTGACCGCGCAGCGGCGTCTGAGTCGTGTGAGCGTGCAGACTGCGGGTGTTCAGACCCTCGCCGGACGGGGAGAGGTTCGGTTGGACCCGCAGACCCACGATGCGTTCGACCAGTTCGCCCGTGCTCGCACGGCCGGCCTGCTGCGGTTCGCGTACGTCCTCTGCGGCGACCGCGAGAAGGCAGCCGACCTCGTGCAGGACGCCCTGGAGCGCGCCGCGCTGGCGTGGCCGCGCGTCGTCAACCGGGACGACCCCGAGGCGTACGTGCGACGCATCATCGTCAACCGCAACGTGAGCATCTGGCGGCGGACCCGGCGGGAGCGGCTCGTCGCCGAGACCCCCGAGGTCACGTACGAGTCGCCGGACCCGCACGACGCCCGCCTCTGGGCCGAGCTGGCCACGCTGCCGGCCCGCCAGCGCGCTGTCCTCGTGCTGCGGTTCTACGAGGACCTCGGGGTGACGGAGACGGCCGCCGTCCTGGGCTGCTCCGTCGGCACCGTCAAGAGCACCACGTCGCGCGGTCTCGCCCGGCTGCGCGAACGACTGACCGAGTACGAGGGCGAAGGGACGTGGACCGCATGAACGACGACGAGCTCGAGGCCGACCTCCGTCGGGTCCTCGCCGATCCGAGCCGGCGGCTGCCCGACACGCTGGTCCCGCTGGATCAGGTGCACGCCGGAGCGCGCCGGCGCAAGGCCCGCCGGCAGGCCCTCGCGGCAGTGGCCGGTGCTTCTGCGGGCGTGCTGGTGGTGGTGGCCTTCGTCGGCATCAGCCACCTCTCGCACGGCCCGACGAACGTGTCGGCCGGGCACACGCCGGGAACGTCGGACACCGTCTCGATCGGTGCCACGACCAGCATGTCGCCCGACGCCTCCGCGACGCCGAGCAGGTCTGGGTCACCGGTCGCCACAGCAGGGCCGGGGCCCGTACCGGCCGGGTTCACGCCGGTCTCCGTCACAGCGGTGAACGACCAGCGCTGGTGGGTGCTGGGCACCGGCGGCCAGATCGCCGCGACCACCAACGCCGGCCGGACGTTCGTGCTCGTCAGCGACTCCGCGACCTCCGGGCTGCCGGCAGACGCGGTCGAGATGCGCTTCGCCGACAAGATCCATGGCTGGGCCGTCTCCGAGCGGGTGAACCAGACCGGCAGCGGCATCCTGTGGCAGACCTCCGACGGCGGTACGACGTGGCAGCGATCCGGCCTCGCCGCTCCGGTCGGCACGGTCGAGCTCGGCGGCGGGATGGCCTACGTCCTCACCCAGCCGAAGCCCGGGACCTGGGCGGTGTGGGCCGGCGCTGCCGACGCCTCGACCTCGCTCCACCTCGCGGCGACCCTCGGGTCCACGAACCAGATGCCGCTGCTCGCCGTGCAGTCCGGCCGCGCCCTCCTCGACGCGAACACGACGTCCGGCGCGTGGGTGTGGCGGGTCGGGACGAGCGGCACCCAGCGGTCCACGAGCCCCTGCGACCCGAGCCTTGGCCCTACCAGCATCTCGGCGACAGTCGGCAGCGTGTGGCTCACCTGCGGCACCGGCACGGCCGACTCGGCCTGGCGGTCCGACGACGGCAGCACCTGGACCGCTGTCCCGAGCACCGGCTTCACCGGCCCGGCGACCCGCATGGTCGTGGGCGCGATCGATGCCCAGCACGCGGCGATCGGTGTCCAGTCGGCCAGCATCGCCCTCGTGTCGGCCAAGGGCTGGCTCGCCCGGGCCCACGGTCCGTTCGCGATCGGGGGATGGCAGTACCTCGCTTTCACGAACCAGAGCGACGGCTTCGCCCTCGACGACGGCAGCCGGCTGCTGCGTACGACCGATGGTGGCGCGAGCTGGACACAGATCACGTTCGGCTGAGGTAGTTTCCTTGAGGTGCCGCCCTGGCTCTGGCTAGAGTGGATCCGGAGGAATGCCTCCGATTGTCGGTGCCAACGGCAGGGCCGCTCGGGCCTCTCCGGCGAATCGTGGGTGTGTCGGGAGGGAAGCATCCGTTGAGTGCCGTCACGACGGGCGACGAGGTCGATGAGGTGACGGTCGTCACCGACACCCTCACGGTCACTCCCAGCCCTGCCCGCACCCGCCCGGCCAGGCTTGCCAAGCTCGCCAAACCGACCAGGCTCGCCAGACCGACCAAGCCCGCCAGACCGACCGAGCCCGCCCAGCCGGCCAAGCCGCAGAAGGCGGCTCGCGGGCACCTCACCTGGCCCAGGCGCACGTGGGCCCTCGAGGTCGGTTCGGTCATCGCGTTCGACGCGCTGTACGAGACCGTGCGTGCGGCCGCCCCTGCGCACCGCGACCTCGCCTACACCAACGCCGCGAAGATCATGGACGTCGAGACCTGGTCCCACCTCGACATCGAGCTAGGGCTCAACCGCGCGCTCACCGCGCACCCGCTGCTGGGCGCGCTGTCCGGCTACTACTACAGCACCCTGTTCTTCGCGCTCACGCCGCTGCTCCTGGTCTGGCTCTGGGCCCGCCGTCCGGCCTCGTACGCGTGGCTGCGGTCGGCACTGGTGCTGTCGACCTTCGTCGCGCTCATCGGGTACTGGACCTTCCCGGTGGCACCGCCACGGTTCGCCCTCCCCGGCGCCACCGACACCATGGCCAGCCTCGACGTGCTCGGAGCCGCCCGGCCGCACACCATCGCCGGCCTGATCAACAACTACGCGGCCATGCCGAGCCTGCACGTGGCATGGGCCACCTGGTGCGCCGCCGCGGTCGTCGTAGCGACCACGAGCCGTTGGCGACACCTCGCCTGGATCTATCCCGCGACGACGACTCTGGTCGTCCTCGCGACCGCCAACCACTACCTCCTCGACACCCTGGTGGGGATGGCGCTGGTGGCTGCTGCCATCCTCCTGACAAGGCCGCGCAGGGAAGCCACCCGGCAGGTCCTGGCGTTGGCCCCAGCGTGAGTCGCCTCCGGGCGGCTCACTCCCCGGAAGGTGGTTGCTCATGCGTGACGCTGTGATCGTCGAGGCCGTCCGTACGCCCGTGGGGCGCCGGAACGGGGGACTCTCCGGAGTCCACCCCGCCGACCTGTCCGCCCACGTGCTGCGATCGATCGTGCAGCGTACGGGCATCGACCCGGCCCTCGTCGACGACGTCGTCTGGGGCTGCGTGTCCCAGGTGGGCGAGCAGACCTTCGACATCGGACGCACCGCCGTGCTGGCCGCCGGCTGGCCCGAGACCGTGCCGGGGACGACGATCGACCGGCAGTGCGGGTCCTCGCAGCAGGCCGTCCACTTCGCCGCAGCCGGCCTGATCGCCGGCCAGTACGACGTCGTGGTCGCCGGTGGGGTCGAGTCGATGAGCCGGGTACCGATGGGATCGGCCGTCGGCGACGCCGACCCCCTGGGCAGCGCGTTCCACGAGCGGTACGGCGACGGCATCCCCAACCAGGGGCTCGGCGCGGAGATGATCGCCGAGCGCTGGGGCCTGACCAGGGGTCAGGTCGACGAGTTCAGCCTCGAGTCGCACGCCCGCGCCGCGGCAGCGCAGGACGACGGGCGGTTCGCCGGGCAGATCGCGCCGGTGACGCTTCCCGACGGCACCATCGTCGACACCGACGAGGGGGTACGGCGGGGCGGGACGCTGGAGGCTCTCGCCGGCCTCCGGACCGTGTTCAAGCCGGACGGCGTCGTCACGGCGGCCAACAGCTCGCAGATCAGCGACGGGTCGGCCGGCCTGCTGATGACGACCAGCGAGCGAGCCGCCGAGCTCGGGCTGAGGCCGATCGCCCGCGTCCACACCGCCGTGCTCGCCGCCGACGACCCGATCATCATGCTCACGGCCCCCATGCCGGCGACGCGCAAGGCGCTGGCCCGCTCGGGTCTGGCGCTGTCCGACATCGGCGTGTTCGAGGTCAACGAGGCCTTCGCCACCGTGCCCCTCGCCTGGCTCGCCGACATCGGCGCCGACCCGAAGGCGCTCAACCCGCTGGGCGGTGCGATCGCCCTGGGACACCCCCTCGGCGCCAGCGGGGCCCGCCTCATGACGGGCCTCGTGCACCAGATGCGCGACAGCGGAATCCGGTACGGCCTGCAGACCATGTGCGAGGGGGGCGGCCAGGCCAACGCCACCATCCTCGAGCTCCTCTGACCCCCACTCCCGCGGTGGGCGCAGAATAGCCAGGTGCTGCTCGCCGACGTCGCCGCGACGTCAGCCACCGTCGCGGCCACGTCCGCCCGCTCGAAGAAGGTGGCCGCCCTCGCGGCGTGCCTGCGTGAGGCGGCCGCCGCTCCGCCCGGCGAGGTGGCCATCACGGTGTCGTACCTCGCGGGCGACTTGCTGCAGCGGCGTACGGGGATCGGCTGGGCTTCGTTGCGTGACCGCCCGGACCCGCGCGACGTGCCCGAGCTGACCGTCCTCGAGGTCGACGCGACCTTCGAGCGCATCGCCGGCCTCACGGGTGCCGGCTCCGGCACGGCCCGACGCGAGCTGCTCGCCGCGATGCTCGCCCGAGCCACGGCGGAGGAGCAGCGCTTTCTCGCCTCCCTGGTCGCCGGGGAGCTTCGGCAGGGGGCGCTCGCCTCCCTCGTGACCGACGCGGTGGCCGCCGCTGCCGGGCTCCCCGCCGACGACGTACGCCGGGCCGTGATGCTGCGCGGCGACCTCAGCGCAGTCGCCGAGATGGCGCTCGCCGACAAAGGAGCGGAGGCCCTGCGGCAGCTCCGGCTCGAGGTGGGACGACCGGTGCACCCGATGCTCGCGCAGACCGCCGAGTCGGTGGCTGCGGCGCTGGACCGGACGGGCCGGGCGGCGGTCGAGTGGAAGATCGACGGTGTACGGGTGCAGATCCACCGTGGGGGCAGCACTCCGGACGACGTACACGTCTTCACCAGGACCCTCGACGACATCACCAGCCGGGTACCAGAGCTCGTCGACGCCGTCCTCGCCCTGCCCGTCGAAGCGGTGGTCCTCGACGGCGAGGCAGTAGCGCTGCGTATGAACGGACGGCCCCGCCCCTTCCAGGAGACCGCGAGCCGCGTCGGGTCCAAGGGCGATGCGGAGGTGCTGCGGAAGCAGAACCCGTTGACCTTGTTCGTCTTCGACGTCCTGCACGTCGACGGCGACGAGCTGCTCGACCGTACGGCGGCGGAGCGCGACGACGTCCTCGCCAGGGTCGTGCCCGACGAGCTGCGCGTCCCGCGGCTGGTGACCTCCGACCTGCCGGCGGCTGAGGCGTTCCTCGCCGACGCGATCGCGCGCGGACACGAGGGTGTCGTCGTGAAGTCGCTCGAGGCTTCCTACTCGGCCGGCCGTCGAGGGATCGGGTGGCTCAAGGTCAAGCCGGTGCACACCCTGGACCTGGTGGTCCTCGCCGTGGAGTGGGGGCACGGTCGACGCAGTGGATGGCTGTCCAACCTGCACCTGGGCGCCCGCGACCCCGACACGGGCGGATTCGTCATGCTCGGCAAGACCTTCAAGGGCCTCACCGACACGATGCTCCGCGAGCAGACCGAGCAGCTGCTGGCCCTCGAGACCTCGCGCAACGAGTGGCAGGTGTTCGTACGGCCAGAGCTCGTGGTCGAGGTCGCGTTCGACGGCGTGCAGTCGTCGTCGCGCTACCCTGGCGGCGTCGCCCTGAGGTTCGCCCGCGTCGTCCGGTACCGGCCGGACAAGCGGGCCGACAGCGCAGACACCATCGCCGACGTCCGCGCGGTGCAGGCGAGGGCGGCCCCACCCGACCTCGCCTCTCAGTAGTAGTGCCGCCGGCCACCGATCGCACGCCCGGTCGATCCGAGCAGGAAGAAGACGGCGCCCACCACGACGAGGATGACGCCGAGCGTGTCCAGGACCGGGATCTTGGCCACGATGCCGATGATGAGCAGGACGATTCCGAGGACGATCATCGGGTTCCTTCCGTCTCCTGTACGAGACCTGTTGTCCGTACGAGACCGGGATGTACCCCAGGAACGGGGCCTGCAAACAACATCCGAGCGACTACCATGCGCGGGATGACCGCCGTCGAGGTCCACCACGAGGTCGTCGGCGCGGCCGATGCGCCGGTCGTCGTGCTCTGCAGCTCCCTCGGCGCCTCGCTGGAGATGTGGGACCCGCAGCTGAGCGCGCTCACCGAGCGCTTCCGGGTCGTACGGTTCGATGCGCGCGGCCATGGCAGGTCGCCGGTCCCCCCAGGCCCCTACTCGCTGGACGACCTGGCCGACGACGTCATCGGTCTGCTGGACCGCCTCGAGGTCCTTCGCGCCCATGTCGTCGGACTGTCCCTCGGCGGCATGACCGCCATGCGTGTCGCGATCCGCGACCCGGCCCGCGTCGACCGCCTGGTTCTGCTGTCCACAGCAGCTCGGCTCGGTCCGCCACAGACCTGGGCCGAGCGAGCCGCGTTGGTACGGGCCGAGGGCATGGCCCCGGTCGCTGCTGTGGTCGTGACCAGGTGGCTCACGCAAGAGCATCGGAACTCTGATCCGGCTTGCGCAGCACGGCTTGTCGCCATGGTCGAGGCGAATCCGGTCGAGGGCTACGCCAGCTCCTGCGCCGCCGTCGAGCACATGGACCTGCGGGCCGAGCTACCGGCGATAACGGCTCCGACGTTGGCCATCGCGGGTGCCGAGGATCCGGTGACCCCGCCGGCCCTGCTGGAGGAGATCGTCACCCGGATCGTCGGCAGCCGCCTCGCGGTCGTCGAGCGGGCGGCCCATCTGGCGAACCTCGACCAGCCCGAGCAGGTCAACCAGCTGCTGGTGACGCACCTGACCGCAGCATCCGATTGACCAACAGAACGACCCGATGTCCTCGGTTTCTGGCCGAGGACACCGGGTCGTTTCGATGAGGGACCGCGCTAGCGGTTAGACCTCGATGGGTGCTGGTACGTGCGCTCCGAGCTGGATGCTCTCAGGAGTCTTGCGAGCGTGCATCAGGCCGAAGATCGACAGCACGAACAGCAGTCCGGCGCCGATGAAGGAGGCGATTGCCGCGAAGGCGGCGATCGAGGCCATCGTCCCGAAGGCGTAGGCGTTGAGCAGCAGACCACGCAGCGCGTTGCCCTTGAACAGGGTGTTCGCCTGGCCCTGGAGGGCGGTGTTGGTCGGGTCCGCCTGCGCAAGCGTGCTGACCTGTGCGTACGTCTTGCCGCCGGCGACCTCGGTCAGGTGGACGCCGATGAAGTGGTTGGCGTAGACCTCAGCCTGAGCACCGGTCGTCAGCTGCTGGCCCGCGTACTGCTTCATCGCAGCGAACTCGGGGGCCGCGATGGCTGGGCTGCCGGCCACGGGGAAGAAGATCTTCTGGGCTGCGAGCTGGTCGTGGACCTGTCCGTTGACGAAGGTGGCGCTCCAAGTGAGCAGCCCGCCCGCTACGACCAGGACCAAGGCGATCAACAGGCCTCCGACCGAAACCAGTGTGTCGAACGTCTTACGGCGCATGGCCGCCTCCTGAGAATCGGCGCCGCCTCTGCGGACAGCGCCCGGTGTGTTTGCCCTTGCACCTCAAGAGTCGGGGTCGGACGGCTTGGCACGCAGTGCCGCAAGTCCTCGATCTCGCGGGACGTTGGTCCCCTTCTTTCCAGGACGTCGGAGGGCGGGACCTTCGACCCTGCCCGGCATTCGGGCACCGACCGAAGGTTGACGGCATGAGCGAGCACCGTGAACTGCAGACACTGTCCAGGGCCGAGAGCCTCGACCTCCTCGTCACCACGTGGATCGGTCGCGTCATCATGACGTCCAACGCGATGCCGACCGCCATGCCGGTCAACTTCGTGCTCGACGACGGCGCGATCGTGTTCCGCTCGGGCCCGGGGATCAAGCTGACTGCGGCCGAGACCGGAACCGTGGTGGCCTTCGAGGCGGACTACTTCGACCCGGAGCTGCACATGGGGTGGAGCGTGCTCGTCACGGGCGTCGCCCGCCGCATCACCGACCCAGCCGAGCTCCGGCACGCGAAGAGCCTCGACATCCCGACCTGGGTCGAGCCCACCAGCGAGTGGGGTTTCGCTCGCATCGAGGCCGGAGTGGTCTCGGGCCGACGGCTCGTTCCCGCGCTGACCGACCTGCCGGCTCAGGTCCGCTGATCCCTGCGCACGTCGGCCGCGAGCACGGCGGCTTGCGTGCGGCGCTCCATCCCCAGCTTGGCAAGCAGGTTGGAGACGTAGTTCTTGATGGTCTTCTCGGCCAGGTGCAGGTGCTCGCCGATCTGCCGGTTGGTCATCCCTTCGCCGATGAGGGTGAGGATCTCGCGTTCCCGCTCGGTCAGCTCCGACAGGGGGTCCACCTGTGCGGGAGACCTGTTGCCACGCAACCGTTCCATGACCTGAGCGGTCGTACGCGGGTCGAGCAGCGAACCACCCTGGGCAACGGTGCGCACGGCTCCGACGAGGTCGCTGCCGCGGATCTGCTTGAGCACGTATCCGGCAGCGCCGGCCATGATCGCATCGAACAGCGCCTCGTCGTCGGAGAACGACGTGAGCATCAGGCACCCCAGGTCGGGCATGTGCGAGCGAAGCTCGCGGCAGACGGTGACACCGTCGCCGTCGGGCAGCCGGACGTCGAGCACGGCGACATCAGGACGCAGGGCCGGGACTCGTACCAGCGCCTCGGCCGCGGTCGACGCCTCGCCCACGACGACGATGTCGTCCTCGGCCTCGAGCAGCTCCTGGACGCCGCGCCGGACCACCTCGTGGTCGTCGAGCAGGAAGACGCGAATGGGCTGTCCGGCTTGGGTCATGGGTTGCACGGTAACGGCCTCGGCGTCGTCGCCAAAGCCTGTTCGCGCAGCTCGTCCCGTGCTCGGGGGTCGGCCGCGCAGCCGATGAGGGCTTCGGCCTGCTCGCCCTGAGTCCCTCCGACGAGCTCCGCAGTCCCCTGATCCGTGACGACAGCCGTGTGCTGGAAGGACGTCACGGGCTCCCGGAGGCGCCCGACGATGGTCGACCGGTCGGCCTTCGGGTGCCACGACCGCATCGCGAGGATCGCCTGGCCGCCGAGCGAGTGGAGCGCGCCGATGACAAAGTCGCTCTGCCCGCCGAACCCGGAGTAGACGCGGCCGTTGACATGCGCGGCGTTGGCCTGGTCGAACAGGTCGACCTCCAGCGCAGAGTTCACCGACACCATGAGCGGGTGCTGCGCGATCCGGGCGGGGGCGTTGGCCACCTCGGTCTTGAGCATCGTGAGGCGGGGGTTGCCGTCGGCCCACGCGTAGAGCTCCTGGCTGCCGAACAGGAACGAGGTCGCGATCGGGGTGTCCACGTCGAGGGAGCCCGCGCGCTCGAGCACCAGGACGCCGTCGCTGATCATCTCCGACCAGATCCGCAGGTCGCGACGGTCACCGATTCGGCCGAGCACCGCGTCCGGCACGGCGCCGATGCCGACCTGGACCGTGGCCCCGTCCGGGATCCGCGCCGCCACGGCCTCGCCGATCTGGGCGGTGACGGGGTCGTCGGTACGAAGGACGGCGGCCGGTGAGGGCAGCGGCTGCTCGGTCTCGACAAGGATGTCCACGTCATCGACGGGAAGGAGGGCGTCGCCCCCGGTGTACGGCATCAACGGGTTGACGACGGCGACCACCAGCCCGCCGCGCTTGCGCGTCGCTGCGATGGCGGCGGGCAAGATGTTCACCTCGACCCCGAGCGAGAACAGCCCCTCGCGAGCGGGGGCGACGTGCACGACCACCGCGTCCGGTACCAGCGGCCCGCGCAGAAGCACCGGGACCATCGACAGCCGGCTCGGGACATAGGCGAGGTTCGGCTGGCCACGCATCCCCGGGCCCACGAAGCAGGTCTCCAGCCGGAGGTCAGGCCGTGAGGGAACGCCAGCCTGCGCGTTCAGCATGTGCAGGGTCCAGGCCGGCACTCCGGCGTCGAGGGCCGCCACCGCCTCCCATGGCGTACCGAAGTTGCCGGCCACCACCACTCTCGGTCGTTGGGCGACGGCTGCGACGGCGTCCGCCATTCGCGTCAAGGATCGAAGGTGCACTGGCCTAGTCTGGGGTGGGCAGCATCGTCCGTGCCAGGGCCCTAGGTCCGTAGATTCGAGCCGACCCCGCCGAAGTGAGCGAGGACCCGTATGACTTCCGGTTCGCCCGCCCAAGACCCAGCGACGATGCGGCAGATCGACGCGTACTGGCGAGCGGCCAACTACCTGTCAGTGGGTCAGATCTACCTGATGGACAACCCCTTGCTGACCGAGCGCTGGCGGCCGAGGACCTCGAGATCGCCCGCGGCGTGCGCAGCGTCCTGTCCACCGGTTGAGTCCGCTCAACCGCCCCTGACGTCCAGCGGCACCGACCAGCGCAGCTCCGTACCGCCCTGCTCCCCAGGACCCACCGTGAACGTGCCACCCAGCAGGGCGGCCCGCTGTGCCATGTTCGCGAGGCCGCTCCTGGGGGCATCGGGCGGGAGGCCGACACCGTCGTCGTTCACGTCGAGGGTGAGCCGGTCACCGGTCGCCGACACGACCAGGCGCACCCGACTGGCCTGCGCGTGCCGGTTGACGTTGCTGACCGCCTCGCGCACCACCGCGAGCAGCTGGTCGGCCGTCTCGGGGTTCACCAGCGAGTCGACCGGCCCGTCGAACTGCAACGACGACGCCAGCCCGTCCTCCCCGACCGCCGCCTCGACCGCGGCGAGGATGCGGGCACGGACACCGCCGGGAGCCGCCCCCCTCGTGCTCTGCAGCGAGTAGATGGCCGTACGGATCTCGCGGATCGTGCCGTCGAGATCCTCGACGGCCGCGAGGACGCGCTCGCGGGCCGGTGCGTCTTCGATGCGCCCCGCCACGCTGTCCAGCCGCATCCCGGTGGCGAACAGCCGCTGGATCACGAGGTCGTGCAGGTCACGCGCGATCCGGTCGCGGTCGCCGTACAGCGCGGCGCGCTCGGCTTCCTTGCGCTGCCGGGCCAGCTCGAGCGCCACGGCCGCCTGGCCGGCGAACCCGGTCAGCACCGTCTCCGCCTCGTCCGTGAAGAGCCCGCCGCCGACGGCGTTGGACACCGTGAGGACGCCGAGCACCTCGTCGGCCGTCTGCAACGGCACCGTGAGGCTCGGCCCGTACGCGGTCTGGCCGTCGACCGGACCGGCGGCCCTGGGGTCGCTGGTCGCGTCGACGACCCGCAGCGGCTCGCGCGTCAGCATCACGTGACCCGCCATGGAGCCGTCGAGGGTGAGGTGACGGCCGAGCAGGAGCGCCGCCTCGTCGCCCGCGGCCACCTCGACGATCAGCTCCTTGTCCCCGTGCCGCAACGCGATGCTGGCGAGCGCGGCGCCGACGAGCTCGCGCGCCCGAGCGGCGATGAGGTTCAGCACCTCGCCCGGGTCGTCCCCGGACAGCAGCGCTCGGGTCACCTCGGCCGTGCCAGCGGTCCAGGCTTCGCGTCGACGGGCGTCGGCGAACAGGCGCGCGTTCTCGATCGCCACTGCGGCCGAGGAGGCCATCGCCTCGACCAGGGCCTGGTCGTCCTCGTCGAAGTCGGCCCCACCCCGCTTGTCGGTGAGGTAGAGGTTGCCGAAGACCTCCCCCCGTACGTGGAGGGGTACGCCGAGGAACGTATGCATCGGCGGGTGGTGCGGAGGGAACCCAAAGGACGCGGGGTGGTGGGTCAGGTCGCTGATGCGCAGCGAGCGCGGGTGCTTGATGAGCACCCCGAGGATGCCCAGGCCCTTGGGCAGAGCACCGATCTGTGCCCTCGCCTTCGCGTCGAGCCCGACGGTGACGAACTGCACGAGCCGCCCGTCCGCCCCCAGCACCCCGAGGGCACCGAACTCGGCGTCCACCAGATGGGCCGCAGCCTCGATGATCCGCTCCAGCAAGGTATCGAGGTCCAGGTCGCCGCTCACGGCTGCGACGGCGTCGAGCAAGCCGTGCAGGCGGTCGCGGGTACCGACGATCTTGCTCAGCTGGGCCTGGAGCTGACCCAGCAGGTCGTCGAGGTGCAAGGCGGGCGACGGGCCCCCCACACCGGACGTCTCTGCCATGCGAATGCTCCGTCCACGAGAGATCTGCGCTCCCGCCGCACATCCTGGCATGGCGCAGGTACACCCGGGACCAACGGCCCTGGCGGGCGCGGGTCCCCGGTCGCGACGCTGGCCTGGTCAGAACAACACCGCTCGGCCGACAGGCCCCGGAGAAGAGAGGGACGCCATGACCACGCTCCTAGAGCCCACAGCGACCAAAGTGACGTCCGCTCCGGTGGACAACAGCGGTCTGGGGCTCACCTCGTCGACCGCGCTGGTCGTCGGCAGCATCATCGGCACCGGCGTCTTCACGATGCCGGCGGTGATGGCCGGGGCCGGAATGGTCTCGATCGTGACGCTGGGGATCATCTCGGTCTGCGCCGTCCTGCTCGGCATGATGTTCGGCCAGCTGACCAAGCGCATCCCGACCAGCGACGGCGGCCTGTACGCCTACGCCCGCCACGAGTTCGGCGACTTCGCCGGGTTCCTGACGGCTTGGTGCTACTGGATCACCTGCTGGGCCGGCAACGCGGCCATCGTCGCGTCGTGGGTGCTGTACGTCGAGTCGCTGTTCAACATCAACAACCCGTCCATGTGGACCAACGTCCTCATCGCGATGACCGGCCTGTGGATCCCGGCCGTGGTCAACCTCGGTGGCATCCGCGGCATGGCTTGGTTCCAGAACGTGACCGTCGTCCTCAAGTACCTGCCGCTGCTGCTCGTCGCGATCGTGGGCTGGTTCTTCGTGCAGTCCTCGAACTTCCCCGCGTTCAACGCGTCGGGCGGCTCGCTGTTCGACGCCGTCTCGATCGCCGCAGGCGTGGCCCTGTTCTCGTTCATCGGCGTCGAGTGCGCGTCGATCGCGGCCGGCCGGGTCAAGAACCCGCGCAAGAACGTCGGTCGGGCGTCGGTCCTCGGCACCGCAGCGAGCGCCTTCGTCTACATCGCCGTCACTGCCGCCATCATGGGTCTGGTCCCGCACGCCGCTCTCGTCAAGGACGGCGCGCCGTTCGTTGCTGCTTTCCAGACGATGTTCGGCAGCGCCGCGTGGGTCGGCAAGGGTGTCGCGCTCGTCGCGGTCATCTCCGGCCTCGGTGCGCTCAACGGCTGGACGATGGTGACGGCCGAGATGCCGTTCGCCGCAGCCAAGGACGGGCTGTTCCCCAAGCAGTTCGCCCTGGTCAACCGTCGCCAGGCCCCGTGGTTCGGCATCGTCGTCTCGACGATCGTGGCCTCGCTGCTGATGGTCTACAGCTACGCCGGCGGGACGCTCGGCCTGAAGGTGTTCACGTACCTCGTGTCCCTGTCGGTCGTGACCGTCGCGATCCCGTACTTCTTCTCGGCGGCCGCGCAGCTGTCCTACCTGGTGTCGCGTCGCCGTACGGTCAACGGCATCCGGCTGGTCCGTGATCTGGCCATCGCCTCGACGAGCCTGCTGTTCTCGCTCTGGGTGACGGCGTCGTCCGGCTACCAGGCCGTCTACCAGGCCGTGATCTTGATCCTCGTCGGCCTGCCGATCTACGCCTTCATGAAGGCAGCCCGTGAGCGTCAGGGGCTGGCCGCCGAGCCGGTCGAGTACCGGGCTCCCGTGGAGCTGCCGAGGTAAACCTCTCGGCACGTCGCCTGATCCGGTGTCCGGCCCTTCGGGGCCGGACATCTGGCACTGGGGCGACGACCGTCCGGTAGAACCAGGCCTTCGTGAGCTCGATCAGCACGAGGTAGGTCACCACCATCCCCACGAGGGTCAGGAAGAACGCCCAGGGCAGCGCGCGGAACCCGAGCACGGAGGCGAGCGGCGACTCGGGGAGCAGGGCACCGACCAGCACCACCACCAGCGCGGACAGGAGCACCGGACGGCTCGGCCGGCTCCGCACGAACGGGATCCGGCGGGTACGGATGCAGAAGATCACCAGGGACTGCGTGGCGAGCGACTCGACGAACCAGCCGGAGCGGAACAGGTCGGGACCGGCGTGGAACCCCCAGAGCATCACCGCGAACGTGGCGAAGTCGAAGATCGAGCTGATCGGGCCGAAGACCAGCATGAACCGGCGGACGAAGGCGACGTCCCAGCGCCGCGGCCGGGCCACCTCCTCGGGGTCCACGCCATCGGTCGGGATGGCGAGCTGGCTGGTGTCGTAGAGCAGGTTGTTCAGCAGGATCTGGCTCGGCAGCATCGGCAGGAAGCTCAAGAACACGGAGGCGCCCGCGGCGCTGAACATGTTCCCGAAGTTGCTGGACGTCCCCATCAGCACGTACTTCATGGTGTTGGCGAAGATCCGCCGGCCCTCGGTGACGCCGTCGGCCAGGACGCCGAGGTCCTTCTCGAGGAGGACGACGTCGGCGGCGTTCTTGGCCACGTCCGAGCCCGAGTCGACCGAGATGCCGACGTCGGCTGCGTGGAGCGCCAGGGCGTCGTTGACGCCGTCCCCGAGGAACGCGACGTCGACGCCGGTGCTCCGCTGTGCCCGGACGATCCGGGCCTTCTGCTCGGGGCTGACCCGCGCGAAGACGGTGGTCCGCTGCACGGCCTGCATCAGCTGGTCATCGGCGATCTTCGCGAGCTCGGACCCGGTCAGCGTCCCGAGGACCTCGAGCCCGAGGTCGGCGCAGACCTTCTCCGCCACCTTGGCGTTGTCCCCGGTGACCACCTTGACGGTGATCCCGAGCGAGGCCAGCCGAGCCAGTGCGGCCGCCGCGCTGACCTTCGGCGCGTCGAGGAACACCAGGAACCCGGCCAGCTGCAGGTCCCGCTCGTCCTCCGGGGCGAGCGACGTGCGGCCGGCAGCGGGCCGCGTGGCCACCGCGACCACCCGGCTGCCGTCGGCGAACTCCGCGGCGACCGCTGCGCGCGCGGCATCGGAGACGGCAGTGCACAGGGCGAGGACGGCCTCGGGCGCACCCTTGGTGACCTGGACGGCCTCGGCACCGGGCTCCTGGACGAGCACCGACGCCAGCTGCCGGTGATGGTCGAACGGCAGGACCGCCAGCCGGCGCGACCGGGCCGCCGCCGGGGCTGCGAGGGCTGCGGCCGCAGACTGCCAGAGGGCCACGTCCAGAGCATTGCCGCCGACCGCCTGACCGTCCTGCACGACCGCCTCGTTGCAGACGAGCCCGAGCCGCAAGGGGTCGTCGGCGGGAAGGCCGTCCGCGCCGAGGGCGCGCACGAAGGTGATGCGCCCCTCCGTGAGGGTTCCGGTCTTGTCGGTGAACAGGACGTCGATGTCGCCGAGGTCCTCGATGCAGACCAGCCGCTTGACCAGCACCTTGCGTCGCGCCAGCTCGTGCGACCCCGCGGCCAGGCTGGTCGACACGATGGCCGGGAGGAGCTGAGGGGTGATCCCGACGGCGATCGCCAGCGAGAACAGCAGAGCGTCCAGGATCGGCCGGTGGAGCACCACGTTGATCGCGAAGATCGAGACGGTCAGGACGGCGGCGACCTCGACGATGAGGACGGAGAACTGCCGGAGCCCTGCTTGGAACTCGGTCTCCGGTTCGCGGTCCGTGAGCTGCACGGCCAGCCGGCCGAGCTGGGTCCGGACGCCCGTGGCCACGACGACGCCGCGCCCGCTCCCGGCCTGAACGACCGTACCCATCAAGGCGCAGCTCACGAGGTCGGGGAGCGCGGCCCCCGGCGCCACCGCAGCAGGGTCCTTCTCGACCGCCGACGACTCCCCGGTGAGCACCGACTCGTCGCACTCCAGGCCGTCGACGGCGAGCAACCGGATGTCCGCCGGCACGACCTCCCCCAGCTCCAGCTCGACGACGTCCCCCGGCACGAGTGCGCCGACGTCGACGCGCTGCGCACCGCCGTCCCGCCAGGCGAGGCACTGGTAGCTGATCCGGGCGCGCAGGGCCTCGGCGGCCTGCTCGGCGCGGAACTCGTTCCAGAAGCCGAGCCCCACGGAGAGGAGGAGGATCACACCGATGATGACCGCGTCCGCCTGCTCCCCGACGAAGTACGACGCGGTCGCTGTGACGGCGAGCAGCACGAGCAGCGGCGACCTCAGCTGCCGGCCGAGCACGACCCAGGCCCGGGTACGTCGGATCCGCACCGCGTTGGCGCCGTACTGCAGCAGCCGTGCGGCGACCTCGGACGTGGACAGCCCGGACGGCGCCGTCGACAGCCGCCGCAGCACCTCCTCCGCGGGCGTCGATGACGCCGTCTCGACGTCGAGACCGTTCAGCTCCGCGGGCACGTACGAAGCATGCCCGCCCTGGGGCTCAGATCGCGAAGACGACGCGGGCCGGCACGTCGCCGGCGAGGACGTCCTCGATCGACTGGTTGACCTCGTCCAGCTTGCGGTCCACGGCGATCACGGTCGTGCGCCCGGCCGCGTGCAGCGCGAAGACGTCGGCGAGGTCGTTGCGCGTGCCCACGATCGATCCGATGATCGACTTCCCGGTGAGGACGGTGTCGAAGATCGGTACCGTCATGGTCCCGTCAGCAGGGAGCGCCACGCAGACCAGCCGGCCGCCACGGCGGAGCGAGCGGTAGGCCTGGTCGAACGACTCCGGCGAGGCAGCCAGGGCGACGGCGACGTCCGCGCCACCGAGGGCCTGGATCGCCTGCACCGGGTCGGTCTGCCGCGCGTTGACGACGTGGTCGGCGCCCAGCTCGGTCGCCATCGCCAGCTTGCTGTCCTCGATGTCGACGCCGACGACGAAGGCACCGGCGATGCGGGCGTATTGGAGGGCCAGGTGCCCGAGGCCGCCGACGCCGAACACCGCCACCATCTCCGCTGGCGCCACGCGAGCCACCTTGATCGCCTTGTACGTCGTCACGCCGGCGCAGGTCAGCGGTGCCGCGTCGCGCGAGGAGATCGCGTCGGGGACCGGGCTCGCGAACCCCGCCCGCACGACCGCGTACTCGGCGAAGGCGCCGTTGACCGAGTAGCCGGAGTTGTGCTGGCTCTCGCAGAGCGTCTCCCACCCGCCGATGCAGTAGCGGCAGTGGCCGCACGCGTAGCCCAGCCACGCGATCGCGACGCGGTCGCCCACCGCACGGTTCGTGACCGCAGAACCGATCCGCTCGACGTGACCGATGCCCTCGTGGCCCGGGATGAACGGGGGTGTGGGCTTGACCGGCCAGTCGCCGTGCGCCGCGTGGATGTCGGTGTGGCAGAGGCCGCTGGCCTCGATGCGCACGAGCACCTCGTCGGGGCCAGGCTCCGGGATCGGTACGTCCTGGATCTGCAATGGAGAGTGGAAGTCGGTGACGACCGCTGCCTTCATGGCTCGCTCCCTCTGTTCCTGGCGGGCGCAGCGCCCGCTGCTCGATCAACCCTTCCCGTCCCGTACCCCTGGCTGTAGTGCCGTTCGGCCCGTGACGTTCGGACTTTCGGCCCTAGGTGGAGCCGTCCGGGACACGGACGCTGGGACCAGTCCGAGCACGAGGAGGAGTCATGCAGACCGACAAGCCGATCCTGGTGGCGTACGACGGTTCGGAGGCGAGCGACGTTGCGCTGCGCTGGGCGCTCGACGAGGCCCAGAGGCGGCACCTGCCGCTCACGATCCTGCACGCCGACACCCCCGAGCTCGACCTGAGTGGACGCACGCTTGGCTACTACGAGGCCAAGATCGAGTCCACCATCGCCGACGGTGAGGCGATCTTGACCGAGGGCGAGACCAAGTGCGCCGCCTGGGCGCCTGAGGTGCCGATCAGCCCACGGCTGGTCGCGCAGGCGCCTGGATATGCCGTGCTCGACGCGATGAGCGACGCGTCCATGATCGTGCTCGGGGCGCGCGGACTCGAGGGCTTCCTCGAGCTGCTCGCCGGATCCTCGTCGCTCCAGGTGGCCGCGCACTCCACCGTCCCGGTCGTCGTGGTCAGGGCCGGACGCGACGTCGAGGCCGGACCCGAGGCCGGGCGCGTCGTGGTGGGGGTGGACAGCTCCGACTCCGGGCGAGACGCTCTCTCGTACGCGTTCGAGGAGGCCAGCGTGCGGCACGTGGGCCTGACCGCCCTCCGGGCCTGGCAGTCTGGGTTCTTCGACACCGGGGCGAAGGGCGGTGCCGTCCCGCCGAGCGTGGAGGACGAGGTGCTGCTGCCGACCGAGGCCGACGCGCTCCACGACGAGGTGGCCGGCTGGCGTACGAAGTATCCGGACGTCGACGTCCGCGAGGTCCTGGCGCACGCCAAGGCGGCGGACGCCCTCACCGATGCGTCGCGAGGCGCCGAGCTCGTCGTGGTGGGGTCCCGCGGACGGGGCGCCCTGCGCACCGCGCTGCTGGGTTCGGTGAGCCATACCGTCATGAGGCACTCGGAGTGCCCGGTGGCGGTCGTCCGACCGGCTCACGGCGGCTGACGCCCGTGGAGCAGCCGTACCCGCAGGACTGGGAGGACGACGTCGTCCTGCTGCACGGGGGCCGGGTGCACATGCGCCCCATCCGCGCGGACGACGAGGAGCGGCTGCGCGAGTTCCATGCCAAGCTCTCGCCGGAGTCGGTCTACTTCCGCTACTTCGCGCCCTACCCCGTGCTCCGCGAGAAGGACGTGCGGAGGTTCACGCACGTCGACTACGTCGACCGCGTCGCGCTCGTCGCCACCATCGACGACGAGATCGTCGGCGTGGGCAGGTACGACCGGCTCGGCGACCCGACCTCTGCCGAGGTGGCCTTCATCGTGCGGGACGACATGCAGCACCGTGGCATCGGGTCGGCACTCCTCGGCCATCTGGCTGCAGCCGCACGCGACCGGGGCGTCCACCGGTTCGTCGCCGAGGTCCTGGCCAGCAACAACAAGATGCGGTCGATGTTCGAGGACTCGGGGTACGCGCCCAAGGCCAGCTTCGAGGACGGCTACATCCTCATGCAGTTCGACATCGACGTCCCGCCCGCGTAGGACTCAAGGAACTGGACTCAACGCAGCTCGAGCACCTCGGACACAGGCAACCGGGGCGTGGCCGGCATGGCGTCACCGTGACCGAACCGCACCACGACCTGCGGGTGCCGCCACCGGCTGCTCGGGTCCCTGACGAGCGGCCGAAGGTCGACGACCTCGGTCCCGTGGGACAGGATGCCGGTCGAGAGACCGAGGACAGTGGCCGTGAGCAGGACCCGCTCCAGGGCCATGCCGCCACGGACCCAGTCGACGGCGGCATCACCGGTCGTGAGCAGAACGGCCAGCATGCCGCGGCCCTCGAACTCGGCCACGCCGCGGCCGGCCACCTTGCCGTCGGAGCCGAGCGTCATGTCGCGCACTGCCGCACCCGGCGAGTGCGGGCGCGGACCCAGCGACTGCGGCGGGATCCCGAGGGCGGGGTTCGCCCGCGTCGTCGTCCAGGCCGCGAAGTCGTTGACCAGCCGGGGATCGGCTCGCTGGATCAGGTCGGCCTCGTGAAGGACGTCGAGCACGAGGGTCCGATGGATCCCGGTGGCCACGTCCAGCCACGCGCCCTCGGCTGCGGCGGCGTCCTGCAGGTGCAAGAACTCCTCGTCGCGCACGAGCTCGTCGGTGAACGGGACCCGGCTGCACTGGCGCTTCTCGATGGCGTCGGAGAGCGGCCCCTCCAGCTCGCCCTGCCGCTGGCGCCCGCCGATCGAGACCCGCGCGACGTGCGTGCGGTCTTCGGCGCTGGGCATCAGGTGCACCGCGGGTGCGAGCCCGAGGGCAGCGATGGCCAGCCGTAGGTTGAGGACGGCCGCACCGAGCGACAGGAAGCGCTCCCGGCCGGTCGGGTCGACGCTCGCCGGACCCCGTTCGGGGACCGCGAACACGTCGATCCGGTCAGCGCCGGCCACGAAGCGCCACGGCTGGCAGTTCAGGAGCGACGGAGCCCGCGTGGCCGCAGCAACGACGCGCTCGATCTGGTCCTTGTCCAGCCCGGGCTCGGGCCGGTTCATGACGGCTCGCCTGCCGGGGCACCCTCGGTACGCGGGACGACCGCGACGGGGCAGTGGGCGTGGTGGAGCAGCGAATGGCCGACGGAGCCGAGGAGCAACGACCGGAAACCGCCCGATCCACGCGAACCGACGACGACGAGCCGGGCACCGGCCGAGGCGTTGACGAGTGCGGCGAGGGGGCTCGCATGCACGCTGCGCCGCCGGACCTCGACCTCCGGGTACTTCTCGCTCCAGCCGGCGAGACTCTCGGCGAGCGTCCGCCGGGCCTCCCGCTCGTACACGGGTAGGACGTCCTTGGGCGGTGGCGAACTCATCCAGCCGTACGCCTCGAACGCCGGTGCCTCCCAGGCGGCGATGGCCGTGAGGCCGCACCCGCGCCAGGACGCCTCCTCGAACGCGTACCCGAGGGCAGCAGCCGAACCGGTGGAGCCGTCGACCCCGACGACGACCTGGCCGACCTCGCTGCCGAGCGGCAGGTACCCGGTCGGGCGGACGACCACGACCGGGCAGGGTGCGTGGCCAGCCAGCTGGACCGATGTCGAGCCCACCATCAGCTCGGCGAAGGCACCGAGGCCGCGACGCCCGAGGACGAGCAGGTCGGCGTCGTCCAGCAGGTGGAGCAGCGCTGGCGCAGGGCGACCGACGACGATCGTGGACTGCACGTCCACGCCGGGAGCCTCGGCGGTCGCGTCGCGCACGGCATCGTCCAGGAGCTTCCGCTCCGCGACCATCAACGCGTCGTGGCTGCTCGCAGCGACGACGGGAGTGGCGCCTACCGAGGAGATTCCGGCGAACGCGACATGCGCGAGCAGCACCGAGCCGCCGCGGCCTGCGGCGGTACGCAGCGCGTACTCCACGGCCACCTTGCTGGAGTCGGAGCCGTCGTAGCCGACGACGATCTTGTGTGCGTTCATGGCGTCCTCCTGGACGTTGTCCTGGTACCAGCCTGGTCGCGGCCCAACTGTTCAGATAGGGGCTTCCGACCCGCGGGGCCTGGGGACCTTCGGCCCTACGATCNNGGGATGTCCGCCCCCGCGATCCGTGCCGAGCGACTNAGCAAGCGCTACGGCCAGGTCGACGCCCTGCACGACCTCGACCTCGAGATCGCCCCCGGCGAGGTCGTCGGATACCTCGGACCCAACGGCGCCGGGAAGACCACCACGCTGCGGCTGCTGCTTGGCCTCGCCCACGCCACGTCCGGCCGCGCCGAGATCTTCGGGCTCGACTGCCATCGCCGTACGGTCGACGCGCACCGCCGGCTCGCGTACGTGCCCGGCGAAGCCACGCTGTGGCCGTCGTTGACCGGCGCGGAGACGCTGCACCTGCTCGGCCGCGTCCAGGGGCGCGTCGACGAGGCCTACCGCGACGTCCTCGTGGAGCGGTTCGACCTGGACCTCGACAAGAAGGTCCGTGCGTACTCCAAGGGCAACCGGCAGAAGGTCCTGCTGGTCGCCGCCCTGATGACGCGGGCCGACCTCCTGCTGCTGGACGAGCCCACGTCCGGCCTCGACCCGCTGATGGAGCAGGCGTTCCGGCACAGCATCAACGAGGCGCGTGACGCCGGTCAAACCGTGTTCCTGTCGTCGCACATCCTCAGCGAGGTCGAGGCGTTGTGCGACCGCGTCGGCATCCTGCGGCAAGGGCGCCTGGTCGAGATCGGCACCCTCGACCAGCTCCGCCACCTGTCGACGCTCTCCGTCGACGCGGTGTTCGACGCCGTGCCCCCGGACCTGTCGCGCGTCCCCGGGGTGCAGCGGGCCAGCGTGACCGGCCGGCAGGTGCACCTCGAGGTGCAGGGTCCCATCGGGCCGCTGGTCGAGGCCTTGGCGGGTACCGGACTGCAACAGCTGACCAGCCGGGAGCCGACGCTCGAGGAGCTGTTCCTCGCCCACTACGGCAGCGCTGGGAGTGGCTGACCGGGTGGTGCGCGAGCTGGTCGCCCGCCGCGCCGTACGGTCCGGCGCCCTCTGGGGCTGGGTGTTCGGCGCTTACGTCGCGTCCTCGGCGCTCGGGTTCGCCTCGCTGTACAAGACCCAGCAGGCCCGCGACGAGCTGGCCCGCTCGTTCGGCTCCAGCCTCGGTATCAGGGCACTGATCGGCCCGGCGCACGCGATCAACACCGCTGCCGGGTTCACGGTCTGGCGATCGCTCGGGGCCCTCAGCCTCGTCGGCTCCATCTGGGGGCTGCTCACCGCCACCCGGCTGCTGCGCGGGGAGGAGGACGCCGGTCGCTGGGAGCTGCTCCTCGCTGGCGGTACCACGCAGCGCCGGGCGACGGCGCAGGCCCTCGTCGGGCTGCTCGCCGGCGTCGCAGCGATGTTCGCAGTCACCGCGGTCATCACCGTCGCGACGGGTCGTTCCAGCAGCGTGCGGCTGCCGCTCGGCGCTGCGCTGTACTTCAGCCTGACCCTCGTCGCGGGTGCCGCCGTGTTCCTCGCGATCGGTGCGCTGACCAGTCAGCTGGTCAGCACGAGGCGGCGGGCTGCATCGATCGCGGGTGCGGTCTTCGGCGCGTCGTTCGCGCTGCGGATGGTCGCCGACTCCAACCCGTCGATCCACTGGCTGGTCTGGGCGAGCCCGCTCGGCTGGGTCGAGGAGACCCGGCCCCTCACCGACCCGCACCCCTGGGTGCTGGTCCCGATCGTGGCGCTCGTGCTCGTCGCGGCCGGGCTCGCCCTTCACCTGGCCGGGACGCGCGACGTCGACGCGGCCGTGCTCCCCGACCGGGACGTGTCGCGTCCGCGGACCGCCTGGCTGGGCAGCCCGCTCGCCCTCGCGGCCCGGCTGATGCGTCCTCAGGTGGTCAGCTGGCTGGTCGCCGATGCCGCGTTCGCCCTGCTCCTCGGGGTCGTCGCCAAGTCAGGGGCGGACGCGACGACGAGCTCCAGCGGGATGACCTCGGCGCTCGCCCGGATCGGGTTCCGAGGGGCGGCGATCGACGAGTACCTCGGCCTGACCTTCCTCATCGTCGCCAGCATGGTCGCGGCCATCGCGGCCGGGCAGGTGTCTGCGGCGAGCGCGGAGGAGACCGAGGGCCGCCTCGACCACCTGCTGGTCCGCCCCGTCAGCCGCGCCCGCTGGCTGACCGGCCGGCTGGCCGTGGCCGTGACGGTCCTGGTCGTCGCCGGCCTGGTCGCCGGCCTGCTGGCGTGGGCCGGGGCGGCCACCCAAGGGGTGGACGTCGGGCTCGGCTCCCTCCTCGCGGCCGGGCTCAACGTGGTTCCGCCGTCGGTCCTGCTGCTCGGGCTCGGCACCCTGGTCTACGGAGCCCGCCCGAGGCTGGCCTCGGCTGCCGCATACGGCTACCTCGCGTGGTCGTTCCTGGTGGAGCTCGTCGGCACCGTCGTGCACCTGAGCCACTGGGCGCTGGACACGTCGATGTTCTTCCACATGGCCCCGGCGCCGGCGGCAACGCCGAACTGGACGAGCGCAGCTCTCCTCGTCGCCGTCGGCGCCTGCCTCGCGGCCGGCGGCGTCGTCCTGCTCCGCCGGCGCGACGTCTAGACGGTGACGCTGGGCTTCGCGGGTACACCGGACACGACCGCGTAGTCGTCCCGGTGCAGCCGCTTGCGGAACACCCAGTACGTCCATGCCTGGTAGCAGAGCACGATCGGCGTGAAGATCACGGCGACCCACGTCATGACACCCAGCGTGTACGAGGACGAGCTGGAGTTGTAGACCGTCAGGTTGAACGCCGCATGCGTGGACGACGGCATCACGTTGGGCCAAAGCCCCCAGAACAGCGTGACGACGGTGAGTCCGAGCGTGACCGCCGTACCGAGGAACGCCCAGCCCTCACGCCCGCGGTAGCTGGCGTAGCAGCCGGCCAGCAGGGCCACCGCCGCCAGCAGCCCCGTCACGGCGGTGACGGGCTTGCCGTGCTCGATCTGCGTCCAGAGCAGGAACGCGGCGGCGATGACGATCGTGACGGGCGCCACGCGGTTGACCAGGTGCTGAGCACGGTGGCGCATCTCGCCCGACGTCTTCAGCGACAGGAAGATCCCCCCGTGCAGCACGAACAGGCTCAAGGTCGCGAGCCCGCCGAGGAGCGAGTAGACGTTGAGCAGGTTGAAGAAACCGCCGGTGTACTCCAGCTTGGCGTTGATGGGGACACCACGCACGATGTTGGCGAAGGCGACCCCCCACAGGATGGCCGGGAGCAGGCTGCCCACGAAGATCGCCTTGTCCCAGCGGGACCGCCACACGTCGCTGTCGATCTTGCCGCGGTACTCGAACGCGACACCGCGGATGATGAGCGCGACGAGGATGAGCAGCAACGGCAGGTAGAACCCGCTGAACAGCGTGGCGTACCACTGCGGGAACGCGGCGAACGTCGCGCCACCGGCGGTCAGCAGCCATACCTCGTTGCCGTCCCACACNGGGCCGATGGAGTTGATGATCATGCGCCGGTCGGCGTCGTCCCGGGCCAGCACCGGCAGGAGCACGCCGACACCGAAGTCGAAGCCCTCGAGGACGAAGTAGCCGGTCCAGAGCACGGCGATGAGGACGAACCAGACGGTCGTGAGATGCACGGGGAGCACTTCCTTCGTTGAGCAGAGGCTTCGCAGGCAGCGAGTTCGGTCAGTAGGAGAAGGCGGGTTCGCGGTCCGGGACGGCTTCCGACTCGTCGCGCGCCGGCGGGACCTCCTTCATGTAGCGCAGGATCAGCTTGACCTCGACGACGGCCAGCAGCGCGTACAGGAGGGTGAAGACGACGACCGAGGTCGCCACCTCCCAGCCGCTCACCGTCGGGGACACGCTGGACGGGGTCTGCAGGACCCCGAACACCGTCCAGGGCTGGCGGCCCATCTCGGTGAACAGCCAGCCGAACGAGTTGGCCAGCAACGGCATCGCGAACGCGCTGAGCNCGAGGTAGCGGAAGATCCGCCCACNCGGCAGGTCGCGACCGCGCCGCCGCAGCCACAGCATCAGCAGGGCCAAAGCGCCGAGCAGGGCACCGAGGCCGATCATGAGCCGGAAGCTCCAGTACGCGACAGGGACGTTCGGCTTGTAGTCGCCGGGGCCGTACTTGACGGTGTAGCGGGCCTGGATCTGGTTGATGCCCTCGACCGTGCCGTCCGGGTTGCCGGCCGCGAGGAAGGAGAGCAGGTGCGGCACNCGGATGCTGAACACGTTGTGGGTCCCGTCCAGCGAGCCCACGGTGAACAGCGAGAACGAGGCCGGGGACGACGTGTCCCAGAGCGCCTCGGCCGCCGCCATCTTCATCGGCTGCTGCTCGGTCATGATGCGCGCCTGCAGGTCACCGGTGACGGCGACGCCGACCGTGGCCACGAGGACCGTCACGAGGCCAAGCTTGAGCGACGTCCCGAAGACGGCGGTCTCGCTCTTGCGGAACAGGTGCCAGGCGCTGATCGAGAGGATCAGGGCACCGGCGGTGACAAAGGCCGCGGTGATCGTGTGCGGGAACGTGACGAGAGCGGTGGAGTTGGTGAGGACCTTCCAGATGCTCTTCAGCTCGGCGCGGTCGGTCCTGGTGTTGACCACGTAGCCCACCGGGTGCTGCATCCAGGAGTTGGCGGCCAGGATGAAGTAGGCGGACAGCATGGTCCCGATCGACGCGGCCCAGATGGTCGCGAGGTGGATCTTCTTCGGCAGCTTGTCCCACCCGAAGATCCACAGCCCGAGGAAGGTGGACTCGAGGAAGAACGCGAGCAGGGCCTCCATCGCCAGCGGGGCCCCGAAGATGTCCCCCACGAACCGCGAGTAGGCGCTCCAGTTCATCCCGAACTGGAACTCCTGCACGATGCCTGTCGCCACGCCGAGGGCGAAGTTGATCAGGAGCAGCTTGCCCCAGAACTTCGTCATGCGCAGGTACGTGTCGTTGTTCGTCCGGTACCACGCAGTCTGCATGCCGGCGACGAGCAGCGAGAGCCCGATCGTGACCGGTACGAAGAAGAAGTGGTAGATNGTGGTGATGGCGAACTGCCACCGAGCAAGATCCAGTGCAGACACGACGGCGCCCTCTCCCCCGGCGCGTGTCGCCGGACGGATCAAGCCTCTCCGAGGCCGCCTGATCGAACCCAGGGACCAAGGTCCTTTGTCTTGGTCAACACTGGACCGTCTTGGTCACCACTGGACGGCGATGTACTTGCTCTCCAGGTACTCCAGCAGGCCGTCGTGGCCACCTTCGCGGCCCAGCCCGCTCTGCTTGACGCCGCCGAAGGGCGCCGCCGGGTCGGAGACGAGCGCGCGGTTGAGCCCCACCATCCCCGACTCGAGCGCCTCGCTGACCCGCAGCCCCCGCGCCAGGTCGGCCGTGTAGACGTAGGCCACCAGCCCGAAGTCGGTGTCGTTGGCCAGCCCCACGGCCTCGTCCTCGTGGTCGAAGACGACCACCGGCGCGACCGGTCCGAAGATCTCCTCGGCGAGGATCGCCGAGCCCGCTGCGATGTCGGTCAGCACCGTCGGCGGGTAGAACCACCCTGGGCCTGCGGGGCACGCGCCGCCGGTNACCACGAGNGCGCCTCGAGACACGGCATCCGCGACGAGCTCNACCACCTTGGCGCGGCTCGGCCCGTCGACGAGCGGCCCGAGCTGGACGCCCGCGTCCAGCCCATGTCCGGTCTGCAGGCTCGCCATGGCCTCGGCGAAGCGGCGGACGAACGCCGGCGCGATCCCGCGCTGGACGTAGAACCGGTTGGCCGCCGTACACGCCTCGCCGCCGTTGCGCATCTTGGCCACCATCGCCCCGGCCACGGCCGCGTCGAGGTCCGCGTCGTCGAACACGAGGAAGGGGGCGTTGCCGCCCAGCTCCATCGACGCGGAGAGCACNCCGTCCGCGGCCTGCCGCAGCAGCTCCTGCCCGACCGGCGTCGAGCCGGTGAACGACAGCTTCCGCACCCGCGGGTCGTGCAGCATGGCCGAGACGACGTCGCCCGAGCGGCTCGACGGGAGGACGTTGACGACGCCTGCAGGGACACCGGCGTCGGTCAGCAGGGCACCGATGGCGAGAGCGGTCAAGGGAGTCAGGGACGCCGGCTTGAGGACGACCGTGCAGCCCGCCGCGAGGGCGGGTCCGATCTTGCGCGTCGCCATCGCCGCCGGGAAGTTCCACGGCGTCACGAGCACGCACACGCCGATCGGCTGCCGTACGACGAGGATGCGGTTGGCACCCGAGGGTGCCATCTGCACGCCACCCACCGCACGCACGGCCTCCTCCGCGTACCAGCGGAAGAACTCCGCCGCGTAGGCGACCTCCCCGCGCGCGTCGGGGAGCGCCTTCCCGTTCTCCAGCACGATCAGCCGNGCCAGGTCCTCGGCCCGCTCCGTCATGAGGTCGAACGCACGACGCAGGATCTCCGCCCTGGCGCGCGGCGGCGTCGAGGACCACGCTGCGAGCGCCCCGTGGGCCTCCGACACGGCCTTGAGGCCGTCCGTCACGCTGCCGTCAGCCACGTCGGCTATGACGGCGCCGGTCGCCGGGTCGCTCACCTGGATCCGGAGACGATCGCCGCCGGCGACGAGACGACCTCCGATCATCAGGTCGCGCGGCACCCAGTCCGGGACGGCCCGCGACGCGTCGCCCGCACCGTCGGTCGTGCCGTCGGTCGTCCCGTCGGTCGTGCCGTCCACGGCAGCCTCCACCGCCGTCACGCCTGCATCGCCTTGTGGATCGTCTCCGTGATCCGCTCGACCGAGGGGATCGCCAGGTCCTCGAGCGCGTCCGCCGACGGCAGCGGGATGTGCGGGGTGGTGATGCGGACGATGGGCCCGTCGAGGTCCCAGAAGCACTCCTCGGACACGATCGAGACGAGCTCGGCCCCCCAGCCGCACAGCCGCGGGTTCTCCTCGACGGTGAACATCCGTCCGGTGCGCGCGACCTCGGCGAGGATGGTCCTGGTGTCGAGCGGAACGAGGCTGCGCACGTCGACGACCGTCGCGTCGATGCCGACCGCTGCCAGCTGCTCCGCCGCCGCCAACGCCTTCGGCACCATGGCGGCCAGCGCGACGATGGTGGCGTCGCCGCCCTGGCGCAGCACCTTGGCCGTACCGAGCGTGTCGACGATCTCCCCGTCCGGCACGTCCTCCTTCGCCGCGTAGAGACCCTTGTGCTCGAAGAACAGCACGGGGTCCGGGTCGCGGACCGCGGCCGCGAGCAGCCCGACGACGTCGGTGGGCGTCGAGGGCGCCACCACCTTGATGCCGGGGATGGCCATCGCCCAGTTCTCCACCGACTGCGAGTGCTGGGCGCCGAACCGCAGCCCGCCTCCGTTACCGGAGCGGATGACGAGCGGGAACGAGACCTGGCCGTCGGTCATGTACCGGCTCTTCGCGATCTCGTTCGCCACGATGTCCCAGCAGACCGCGAAGAAGTCCGAGAACATGATCTCGGCTATGGGACGCAGGCCGGTCATCGCGGCGCCCATGGCGGCGCCCAGGATCGCCTGCTCCGAGATCGGCGTGTCCCGAACCCTTCGGGGGCCGAACTGCTCGAGCAGGCCCCCGGTCGCCTTGAAGACACCGCCCGCGGCGGCCACGTCCTCGCCGAGGAACACGACGTTCTCGTCCCTGGCCATCTCCTGCGCGATGCCGCGGGCGACCGCGGCCCGGTAGGTCAGTTCCGCCATGCCGAACCTCCGTCTGCCCACACGTTCGTCATCAGCCGTTCGCTCGAAGGGGGTGGAGACGCCTTCGCCGCCTCGGTCGCCTCGTCGACGTCCCTGTCTGCTTCCGCCTCGATCGCGACGAGCTCGTCCTCCGCCACACCAGCGGCCAGCAAGCGCTCTCGGTACAGGTCGATCGGGTCGTAGTCGGCCCAGGCCGCGACCTCCTCGGCCGGCTTGTACTTGCCCGGGTCCGCGCGCGAGTGGCCGCTCGTCCGGTACGTGTACGCCTCGACCAGCGCCGGTCCACCGCCCTCGCGCGCACGGCCGAGGTACTTGCGCGCGGTCAGGTAGACCGCGTCCGCGTCGTTGCCGTCGACCAGGACCCGCTCCAGGCCGTACGCACCGGCACGGTCGGCGGCCGGCTGCGCGACCGCCGTCACTGATGCGATCGGCGTGTACTCCATGTAGAGGTTGTTCTCGCAGACGAAGACGACCGGCAGCTGCCACACGACGGCGAAGTTCAGCGCCTCGTGGAAGGCCCCGATGTTCGTGGTGCCGTCGCCGAAGAACGCGACGGCAACATCCGGGCGCCCCTGGTACTGAGCCGACCATGCGGCGCCCAGCGCGATCGTCAGGTGGGCGCCGATGATGGCGTACGAACCCATGACGCCGTGCTCGACGTCGGTGAGGTGCATCGAGCCGCCCTTGCCGTGCAGCAACCCGTTGTCGCGACCGAGCAGCTCGCCCATGACGCCGGTCATCGAGCTGCCTCGAGCGAGGGTGTGGGCATGTCCGCGGTAGGTCGCGAACGTGCAGTCACCGGGCTGCATCGCCGTCCCGAAACCGGCGGCGACCGCCTCCATCCCCAGCGACAGGTGACTGGTCCCCTTCACGAGGCTCTGCATGAACAGGTCGTAGGCCCGCTTCTCGAAGCGGCGCATCCGCACCTGCTGCCGGTAGAGGGCGAGCGACGTCTCCCTGTCGACGGTGCCCTCGGGCCGGTCGAGCAGCGCGGGGTCGATCCCTGGCGGTCCGGTGCGGGTCCGCGGGTGGTCCGAGACTGCCGACATCAGGCGTCCTCCTTGGGCGGTACGGGTATCAGTACGGGTTGGTGACGAACAGCTTCTCGGCCGGGAAGAGCGTGAGCACCGCGGGACCGTCCGCCGTCACGACGACCTCCTCCTCGATGCGTGCCGCCGACCGGCCGTCCGTGGCGGGGCAGTACGTCTCGAGCGCGAACACCATGCCCGCCTGCAGCTCGACCGGGTGCTCGAGCGACGTCAGCCGGGAGATGATCGGCCGCTCGTGCAGCCCGAGCCCGAGCCCGTGCCCGAACTGCAGGCCGAACGCCGCCATCTCGTTCTCGAACCCGTACTCGGTCGCCGCCGGCCACAGCCGCGCGATCTGGTCGGTCGTCACTCCCGGCCGGGCCAGCTCGATCGCGGCATCGATCCACTCGCGCGCCTTCGTGTACGCATCTCGCTGCGCCGGCGTGGAGCGGCCCACGGCGAAGGTCCGGTAGTAGCAGGTCCGGTAGCCGTTGAACGACTGGATGATGTCGAAGTAGACCTGGTCGCCCGGGCGGACCATGCGGTCGGTGAAGTTGTGCGGGTGCGGGTTGCAGCGCTCGCCCGAGACGGCGTTGATGGCCTCCACGTCGTCGGAACCCATCTCGTACAGCCGCTTGTTGGCCAGCGCGACGATCTCGTTCTCGCGCACGCCTGGTTTGAGGGCCTCGGTGATGTCCTGGTAGACGCCGTCGACCATCGCGGCCGCGGTCGAGAGGAGCATGAGCTCGTCCGGCGACTTGATCAGCCGGGCGTCCAGCATCACCTGCTGCGCGTCGCGGACCTCGAGCCCGGCGCGCTGCAGCTCGAGGAACATCGGCGTCTCCGCGATGTCGACGCCCAACGGGGATGCCGCCAGCCCGCGTTCGACCAGGATCGACCTGATCTCCGCGACCGCCGACGAGATCAGCCCGGCGTCCGGCGCGACCGCACCACGTAGCCCGAGCATCCCGGCCCGGCTGTCGTCGGGGTTGATCCACGGCGCGAACAGCTTGTGGTGCTTGGCTGCCGAGCCGAAGTCCCACACGATCGGGTCGCCGTCACGCGTCAGCAGCGTGTAGCGAGCCACCTTGTCGCGTGCCCACTCACCGATCATGGTCGCGGACACGTACCGGATGTTGTTGATGTCGAACAGCAGGAGCGCACCCAGCTCCGACGCCTCGAGGGCGGCGCGGGCCCGGGCCAGTCGGTACGTGCGCAGCCGTCCGAAGTCGACGCGCTCCTCGAAGTCGACGCCCATCACGCCGGGGCTCGGCGGGATCGGCTGCAGCTCGGTCATCGTCAGCCGGCCGCNGCGAGGGTCTGGGCCTGGGACAGGCCGTCGGGCACGTCGACGCCTTCGGGGGCGAGCTCCATCCCGGCGCTCCGCGCCTGCTCCACGAGCAGCGCGGCGAAGTCCTCGTCGCCGTGCCCCCGCCCGACCGCGTTGGCGACCATCTGGTGCGCCAGCGCCGCCACGGGCAGCGGTACGTGGAGGTCGCGCGCTGCCGCGAGCGCGAGCTCGAAGTCCTTCTGCAGCAACGTGGACGTGAAGGTCGGAGTCAGGTCGAGGTTCACGAACGCCGGGCTCTTGTACCGGGTGAACACCGAGCCGAGCACCGAGTCGTTGATGAACTCGAGGAACGCCGCGCGGGAGATCCCCCCGCTCTCGGCGAGGATCGTCACCTCCGCGAGCGACTGCGCCACCACTCCGAGGAAGACGTTGTGGGCCAGCTTCACCAGCCGGGCGAGGTCGTCCTCGCCGACGTACGTCACGGACTTGCCGTAGCAGGCCAGCAGGTGCTCGACCGAGAGGAACGTCTCGTGCGGNCCGGAGACCGCGACGGTGAGCCGACCGGCCTTGACCACCTTCGCGTTCCCGCTCACGGGGGCCGCCAGCAGCACGCACCCACGCTCGAGGGCGGCGGCNCGAACCTCGTCCGACGTGGCCGCCGACACGGTGCTCGAGTCCACGAGGACGCGCGGTGCCGTCGCCTGGCGGAGCAGGCCGCCCTCGCCCAGCGTGACCTCGAGCAGGTCTGCGTCGGCGGCGACCATCGCGAACACCACGTCGCGGTCGGCCAGCTGCGCGACNCGGTCGACGACTGTCGCGCCGTCCGCCGTGAGGTCCTCGGCCTTGGAGCGNGTGCGGTTCCAGACGTGGACGTCCTGGCCAGCCAGCAGGAGACGCCGCGCGATGGCATGTCCCATACGGCCAGTTCCGATCCAGCCGACGCGGGTGGCGGGAGTGCTCATCAGGTGGTCCTCATCCCAGGAGTCGAGGTGACGGTCGGTGTGCTGGTGGGGTGCGCGGCCGCACCGAGGTAGAGCCGGGCGACTTCCGGGTTGTCGAGCAGGCTGGCCCCGCTGTCGACGAGCCGGACCCGACCGGCCTCGAGGACGGCGCCGAAGTGCGAGGCGGCGAGCCCGGAGCGCGCGTTCTGCTCGACGAGCAGGACGGTGCGGCCAGCTGCCGAGAGCGACTGGATGCTGCGGAAGACCAGCTGGCGAGACTTCGGGTCGAGGCCGATGGAGGGCTCGTCGAGCAGGATGATCCGCGGGTCCAGGACCAGCGTGCGAGCCAGCTCGACCTGCTTCTGCTCCCCGCCGGAGAGGGACCCGGCCTGCTCCTTCGCCCGCGCGCGGCACAGCGGGAAGGCCTCGACTGCCTGCTCGAGCCGCGACTTCAGCACCGCGGCATCGTCGAGCAGGTACCCGCCCATGAGCAGGTTGTCCCAGACCGACATCCCCGGGAAGAGGCTGCGCTCCTGCGGCACGTGCACGATCCCGCGCTTCAGCCGGGCCTTGGGGCTCCACCTGCTGATCTCTTCGCCCTCGAAGGTCACGGTCCCTGTACGGGGTCGGAGCAGCCCGCTGACCGTCTTCAGCACCGTGGACTTGCCGGCGCCGTTCGGGCCGATCAGGCAGGTGATGCAGCCGCCCTCGACGTCGAGGTCGACGCCCTTGAGGATGTCGCCGGCGCCGTAACCTGCGACGACGCCACGCAGCTGGAGGATGCTCGCCACGGGCTCAGCCCCCCAGGTAGGCGTCGAGGACTGCCGGGTTGGTCTGCGCCTCGTGCGGCGGGCCCGCGAAGATGGGCCGCCCGGCCTCGAGCACCACGACCGGGTCGCACAGCCGCATGACGAACGACATGTCGTGCTCGACGATGAGGAACGTCACGCCCGCTTCCTGCCGCTCGCGGATGTGCCGCTCCATGGTGTCGATGAGCACCGGGTTCACCCCGGCCGTGGGCTCGTCGAGCATCACCAGCCGGGGCGAGCTCATCAGGACGGCCGCGAACTCCAGCAGCTTGCGCTGGCCGTACGAGAGCTCCGCGGCTTGCAGGTCGGCGACCTTGGTGAGCGTGAACTCCTCGAGCAGGGTCGATGCTCGCTCCCGGTCCTGCCGGCCGATGCGCCGGGTGAACAGCTGCGCCCAGCTGTAGCCGACGGCGACCGCGAGGTTCTCGAGGACGGTCAGCTGCGGGAACACCCGCGCCTGCTGGAACGTGCGGGTCAGCCCCTGCCGGTAGAGCTGACCGGGGTCCTTCCCGGTCACGTCCCGCCCGGCGAAGCGGACCCGGCCGGCGTCCGCCTTGAGGTAGCCGGTCACGATGTTGAACACAGTGGTCTTGCCCGACCCGTTGGGCCCGATGAGCCCGGTCAGCGTGCCCTCGTCGACCCGCAACGAGCACTCGTCGACAGCACGCACGCCGCCGAAGCGCTTGCTGATCCCCTGGACCTCCAGCAGCCCGCTCATGCCCGACCACCACCTGGAAGCGCGATCGAGCGTTGCGCCGCAGGCTCCGCCTTGCTGGCCGGCAGCGTCACCTCGTCGGCTCTGTCCGCGTCTCGTTGGCCCTGTGCTCGACGGCGCCGGCGGAGCCGGTCGTTGATGGTCGGGAGGATGCCTCGTGGCAGCAGCAGCATGACGACCAGGAACACCAGGGCGTACGCGATCAGGTAGAACTTGCTTGCTCCGAGGTGGTACGCGAGGTACTGCTGGCTGAGCTCGAGGACGAACGCTCCGAGCACGGGGCCCCAGAGGGTGCCCCGGCCGCCGAGGAACGTCATCAGCACGATCGCGATGGTGATCAGCGGGTCCACGGCGAACTGCGGGTAGATGAAGCTCTCGTAGTACGCCCACACGCCGCCGACCATCGTCACGATGCCGACGCTCACGCAGAAGGCCAGCAGCTTGACCCCGGTGACTCGCACCCCGATGCCGCGCGCCTTGTCCTCGTCGGCCCGTACGGAGACGAGCGACAGCCCGATCTTGCTGCGCATGACGAACCAGGTGATCCCCATGGTGATCGCGAGAAGGATCACGAGCACGTAGTAGTACGGGCGCTCGAACGTGGCCGACGGGAACGGGGGGATCGGCAGCGCGAGCCCCTGCGACCCGCCGGTGAGGCCGGAGAGGTTGTACGCCAGCGTCTGCACGACGAACAGCAGCGTGATCGTGATGATCGCGAAGACGTCGGCGCGGCGGCGCATGGCCACCGCCGCGATCGGCCAGCCGATCAGGGCACCGACGAGGCCGACCACCGGGAGCAGCAGGAACGGCTCGTAACCGGTCGTCAGGTGGTGACCCTTGAACATCAGGCCGAGGGTGTAGGCCCCGATCCCGAAGAACGCAGCATGACCGAGCGAGGGGTAGCCGGCGAAGCCGCCCACGAGGTTCCAGGCGCTCGCCATCGTGGCGAACATCAGGGTGAACACGAGCATGCTGACGATCCAGTGCTCCAGCCCGAAGAGCGGGAGGGCGATCAGAGCGGCGAAGAAGGCCCCTCCGCGTGCACCACCGGCGAACCTCATATCGCGCCCCGCCCGACCTTGCCGAACAGGCCCTGGGGGCGGACCAGCAGGACCACGATCAAGATGACGAAGAACGTCATCTCCGACCATTGCGGCGTGTAGACCGCCACGACGGCCGAGGAGGTCGCCACGACGACCCCGCCGACCACCGCGCCGGCGATGCTGCCGAGGCCGCCGAGGATCACGATCGACAGCAGTCGCGAGATGAGGTCGTAGTGGCTCCCCGCGTTGAACGGGTAGAGCAGCCCGTAGACCGAGCCGGCCGCGGCTGCCGTCGCTGCACCGAGGCCGAAGCCCAGCGCCGACACCATGCGGGCGTCGACGCCGAGCAGCGTGGCCGACTCCGGGTTCTGGACCGTCGCACGGACAGCCCGGCCGAAGCGGGTCTTGTTCAGCAGGAGGAGCAGCAGGCCCAGCGACACGAGGGACAGGACGAACGCGAGGAACCGGACGACCGTGATCTGGTAGCCGAAGACCGTCCAGCTCGAGTTCGCGTACGCGTTGTTGATGCTGCGGTAGTCGGTCTTGAAGAAGACCCCGAGGATGCCCTCGATCAGGAGGGCGACCGCGAAGGTCACGAGCAGGCTGAGCTCGCTGCGGTCCTCGCGCTTGAGCGGACGGAGGAACGTGACCTCGACCAGCACGCCCACGCCGAACATCAGCACCGTCGTGATCGGGATCGCCAGGAAGGGGTCGATCCCGAACGAGACGAAGAGCTCGTAGGCGAGGTAGGCGGACAAGATCACGAACGCGCCCTGCGCGAGGTTGATCACCTTCATGATTCCGAAGATCAGGGTCTGACCGGAGGCCATCAGCGCGTACACGCCTCCGGTCAGGACCCCGAGGATCACGCCTTGGATCAGGGCGTGCATCAGGCGGTCACCCACCCCAACCGGGCTTGGGGAACAGCGGCGCCGCCTGGGACACGGCCGCGGGGAACACCGGGAGCAGCTTGCCGCCCTGCCACTGGATCAGGTTGAAGCTGCCGGTCGGTGCACCGTTGGCACCCCAGCTGAGGTCACCGAGGATCGTCGGCCAGGTGCCCTGGTGCAGGGTGGCGATGATGGTCGGGTTGTCGACCTTGCCGGTCTTCGTGGCAACCGCTTCGAGCAGCTGGCCCGCGGCGTACGCCTCAGCGCTGCTGTTGTCGATCGTGTCCGCGGTGCCGCCGTAGGCCTTGATGTACGCGGCGGTGAAGTCGGCGCTGCCCTGGGCCGTCGATCCAGGGAACCAGTCGCCGGCAGACATGATGCCNGCGGTGTTCGCGGCGCCGACCTTGCTCGGGAACTCGGCCGGCGAGTTGGCGCCGTTGGACATGAACATGAACTTCGGGCTGAACTTCAGCTGGACCAGGCTCTTGACCTGGCCGTACGCGTCGTCGCTCTGGGTGCCGCTGACCAGGACGTCAGGGTTCGCGGCGGCGACCTTGGCCATGATCGCCGAGAAGTCCTGCGTCTCCGCCGGGTAGACCTGCTTGTAGACGGTCTTGATGCCGGCCGCCTCGAAGCGGGCCCGGATGTCCTCGGCGATGGGGGCCGCGAAGGGGTCGTCCAGCTCGGCGTAGGCAGCGGTCTTCGGGCGGGAGGCGGCCGGGAGCGAGAGGACCCAGTCGGCGAACACGTCACCGGACTTGACCACGGGCGCCGGCTGCACGAAGAACAGGTTGTCGAGGTTCTGGGCGAAGACGGCTGGGCCGCCACCGGCCGGCTCGATGAACGCGTAGCTGTAGCGCTTCGCCACCTGCGACGCCGGGACGGTGAGCAGGCTGGAGAAAGGTCCGAAGACGAGGTCGACCTTGTCGGAGTTGATCAGGTTCTGGTAGTTGGTGACGACCTGGGTCGGGCTCGANGCGTCGTCCACGATCTTGAACTGGACCTGGCGCCCGAGGATGCCGCCCTTGGCGTTGACCACNGACGCCCACAGGTTGTAGCCGTTCTGCACGGCCTTGCCCGAGTCGGCGAAGTCACCGGTGAGCGAGATCGAGGCTCCGATCACCAGCGGCGGCTTCGGCGCAGCCGACGACGACCCCGAGCTGGCGGTGCTCGACGGTGTCGAGCTCGAGCTGCAGGCGGCCACGAAGAGCGCCAGCCCTGTCACACCAGCCAGCGCCGCACGTCCCCGCAAACGATTGTTCCAACCCATCACGTTCCTCCAGGTCCGGACTGTGGAGAACCGCGGACCGAGGCGTCCGCTGCCATCTGCACGAGCAGCAAGTACAAACGATTGCGGTCAATGTCTAGCAACGAGGCGGCGCTGTCAAGTGATCCGGGCGAAATGTGTNCGTAACCGTGATCGAAGTCGNCGATCGGCGAGGACAACCGTTTGCACCCNCAGGCCCTTGGCAGCGCCTAGACTGCCCGTCGTGGTANGGATCAAGCTGACCGACGTGGCNGCGGCCGCCGGGGTGCACCCGGGGACGGCCAGCCGCGCNCTCAACCCCGAGACGAGGGAGCAGGTCAGCCGCGAGACCTCCCGGCGGGTGCTGCAGGCGGCGCAACGGCTCGGCTACGTCCCGAACACGCTNGCGCGGGGGCTCCGCACNGCCCGGTCGTACGTCGTCGGGATGGTCGTCCCGGACATCACCAACCCGCTCTTCCCCCCGATGGTNCGCGGCGCGGAGCAGGTGCTCAGCGGCGCCGGCTACACCCTGGTCCTCACCGACACGGACAACGACTCGGCGACGGAGCGACGGCAGGTCGAGCAGCTGCGGGCCCGAGGGGCCGACGGCTTCGTCATCGCGACCGCNCGGTGGCACGACCCCCTCCTCGACGAGATCGCCAGCGCGGGAACTCCGGCCGTCCTCGTCAACCGNTACACGGCCAGCCGCGCGCTCCCGTACGTCGGCGGCGACGAGCGCACCGGGATCCGCCTCGCGGTCGACCACCTGGTCGGGCTCGGGCACCAGCGGATCGTCCACGTCGCAGGTCCGCAGGACACGTCGACCGGGCGTGAGCGCGCGGCCGCGTTCCGGCAGGCGGTGCGTACCCACGGGCTCGCGACGCGATCGAGGCTGGTCACGACGGCGGCGGCCTACACCGAGGCTGCGGGCGCCCTCGCGACGCGACGGCTGCTCGACGCCACGACGGACTTCACCGCGATCGTGGCGGGCAACGACCTGATCGCCCTCGGCGTGCTCGCAGTCATGACCGAGCGAGGGCTGCGCTGCCCGGAGGACGTCTCCGTGGTCGGCTTCAACGACCTCCCGATGGTCGACAAGCTGTCGCCGCCGTTGACGACCGTACGGCTCCCCCTTCATGCGATCGGCGCGATGGCCGCCCGCATCCTGCTCAGCGAGCTGGACGGCGGCGGGTCCGACGGCGCGGTCGCCCAGAGCCTGCTCGGGGTCGAGCTGGCGGTCCGCGGCAGCACCGGCGCGCCCCGCTAGTCGTCGATCGTCGGAAGGGTCAGGCGGGCGACCAGCCCGCCGGCCGCCCGCGGCTCGAGGGTGACCTCGCCCCCGTGGGAGCGCGCGATACCGCGGACGATCGCCAGCCCGAGGCCGGCCCCGCCGTCGTCGCGGCTCCGACCTTCGTCGATGCGGTGGAAGCGGTCGAAGACCCTCTCGAGCTGGTCCGCCGGGATGCCCGGCCCGTCGTCCACGACGACGACCACGGCGTCGGTCCCCCTCCGCTCGAGGGCGATCTCCACCGTGGACCGGGCGTGCCGGCGGGCGTTGTCGACCAGGTTGCGGACGGCCCGCTCGATGGCCGCCTGACCAGGTTGCGGACGGCCCGCTCGATGGCCGCCTGGTCGCCCTGGACGATGACCGCCTCGTCGGGCGTACGTACGAGGACGGCCGAAGCCTGGGCCACCTCCGTATCGTCGTCGGCCGGCCGGAACGAGTCGACCACAGCCGCGAGGTCGACCTGCTCCAGGCGCAGCGGGCGGGTGCCGTCGTTCCTGGTGAGCAGCAGCAGATCGTCGACGATCGTGGCGAGCCGCCGCGCGTCCACCAGCGCCGAGGCCGCGACGTCGGACCAGCCGGCCGGGTCGCCAGACGCGAGCCCGACCTCGAGCTCGGTGATGAGCGCCGACAGGGGCGACCTGAGCTCGTGGGCAGCATCGGCGGCGAACTCGCGCTGCTGGGCCGAGGCAGCCGACAGGCGGTCGAGCATCGAGTTCAAGGTGACGGCGAGCCGGGCGATCTCGTCGCCGGTGGGCGGTTCCGGCAGCAGGGACCGCTCGGGCTGACGTCGCGTGCGGGAGCCGATCGCCTCTGCCGCGCGGCGCAGGTCCTCGACCGGCCGGAGAGCAGAGCCGATCGCGATCCACGCGGCCAGCCCGACGGCCAGGACGGTCAGCGGCACGACGAGGAAGAGCACGTGCCGAAGCGCCGCGAGCGTGCTGTCGACGTCGCGGACGCTGGCGGCCACGACGACCCGGACGGGGGTGCCCCGCAGGGTGGCGCTCTCGACGTCGACCCGCAGGGGGCCGGCGCCGTAGCCGGTCTCGTCGACCGTCCGGAGGCCGGCGCCCGTGAGCTGGTCGAGGGTCTGGACCGGTACGAGCGGCAGCACCCGGCCGGCGGCCGCACTCGACGTCAGGACGGTCCCGGCCGGATCGATCACCTGAGCCAGCACCGGACTGCCGGGCGGCACCGGCAGCGGCTGGGTGAGCTGGTCGCTGTCTACGAGCGCTCGGACAGTGTCGGCCTGAGCGGCGAGCTGGCGGTCGAGGTCCTGCGTACGACCATGCGCGAAGAAGACCGCGAGACCAGTCGTCCCGACGGCCAGGCCGAGCGCGAGCGTCCCGGTGGAGAGCACGGTGAGGCGGACCCGGAGCGAGCGCCGGCGCCACCACCTGATCACGTGCGCTCGCTCACGCGTCGACCCGGTAGCCGCTGCCCCGGACCGTACGGATCACGTCGGCGCCGAGCTTGCGCCGGAGGTAGCCCACGTAGACCTGGACCTGGTTGGGGTCCGAGTCGGGGCCGGCGTCCCAGACGTGCTCGAGCAGCTCGGTCTTGCTGACGGTCTCGTCGACGTGACCCATCAAGTACTCCAGCAGCCGGAACTCCCTGCTCGTCAACGTGACCTCCGTACCCTCCCGCTCGACGCGACGGGCCGCCGGGTCCAAGGACAGCGGACCGGCGCGCAGGACGGACGGTCGAGGGTTGCGGCCGCGACGCACCAGCGCCCGCAGCCGGGCCAGCAGGACGACGAACGAGAACGGCTTGGCCAGGAAGTCGTCGGCGCCGAGGTCGAGAGCGTCCGCCTGGTCGTACTCCCCGTCCTTGGCGGAGACCACGAGCAACGGCGTCCAGTCGTCACGGGCGCGCAGCCGACGGGCGACCTCGTAGCCGGAGAGCCCGGGGAGCATCAGGTCGAGCAGGATGACGTCGTACTCGGTGGACGAGGCGAGGTCGAGAGCTGCGGTACCGGTCGAGGCGAGGTCCACCGCGAAGCCCTCGCGGACCAGACCCCGACGCATCGCGGCCGCCAGGTTGGCCTCGTCCTCGACGACCAGCAGACGCACCCGGCTCACCTCCCGCTAGCGATGTCCGACGATGGTCCGGCCTGCAGCGTACGGACGCCATCGCTTCACACACTCCTCACAGGATCGCTGAGGCACGATCGCAGCATGCACAAGACCACCGCACGCCGTCTCCGCTGGACCGTCCCCGTCGTCGCGGGCGCTGCCGTCGCCGCCGCCGCCATCCTTCCCGGCGTCGCCGTGGGCTCCGACCACCCGGTCCTTCCGACCCGTACCGCCGCCCAGCTGCTCGCCGACCTCGCCTCAGTGCACTCGACCGCGCTGTCCGGCACCCTGGTCGAGACAGCCCGGCTCGGCCTGCCCGACCTGCCGTCGACAGGAGCGGGCAGTGCGTCGCTGAGCTGGCAGAACCTCGTGACCGGCTCCCACACCGCCCGCATCTGGATCGACGGCCCGCAGAAGCAGCGCATCGCGCTCGTCGGCGACCTCGCCGAGAGCGATGTCGTGCACAACGGCAAAGACGTGTGGGTCTACTCGTCCAGCGACAACACCGCCTCGCACCTGACCTTGACCAAGCGGTCGGCGACGGGCACGAAGGGCAGTCAGGCGACGGCGCAGCCGGACGCATCAGCGCTGCCCTCACCGGTCGTGACCCCGTCCCAGGCAGCCGCAGACGCCCTCGCCGCCGCGTCGCCGACGACCCGCATCTCGGTCGACGCCACGGCGCGCGTCGCCGGCCGCGCCGTCTACCAGATCGTGCTCTCGCCCAAGGACCACGCGTCGCTGATCACGTCCGTGACGATCGCGCTCGACAGCCAGACCAAGGTGCCGCTCCGGGTCCAGGTCTACGGGCAGAACCGGACGACCCCCGCGTTCGAGACGACCTTCACCGACATCACGTTCGCCACTCCCCCTGCGAGCGTGTTCCACTTCGTCCCGCCCACGGGCGCCCAGGTCGTCCAGGACTCGTCGGCCCTCTCCCTGATGTCAGGGCGGAGGTTCGCCGAGCCGGGCGGGGTCGCCCGCGACCTGGTCAAGGTCCAGCCGACCGGCAGCACCCACGTCATCGGGTCCGGCTGGACCGCGGTCGTCGTCACCGACAGCTCGGCTGTGACCGGATTGACCGGGCTGACCGGATTGACGGGACCAACCGGCCAGGGTGGGTCCAGCCGGTTCGAGTCGAACGCCGGGCAGCTCGCGTCCATCCTCACCAAGTCGGCCACCAAGGTCCCGCAAGGGCTGCTGCTGCAGACCGCCCTCGTCTCGATCCTGCTGGGCAACGACGGGCACATGTACGTCGGGGCGGTGAACGGAGCGGCGCTGCAGGCAGTCGCCTCCTCCGGGCGCGCGCAGTGAGCCGCTCAGGAGCACTTCAGAGAGCAGCTCAGTGAGTACTGCGGGGCTGACGACCCAGGGACTCACCCGCCGGTTCGGCCACCAGACTGCGGTCGACGACGTGAGCCTGCACGTCCCGCGCGGTGCCGTGTACGGGTTCCTGGGGCCGAACGGCTCGGGCAAGACGACGACGATCCGGATGCTGCTCGGCCTCGTCTCGCCCAACGCGGGGAGCATCGAGGTGCTCGGCCAGCCGATGCCGGCCGGGGCCGGGCGGGTGCTGCCCGAGGTCGGCGCGCTCATCGAGGGGCCGGCCTTCCACCCGTACCTGTCCGGGCTGGAGAACCTGCGCCGGGTCGACGCCTGCGATCGCACCGCAGACCCGCGGACCAGCCGTGCTCGGATCGACGAGGCGCTGCACCGGGTGGGGCTCACCGCCGCGGGCCGCAAGAAGTACCGGCAGTACTCGCTCGGAATGAAGCAGCGCCTCGGCCTCGCCGCGGCCCTCCTGCAGCCGCGCCAGCTGCTGATCCTCGACGAGCCCACGAACGGGCTCGACCCGCAGGGCACCCGCGAGGTGCGCGGCCTCGTACGGTCGCTGGCTGCGGACGGGACGACGGTGCTCGTGTCGAGCCACCTGCTGTCCGAGATCGAGCAGGTGGCCACGCACGTGGGGATCATGAGCGCTGGCCGATTGCTGGCCCAGGGCACCCTGCAGGAGGTCCTCGCCGGCACCGCCCCGGTGCTCCGCGTCGAGACGCCGGAGACCGAGATCGCGGCCGGCGTCCTGTCCAGGCTCGGCCTCGCCGACATCTCGGTCGACCAGATCAAGCTCACCGTTAGCGCCCAGCTGGGTACCCGCGCGCCCGACGAGGTGAACCGCGAGCTCGTCGGCGCGGGTGTGCCGGTACGCGGGCTCGCCGTGCTCCGGCCCGGGCTCGAAGACCTGTTCGTCACGCTGACGGGGGAGGGTTTCGATGTCGTCGAGTGACCCGTTGCTCGCGGAGACCACCACGCTCGCCGGGCCGCCACCAGGACCGTCCTCCGACGAGGCCCTCACCACGCGGCGCAGCAACCGGCCCGGCTCGTTCCGGCGCCTGCTCGGCAGCGAGCTGCGGTTGGTCTTCCGGCGGCGCCGCAACCTCGCGCTGCTCATCGTGCTGGCCGGCCCGCCGCTGCTGATCGGGCTCGCGGTCCACGCCTCGGCGCCACGGGACGGCGGCGGCCCGGCGTTCCTCGGTCAGATCACCGGCAACGGCCTGTTCCTGGTCTACACGGCGCTGACCGTGTGCCTGCCGCTCTTCCTGCCCCTGGCGGTCGGAGTCGTCGCGGGGGACAGCATCGCCGGCGAGGCGGGCAGCGGGACGCTCCGCTACCTGCTCACCATCCCGGTCGGGCGGGCCCGGCTGCTGCTGGCCAAGGCGCTCAGCGTCATGATCTTCGCGGCCGCGTCGGTGTGCGTCGTGGCCGTCTCGGGCCTGGTCACAGGTGCCGTGCTCTTCGGCCTGCACGACCTGACCCTGCTCAGCGGGGACACCGTGTCGCTCGCCAACGGGATGCTGCGGACGGTCGGCGTCGCCGCCTACGTGATCGTCGCGCTGACCGGCATCGTGGCCCTCGGCATGTTCATCTCGACGCTGACCGAGGTGCCCATCGCGGCCATGGCGGCCACGATCGCGATCACGATCATCGCGGAGGTGCTCGACGCGGTGCCCCAGCTGGGGTCGTTCCGCTCGATCCTGTTCACGCACAACTGGCTCGGGTACGGCGACCTGCTGCGGCCCGGCGTGAGCATCAGCACCCTGGTCGGCAACTCGATGCTGCAGGTGGCGTACGTCGCGATCTTCGGCGCCCTGGCCTGGGCCCGCTTCACGACGAAGGACGTCACCAGCTGAACGCGTGCGGGGCGCTGCCCGAAGGACGGCTCAGGCGCCGCCGGCTGTCACGATCGCATCGGTGACGAACCCGGCGACCAGGCCGAGCAGCAGGCCGTAGCAGAGCAGGGTGCGGTAGCCGGACCGGGTGGCGACCCCGATCAGCTGGATGATCACGTAGATGATCGAGCCGGCCGCCAACGTCAGGAAGACGACGCTGAGGGCCTCGGAGGTGAACCCGTGCCCGATCCAGGTGCCGACGAACGTGGGCCCACCCCCGATCAGCGCCATCGTCAGCAGGAAGCCCCAGCTCGGCAGGTTGCGCTGACCGGACTCGTCAAGATCGGCCGCCAGCGGCGCGACGATGCCGAACCCCTCGGTGGCGTTGTGCAACGCGAAGCCGACGACCAGCAGGACGGCGAGCGCGATCTCCCCGGACGCCGCTGACTGGCCGATGGCCAGCCCTTCGGCGAAGTTGTGCAGGCCGATGCCCACGGCGATCAGCAGGGAGAGCCGGCGAGCGGCCGACCACGCAGCGATCCCGCTGGCGCCGCGCGCGGTGTCGTTGACCGCCATCGCGCCAGGGCCTGCGCTCGTGACCGGCTCTCCCGCCGCCTGGGGTCGGCGCATACGGTGGGACATCCACGACTCGTACCCGACCAGCGACAGCAGGCCCACCGAGAGGCCGCCGAGGAACAGCGCGCCGTAACCGAATGCGGGGCCGAGCGAGCCGGTACCGCCGTGAAAGGCCGCAAGCGCGGTGTCGATCGGTTCCCACGCGTGCGAGAGGACGTCCCAGACGAGGAACAGCAGGATGCCGACGGCGACTGCGTTGAGGAGCGCGCGCAGCCGCGGTGCCGGCCGCCGCATGCGTCCGAGGGGCAGCCCGAGCACGATGGTTCCGCCGGCGATGAGCCCCAGGAGGAGCGTCTTGCCCAGCGACATGTTCGGTCCGCCTCACGTGGTAGGAGAGGTAAGCCTTACCTAACTAACCCTGGGGCGTCAACCGCTGGACCGCGGTGTCCCCCCGCTTGCCTGCTGCTAACCGGGCCGTCCGTAGGCTGCGCCTGTCGGTGACGTGCGCCCTCCGACGGCAGCGCCTGGTCGAACAGCAACAGTCAACAAGACGCCCGAGGGCGCAGCACAAGGGGACCCCGACAATGCAGAACATCACCTACTTCCAGGCCATCGTCATCGGGCTCCTGCAGGGCGTGACGGAGCTGTTCCCCGTCTCCAGCCTCGGTCACTCGGTACTCGTACCGGCCTGGATCGGCGGCGACTGGCAGCGGCTGGTGCAGCAGGAGTCGTCGCAGGAGTCGCCGTACCTCGCGTTCATCGTCGGCCTGCACACGGCGACGGCGCTGGCCCTGCTCACCCTGTTCTTCCGCGACTGGGTCGCGATCATCAAGGCGTTCTTCGGCTCGATCCGGCGGCGTCGGATCGAGAGCGTCCACGAGCGGCTGGCCTGGCTGCTCGTCGTCGCGACGATCCCGGCCGGCATCCTCGGGCTGGCCCTCGAGCACGCGCTGCGGACGCTCTTCGCCAAGCCCCTCGCGGCCGCGATCTTCTTGACGATCAACGGCCTGCTGCTGATCGCGGGCGAGCGGCTGCGCCGCCGGTCGACCACGGGAGACGCCACCGGACCGGCAGCGTCGACCGCCGTGCGCGAGGCCGTGGAGAGCACCGGTGATACCGACGAGCAGGCGCTGGACGCAGCCATCGGGGCCCACGTGAGCGTGCGCGACGCAGGAGTGATCGGCGTCCTCCAGACCGCAGCGCTGTTCGCCGGCATCAGCCGCTCGGGCATCACGATGGTCGGGGGGCTCCTCCGCGGCCTCACGCACGAGGAGGCCGTCCGCTTCTCGTTCCTCCTGGCGACGCCGATCATCTTCGCCGCCGGCGTCTACAAGGTCCCCGACCTGTTCGGGCCGCTGGGCGACGGGATCCGCGGCCAGGTCCTCGCCGGCAGCGCGGTGGCCTTCGTGGCCGCCTTCGCCTCAGCCGCCTTCCTGGTCCGCTGGTTCAAGACGCGGACGCTGACGCCGTTCGCGATCTACTGCCTGGTCGCCGGGGTGGCATCGATCGTCCGCTTCGCTTAGGACCTGGGACTCCCTGGGAGCTAGGACTCCCAGACGACGTCGCCGGCCGACTTGTCGTCGCGCAGGCCACGCCAGGTGGGATGACGGAGCCGCCGGTCCTTCGTCCACTCCGCGAACGCGACCTCGCCGACGAGCCGCGGCTCGACCCACACCGCGTCCCGTGCGTCCGCTGCCGGGAGCGGCCGGGCAAACGGTGACGTCGCGAGGACGGACGGCGCGAGGCGGCGATGGACGTCAGCCAGCATCGCCTCGGTGAACCCGGTGCCGACGTGGCCCACGTAGTCGAGGCCGTCGGCCCCTGGCACCCCGACCAGCAGGGACCCGATGCCTCCGTCCCGGTGACCTCGACCCGGCCGCCAACCTCCGACCACGACCTCTTGCGTACGGATGTTCTTCACCTTGATCCAGTCAGCGCTGCGCCGGCCAGGGCGGTACGTCGAGCGGCGCAGCTTGGCCACGACGCCCTCCAGCTGTTGCGCCCGGCTCGCCGCCAGGGCTGCCGGACCGTCTCCGACGAAGGCGGGTGGCACGACCACGTGCGGGCTCGAGATGCCCAGCCCCTCCAACAGGTTCCGGCGGACGTCGTACGGCTCGGCGAGCAGCGACCGCCCACCGATGCGGAGCAGGTCGAAGGCGAGGTAGTAGACGGGGACCTCGTCGACGAGGGACCTGACCTGGGCCGGGTTCGTGACGTGCATGCGCCGCTGCAGCGCGCCGAAGTCGGGACGGCCGGCCGGGTCGAAGGCAACGAGCTCGCCGTCGACCACCGCGTCGCGACCGTCCAGCAGCGGCACCAGCTCGAGCACCTCGGGGTAGGTCGTCGACACCTCTCGATCGTTCCGGGTGAGCAGGCGGACCTTTCCGGCGGCGACGTAGACGACCGCGCGGACGCCGTCCCACTTCATCTCGTAGGCCCACGCGCCGCTGACGTCAGCTGGCAGCGCACCGGACGTGGCGAGCATCGGGCGGACCAGGCCGGTCCCGGTCTCCTCGTTCACCGTCGCCCCCTACTTGCTCAGCCCGGCCAGCAGGTTGATGGTCACGGCGAGGATGACGGCGCCGAACAGGTACGACAGCAGCGCGTGGCGCAGGACGAGCGAGCGCATCCGCGTGTCGCTGACGTTGGTGTCGGCGACCTGGAACGTCATGCCGACGGTGAACGCGAGGTAGCCGAAGTCGCGGTAGGCCGGCTCCGCCTTCTGGTTGAAGGAGATCCCTCCGGGGGATCCGGCGAAGTACTCGCGGGCGTACTTCAGCATGAAGACGGTGTGCACGACGAGCCAGGCGCAGATCACCGAAGCGACCCCGAGCCACAACCGGCCGGTGCCGCCCGATCCCGTGCGGCCGGCTCGGAAGATCACCAGCGCCACCGCCAGCATGGCCGCGACCGCCGTGATCAGCAGCACGATGTCGGCGACGGCGCCGGACGGGTCCTCCCGCTGCGAGAGGCGTGCCGTGTCCGCCGACGGCAGCGGCCACACAGCCGACCAGGTCCAGACCAGGAAGACGGCCGACGCGACGACCCAGGCGACGAGCGGGCACAGGGTCCAGCCAAGGCCAGCACCAGCCGGCACACCGACGAAGGCACCGGCAAGGGCGGCCACGATGAGCCGCGCACCAGAGCTTGACCGCTGCCGGCGGTTGAACCCGGGGAGCTCCTCGCCGGTCGAGCCGGCTGCTGTCGCGTCGCTCACCCGCGCCACACTAGAAGGTGTGCGCTCGGCGAGCGACCCACCGGCGCCCGTCGGGGTCGTACAGCAGCCGGTACATCGGGGTCGCCCAGGCTCGAGTGAGTCGTGAGAGCGCCGGCTGTGTGTACGGCCTCAGCCGTCCGGGCGGCCGAGGGCCGCTCCGTCCAAGGCGGTGCCACTCATCCAGCGCCGAGGCCGAGGCGCGAAACGCTTCGAACGTCCCTACCGGATCGGAGAGGTGGCCGGGGTCGCCGGCGCCGGGCGCGATCCCCAGGTGCTCGCGAGCGAGCTCCAGCCGCAGGGCCCGCGCCCACGAGCCGTCCTCCACGCCCCCACCCACGACGGCGCAGCTGAGCTCGCTGTCGTGCATCCACGACCGCCGGTTGGCGTTGTCCGAGCCGACACAGGCCCAGGTGTCGTCGATGACACAGACCTTGGCATGTACGTACACCGGGGTCCCGTGCACGTTCTCCGGGCTGTAGACGGCGAACCGCGAGCCCCCGACAGCACGGAGCCGCTCGAGTGCCGGCTCGCGGCCGACCAGGTTGGGCGGCAGCGAGGTGCGCCCGTCCTGGTCCGGGAAGCGCGGGATGACCACGATCATCCGCAGGTCGGGCTGCTGGGCGAGCGCCTCGGCGAAGACGTCCGCGACGTCGCCCGACCACAGGTACTGGTCCTCGAGGTAGATCAGGCGCCGCGCGCGGGCCACCGCCTTCCGGTAGCCGTGCGCCACGCTCAGCTCGCCGCGAGGTGCGAACGGGTATCCGGTCGCGCGGCGCGGATAGGTACGCAGCAGCTGGACTGCCTGCTCTCCGCATGGCGACGGGTCCGGCAGCTGCGGCGGCAGCGGGCTCCCCTTGCGGTCCTGCCCGAGGAACCGTTCGCCCAGCAGATGGATCGGGTTGCGGCTCAGCGGCGCCGGGTCCTCCCATCGCTCGCGAAAGACCGCTTCGGCGTCGCCGACCGCGGGGCCACGTACCGCCAGCTGGACGTCGTGCCACGGCGGACATGATCCGTACACCTTCGCCATCGGTTGTGGTTGCGGGTCGCCACGGTGCGCGGAGTCGTCCCTCCGGCTGTGGCAGAGGTCGATCCCCCCGACGAAGGCGACGTCCCGCTCAGGGCGACCGGGGTGGCGGAGCACGACGAGCTTCTGGTGGTGCGAGCCCAGCGGGCGTACCCGCATGTTCGAGCAGGCACTGGCCGCCGCCCGCTTCGACCTCGTCGCCTAAGTGCCGGTTCTCGCCGGCGCTGAACTGGAAGCGGTCGAGATGGGATCGCCAGACGAGGCCGCGCACGTCCACGCCCCGACGAGCCGCCGCTGCGAGCATCGGACCGACCTCAGAACCCGGGCCATCCAGCCGTTCGTCTGGGTCTCCGCGCCAGTCGGTGAACATCAGCCGGTCACCCGCGCACATCCCGTCGACGGCGGCACGGAGCTCGCGGAAGTAGACAGCGCCGTGGACCAGCACCTGCACGGCGTTGCCGTCAGACCAAGCCAGCCCGTCGTCATGGCGACTATCCAGGACCGTGTTCGGGTTCCGGCGCTGACCGGCGTCGAGGAACCAGTCCGCGACCGTCGAGCTGATCGACAGCTCCGCGGCATCGGAGGGCTTCGGCTGAACCAGCACAGACATGAGTTACCCAGCCTTGCCCAGTCCCACACATGGCTCGTCAGCTGGCTGGGCGGGGCCCGGCTGGCCGCCCGAAGCCTGGCGCCGGATGTGAGCGGCGACCGTCAGGAAGTCATGATCTGCACGTAGTCGATCTGCCCGGTGAAGTAGTCGCAGAACGTCTTGACCTGGTCGCACTTGGACTTGCCGCCGAACGCGAGCGGCCAGGTGTTGGAGATGTTCCCGGTGGCGTGGGCGATCTTCCCGACCACGACGCCGTCGACGGTGACCGAGACCTGCGTCGCCGTACGGGTGCACGTCACGACGTGCCACGCGCCGTTGTTGATCGTGTTGGACGACCAGACCGAGGCGCTGCCCGTGGGGCTGACGAACGAGCAGAGGATCTTGCCGCCGCCACCGTCGAGCTGGACCTTGAAGAAGCCCCCGGGCGTGCCCGTCTGGCCCTTCTGCATGGGATTGCCCAGGGCGAGGGTGAACTTCAGCCGGAACGTGATCGCGTAGTCGCGCGTGCCCGGGTTCAGCTGGCTGTTGTTGACGAGGTCGAGATGCTGCGCGTCGACGATGCCGCCGTCGCCGCCGGGCACGTACGGGAAGTTCTCGTACGAGCCGTTCGAGACGACGTGGGCGCCGATCGTGCCGTTGATGCCGTGCCCGCTCGAGTCCTGGAGGACGGTGGACTTGGCGGCCTCGTTCATGTTCCACAGGGCCAGCGTCTTCGTCGCCGCAGCACCGGCCGGCAACGCTGTGGCCAGTGTGGCTGTCGTGAAGATCATGCCTGCTACGGCGGCTGTCAACTTGCGCACGATGCTTCCTTCCCCGCGGCTCTTGGGACGGCGGCACCGGTCGATCAGCCCCCTGCGCCCCTGTGAGCCGGGACAGTACGCCCGATACTCCGCACGCCACAGCCGACGATCGGACGATTCACGGATACCGACCCACCCGGTCACAGCCAGTGACAACCCGAGCGAGCCCCAGCGACCTTCCCCTGACAGGACCGCTGTGGCTCGCCCGGGGTGGCCGTGGACCAGCCCGCACCGAGGGTGCGATGCAGCCGGTTGGGGGGGAGGCCCGGCATACAGCGCAGCCTCGTCACAGGGTCCAGATGACGGCGCGTTCAGCGTACGGCCCGGGGATTACCACGGCAATGCCACATCTGGGACTCCGCGGAGCGGTCGATCGCCTTCAGCTGCCTTGCCGGCTTCCCGAGCCTGCCGGCTACTTCTCGAGCGCGATACGCAGGACGCGGCCGTGGTCATGGCCGCACTCGCACGGCTCGCCCGTCCGCCTGCCCGGCGGCGCAAGCGAGATCACGACCCGCAGCCGATGCCGCATCGCCAGGACCGCCAGGTCACCCACGCGAGCCTCGCGGGCAGCGACCGCATGGCGGTGGCCGCAGTCCTCGAGCACGAACCCTTCCAGATCGCCGAAGCAGTCGAACACGACCTCGCAGACCTTGCCGCGAAGGCACGTCGGCAGGTGGGGCACATGGCCGCCGTGCACGTCCTTGCCGTCCCCCCGGGGGGAGGGCTTGATGGTGTCGGGGTCGCCGCCCATGGCACGGACGCGGTCAGCGATCACGTCGACGTACCTGCCGAAGACAGGGTGCCAGCGGTTGTGGTCCGGGATCGACAGGTCGATCCAGCGCAGCACCGACAGCAGCCGCTCCTCGGGTCCGAGGATCGCGGTCTTCGTCGCGACCGGGATGCTGACCTGGTAGGAGCCGAGCACGCGGCGCCAGTGGAAGAGGCCGTCGTCCGACTTCTGCGTCGCACCGCCCTGGACCGGCGAGCCGATGATGACCGGCGGTGCCCCGCTGGCATCGGTGAGCTGGCGCACGACGACGCTGAAGTGCTGGCCCTTGCGGACTGTTGCGGGCAGCTGGACGCTCAGCAGGCCGGGTACGTTGGGCCCGCTCATCGCCGGCAGCGGGAGGTACGACAGCCCGCCCACCTGCACGCCCAGAGTGTCCTGGTCGACCACCGTGAGCCCGTGCGATCCGTACAGCTCGTGGGCGAGCTCGACGATCGTCGACGCACCGAAGCCGGGCAGGAACAGCGTCGCCGTGGATCCTTGCGGGAGGTCGCGCCAGTCGAGCAACAGCTCGTCCGGGAACGCGCCCGCGGGACGCAACGCTGTCGGCCGCACCTCGAACGTCGCAGGAATCAGGTGCGACGCCGCGTCCCCCGGGTTGTCCGAGCGGACCAGAGCCAGGTTTCGCTGCGCCAGCTTGTCCGATCCACCTGGCGAAGCGCCGACGGGCACCGGGTCCGGGTCGAACGCGATCTCGGCGACCAGGCACTGGTGCCCTCGCATCAGCTGCTGAACCGTCAGTCGCCCTGACGGCCATGGCCCGTCGAGGGGCGAGGGGTTCAGCGGGAACTGCGGCGTCGTCTGGTTGATGTCCAGCCAGCAGCCGAAGAACGCCGTCACCTCGTTTCCGCTGGGGTCATGGGTGAGCGTCTGGACGTTGCTCGGATCGGTCTGGGTCGTCACGGACTGCGTGTCGCTGGCGACCCTCGGCGCGGCGAAGCACGGGATCGACGAGACCTCGCCCGACTGGATCCCGAGGAGAGGGACGACCGGGTCGCTCGGGCCCGTACGCCGGTAGGACGTGTCCTGGTGGTAGTCGGTGCTGGTCGTGGACACAGGGAAGAGCCGGAAGAAGGCGCGGACGTCGGTGGCGTCGCCGGCCAGGGCGCGGTACCTCACCTTGAGCAGCGCGAAGTTGTAGACCGGCACGCCGGCGACGGTCTCCGAGAGCTCGAGGTGGGAGACGTCCTCGTCGGTGCTGAGGCTGTCGAACGACATGCCGCCGGTGTTGCCGGACTGCAGCCGGCCCAGGACGTCGGTGATGAAGTCGTTCCCCGCGGTGGGGCCGCTCCCGACCGTGGCACCGAAGAGCTGCCCGCTCTGCTGGACCTGGAAGACGCGGAGGTCGGTGCTGAGCCAGGATGTCGCGCCGTCCAGCTCGTACGGGTTCGGCTCGTGGATCAGCTGGAGGAGTGCGTGGCCCGAGGCGGAGACGCCTCCGCCCGTACGCGTCGCCGTCGCGGTGAGCGTCACCGGGTCGATGTCCCCCACGTTCACCGGGAACGCCGCCGAGCTGGTGAAGTCCACCTCGTACACCCAGGTGAACCGCTGCAGGCCCCCGCCCAGGCTGGGGTCCTCGGCGACCAGGGCGGTCGGGTTGAAGGNGATGCCAGGGGTCGGGACGCTGATCGAGAGCTGCGGCACGACATTCGGTGTTCCGGACAGGCTGGCTGCAGTGATGCCCAGGTCGCTGGGCGTGAAGCCGTCGACCACGACGTAGAACGCCGCGGACACGCTCGCCGGGTTGGACAGGTGCAGCAGTGCGTCGACCTCGTCCTTGCCGAAGGTGCTCCGGTCGAGGACGACGGTGACAGCGGGGAGCAGCGAGGGCAGCGGGTTGTCGGCCTGCACGATGCAGGTCGTCGCTCCGCTGCTCTGCATGTCGTCCCACTTGCTGTACATGAGCTGAACGTTCCAGGTGTTCGCGCCCACGGTGAGGTTGCCGGCCTGGCCGTTGCACAGGTCGCCGTTCTCCCCGTTGGCCGGGTCGAACCATGCGTTGAGCTGCGGGTCCGAGAACATCTCGGACAGCTCGTGCGAGGCGACCTGGGTCTGGCGCGCCTCACGTGCCTGCCCGAGGTGCAGCGAGCACGAGCCATCGTNCGCGCACGAGTTCGTGAGGCACGCGTCGGTGAGACCAGGGATCACGGCGAACGGTGCGACGTGGCCGGCGGCAGTGGTGAAGAAGTCGTGGAAACCGAAGGCGTTGTCGCTGCTCGCCTCGCACATGACCACGCCGTCGACGGTGTCGTTCACCGCTGTCGAGTCGTCGAGGAACAGGATGTAGCACGTGGCCTGGTCGGTCGGCTCCGGGACCGTGTTGGCCGTGATCGCGCCCTGCACGATGCCGTGGATGTCTGCGGCGCTCAGGTCGTGGTCGCTGCTCGCGATGAACGACGAGCTGGCCAGCGTTCCGCTGGTGCCGCAGCCGTACTGCGACAGGATGTTCATGTAGCGGCTGCTCAGCAGGTCGGTGACGAACTGCTGCAGCCGGGTCGCGCGCGTCTGGTTGGCCGAGCTCGTCCAGTCACCGACGAACAGTGCATGCACACTCGGCGTGCTGATGACCGGACCCCCGTTGTAGACGAAGCCCGGGAAGTTGCCGGTCGGGCTGATCAGCGGGGCACCGCTGAGGTCGACGCGCCGCTTCGCCCGCTGGGGTGACACGCCCCGAAGGTTCGACCGGTCGCCCTGGCGCTCCACCTTCCGCCGCGCCCTCGTGCTGCTCGCAGTGCCGCGTCGCTCGGCCATGACTGCGCCCCTTTCTCTCCCGTACCGGCGGGGACGCCACCCGTCGCCGCCCGTGGTGAGTACGAGTCGGTGGCCTCGCGCGCTGATACCTGGTGGCGGGGCTTCAGCAAGCGCTCGTCAACGGGGGCGCGGCCGCGCCTTGCGCCGTACGACGGGACGAGGGCCGGTGATCCCGTCGTCGACCGACCGGAACTCGTTGGCGATCGCCGCCAGCTGGGCGACGGCAGCGGTCTCCTGCGGCCACCAGGCCAGCGAGACGACGCAGGGCTCGAGGTCTCGGATCGGCACGAACGTCACGCCAGGTCGGCGGTACCAGCGCCCGACGGCCTCCGACGTGATGCTCATACCGACGCCTCGGGACACCAGGTGCAGCTCGGCGTCGAGCGTCGGCGCCTCGTCGACGACGAGCGCGGGCTCGGTGCGGTACTCGGCGAGGAGCCAGTAGTCCCGCCAAGGACCGGGTGACATCGGCGCGGCGATGATCGGCTCACGGAGGACGTCCGCGATCTCGACCCACTTCCGCCGGGCCAAGGGGTGGTCGTCCGGCAAGCAGGCGACCCGCCGCTCGGCGGCGAGCTCGACCGACACCAGGCCGGTGAGGCCGAGGGGTGGGCGTACGACGGCGGCGTGGACCTGGAAGTCGCGCAGCCCGGCCGACGGGTCGGTGAAGTCGAACTCCTCGGACTCGAGCGTGGCGTCCGGATTTCGGTCGTAGAACGTCCTGATGAGCCGCGGGACGATTTCCAGACCGGCGCCGATGCTGTATCCGAGCCGCACGGACTTCTGCAATCGACGTTCGATTCCCTGGGTGGTTCGCACAGCCGCTGCAAGGTCGGCCAGGACCTGCCCGGCAAGCCCGGCGAATACCTGCCCGGCCTGCGTCAGCTCAACGCTTCGCGTCGTCCTGGTCAATAGCTGGACGCGCATCGAACGTTCCAGGTCGCCGATCGTATGACTCATCCACGGCGCGGAGACGGAAAGGCGTTCCGCGGCGCGCCCAAAATGCAGCTCGTCGGCGACCGCGAGGAACGCCTCGACCTGGCGCAGACTGATGTTGTACGCCACGACCGGGCTCCCTTCGGGATGGTTCCCCGCACACGATTCTGCCGTGAGGTCACAGTGTGCCCCACGGCGGGCCGCGTGGAAGACTACTCGATCGGACTCCATTGTGTCACTGAGCGACACAATAGAACGCAAACTCGTCATTGTTTGGTGACGGAAGCACCTTTACTGTGACGCTGTCGCGGGGGAACGGGACACGACACCTACGGTCGCCCGACCGAAGACTTCCAGCTCCAATGGCGCTCGCGAGAGGAATGAGCCAAGGTGGCCGACATCGAGACCCAGCTCTCAGACACCGAAGAAGTGGGAGACCTGCATCATTTCGGCTACCACCAGTCGCTCCGGCGTACGCTTGGGCCATTTGGATCCTTCGCTATCGCTTTCTCGATGATCAGCATCACCACAGCAATCTTCTTCCTGCTGCCGAGTCTGTTCGGAACTGCCGGCGCGGTCGGAGTATGGCTGTGGATCCCCTGCGCAGCGGGGGTGTTCCTCATCGTCTTGGTCTACGCGCATCTCGCCGCACGGATTCCCATCACCGGGTTCGCGTACCAATGGAACAGTCGGTTGATCAATCCGCACTACGGCTGGTTCACCGGCTACACCGCGCTGCTCGCCTTCATGGCCGGGACGGCGGCCACCGCGGTCGCCCTGGCGTCGGTGTTCGCCAACGACATCTGGAAGTCACCGACGCACGGCGACATCGTCCTGTTCGCGGCCGTCGCGATGGCCGTCGCCGCCGTCGTCAACATCGTGAGCATCCGCCTCGTCAGCGCCGTGAACAACACCGGCGTCGTCTTCGAGATCGCCGGATCCGTGGGGGCCGCCGCCCTGCTCTTCTTCGGCTCCCTCTTCTTCTTCCACCACGACTCCGGCTTCAAGATCCTCTTCTCGTCGGAACGGACGTCCGGAGGCGCCCTCTGGTACGGCTTCGTCCTCGCCGCTCTGCTCCCGATGTACTGCTTCATCGGGTGGGAGGGTGCAGCCGACCTCGCCGAGGAGACGCACGACCCGCGAGCGGTCACGCCGTTCGCCATGATCCGGGCCAACTACGTGTCGGTCGGGGCGAGCCTGTTCATGATCGTCGGGTTCCTCATTGCGATCCCGCACGGGATGGCCGACCTGCTGGGCCAGCCCAAGAACCCGCTCGTCTACATCTTCCAGAGCCACTTCGGCGCCGTCGCGGCGGGAATCCTGCAGGTCATCGTCTTCATGGCGATCTTCTCCTGCGTCCTCGCCAACATGGTGGTCGCGACGCGCCTCACGTTCGCGCTCTCCCGCGACAAGATGCTGCCCGGGTCGAACGTGCTGGGCCAGGTCAACGCCAAGACCCGTACGCCGATCGCATCGATCCTCCTCGTCGCGGTCGTGGGCATCGGGATCAACATGCTGTCCGCCGGCATCGCGGCGAACGTGGTGTCGATCTGCAGCGTGGCCTACTACTTCATCTACGTGCTGACGGTCGGCGGGGCCGTCTACGCGTACTCGAAGGGCAGGATCCCGTCTCTGCGCTCGGGCGACTTCTCCCTCGGCCGCTGGTTCATGCCCATCGCGCTCGGAGCGTTCGCCTTCGCGGCGGCGGTCATCGTCATCGCGCTGGCGCCGCACGAGGGACACGTGGCCGCCGAGTACCTGTTCGGGGCCGAGGGCGTCGGCCTGGTCTGGTACTTCGCCTACCTCCGCCCGCGCATCGCGAACCGATCCGTCGGTGTCCACCGCCAGGAGGTCGAGGAGCTGGAGCTCGCGGCGGAACGGCAGCCGGCATGAGCGCCACCGAGACCGTAAGCAGCAGCAAGACCGTGAGCAGCAGCAAGACCGTGAGCAGCAGCGAGTCAGCGCAGGAGCGAGGGCGGCGTGCCCTCCTGCACGAGCCCCCCGGCGGCGACCCGAACAAGCTGACGCTCGTCCGCGCACTCGGGTCCCTGGTGTGGGACGACAAGGGGAACGAGTACATCGACTGCACGGCGCAGGCCTGGTCGAACAACCTCGGCGCCGGCGACCCGAGAGTGGTGGAGGCGGCGATCGCGCAGCTGCGCGAGATCACCCACGTGCGCCCGACGTTCCACACCACGGCTCTGCTCGAGCTGGCGGACCTACTCACGGCCATCGCCCCGAACGGGCTGGACCGGGTCGGGTTCACCCTGCACGGGTCCATGGCGGTCGAGACGGCGTTCAAGCTAGCCATGCGCAACCGACCGGGCAGCCAGCACATCATCACGTTGCAGGACGCCTACCACGGGCGATCCCTGACGACGATGGCAGCAAGCTGGCCCCACCCGAACAACGTGTTCGGGCCGCTCCAGCCCCGGTTCACGCGCGTACCGCACCCGGACCTGTACCGCCCGCGGCGAGGGCTCACACCCGAGGAAGACTCGTCCCTCTGCCTGGAGCTGTTGCAGGACACGATCGACAAGGGGATCGACGGCGGGGTCGCCGCGATCATCTACGAGCCGGTCCAGGGCAACGGCGGGCACAACGAGTTCCCGGCCAGCTGGCACCAGGGCCTGCGCCGGCTGTGCGACGACAACGGCATCCTGCTCATCGTGGACGAGGTGCAGACCGGCTTCGGCCGTACCGGTCGGATGTGGGGCTGCGAGTACTACGGGATCGAGCCGGACATGGTCGTCTTCGGCAAGGGTGTCGGCGGCGGCTTCCCGCTCGCCGGTGTGCTCGCCCGGGCCGAGCATGCCCAGTTCATCTCGGGCGACGACCAGCTCACGTTCGGGCACTTCCCGATCTCGATCGCGGCCGGCCTAGCCGCCGTACGCGCCATCATCGACGACCGGCTTGCGGAGCGGGCGGCGGAGCACGGCGTCTACGCCACCAAGCGACTGCTCGCGATGCAGGACCGGTTCGAGCTGATCGGGGACGTTCGCTGCCCCGGCCTCATGGTCTCCATCGAGCTGGTCAAGGACCGCAAGACGAAGGAGGCGGCGCCGAGGGAGTCGGCCCGGATCTTCGAGCTGGCTCAGGCGCGCGGCGTCATCCTTGGCGAGAGCCGGTATGCGGGCCTCGGCAACCTGATCAAGGTGAAGCCTCCGCTGGACATCACCGACGAGCAGCTGTCTCGCGCGCTCGACGTGCTCGAGGAGGTCATCGGGCTGGTCCAGGCTGAGAGCGACGCCGGGCTGCTGTGATGTCGGGCCGGGCCTGCGTCGGGCCGGTCGTGGTTGTCCTCGGCGGCGATGACCGCAACGATGCAGGGGTGAGTGTCGACGACCTGCCCTTGGCTCCCCCGGACCTGTCGGTGCCTCCGCGCGGCCGCAACCGGCGGATCGCGATCGTGGTGGTCGTGCTCTGGCTGCTGGTGCTCGTCGCCGGCGGGTTCGCCTACGTCGTCGTCCGTACCCATCCGGCGGCGACCGCGGCGACCTCGGTCTCGGGCCAGCTCCGCATCACCGGCCTCCCCAGCACCGTCTCGAGCAGCCTTGCCAACCTGATGGGGCTGTCACCGGTGCCGACGAAGGACGCGCCCGGCTTCACGCTGGCCGACCAGGACGGCCGCACGTTCAGCCTCGCCGACTTCAAGGGCCGCAGCGTCGTCCTGGAGTTCATGGATCCGCACTGCACGGACATCTGTCCCCTGGTCTCGCAGGAGTTCCTGGATGCCTACCGCGACCTCGGTCCGTCCGCGAGCAACGTGGTCTTCGTGGCGATCAACGTCAACCAGTACTTCGCGGGCAAGGCTGACGTGGCCGCGTTCTCTCAGGCGCACCTGCTGAGCACGATTCCCAGCTGGCACTTCTTCACCGGCCCGCTCAAGACCCTCCAGGC
>JGI24140J50213_10000002_pt1 | contig 111830 bp, 104 predicted proteins | sample BarGraIncu00222A_FD_50213 | JGI IMG/M metagenome (IMG submission 50213)
GAGGTCGCTGAGGTCGCTGAGGTCGCTGAGGTCGCTGAGGTCGCCGTGGTCGCCGAGGTCGCCGAGGTCGCTGACGCCGCCGTGGTCGCCGAGGTTGCTGCGGAGGCCCCGGCCGAGACCGAGGCCCCTGCCGCCGAGGTCGCCGAGGGCGGTACCGAGTCGGCCTGACCCCGTACCACTGACCGGGTACGACCCGTACGACCCGTACGAGAACACGACACGAGACGAGAGAGACACCAGCATGGCGAACTTCACCGCAGCCGACGTCAAGCGACTCCGCGACATCACGGCGGCCGGGATGATGGACTGCAAGAACGCGCTCGTCGAGTCTGACGGCGACTTCGACCGGGCCGTCGACATCCTGCGGGTCAAGGGAGCCAAGGACGTGACCAAGCGGGCCGACCGGGTCGCGGCCAACGGTCTGGTGGCGGTCTCGGGNCCGGCGATCATCGAGCTCAANTGCGAGACCGACTTCGTCGCCAAGAACGACCAGTTCCAGGAGCTCGCGGCGTCCATCGCCTCGCTCGTCGAGTCGACGCGACCCGCCGACGTCGAGGCGACGCTCGCGGCGACCCTTCCCACCGGGCAGACCGTCGCCGCCGCGATCGAGGCCGTGTCGGCGGTCATCGGTGAGAAGCTCGAGCTGCGCCGGGTGGCGGTCCTCGACGGCTCGACCATCGCCACGTACCTGCACCGCAAGGACCCTGCGCTGCCCCCGCAGATCGGTGTCCTGGTGTCGTACGAGGGTGGCGACGGCAGCATGGGGCGCAGCGTCGCTCAGCAGGTGGCGGCGATGCGGCCCCGGTACCTCTCCCGCGACGAGGTCCCGGCCGAGACGGTCGAGGCCGAGCAGCGCATCGCCGAGGAGACCGCCCGCGAGGAGGGCAAGCCCGAGGCTGCTCTCGCCCGGATCATCGAGGGCAAGGTCACGGCCTACTACAAGGACTTCGTCCTCCTGGAGCAGCCGTCGGTGACCGAGCCCAAGAAGTCGGTGCAGCAGCTGCTCGCCGACGCAGGCGTCACGGTCACCGGGTTCGTACGCTTCGAGGTCGGGTCCAACTAGCACCGGAGGGGGCAGCGGTGGAGGACGTCTCGGTGGAGCTCGACGCACCCGCGGTCGTGACGGCACTGGCGTGGCCGAGCGTTCCCGACGGCGGCTTCCATCGGGTCCTGCTCAAGCTCTCCGGCGAGGCGTTCGCGGGCGCGGGCGCCCTCGGCGTCGACCCGGACATCGTGCAGGCCATCGCGCGGCAGATCGGCGAGGTCGTGCGCAGCGGGGTCGAGGTCGCCATCGTGATCGGTGGCGGCAACTACTTCCGGGGTGCCCAGCTGTCCGAGCGGGGCATGGACCGCAGCCGCGCCGACTACATGGGCATGCTGGGTACGGTCATGAACTGCCTGGCCCTGCAGGACTTCCTCGAGAAGCAGGGCGTCGAGACGCGGGTGCAGACAGCGATCACCATGGGCCAGGTCGCCGAGCCCTACATCCCGCGGCGGGCCATCCGGCACCTCGAGAAGGGGCGCGTCGTGATCTTCGGCGCGGGGCTCGGGGCGCCGTACTTCTCGACCGACACCACCGCCGCGCAGCGGGCTCTCGAGGTGGGCGCCGAGATCGTCCTGATGGCCAAGGGCGTCGACGGCGTCTACGACTCGGACCCGCGGACCAACCCGGCGGCGCACCGGTTCGAGCGGCTGTCGCACTCGGAGGTGCTCGCCCGCGGCCTGTCCTTCGCCGACGCGACGGCGATCAGCCTCTGCCGCGACAACCGGCTGCCGATCGTCGTGTTCAACTTGCTGGTCGAGGGCAACATCGCGCGCGCCGTCCGTGGTGAGAGGATCGGCACGCTCGTCGCGGCCGACGACAGCTGAGCACCGACAGGAGACCCGACGTGATCGACGACACGCTCCTCGAGTCCGAGGAGAAGATGGAGAAGGCGGTCAGCGTGGCCCGGGACGACTTCGCCAGCATCCGCACCGGGCGCGCCCAGCCGGCGATGTTCAACAAGGTCCAGACCGACTACTACGGCACCTTGACGCCGGTGACGCAGATGGCGTCCTTCCACGTCGTCGACGCGCGCATGGTGGTCATCACGCCGTACGACAAGGGTCAGCTCGCCGCCATCGAGAAGGCGATCAGGGACAGCGACCTCGGCGTGAACCCGACCGACGACGGCTCGGTGATCCGCGTGTCGTTCCCGCAGCTCACCGAGGAGCGGCGGCGCGAGTTCATCAAGGTCGCTCGCAACAAGGCAGAGGACGGCCGTATCGCGATCCGCAACGTGCGACGCCACGCGATGGGCGCGCTGCAGAAGCTGGCCGACGACGGCCTCGCGGGCGAGGACGAGGTGCGCCGCGCCGAGAAGCACCTCGAGGACGTGACGCACAAGTACGTCGCGAGCGTCGACGACCTGCTCAAGCACAAGGAAGCCGAGCTCCTCGAGGTCTGAGCCCACGAAGGCGCGCAGACCCCGATGCCTGAAATGACCGAGTCCCCGGACACCGACCAGCCCGCCGCCGCCCAGCCGTCGCGGGCGGGCCGCAACCTGCCGCTCGCGACCGCCGTGGGCGTGTTCCTGGCGGGGCTGATCGTCGTGACGATCAACTGGGTCCCCATCGGGTTCGTGGTCCTGGTGGCCGTGGCCTTCGCCATCGCGGTGCTCGAACTGGTCTCCAGCGTGGCGACCGTCGGGATCAGGGCGGCCCGGCTCCCGCTCGTCCCCGGTTCGGTCGCGATGGTGGTCTCCGCCTACTACGGCGGGCTGCCGGGGCTGGCAGTCGCGTTCGCAGGAACGGTGCTGGTGCTGCTGTTCTGGCGTCTCCCCGGCGGTACGGACGGGGCCGTGCGCGACGTCAGCGCCAGCGTCTGGATCGCGACCTACCCAGGACTCCTCGGCAGCTTCGCGATCCTGCTGTTCGCGCAGCAGCACGGGACCGACCGGGTCGTGGTCTTCATCGCGCTGACGGTCTGCAGCGACGTCGGCGGCTACGCCCTCGGAGTGCTGAAGGGCAAGCACCCGATGGCTCCGCAGATCAGCCCGAAGAAGTCGTGGGAGGGCTTTGCCGGGTCGGTGATCGCCTGCCTGCTCGGGGGCTGGCTGGTGAGCGCGTGGCTGCTCGACACCAAGGCGTGGCAAGGACTCCTGCTCGGTCTCGCCGTCGTCGTCACGGCCACCCTCGGAGACCTGGTCGAGTCGATGGTCAAGCGTGACCTCGGCGTCAAGGACATGGGCCGGCTGCTGCCGGGGCACGGCGGCATGATGGACCGGCTGGACTCGCTCATCCCCGTCGCGCCGGTGGTCTACGTGCTGCTCTCGTTGTTCGTGGGGCGCTGAGCCGGTGGCCACCACCCCCGGCGAGCTCACGTTCGCCGCCCCGCGCCGGCCGAAGCCGCCGCAGCACCTGATCGACCTCTCCGGCGACCAGCGCGCCGCGGTCGCTGCGTCGCTCGGCGAGCCGGCCTTCCGCGCCAAGCAGGTGGCGACGCACTACTTCGGCCGCTTGGCCGACGACCCGGCCGCCTGGACCGACATCCCGGCTGGGTCCCGGGAAGCGCTCGCGCAGGCGCTGACGCCGACCCTGATGACGCAGGTGCGAGCCCTCGAGTGCGACGGCGGGCTCACCCGCAAGACGCTGTGGCGGCTGTTCGACGGCACGCTGGTCGAGTCGGTGCTGATGCGCTATCCCAAGACGGCGACCAGCGCGGCTCGTACGACGATGTGCGTCTCGTCCCAGGCCGGGTGCGGCATGAACTGCCCGTTCTGTGCCACCGGCCAGGCCGGCCTCACGCGCAACCTGTCCGCCGGCGAGATCGTCGAGCAGGTCGTGGCCGGCGCACGCGCGCTGGCTCGCGGCGAGGTCTCGGGCGGACCCGGTCGAGTGAACAACGTCGTCTTCATGGGCATGGGGGAGCCGCTCGCCAACTACCGGGCGGTGACGACGGCGCTGCACGGCCTCATCGATCCCGCCCCTGGCGGGCTCGGCATCTCGGCCCGCGGGGTCACGGTGTCGACCGTGGGCCTCGTCCCTCGGATCGCCCAGCTCGCCGACGAGGGCCTCCCGGTCACGCTGGCGGTCTCGCTGCACGCCCCCGACGACGAGCTCCGCGACGAGCTCGTCCCCGTGAACACCCGCTGGCCCGTCGCCGAGGTGCTGGGCGCGGCCTGGGGATACGTGGGGCGGACCGGCCGACGGGTCTCCATCGAGTACGCCCTGATCCGTGACGTCAACGACCAGGCCTGGCGAGCCGACCTGCTCGGGCGGCTGCTGGCCGGGCGCCTGGTGCACGTCAACCTGATCCCGCTGAACCCGACGCCGGGGTCGCGCTGGACGGCGTCGCGGACCTCGGACGAGCGGGCGTTCGTCCGCGGTCTCGAGGCGCACGGGGTGGCGGTCACCGTGCGCGACACGCGCGGCCGAGAGATCGACGGCGCGTGCGGCCAGCTCGCAGCCGCGACCCAGCCGGAGCAGAACAACGCAAAAGCCTGAAGGAACCGGACGAACGTGCCGATGACGGGGGAACAGCCCTCGGCGTCCTTCCGGAAAGGCATGTCCTGCATGGCGATTCTCGTGGGTTCGACCGCCCCCGACTTCACTCTGCCCGGTTGGTACAACCTCGCGGAGTCGTCCTTCACCCTTGCCGCGGAGCGGGGTCACCCGGTGGTGCTCGCCTTCTACCCGGGGGACGAGCGGCTGGTGTGCAGCCGGCAGATGTGCGCGTACTCCGACAGCATCGCCGACCTCCACCTGTTCGACGCCGTCGTGTGGGGGATCTCCCCGCAGGACGTGGACTCGCACCGGACGTTCGCCGAGGGCAAGAAGCTCCGGATGCCGCTGCTCGCCGACACCGGCACGGACGTGGCCAGGGCGTACGGGATCGTCGGTCCGATGGGCCTGCGCAGGTCGGTGTTCGTGGTGTCGGCCGAGGGCCGCGTCGCCTGGCGATGGGTGGCCTCGCTCGGCTTCCTGTTCCCGGGCGTCGAGGAGATCCGTCGAGCACTCGCCGACGTCAAGGCCGTCGCGTAGCCGTCGACCTCACTCCGGCGTCGCCGCGCGCGGCGGGACCTGTTGCACCGCCCAGGTGTTGCCATCGGGGTCGGTGAAGCGGACGAATCGACCCCACTCCAGATCCTCGATCGGGCTGACGTCGACGCCACGGCCGGCAAGATCGGCGTGGGCGTCCTCGATGTTCACGGTGACGACCTGCAGCGCCCGCAGCGATCCGGCCGCCATGGCGCTCAGTCCGCGGCCGAAGGCGATCGAGCATGCCGAGCCGGGCGGTGTCACCTGGACGAAGCGGATCGCATCGCTGACCGTGACGTCGTAGTCGACCGGCCAGCCCAGGAGGTCTCCGTAGAACGCTCGGGACCGGTCGACGTCGGCCACCGGGACGATCACGAGCTCGATGCGGTAGTCGGGCACGGCTTCCTCCAGCTGTCTCGTCCGGTGCCTCGGGCGCGCCGGAGCCATCGGGCTGGAACGTAGTAGCCGGGTCCGACAGGTACGTTTGACGGCATGGACGAGAACCGGGCGCGCCATGTGGTGGATGCCCTCCGGGAACGCGGCACGAACGCCTTCCTCGAGAAGGCCGGCGTCTACCAGTTCGGCGTGCGCATCGCCCTGAGCGACGGGCGTGAGGCCATCTGGGACACCGACGGCACCCTGGGCCTGGAGGCCCAGGTCATGCGCGACGGCATGCTCGTCGGCTACGTGCCGAGCATCGAGGGCTCCGAGGACTACGACGAGGGTCAGGTCGTCGACGCGATCGTGCGCACCGACTACGACCAGCCGATCGCCACGCAGCGACGGACGGCACCCGCGCCTGCGCCTTCTTTGACGCCGCAGGGTGGGTTGTTCCGGCGGTTCCTGGACGGGTTCCGCTACCGCTGAAACAGCCAGCAGCTAGCATGCGCCCATGGCCGGGATCGCCCTCTACGTCGTGATCGCCTCCTTGCTGATGCTCGCCGTCGGCGCGGTCACCGGTGGCGCGCTGGCGCGGTCGGGGCGCCTGGCCGCCGAGCACCCTCGCGCGCCGAGGATGCGGTCGGCGTTCGACGAGGGCAACGACGAGCGGCCGAACTCCACCGCGGGCTGATCCGCCGTCTCGGCGACGGATTGGATACAGTATCCGAATGCCCGACGCCGGATCCGCGCACAGCGCCCTCGACGGGGTCCTGGTCGCCGACTTCAGCCGCGTGCTCGCCGGTCCGTACGCCACGATGCTGCTGGCCGATCTCGGCGCCGACGTCATCAAGGTCGAGCGGCCAGGCGGCGGGGACGACACGCGCGCCTGGGGGCCACCCTGGTCGGACGCCGGCGAGTCCACGTACTTCCTCGGCGTCAACCGCGGCAAGCGCTCGCTCGCGCTCGACCTCGGGACCGCTGACGGGCGCGGGCACGCGCTGGAGCTGGCCCGTCGGGCCGACGTGGTCGTCGAGAACCTCAAGCCGGGTGGGATGGCGGCCTTCGGGCTCGGCTACTTCGACGTCTGCGCCGTCAACCCGTCGGTCGTCTACCTCTCCATCACCGGCTTCGGCAGCGGCGCCGGGGCGGACCTGCCCGGGTACGACCTCCTCGTCCAGGCGGTCGGCGGCCTGATGAGCGTCACCGGGCCAGAGCCCGGCGCGCCGACGAAGGTCGGCGTCGCGCTCGTCGACGTGATCACCGGCCTGCACGCGGTCATCGGCGTCCAGGCTGCCCTGCGGCACCGCGAGCGTACGGGTGAGGGCCAGCTGGTCGAGGTCAACCTGCTGTCGTCGCTGCTGTCGGCCCTGGTCAACCAGGCGAGCGGGTACGTCGTCGCGGGCGTCGTCCCGCAGATCATGGGCAACCGGCACCCGTCGATCGCCCCGTACGAGACCGTGCAGGCCGCTGACAAGCCGCTCGTCCTCGCGGTCGGGAACGACCGCCAGTTCCGCGCCCTGTGCACCGTCCTCGGGCAGCCCCAGCTCGCAGACGACCCGCGCTTCGCGACCAATCCGGGCCGCGTCGCCCACCGTGACGAGCTGTCGGCCGCTCTCGCGGGTCCGCTCGCCGGGCGCAGCGCCGATACGTGGTTCGCCGACCTGACCGCAGCCGGCGTCCCCTGCGGGCCGATCAACGACGTCGCCGCTGCGGTGCTCCTGGCCGAGTCCCTCGGCCTGTCACCGGTAGTCGACGCCGGCGGGGTACCCACGGTGGCCGACCCGATCACCTTGTCCGCGACACCCGTACGGTACGAGCGCCGCCCGCCGGCGGTGGGCGCCCACTCGGCCGAGCTGCTCGCCTGGCTCGGCTCCAGCGACGGCGGCCGGCCATGACCGACGGCTTCGAGCGGCCGCCGACCTCGCAGGAGGCGGTGCTGGTCGCGCTCCGGCAGGCCATCGTCCGAGGCGAGCTCCGGCCGGGCGAGCAGGTACGGCAGGAGGCGCTGGCCGACCGCTTCGGCGTCTCCCGGGTCCCGCTGCGCGAGGCGTTGAAGATCCTCGAGGGGGAGGGCTCCGTCTCGTACGTACCGCACCGCGGGTACTTCGTCGCCGAGCTGTCCCTGTCCGACCTGCTCGAGGTCTACCGGATCCGCCGGCTGCTGGAGGCCGAGGCGGTGCGTGCCGGTCTCCCGCGCCTCACCGAGGCGGACGTGACCGCGTTCGCCGACGCGGTGGACGACTGCGAGCGGGCCGGCCGCGACGGCGACCTCGTCGCCATGACCGATGCGAACCGGGCGCTGCACTTCGCGCTGGTCGGCGCCGCCGGCCTGCCGCGCCTCGAGCGGATGATCCGTATCCTCTGGGACGCCACCGACGTCTACCGCTCGGTCTACTACGCCGACAGCGGCAACCGGGCCGTCGTCGAGGCCGAGCACCGGGAGATCCTGGCGGCCGTACGGGCCCGCGACGTGGAGCGCGTCGTCAGCCTCCTCGACGAGCACCGTGACCACGCGGTCGCCCACATCCGTACCCTCGTCCCGACCCCGTCGAACCCCGGCCCGCCTCCCGGCCCGCGTTGATCATGGGCAGATGGCCCCCGTTTCTTGATCCACATGGGCCATTCGTCCATGATCAACGCAGGGGTGGCGCCGTCAGCGGAAGGCGGAGACGCCGGTGAGGGCCTGGCCGATGGTCAGCAGGTGGATCTCGCTCGTACCCTCGTACGTCAGCACGGACTCGAGGTTGTTGGCGTGCCGCAGCACGGGGTACTCGAGAGTGATCCCGTTGCCGCCGAGGATCGTGCGGGCCTCCCGCGCGATGGCGATCGACTCGCGGACGTTGTTGAGCTTGCCGACGCTGACCATCGCCGGCGTCGCCTGGCCCGCGTCCTTCAGGCGGCCGATGTGCAGGGCCAGCAGGTAGCCCTTCTGCAGCTCGAGCGCCATGTTCGTCAGCTTCTCCTGGGTGAGCTGGAAGCCGGCGATGGGCCGGTCGAACTGCTCCCGCGAGAGCGCGTACGCGACCGCCGTGTCCAGGCAGTCGCGGGCCGCGCCGAGGGAGCCGAAGATGATGCCGAAGCGAGCCTCGTTGAGGCAGCCGAGCGGCCCGCCGAGCCCGCGCGCCTCGGGCAGCATGGCCGATGCCGGCAGCCGTACCCCGTCCAGGACCAGCTCGCTCGTCACCGATGCGCGCAGGCTGAGCTTGTGCTTTACCGGGTTTGCCGTGAAGCCGGCCGTCTCGGTCGGGACGACGAACCCGCGGATGCCGTCGTCGGTCTGCGCCCAGACCACGGCGACGTCGGCAAGACCGCCGTTGGTGATCCACATCTTGGTCCCCGACAGGACCCAGTCGGTGCCGTCCTGCTTCGCGGTCGTACGCATGCCGGACGGGTTGGAGCCGAAGTCCGGCTCCGTGAGGCCGAAGCAGCCGATGGCCTCGCCGGTGGCCATCTGGGGCAGCCAGGTCTGCTTCTGGTCGTCGCTGCCGTACTTCCAGATCGCGTACATCGCCAGCGAGCCCTGGACGGAGACGAGCGATCGGATCCCCGAGTCGACCGCTTCGAGCTCGAGGCAGGCCAGCCCGTACGCGACGGCGCTCGTGCCCGCGCAGCCGTACCCGTCCAGGTGCATGCCGAGGAGGCCGAGCGAGCCGAGCCCCCGGGTCAGCTCGCGGCCGGGCAGCTCGCCGGCCTCGAACCACTCCGCGACGTGCGGACGGACCTCACGATCGAGGTAGGTACGCACGGTGGAGCGGATGGCCCGCTCGTCCTCGGACAGCAGCGTGTCGGCGGCGATCAGGTCGAGGGCAGAGACGGCAGAGACTGGCGAGGCGGGCATGGCAGACCCTCCAGGGTCGGTCGGAGGCGGCACGACTGGATATTGGATCCAATTCTACCAGGTGGAGCCGGACGGTGTCGCTGGTGCTGGGCACTCTATGCGCGCACGGGTGGCACGCGATCGGGTCTCGGCGGCCATCTGTTGCCAGATATAACGGGACAAAGCGGCCTCCGCACCGTCCCTCGGAGTGCGTTTGCGTGCCAAGCGTGCAGCGTCCGCCGGAAGACCCCCGGCGCGCGGCGGCGGCCCATCGGCGGGGCATACGATCTGCTGACCTTTCGGACCGGATGGGAGATCGCAGCAGTGACAGGGCCAGTGCCGGCACGGCGTCCGCTCACCTTCTTGTTCATGCCCGAGTCGGCGTACGGCCCGACCAACAACTGCGTCGGCATCGGCGAGGTGCTCCTGCGCCGGGGCCATCGGGTCGTCTTCGCGGCCGAGGCGTCGTGGGCCGGCAAGCTCGCGGCACTNGGGTTCGAGGAGGACCTGGTCGACCTCGCGCCAGCACCGGAGCCGGACCCTGAGGCCGCAGCAGGTGCGGCAGACCCCGGCGCGTTCTGGAAGGAGTTCATCCGCGAGACGGCGCCGGAGTTCCGCAAGCCCACGGTGCAGCAGCTCGAGACGTTCATGGCGCCGACGTGGCAGGCGTTGATCGACGGTGCTCGCTACTGCGAACCCCAGCTGCGCGCGATCATCGCCCGTACCCGGCCGGACGTCATCGCCCTCGACAACGTCGTGGCGTTCCCCGCTCTCCTCACGGCCGGCGTCCCCTACGTACGCATCGTGTCGTGCAACCCGCTGGAGGTACGTGGCGTGGAGCTGCCGCCGCCCTACTCGGGCCTCCCCGTCGACGACCGCAGCGAGTGGGCCTCGTTCGAGGCGGAGTACGACCGGACGCACCGCTCCCTGTGGGCCGCGTTCGACGCGTGGGTCGTGGAGCAGGGCGCGCCTTCGTTGCCGGACCTCGAGTTCGTGCACACCTCACCGCACGCGAACCTGTACCTGTACCCGGAGGTGGCCGACTACACCGACCGGCGCCCTCTGGACGCGACGTGGCACCGTCTCGACTCGTCGGTGCGAACGACCGACGTGGCGGTCGACCTGCCGGCCGTGCTCACCGACCGGCCGGAGGGCAGCGCGCTGGTCTACCTGTCCCTCGGGTCGCTCGGGTCGGCCGACGTCGACCTGATGCGGCGGCTGGTGTCGGTGCTGGGCCGCACGCCGCACCGGTACATCGTCTCCAAGGGCCCGCAGGCCGCTGAGTACGAGCTGGCCCCGAACATGTGGGGCGCCGAGTTCCTGCCGCAGGCGACGCTGCTCCCGCTCGTCGACCTGGTGATCACGCACGGCGGCAACAACACGACGACGGAGGCGTTCCACCACGGCAAGCCGATGGTGGTCCTGCCGCTGTTCTGGGACCAGTACGACAACGCGCAGCGCGTCGACGAGACCGGGTTCGGCGTACGTCTAGCCACGTACGCGTTCGAGGACGACGAGCTGGTCGACGCCGTCGAGCGCCTGCTTGCCGACACCGATCTTCGTACCCGCATGGCTGACGGCGCGGCCGAGATCCAGCGCCGGGACGGGCGGACCAAGGCGGCCGACGTCCTCGAGCAGGTCGGCCGCGCGGCCGGCTCGTGACCTCTCGCGCCGAGCTGGTCGCGGCCGTGGCGGCCGTGCCCGCTGGTGGTCTGCTGCCGCCTCGTCGGTCCGGCGATCCCGTGGCCGCGACGCAGGTGGCGCTGGTGGACGTGTTCCCGCTGGTGCCAGCCACCTCCCGCGACGACCTGGGGCCCGGGCCGTGGGTGGTCGTGGCGCACGCGTCGGACGGGTCCTGGGTCGGGATCCCGCTCGTCGCTGACTCGCACGTCCCGCTGCGCGTCCGGAGGGCGGCGCCCGGTGACGGAACCGCTGCGACCCTCCTCGAGCGCGTGGTGAACCCTGGCCCGCTGCCGTTCGCCCAGGGCGACTTCGTGCTGATCTCGTTGGACGCGGGTGCACTGCCACCGTGCGGTGCGCCCGGCGAGCACGGCTTCGCCGTCGACCAGACGCACGACTCGGTGGTGGTCGACGGGGCAGCCGTCGTGAAGTGGGCGGTGCACCTGTCGCCGCGTGAGGGCGACCCGCCGGCGGCGCGGCTCCTGACCCAGCTGTCCGCGGTGGGCTTCACCGAGATCCCTGCGCCGCTCGGGCTGCTGCAGTGGCGCGGACCTCGGCAGGTGGGCGACGGAGGAACCGTGCAGCGCACGTTGCTGGCGTCCGTCACTGCCTACCTCCCGGGTGCGCGGGACGGCTGGGACTGGTACGTCCAGGATCTCGTCGACCACCTTGCCGGCGGGCTCTCGTGCGACTCGGCGGTCGAGCCGGCTCGGACGATGGGCGGGCTGGTTGCGCGGCTGCACGTCGCGCTGGCGACGCGCACGCGCGACAACCCTTACCCGGTCAGGAGATCCACCCCCACCGATGCCTGGGCGTGGCGTGACGACGCTCTCGCGACCCTGCAGGAGGCGCTGACGACGACGACCGGCGAGCCGGGCCGGCGGCTCGCTGCCCGCGCTGCGGCGGCCCGCCGGGCCCTCGACGGGATCGGCGACGTCGTCAGGACGCCGGTGTCCCTCGTCCACGGCGACCTGCACGTCGGGCAGGTCCTGCGCTGGGACGGCGGCTACGTCGTCAACGACTTCGACGGCAACCCGGTGCTCTCGCCAGAGCGGCAGGCTGCCCTCCAGCCGCCTGCGCGCGACGTGGCCGGGATGCTGCAGTCGCTCGACCATGTCGGACGCATCGTCGACCGGCGTACGGGTGGCGGCGACAGGGATGCGGTCGAGGGCTGGATCGTCGCCACGCGGGAGGCGTTCCTCGCCTCGTACCGTGCGGAGCTGGCCGCAGCCGGCCGGGCCGAGCTGCTCGACGAGCGGCTGCTGCTCGCGTTCGAGGTGGAGCAGGAATGTCGCGAGTACGTCTATGCCGCGCGACACCTGCCGCACTGGGTCCACGTAGCCGATGCGGCGATGGCAGCGCTGCTCCCGGAGGGGGACTGATGAACGCGGACGGCTTCCTGGCAGACGTCGAGAGGACGCCCGAGACGCTGCGGTCGCTCGCAGACGCCATCGACGCCGTCGAGGCCGACCGCCTCGCGTTCGGCCGGCTGGCCGCCGATGTACACCGGATCCTGCTGCTCGGCATGGGTTCCTCTGCATACGCGGCAGGCGTCGCGGCGGCGCGCATGCGCTCGTACGGGGTCGATGCCGTGGCCGAGCTGGCATCGTCGGACCTGCTGCCGCCCCCGTCGCGTGGCACCCTCGTCGTCGCCGTGTCGGCCAGCGGTTCGTCGGTCGAGACGCTGGCCGCCGCCGAGACGTACACGGGGCGCGCGAAGGTCGTCGCGGTGACCGAGCAGCCGGACTCCGCGCTCGGTCGCGCCGCGGACCTCGTGGTCCCGCTCCTCGTCGGGGCGGAGATCGGAGGAGTCGCCTGCCGTTCCTACCGGCACACTCTGGCCGTGCTGCTCGCGCTCGGCGCACACCTGAGCGGTCGACCGGTAGGACCGGTCGCGTCCGCGTGCCGCCTGGCAGCGGACGCGACCGCCGACCTGCTCGACCGGCGGCTGGAGTGGTTGCCGGGCGTCGCCGACCTGCTGGCCGGTGCCGACGGCAGCTGGGTCGTCGCCCCCTCACGACGGCTGGCCTCCGCCCAGCAGTCCGCGCTGATGGTCCGCGAGGGGCCGCGCCGGCCCTGCCACGCCGCCGAGACGGCGGACTGGTCGCACGTCGACGTCTACCTGACCAAGACCCTGGACTACCGCCTGCTGCTGCTCCCGGGCTCGGCGTACGAGCCCGAGCTGTTGCGCTGGACGGCTGAGCGCGGATCGACGGTGGTCTGCGTGGGTGCCGATGTCGCGGGCGCGGCGGCGACGGTCCACTACCTCCACGACGAGCAGGACGACGTACGCCTGCTCGCCGAGACGACCGTGGCCGAGCTCGTCGCGCACCGGTGGTGGGCCGCGCAGACCTGAGCGTGACCGCGCAGGGGAACGGCAGACGGCTGGGCGGGTCAGGACTCGTCGTCGGGTCGCTTGGTACGGAGCATGACCCCCACAGCGAGCAACGACCCCAGGGTCAGCAGCGTCACCGACTCGTGGACCTCGCGCTGCCCCAGCGTGCGGCAGCTGGCGCCGTTGGCGTCCGGCGTGGCATCGGGGGGCGCGTCCGCAGCGTCGGCGGCCGAGCTGCCGCACTGCCCCGAGGCGTCGCCTCCCACCGGTGAGCCGGCGAGGGTGGAGCCGAGCAGCACGGCTCCGACAGCAACCGCCAGCAGCAGGTAGCGCTTGGCGATCGGCTGGTCNTCGCCCCACGTCCGGCGAAGGACGACCACGACGCAGCCGCCGACCACGAGGGCGGCGAGCGGGATGTACGANAGGACGAGCACGGCCGAAGCGCTCAGGGCGACGAAGGGTGCCAGCGCGCTCACTGCAGCTCGCCGAGGTAGTGCCGCAGGTGGAAGCCCTGAGCGCGCAACCACTCCAGCCGAGCCCCGGTCGCGAGGAGGGCGACGCCTACCGCTGCGATCGCCAGCCAGCGAGGGGTGGCCGCCAGCCCGCCCCAGACCTGGGCGCCCGCGACGACGACGAGTGCCGCCGCGCCGGGGACGAGCAGGCCGGAGGTTCGCCAGGTGGCGCCGACGACGACGGCGGCCGCGCCGGCCGCGAGCACCGCGACGAGACGGGCGAGCGCCGACCCGGTGCTCTGGTCGGACAGCTCGGTGACCCACGGTGCGGCCCATCCGGCCGCCGCCGAGGGCAGCAGGGCGACGGCCACCGACGGCCCCAGCCACGTCATCGAGCCGATGCCGCCCGTGCGCCGCCACAGCAATCCGGCCCCGAGGAGCAGCACCGCGAACGGCAGCGTCCAACGTTCGATGACGCCCGTACGGGACCAGTCGACGGCCAGCCAGGCGACCTCGCCGACGATCGCGGCGGGCCACGCGACGGCGCGGAGCAGCCCCAGGCCGGAGACCACGTACCAGGCCACCGCTGCCGATGCTGCGACCACGGTCAGCTGGCGGGCGACCTGGGTGTCGTACACCCCGCCGCGGTCCGTGGTCAGCCGGGCGACGAGCCAGGTCCCCCAGACCAGAGCCGAGGCGAGGACCGCGAGCTCGGGGTCGAGGAGGCGGACGAGCAGGACCAGGAGCAGAGCGCCGACGCAGGCAGCTGCGAAGGCGATCGCGTACGAGTGCTGGCCGCCGGGCAGCAGCAGGGCGAGGCCGACCGCCACCGAGCCGAGGGCGACCGCACCGACCCCGATGGCCCGCTGCCTGGTACGGCGCCAGGCGGCCCCGGCAGCCGTGGCCGTGACCAGCATCGTCAGCATCGTGCCCAGGGCCGTCGACGTCGTCGCCTCCGACCAGAACGCCATGACCGAGAGCCCGGCCCACACCGCGGCGAGCGTGCCGGCGAGCTTCAGCTCGCGACGGTCCGCGGCGAGCCGCACCGACAGGACTGGCGCGGCCAGCAGGCTCACTGCGGCCAGGGCGACGACGCCGACCGCGAGGGAAGCCCCCGGTTCCGCGCGGTTCGCCAGCCCGTTCGCGAGGTAGGAGGTCGCGAGGCCGGCCGAGGCCGCGGCGGCCAGCCAGCCCAGCCAGCGCCAGGCACGGACCCCCAGGTGGTGCCCGAGCAGCACGCCTCCCGCTGCCAGGCACGACGTGATCGCCGCCGGGTACGGATGCCACTGGGTGACCCATGTGGTCGGCAGCAGGCCTAGAGCCGGAGCCGCCACCGCGTCGATCGATGCCAGGGCGAAGGCGACGACGGCCAGCGCCTCACCGGTGCCGGGGAGCGGCTGAACCAGGCGCACGGCGGCAGCCCCGACGAGGAGGGTCGCAGCGGCCAGCACGACCACCTGCCCGGCCGCGCCGAGGTCCCGCCAGACGACCGCCGTGAACACGATCGCGGCCACGACGACGAGGACGGCGCCGAGCGTCAGCAGCAACGCCTGCGGGCCACGCCCCGGTCCTGGTGACGGCCGGGCCGGTGCTCGGGCTGCCTGGTCGCCGATGGCCGCCGGCCAGATGCCGTACCGGCGGGCCGTGTCAGCGTCAGGAGGCAGGTCCCCGGCGGCGATCCGGCCTTCGAGCCATCGCAGCCGCAGGGTCAGCTGCGCAGCCTCGGCCACGAAGCCGCTGTAGGCGCGGTGACCGTTCGCGCACGCGACCATCCCGTCGGCGTCCGGGGCGCCCAGCGGCGAACCGCACCGGGGACAGGGCACGCTGCTCGTCACCCCTCCAGTATCGGCAGGAACGGCCGCGGCATGATCTCGTTCCGGCGCGTCGCGAGGGCTATGCGGCTATGTGGCTATGCGGCCAGGGTGGGCGAGCGAGCGGTGCGCCCCGCCGAATCGGAGGTTCAGCGCGATCGCGCCGCTGGTGAGGGCCGCCCACCCGCACCAGAGCGAGGCGAACCCGCTGATCGTGACGTGCGCGAGCACGGCCACAGCCACGAGGTTGACGACACCGAAGATCGCGAGCGGGCGGTAGCCGGAGAACAGCAGCGCGCCGCAGGTGACCGCGATGTACGCGACGACGATCAAGAACCCGGCATGAAGGCCGATCGCGTACCCGATGTGGTGGTCGCCGAGCGTTGCCGACACCGGTCCGATCAGCATGGCGGCGAGCAGGACGGCTGACACGACGGCCCCGGCAGCGACGAACCCGGTCATCGTCGTACGCCTCCGGCCGGGCGGTTCGAGCGCTCGCACCATCACCGGTACGTAGACCGGCAGGACGACGAAGGCCATCAGCAGGTAGACCCACGTCGCCACGTGGCCCACCGCCGAGGGGACATGCCCCTGCAGGCCCCACCAGACGAACGCCTCGTCGACCTGGTGCGCGGCCAGCAGGAGCGGCAACGCCGCGAGGGCCAGGTAGCCGGCCCGGCGGTCGACGTGCCGCACGGCGTCGATCCCGATCCCGGTGAGTACGGCTCCGCCCACCAGGTCGGCTGTTGCGGAGAAGCACACGCTCCGACAGTAGCCGCCGGATTGGGCGTACTGTCACGGCGACGGAGCCGTCCAGACTCCCGGCGCAGGGAGCGGTCATGGGCGACAAGTCCCCGAACCACGCGATGACGAAGAAGGCCGGCAAGTCGATCAAGGAGAAGCGCGCGGACAAGCGCGGCAAGGCCGAGGCGGCCAACCACGCCGTCGTGATCGTCCCGCCCAAGAAGGGCTAGCCACCGAAGCCAGCCACAGCCGGCCGGTGCAGGCCTAGTGACCGAGGAAGCGCTCGACCAGCTTGGCGCGCTTGGCGGGCCGGCCGGTGCGATGCTCGGCGTGGTCGGCGCTCGTCATCACCCGAAGGCCGGCGTTGACACCGAGGAAGCGCAGCGGCTCCGGCTCCCATGCCGGCGACTGGTGGTTGACCCAGGGCAGCGTGACGAGGTCTGAGTCGCGACGGTCCAGGACGAGGTCGCAGAGCGTGCGGCCGGCCAGGTTGGTCGTGCCCACGCCGTCGCCGACGTAGCCGCCGGCCCAGCCGATGCCGGTCTTGGGGTCGAGCCCGACGGACGCGTACCAGTCGCGGGGTACGCCGAGGGCTCCGCCCCACGTGTGCGTCACCGCGTAGTCGGCGACGGCGGGGAACAGCTCGATGAGGACGCGGCGCAGCTCGGCGAAGACGGCCGGCTCCCGGTCGTACGACGGCCGGATCGTGGAGCCGTAGTGGTAGGGCGCGCCGCGGCCGCCGAAGGCGAACCGGTCGTCAGCCGTCCGCTGCCCGTAGATGATCAGGTGACGCCCGTCGTTGAAGGTCTCGCGCCGCGCCAGCCCGATCTGCTCCCAGACGGCGGTCGGCAGCGGTTCCGTGGCCAGCATCAGCGAGTAGACCGGCATGACGGTGCGCCGGTAGCCGGGGAGCGAGGCCGTGTAGCCCTCGGTGGCCCGGATCACCTTCTCCGCGCGCACGACGCCGAAGGGAGTGCGGACCACGCCGGGCTCGAGGGCGACCGCCGGCGTGTCCTCGTAGATGCGCACGCCCATCCGCTCGACGACCTGGGCGAGGCCGCGCGCGAGCCGGGCGGGGTGGATCGAGGCCGTGTGGGGGGTGTACGTGCCGCCCATGACGTCGGTCGCGCCCACGTGCTCTCGCATCTCGTCGGCGCTCAGCCACGAGTAGTCGTCGGCCCCGAAGCCCCAGGCGCGGGCCTCGTCGATCTCGGCTCGGGCGCGCGCGACCTGCACCGGCGAGCGAGCGATGCCGACGGTGCCGCCCTTGGTCCAGTGCACGTCGAGGCCCTCGTCGGCCACGACCTTGGCGATCTCGTCGACGGTGTCGAACATGGCCCGCTGGAGGCGTACCGCTGCGTCGCGGGACGAGCCCCGCGCGATCTTGCCCCACGACGCAGGGAACAGCGCGGAGCACCAGCCACCGTTGCGGCCCGACGCGCCGAACCCGGCCGTCTCGCGCTCGACGACGACGATGCGGAGCGCCGGATCGGCCTTCGCCAGGTAGTACGCGGTCCAGAGCCCGGTGTAGCCGGCGCCCACGATCGCGACGTCGGCGTCGACGTCCATGTCCAGCCGCGGCCGCACGTCGCCCACGAGGGGACCGGGCAGCGTGTCCCACCACAGGGAGAGCGGGCGGTAGCGCCCGGCGGTGCTCACCTGGACCACGCGCGGACGTAGTCGGGTACGGGCAGGTCGTGCACCATGTCCGGCGCGGTCACCGGAGTCCCGAAGCTCTCCATGATCGGAACGGTACCCGCCCAGACCCGCAGGGCCACGTCGTCCTCCTGGTCGTCGGGCGGCCCCGCGCTCACCTTCACCGAGGTCTCCGTCAGCGGCAGCGCGAGGACCGTGGTGGCGGCGACCTCCTTGCGGCTGGGGTGCCGCGCCTCCGCCCAGCGGCCCGGCAGGAGGTGGTCGGTGATGCGCTCGAGCGCGGCCTCCTTCTCGGCGCCGGCGAGCACCGAGCAGGACCCGAGCACCATCACCGAGCGGTAGTGCATGGACGACTCGAAGGTCGATCGGGCCAGCACCAGCCCGTCGATCAGCGTGACCGTCAGGCAGGTCGGCGCCCCCTGCGCCAGGCCCCGGAACAGTCGCGAGCCCGTGGACCCGTGGAACAGCACCCGGTGACGTTCGCGCGCATAGGCCACCGGGACGACGAACGGCTGCCCCTCCGGGCTGGCCACCGCGACGTGCGCGACCAGCCCGGCGTCGAGGACCGCGTACAGCACCTCGGTGTCACGGACGGCCTTCTCGGCGATCCGGCGCACCTTGGTACGAGTCGTCGATCCCGGCCGGACCGCAGCCGAGCCGGCCATCTAGAGGATCGTCCAGGCCTCGGTCAGGACCGTGCGCAGCGTCTGCTCCATGAAGTCGAACTCCGGCTGGCCGATGATCAGCGGCGGCGACAGCTGGATGACCGGGTCGCCACGGTCGTCGGCACGGCAGTACAGACCCGCGTCGAACAGCGCCTTGGACAAGAACCCGCGCAGCAGCCGCTCCGCCTCGTCGTCGTCGAAGGTCTCCTTGGTGACCTTGTCCTTGACGAGCTCGATTCCGTAGAAGTAGCCCGCACCGCGCACGTCACCGACGATGGGCAGGTCCTTCAGCTTCTCCAGCGTGGCCCGGAAGGCTCCCTCGTTGGCGCGTACGTGGGCGTTGATCCCCTCGCTCTCGAAGATGTCGAGGTTGGCCAGGGCGACCGCGGCCGAGACCGGGTGGCCGCCGAAGGTGTAGCCGTGCGCGAAGTAGTTCTGGCCGTGCTTGAACGGCTCGAACAACCGCTCGGTGGCGATCATCGCGCCGATGGGGGAGTAGCCGGACGTCATGCCCTTGGCGCAGGTGATGATGTCGGGACTGACGCCGTAGCGGGTCATGGCGAACATCTCGCCGATCCGACCGAACGCGCAGATCGTCTCGTCGGCGACCAGGAGAACGTCGTACTTGTCGCAGATCTCGCGCACCCGCTGGAAGTAGCCGGGGGGCGGCGGGAAGCAGCCGCCGGAGTTCTGCACCGGCTCGAGGAAGACCGCCGCGACCGTGTCCGGACCCTCGAACTCGATGGCCTCCTCGATGCGGTCGGCGGCCCAGCGGCCGAACGCCTCCTCGTCGTCGGCGTGGTACTGCGCACGGTAGAAGTTGGTGTTGGGCACCTTGTGCGTGCCGGGGACGAGCGGCTCGAAGTACTTCTTCGCGTCGGGGATGCCGGTGATGGACAGGGCGCCCTGCGGCGTGCCGTGGTAGGCGACGGCACGGCTGATCACCTTGTGCTTCATGGGCTGGCCGGTCAGCTTGAAATACTGCTTGGCCAGCTTCCATGCCGACTCCACGGCCTCGCCGCCGCCGGTCGTGAAGAAGACCCGGTTGAGGTCGCCGCCGGCGTAGCCGACCAGCCGCTCCGCCAGCTCGATCGCCTTGGGGTGTGCGTAGGACCACAGCGGGAAGAACGCCAGCTCGGCGGCCTGCTTGGCCGCGGCCTCCGCCAGCTCGGTGCGACCGTGCCCGAGCTGGACCGTGAACAGCCCAGCCAGACCGTCGAGGTACTTCTTGCCCTGGTCGTCGTAGATGTAGGCACCGTCACCGCGGACGATGACCGGCACGTGGCCGCCGCCGCCCTCGTAGGTCGAGTGACGCGTGAAGTGCATCCAGAGGTGGTCGCGGGCCCTGGTGGCCAGCTTGTCGTCGCCGGGCTCGTCGACGTACTGCGGTGAGGTGCTCATGCGGTCAACCTGGTCATCTCGTACCCCATGTGTAGATCTGTTTGCGGAGCTTCAGGTAGACGAAGGTCTCCGTGTGGACGACGCCCGGGATGGCCCGGATGCGTTTGGTGATGATCTCGAGGAGGTGGTCGTCGTTCTCGCAGACCACCTCGACGAGGAGGTCGTAGTGCCCGGCGGTGATCACCAGGTAGGAGACCTCGGCGAAGGTCTCCAAGGTGTCGGCGACGGCTGTCATGTCACCCTCGCAGCGTATGCCGATCATGGCCGCACGGGGGAACCCGACGGTCAGCGGATCGGTGACGGCCACGATCTGGATCACGCCGGAGTCGACGAGCCGCTGCACGCGCTGCCGCACGGCGGCCTCGGACAGGCCCACCGCCTTGCCGATCGCCGCGTACGGCCGCCGACCGTCCTGCTGCAGCTGTTCGATGATGGCCTTGGCCACGTCGTCCAGCACGATGGCGCTCCCGTTCAGCTTCTCCCGTACGGCCATTCAGGCATCCTGGCCCTCGAACGACCCTTTTTCAAGCGAATCCGTTGTCTAGATGCTGTCAGTTCACGGATTCCACGTTATGAGCCCGTTCCGTCTTCCGTTTCCGTAGTCCGGGCTCGGGCCGCTGTGGTATGACTGCCAGTGACCCACCAGGACCGGCGAGGAGCCCACCGTGAGTGACAAGCGAGCACTGCGAAACTTCATCAACGGCGAGTCCGTCGACGCCGTCGACGGGCAGGCGACCGATCTGGTCGATCCGAGCACCGGGGCAGTCTTCGGCAGCGCGCCGCTGTCCGGTGCCGAGGACGTCGACCGTGCCTACCGCGCAGCCTCCGCAGCCTTCGAGACGTGGCGCGACACCACGCCGGCCCAGCGCCAGCAGGCGATGCTCAAGATCGCCGACGTGCTCGAGGCTCACGCCGAGGAGCTGGTGGCCATCGAGAGCCAGAACACCGGCAAGCCGATCGCGTTGACGATGTCCGAAGAGATCCCGCCCATGGTCGACCAGATCCGGTTCTTCGCCGGTGCGGCGCGGGTCCTCGAGGGCCGGTCGGCTGGGGAGTACCTCGCCGGGCACACCTCGATCATCCGGCGCGAACCGGTCGGAGTCATCGGGCAGGTGGCTCCGTGGAACTACCCGATGATGATGGCGGTCTGGAAGTACGCGCCCGCCATCGCGGCCGGGAACACCGTGGTCCTCAAGCCGTCCGACACGACTCCGGCCAGCACGATCCGCATGGCCGAGCTGATCGCCGAGTCCGGCGCCCTGCCGCCCGGCGTGCTCAACGTCCTGTGCGGCGACCGTGACACCGGCCGCGCGCTCGTCGAGCACAAGACGCCGCAGATGGTCTCGATCACCGGTTCCGTACGCGCCGGGATGGAGGTCGCCGGCAGCGCGGCCAAGGACGTCAAACGGGTCCACCTCGAGCTCGGCGGAAAGGCTCCCGTCGTCATCTTCGACGACGCCGACCTCGAGGCCGTGGCCGAGACCATCGCGATCGCCGGCTACTTCAACGCGGGCCAGGACTGCACGGCGGCGACGCGGGTCATGGTCGCTCCCGGCATCTACAGCGACTTCGTCAGCGCGCTCGCCGAGCAGGCCAAGGGCGTCGTCTCGACCTACGCCAACGGCCCCGGCGACGAGGACGCACTGCTGCCGCCGGTCAACAACGCGGGCCAGCTCGACCGTGTCGCCTCGTTCATCGACCGGCTGCCCGACCACGCCAAGGTCGACGCCGGCGGTGCCCGGTTCGGCGACCACGGCTTCTACTACTCCCCGACCGTGGTGTCCGACCTGCTGCAGGACGACGAGATCATCCAGAACGAGGTCTTCGGCCCCGTCATCACCGTGCAGAAGTTCACCGACGAGGCCGAGGCGCTGGCGTGGGCCAACGGGGTTCCCTACGGCCTCGCGTCGTCGGTCTGGACCAAGGACTTCGGCCGTGCCATGCGCATGGCCCGGCGGCTCGACTTCGGCTGCGTGTGGATCAACACTCACATCCCCCTCGTCGCCGAGATGCCGCACGGCGGGTTCAAGCACTCCGGCTACGGCAAGGACCTGTCCATGTACGGGTTCGAGGACTACACGCGGATCAAGCACGTGATGGCCAACCTCGACTCCTGACCGGCTCCGCTTGACGTAGTTGATCTTTGCCGCCTACCGTGGGTGCCGCATGCCCGCGGCTTCCCGCGGTCGCGTGCCTTCGCTGCGGGGCGATGACGTGCACCTGTTCGATTTTCACGCCGCCCTGAAATTCGCTTTTGCTGGCCTATTCGGCCGCCTTCGGGCATTCCTTTTCCCTGAAACATATTGAACGTTGAGATCCTGCTTGTACGTACCGGGAAATGGCGTCCGAACGGTCGGGTCGGCGAGAACTAAACGGCGGATATTCGACCACTGAATCGGCACGTACGTTTCTGGGCATGTCCTTTACTACTGCATTCATCAAGCTGGCCGTTGTCGCGCTGGCCGCGACCGGCGTACCCACCCCCACGGTCTCAGCGACTCCGGCCCCGAACACGCCGTACCTCGTGACCGACGGCACCGCCACTCCGGTCGCGTTGATGACCCGCCAGTGCGGATCCATGATGTGGACCGTCGGGTCGTTCACCTCGGTGGGGGCCCCGAACCACACGCCCGTGACCCGTACCAACGTGATGGCGTACGACATGAGCACCGGCGCGCTCGCACCGGTGGCTCCGGCGGTGAACGGCCAGGTCGACACGATCGCCTTCACGCCGGACTGCGCGAGCGCCTACATCGGCGGGATCTTCACGTCCGTCGGCGGCGTCGCCGTCAAGGACATCGCCAAGATCAGCACCACGACGGGGGCGCTGGACCCGACCTTCGCACACAAGGCGTCGGACGAGGTCTCTGCTCTCGTGCTGGCGAACGGGCACCTGTTCGCCGGCGGGCGGTTCAAGACCATCAACGGCTCGACCGGTGCCACCGCGACGTTCTTCACCAGCCTCGACCCGACGACGGGTCAGCTGGACGGGTACGCGAACAACCTTGGTATCACCGGAACTCTCGGCACCCTCTGGGGGGTCACGGACAAGCCGCACGTGTTCAAGATGTGGCTCGACCCGGCGGGCGACCGCCTCGCCGTCAACGGCGTCTTCACCACGGTCCTCGGACAGCACCGGGACCAGGTCTTCCTCCTCGACCTCGGTTCGACGTCGGTGACCCTCGACGGCTGGTACGCACCGATCCTCGACATCATCTGCGTCTACCCGTTCTCGGCCCGGGGGATGGCCTGGTCGCCGGACGGGCGGTTCCTCTACATCGTCGCGACCGGCAGCATGGTGGTACCCGGCCTCTGCGACTCGGTGGCGAAGTTCTCGTCGGCGCCGAGCCCGTGGCAGTACCCCCTCTGGCAGAACCTCACCGGCAGCGACTCCCTCTACTCCGTCGCGGCGACGGATACCGACGTCTACGTCGCCGGTCACATGCGTTGGATGGACAATCCGACGTTCGGTGACTGCGGCCCGGGCTGCGTGTCACGGCCGGGGATCGCCGAGGTCGACGCCACAACCGGACAAGCCACGGACTGGAACCCCACGCGCAGTCGTGGCCACGGCGCGCAGGACCTGTTCCTCGACACGCTGGGCGATCTGTGGGTCTCTGCCGACGCACCCGCAGGTTCGTCCTGCGGAATGGCCTATCACCCCGGAATCTGCGAGTTCCCGCACTCGTGAATTGCGGCCCCCCTCTCGGTTCCCTTGCGCTTCACCCGCCGAGAGGGGGCCGCCCGGCCAGTAGCAGGCCGCGGCGACCAGCTATTCGCCCCCACACCGCGGGTGAGGCGGGAGGGCATGACTGCTGACGGATCGTTGGTGGGGGACCTGGTCGTCGCCGCGGGGGCGGGCCTGGTGGGGTTCGCCTCCCCATGCGTCGTGCCGCTCGTCCCGGGCTACCTCGCCTACCTGCTGGGTTTGTCCGGGACGGGTGAAGCACCCGGCGAGGGGCTGCGTGGCCGGCTGGACCGTGCTCTCGTCGGCCCGCTGCTCTTCGTCGCGGGGTTCAGCTCGGTCTTCATCACCCAGGGAGCGCTGTTCGGCGGGCTCGGGGGGCTGCTCGCCGTCCATGCCCGGCTGCTCCAGGCAGTCGCCGGCGGGTTCGCCCTGATCCTGGCGGTGGTCTACTCCGGGCTCGTGCTCGCGCCCCAGCAGCGAGCACTCTGGCCGCGCCGCCGGTTCGGGGTCGCGGCCGCCCCTGTCCTCGGACTCAGCTGTGGTCTCGGGTGGTCACCCTGTCTGACCCCGGGCTCGCCGTCGCCGTGACCCTGGCGACGGATCAGGCGACTGCGCTGAGGGGCGCCCTGCTCATGACGGCGTTCTGCGTGGGCCTAGCCCTGCCGTTCCTGGTGATGAGCCTGGGTCTGACCTGGACGTTGGCCCCGGAACGCCTGCTCCGGCGGAATGCGCGGGCCATCCATGTGGTGTCGACGCTGGCTCTCGCAGCGTTCGGGCTGGCGATGCTGCTCGGGCAGTGGAACCCGTGGATGGCGTCGGTGCGCAGCCTGTTCGCCTGACCAGCGCTCAGGCGATCGGGACGGCCATGATCGGCGCGGTGGTGGGCTGCTTCGACCCGCCGGCGGGCTCGACCGTCATGGCGACCTTGGTCGCGTCTCCCACTGTCCCGTCGAGCACGGTGGTGACCCGACCGCTGGCAGCCGGCTCGAACGTACCCGCCGGTATGGCGGCGCCGGACCCGGTCACGTACCAGAGCTCGTAGGTGTGGCCCGAGGGCGGCGCCGCGAGGTGGCTGCCGACGAAGACCGCGGTGCCTTCGCTGGCGGAGACGACCACTGCGCCACGACCGCCGCCCGGGATCGCGCCGCCGACCGTCTGAGCGTCGGGCGCGGTGAGTACCCGGGTGACCGCAGCCTGCTGCGCGTCGACCGAGCTCCGCGTCGAGTTCGACTGCGCGAGCAGGGCCGAGAGGCCGACGACGACGACCACGAGCACGGCAGCGGCCACCGCCAGGGAGCGCTGCGCCCAGCCCCAGCCCGGGCGTCGCAGCGCAACCACGACAGGCTCGGCCGAGAGCTCCGGCGGCAGCTGGCGGGTGGTCGCGATCTGCGCCAGGACGGCTGCTTTCAGCCGCGCCGGCGGCTCGATCGCCTCGGCGGCAGCCAGCCGCGAAGTCGTGTCCAGCAGCCCGCGCACCTCCGCGGTGCAGTCGGGGCAGCCGGCCAGGTGCTCCTCGAACGCCTCGCGCTCCGCGTCGTCGAGCGCGTTGACGGCGTAGGCGCCGGTGAGCAGGTGCATGGACTCGCTCATGAGGTCACTCCGAGTGCATCGCGCAGGCGGATAAGACCGTCCCTGAGCCTGGTCTTGACGGTACCGAGCGGTACGCCGAGCAGCTCGGACACTTCACGTTGGGTGTACCCGCCGTAGTAGGCCAGCCGGACCGCTTCGCCCTGCAGCTCGGTCAGCGACCCCATGGCCTTGCGCACCTGCTCGGCCTCGAGCCGCGCCTCGACGGCCTCGACGACCTCGTCGTACGCCGGGGCGTGGTCCAGGAGGGCGACCTTGGCGTCGCGGTCGGTGGCCGACTGCGCCGAGCGCACCCGGTCGACGGCCCGGCGGTGCGCCATCGTGAGGACCCAGGTGGTCGCGCCGCCGCGCTCGGGGTCGAACCGGGCCGCGGTCCGCCAGATCTCGGTCAGCACCTCCTGGGTCACCTCCTCCGACTGTGCGGGGTCCCGCAGGACCCTCCTGACGACTCCCATCACCGAGCCGGCGATGCGGTCGTACAACCGCTCGAAGGCGGGCACGTCCCCGCGAGCGACCAGGCCGAGCAGCTGCTCGGTGGTCTCCCTGACGCCGGGGCTGCCCGGAGCGCCGTCAGCTCCGTTCACCCCGGGGAACGGAGAGGTACCAGTCACGCAGATGACTGTGCCACGTCCCAGGGGCCGCACGTCGAGCGAACCTCGTAGCCCGGCCACATCGGTGGTTCGGAGCCAGCCGACCGCCGGATTGGCTCCCGCCCGCCCCCGCCCCGCCCCGCCCCGCCCCCATCCCGCGTTGATCATGGAGTAGTTGCGGGTTCTCCTTGATCAAGACCCCCAACTACTCCATGATCAATGCGGGTACGATCTAGCGGCGGACGGCGTCCAGGGCGACGAGCGCGACGTGCAGCGAGAGGCACGACTCGACGTCGTCGAGGTCGACGCCGAGCACCCGTTCGATCCGGTGCAGCCGCTCGTAGAAGGCCGGCCGGGACAGGTGCGCCGCGTCGGCCGCGGCCGACTTGTTGCGGCCCTGAGCGAGGTAGGTCTCGAGCAGCTGGACCAGCTGGGTCCGGTGCTGCCCGTCGTACGCCAGGAGCTGCCCGACCTCGCGCTCGGCGAAGGTCTGGAGCCGGGAGTCGTCCCGCAGCAGGTGCATCAGGCCGCGCAGCCGCACGTCCTCGAGCCGGTGGTAGGGCCGCGCGGGCTGGTTGGCGGCGGCGTCGGCGACGTGGCTGGCCTCGAGGAACGACCGGCGGACCGCGGCGACGCCGTCGACGACCGAGCCGACCGCGACGACCGGCGCGTCAGCACCGGCCAGCCGCCCCAGTGCCGTCGCGAGCGCCTCGACTGCGGTGTCGACGGGGTCGAGCCGCGGGACCGAGAGCAGGACCCCGACGCTGGCGTCGTCGACGGCGCCGACGAGTGCTTGCAGCCGGGCCTCGCGGACCGCGGCAGCGGCGGTCTCGCCGAGGTCCCGTAGCCGCTGCTCCGCCTCGAGCACCGCCTCGGACACCGCGGGGGACGGTCGCAGCACGATCGCGACCAGCTGCCGTCCCTCCAGCGGTGCGCCGAGGGCCCGAGCCCGCAAGGTCACCTCCGCGGCCGGCCAGGTGTGCGCGAGGATCCCGGTGAGCAACGTCCGGTGCGTCTGCCGCTCGAGGCTCTCGCGGTCGCGCTCGACGAGGCGGTTCAGGGCCAGGGTGGACGCGGCCCGCTCCAGCAGCATCGCGTCCCTCGGCCCGGGTTCGCGCCCGCACACGAGCACGAGCCGGCCCCAGTCGTGCCCGCGGGCGCCGACCGTCGTCACCAGCCAGCCGGTACGCAGGTCGTGGCCGGTGCGGCCCGTCGTCGTGACCCGGCGCGAGCGTGCCTCCCACCCGCTGAGGAGGTCGTGGGCGTCGGCCCCGGACGCGTCGTAGGCGAGGACCTGGTGGGTGAGGTTCTCGAGCACGACGGGACGTCCGGACATGCGGGCGGCCTGGCGTACGACCTCGGCGGGCTCGGCGCCCTCCACGGACATCTCGGTGAAGGTCTCGTGGACGAGCTCGGAGGCGCGCAGCTCGTCGAGCTGGGAGTCGACGACCCGAGCGTGCACCGCCTCCGTGATCGCCACGAACCGGGTCTCCCTGCTCAGCGCCACGAGCGGCAGGCCGCGCCCTTCCGCCGCGCGGACGAGAGCGGGCGGCAGCGTCGTCGCGTAGCGGCGCCCGAGCTCGACGACCAGCCCGGCCACGCCCACGTTGTCCAGGTCGGCCACGTAGGCGGCGAGGTCGGCCTCGTCGTCCGGCAGCGCCACGCCCGTGGTGAGGATCAGCTCGCCGCCGCGCAGCATCCCGGCGATGTCCGCGAGCTCGCTGACGTGGGCCCAGCGCACGGCGCGATCGAGTCCGGCGCGCCCCGCGACCACCGTCGGCTCGCCCTTGCGGACCTGGTCGAGGGCCAGGACGTCGGCCACGCTCGGGAACGCCACGACCAGACTGTAAGGCAACGCAAGTCAACGGATGCACTCTGCGCGTTGCCTGGACCCCACCGGGGCGCCCATTGTCGTCAGTTGACCGCCACGGCATGCGTGGCGTTTTGTTACGGTCGTGTAGCGATTCCGTCGCCATCAGCGGTTAAGGCAACGGAATCGCTTGTGTTTCGATGATCGTCTGTCAGGATGCGTGACCGAAGGAGGTGGGTTTCGGGTGGCGTTCCAGGTCAGCAGCGACGGCCAGTCGTACATCGGTGGTCGTTACGTAGCGTCGACGTCCGGCCAGACCCATGACGTCGTCGACCCGTCCAGCGGCGAGGCGGTGGCCACGGTTCAGCTGGCTGGTCCGGCCGAGGTCGACGCTGCGGTCGCCGCCGCCAAGGAGGCGTTCCCGGACTGGTCGCGTGCCACGCCGGGCGCCCGTTCGGCCGCCCTCACCGCCCTCGCGGCCCGCCTGGCCGAGCGGGCCGGGGAGCTCGCCGAGATCGAGTCGCGCCAGGCCGGCAAGCCGATCAAGCTGAGCACCGAGTTCGACGTGCCGGGCACGATCGACAACGTCGCGTTCTTCGGTGGTGCCGCGCGCAACCTCGAGGGCAAGTCGGCGGGGGAGTACTCCGCGGACCACACGTCGCTGATCCGCCGTGAGGCTGTCGGTGTCGTCGGCTCGATCGCCCCGTGGAACTACCCCCTGCAGATGGCCGGCTGGAAGATCCTGCCAGCCGTCGCCGCAGGCAACACGATCGTGCTGAAGCCGGCCGAGCTCACGCCGCTGACGTCGCTGCTGTTCGCCGAGTGCTGCACCGAGGCCGGCTTCCCGCCGGGTGTCGTCAACGTGGTGACCGGCGCCGGCTCCGTCGCGGGCCACCACCTCGTCGGCCACCCGGACGTCGCGATGGTCTCCTTCACCGGTTCCACCGGCGTCGGCGTACGGGTGATGCAGACCGCCGCGGTCACCGCCAAGCGGATGCACATGGAGCTCGGTGGCAAGGCGCCGTTCGTGGTGTTCGACGATGCCGACCTCGCTGCCGCGGTGCAGGGCGCGGTCGCCGGCGCGCTGATCAACACCGGCCAGGACTGCACGGCCGCCACGCGGGCCTACGTCCAGCGGCCGCTGTACGACGCGTTCGTCTCGGGCGTGGCCGACGTGATGGGCACCGTGCGCCTCGGCCCGACCCTCGACCCGTCGACCGACCAGGGGCCGCTGGTCTCCTGGCGCCAGCAGGCCAGCGTGGCCGGGATGGTCGACCGCGCACGGGCCGACGGCGCCAAGGTGGTACGAGGAGGCCGGATCCCTGGCGGCGCCCTCGCCAACGGGGCCTACTACGAGCCGACGCTGATCGTCGATGCCGCTCAGGACTCCGAGGTGGTCCAGCAGGAGATCTTCGGGCCGGTGCTGGTGGTGCTGCCGTTCGACACCGACGACGAGGGCCTGCGCCTGGCCAACGACACCCCGTACGGACTGGCCGCCTCGGTGTGGACCCGCGACGTCTTCCGGTCGCTGCGCGCCACCCGCGAGATCCGGTCCGGCTGCGTCTGGGTCAACGACCACATCCCGATCATCAGCGAGATGCCCCACGGCGGCTACAAGGCGAGCGGCTTCGGCAAGGACATGAGCACCTACGCCTTCGACGAGTACACGAACGTCAAGCACGTGATGTACGACGGCACCGCCGTCGTGCACAAGGCCTGGCACCGGACCGTGTTCGGAGACCGGTGACCGGTGACCGTGAACGACATCGCTAGATCAACTACCGGAGGAACCAGCAGATGAACTTCAAGCCCGACCTGCCGCCCGAGCTGCTCCAAGCTGCTCGCTCGCTGTCCCGCCGAGGCTTCCTCCGGGGCACAGCCGCCTCCGGCGCCGTCATCGCCGGTGCGGGGCTGCTGTCCGCGTGCGGCACGCCCGCTGCCAAGGTCGCCTCCGCCAACCAGGCTGCGACCACCGACCTGTCCGACAAGGACAAGGTGGTCAACTTCAGCAACTGGCCGAGCTACATCGACATCGACGCCAAGGTCGCCACCGACCACCCGACGCTCGACGCGTTCAAGAAGCAGACCGGGATCACCGTCGCCTACGTCGAGGACATCAACGACAACCAGACGTTCTACGGGAAGATCCAGCCGCAGCTGCAGGCCGGCCAGGACACCGGGCGTGACCTCATCGTCATGACCGACTGGAAGGCCGCCCAGATGGTCAAGCAGAACTACGTGCAAAAGCTCGACCACGCCAACACGCCCAACCTGCCGGGCAACATCATCGCCGGCCCGCTGCACGCTCCGGCCTGGGACCCGACGCGGGCCTACAGCGCTCCATGGCAGTCCGGCCTGACCGGGATCTGCTACGACAAGAAGAAGACCCAGCCGGTGCTCAGCATCAGCGATCTGCTCACGCGTCCCGATCTCAAGGGCAAGATCGCCGTCCTCACCGAGATGCGCGACACCATCGGCCTGATCATGCTCGACCAGGGCGTCGACCCGGGGGCGTTCACCGACGACGAGTTCCACGCGGCCATCTCGATGCTGCAGAAGGCCAAGGACAGCGGGCAGATCCGTGCCTTCACCGGCAACGAGTACATCCAGTCGATCAAGAAGGGTGACATCGTGGCTTGCCTCGCCTGGTCCGGCGACGTCATCGCCATGCAGGCGGACCGGCCCGAGATGACGTGGTCGCCGCCGGCGAAGGGCGTCATGCAGTGGGCCGACAACATGCTCATCCCGAACAAGGCGCAGCACAAGAAGAACGCCGAGCTGCTGATGAACTACTACTACGACCCGAAGGTCGCGGCCCAGCTGGCCGCCTACGTCAACTACATCTGCCCGGTCCAGGGTGCGCAGGAGGCCATGCAGGCCATCGACGCGGGGCTGGCGAAGAACCCGCTGATCTTCCCGACCGACGCCGACCGTGCCAGCTTCCACAGCTTCAAGCCGCTGAACGACGCCGACACCCAGAAGTACGAGGGCCTGTTCGACCAGGTCACCGGCGGCTGACCCGTGACAGACACGACAGACACGACAGACACCGCTGCGGGTGGGAGCGACCTCCAGCTGACCAACGTCACCAAGCGCTTCGGCGACTTCGTGGCGGTCGACGACCTCACCCTGACGATCCCGAGAGGGTCGTTCTTCGCCCTCCTCGGGCCGTCCGGGTGCGGCAAGACGACCACCCTGCGCATGGTGGCCGGCCTCGAGGAGCCCACGTCCGGCCAGATCAGCATCGGTTCCGAGGACATCACCTGGGCCAAGCCGTACAAGCGGCCGGTCAACACGGTGTTCCAGAGCTACGCGCTGTTCCCGCACCTCGACATCTTCGAGAACGTCGCCTTCGGGCTGCGGCGTCGTGGCGTGAAGGACGTGAAGAAGAAGGTCGGCGACATGCTCGAGCTCGTCGAGCTGTCCGGGTTCGCCCGGCGGAAGCCAGCCCAGCTGTCCGGTGGCCAGCAGCAGCGGGTCGCCGTCGGGCGGGCGCTGATCAACCGCCCCGAGGTACTGCTCCTCGACGAGCCGCTGGGTGCGCTCGACCTCAAGCTGCGCAGGCAGATGCAGCTGGAGCTCAAACGGATCCAGACCGAGGTCGGCATCACGTTCGTCCACGTGACGCACGACCAGGAGGAGGCCATGACCATGGCCGACACCATCGCCGTCATGAACCACGGGCACATCGAGCAGATGGGCGCGCCCGCCGACCTGTACGAGAACCCGAGCACGACGTTCGTGGCCAACTTCCTCGGGCAGTCCAACCTGCTCAGCGGCACCGTGTCGCGCCGTACAGGCGACGGGGTCGTCGTCGAGGTCCGCGGGCGGCTGATCGAGCTCCCGGCCGACCGGGTGCACGCCGACGGCCCGGCAGTCCACGTGGGCGTACGCCCGGAGAAGATCCAGATCACCCACGCCGACGACACGGTCTCGGTCCCCGGCCACAACGAGCTCACCGGAGTCGTCACCGACTCGAGCTTCACCGGCGTCAGCACGCAGTACCAGGTACGGCTGCCGTGGGGCCAGGAGGTCATGGTCTTCGAGCAGAACATGAGTCGCGACACGCGGATCGTGGCCGGCGCCGAGGTCCGCCTGCACTGGGACCCGTCGCACACCTTCGCGCTCGACGCCACCCAGGCGGCCGACGCGGGTTCGTCGATCGACGACGATGCTGCAGTCCCAGACCCGGTGGTGGCGTAGGTGTCGGCCGGGGCAGCCGCCGCTGTCACGCTCGAGTCCGAGCCGCACCCGGCGCCCAAGGGCGGCCGGCTGAAGAGCCGCAAGACTCCCTACCTCCTGCTCGCCCCGGGCATGCTGTGGCTGATCATCTTCTTCGTCGTCCCGATGGTCTTCCTCGTGTCGACGTCCTTGCAGACCGGGAGCGTGGCGGGCGGCTACCAGCTGACGTTCCACGTGCAGACCTACGGTGACTCGCTGTCGCTGTACCGGAGCCAGTTCATCCGCTCGTTCGCCTACGCGGGCATCGCCACGGCACTGGCTCTGGCCATCGGATACCCCCTCGCCTACGCGATCGCGTTCCGGTCCGGCAAGTGGAAGGGCGCCCTGCTGATCCTGGTGATCGCCCCGTTCTTCACCAGCTTCCTGATCCGTACGCTCGCCTGGAAGACGCTGCTCGCCGACGACAGCTTCATCGTGACGGTCCTCAACACCACGCACATCAACACCGTGTTCGGATGGCTGGGGCTGACGACGGGCGACCGGGTGCTCGCGACTCCGCTGGCGACGATCACCGGTCTCACGTACAACTTCCTGCCGTTCATGACGCTGCCGCTGTACGCCTCGCTCGACCGGGTCGACCCGCGGCTGATCGAGGCCGCCGGCGACCTGTACAGCGCGCCGTTCACCGCGTTCCGCAAGGTGACGTGGCCTCTGTCGCTGCCCGGCGTCGTCGCCGGGACGCTGCTGACGTTCATCCCCGCGGCGGGCGACTTCATCAACCAGGCCCTCCTCGGGCGGGCCGGTGAGGGCATGATCGGCAACGTCATCGAGTCGACGTTCCTCGACCAGCAGGACTACCCGACCGCCGCGGCGCTCTCGGTCACGCTGATGGCCACGATCGTCCTGCTGGTCAGCATCTACGTCCGTCGCGCCGGCACGGAGGAGCTCGTCTGATGGCCACCGTCGTCGACACCCGTCGCCCCGTCGTGCCGGGCACCCCGAGCCGTCGTCCGCGCGGTCCCGTCCCGTGGGTGCGCACCCACCTGCTGCAGATCATCGCCGGCCTCGCGCTGTTCTACATGTTCCTGCCGATCTTCGTGGTCGTGCAGTTCTCGTTCAACAAGCCGGTGGGCAAGACCAACTACGACTGGCACGGCTTCTCCCTCGTCCCGTGGAAGACGCTGTGCTCCAGCGGCCTGTGCCAGCCGCTCGCGCTCTCGTTCAAGATCGGCATCGTGGCGACGATCGTCTCCACGTTGCTCGGCACGCTGGTGGCGTTCTCGCTGAGCCGGTACCGGTTCGTCGGTCGCTCGTCGGCCAACCTGCTGATCTTCCTGCCGATGGCGACACCCGAGGTCGTCATGGGCTCGTCCCTGCTCACCTTGTTCGTCAACCTCACGATCATCCCGCAGGGGTTCTGGACCATCACCATCGCGCACGTGATGTTCTGCCTGTCCTTCGTCGTCGTGACCGTAAAGGCCCGCATCGCGGGTCTGGACGGCCGGCTGGAGGAGGCCGCGATGGACCTGTACGCCGACGAGCGGACGACGTTCTTCAAGGTGACGTTCCCGTTGGTGCTCCCGGGCATCGTGGCCGCCGCCCTGCTGGCGTTCTCGCTCTCGTTCGACGACTACATCGTCACGGCGTTCAACTCCGGCCAGGCGCAGACGTTCCCGCTGTGGGTCTACGGCACCAACCTGCGCGGCCTCCCCGCGCAGGCCAACGTCGTGGGCGCGGGCATGTTCTTCATCGCCCTGCTGCTGGTCGTGGTGGGCCGGTTCGCTGGGCGCAAACGAGTCGCGGGCTAAGACCCGGTGACCGCTCGCCCCTACACCGGCGCCCGTCGCGCGCAGTCACCTGACGCGCGGCTGCTGGCCTCGGTCGCCGATGCCAGCAACGTCCCGTTCTGGCTCGACGACCTGCCTGCCGTCGACCCGCTGCCGGCGCTGGTCGGTGCGAACGACGCCGACCTCGTCGTCGTGGGTGGTGGCTACTCCGGGCTCTGGACGGCGCTCCTGGCCAAGGAGGCGGACCCCGGGCGCGACGTGCTCCTGCTCGAGGCGCGGACGGTCGGGTGGGCGGCCTCGGGTCGCAACGGCGGGTTCTGCTCGGCCAGCCTGACGCACGGGTTCCGCAACGGGTTGGAGCGGTTCCCCGACGAGCTCGACCTGCTGGAGCGGCTCGGCCGGGACAACCTCGACGCGATCGAGACCACGTTGCAGCGGTACGGGGTCGACGCCGAGTTCGAGCGAACCGGCGACCTGAGCGTCGCCGTCGAACCGTGGCAGGTGGCGGACCTGCGGCACGAGCCCGAGGTCGCGGCCGCGCACGGGCTGTCGCTGGAGTTCCTCGACCGCGACGCGATCCAGGCTGAGGTCCACTCACCGCTCTACCTCGCCGGCCTGCGCGACCGGGACGGCGTCGCCCTGGTCCACGCCGGGAAGCTCGTCCGCTCGCTGCAGGAGATCTGTCTGCGGCTGGGGGTGCGCATCCACGAGCGCAGCCCGGTCACGTCGATCGAGCCGAGCGGCGCCGGGCTGAGGGTGAGCACCGCCTACGGCTCCGTCCGCACCGGTCAGGTGGCCCTGACCACAGGGGTGCACCGGTCGCCGCTGCGTCGCATCCGCAGCTACGTCGTTCCCGTCTGGGACTACGTCCTCGTCTCCGAGCCGCTCACGGAGGCGCAGCGCTCCGACATCGGCTGGGCGGGGCGCGAGGGCATCGGCGACGCGTCCAACCAGTTCCACTACTACCGGCAGACCTCCGACCACCGGATCCTCTGGGGCGGCTACGACGCGATCTACCGGTACGGGAACGGGTTGGGCGCCGACCTCGAGCGGCGTCCCGAGACCTTCCTCAAGCTCGCCGACCACTTCTTCGCCACCTTCCCTCAGCTCGAAGGTGTGCGCTTCAGCCATGCCTGGGGCGGTGCGATCGACACCTGCAGCAGGTTCTGCGCGTTCTGGGGGACCGCGTACGACGGCCGGCTGGCGTACGTGGCCGGGTACACCGGGCTGGGCGTCGGCGCGACCCGGTTCGGGGCCACGGTCCTGCTCGACCTGCTCTCCGGTCGCGCGACCGAGGCCACGTCGACCTCGTTCGTCCGTACGAAGCCGATCCCGTTCCCGCCGGAGCCGTTCCGCTGGGCCGGGATCGAGCTGACCCGGCGCTCGATCGACCGGGCCGACCGCCGCGACGGACGGCGTGACCTCTGGTTGCGGACCCTCGACCGGCTGGGGCTCGGCTTCGACTCGTAGTCTTGACACTGTGTAACCGCAGGCGGCGGATCGCCGTCAGGCTGCCGCTGGAAGTCACCCGGACGACCGGGCAGACTCGCGGCATGACGACTTCGACGCCCACAGGCTCGACCCCGAAGCACATCACCCACTGGATCGGTGGCAAGCCGTTCGGCGGCGTCGCCGCCAGGCAGGGCGATGTGTACGACCCGGCCACCGGCCGGATCAGCGGACGCGTGGACTTCGCCTCGGCCACCGATGTCGACGAGGCCGTGGCAGTGGCGAAGGCGGCGTTCGACGAGTGGCGGCAGTCGTCCCTCGCGCGGCGGGCGCAGGTCCTCTTCGCGTTCCGCGAGCTGCTCAACGCGCGCAAGGAGGACGTGGCCGCGCTCATCACCGACGAGCACGGCAAGGTGCTCTCCGACGCGCTGGGCGAGGTCACCCGCGGACTCGAGGTGGTCGAGTTCGCGTGCGGCATCCCGCACCTGCTCAAGGGCGGCTTCTCCGAGAGCGTGTCCACCAAGGTGGACGTCTACTCGATCCGGCAACCGCTCGGGGTGGTCGGCATCATCTCGCCGTTCAACTTCCCGGCGATGGTGCCGATGTGGTTCTTCCCGATCGCCATCGCGGCCGGGAACGCCGTCGTGATCAAGCCGAGCGAGAAGGATCCGTCCGCGGTCATGCTGGTCGCCGAGCTGTGGGCCGAGGCCGGTCTGCCGGACGGTGTGTTCAACGTCGTGCACGGCGACAAGGAGGCGGTCGACCGGCTGCTCGTTCACCCGGACGTCAAGAGCATCTCGTTCGTCGGCTCGACGCCGATCGCGAAGTACGTCTACGAGACCGGCACCGCGCACGGCAAGCGGGTCCAGGCGCTGGGCGGGGCCAAGAACCACATGGTGGTCCTGCCCGACGCCGACCTCGACCTCGCCGCCGACGCGGCCGTCAACGCGGGCTTCGGCTCGGCCGGCGAGCGCTGCATGGCGATCTCGGCGCTCGTGGTCGTCGAGCCGGTGGCTGACGACCTCGTGGCCAAGATCGTCGAGCGGGTCGCCACCTTGAAGACCGGAGACGGCCGGCAGGGCGCCGACATGGGGCCGCTGGTCACGCAGGTCCACCGCGACAAGGTCGCGTCCTACGTCGAGGCCGGAGTCACGTCGGGCGCCACCCTCGTCGTCGACGGCCGCGAGGTTCAGGTCGACGGCGAGCCCGGCGGGTACTGGCTCGGCCCGACCCTGTTCGACCATGTCACGACCGACATGAGCATCTACACCGACGAGATCTTCGGCCCGGTCCTGTCCGTCGTACGCGTCGACTCGTACGACGACGCGCTGCAGCTGGTGAACGACCACCCGTACGGGAACGGGACGGCCATCTTCACCAACGACGGCGGCGCTGCGCGGCGCTTCCAGAACGAGGTGGAGGTCGGCATGGTCGGCATCAACGTGCCGATCCCGGTGCCCATGGCCTACTACTCGTTCGGTGGCTGGAAGAGCTCGCTGTTCGGCGACACGCACGCGCACGGCATGGACGGGGTGCACTTCTTCACTCGCGGCAAGGTCATCACGCAGCGCTGGCTCGACCCGAGCCACGGCGGCCTCAACCTGGGCTTCCCGCAGAACACCTGACTCCCGTCAGGTGGGTTGCATGGTGCCTTCCTCGAGATAGCGCACGTGCCAGGACAGGGCCTCGGCGAGCAGATGCGGGGTGTGCTTCCCGGGCCCAGTCGCCGTGGCACGGTCCACGTAGTCGTGCAGGGCAGCCCGGTAGTCGGGGTGCGCACAGTGCTCGATGATCTGCTCGACGCGGCGTCGTGGCGGCAGCCCGCGCAGGTCCGCCAGACCCTGCTCGGTGACGATGACATGGACGTCGTGCTCGGTGTGGTCGACGTGGCTGACCATCGGCACGATGCACGAGACCTTGCCGTTCTTGGCGGTCGACGGCGTGAGGAACATCGCGATGTACGCGTTCCGGGCGAAGTCGCCGGAGCCGCCGATGCCGTTCATGATGCTCGAGCCCATCACATGGGTCGAGTTGACGTTTCCATAGACGTCGGCCTCGATCATGCCGTTCATCGCCAGGCAGCCAAGACGGCGGATCACCTCGGGGTGGTTGCTGATCTCCTGCGGGCGAAGGAGGATCCGGTCTCGGTAGTCGCGGATGTCGGCGCGCAGCTCGGCGATGCCGTCCTCGCTGAGCGAGAACGCCGTCGCGGAGGCGAAGCTCAAGGTGCCTGAGCGCAACAGCTGCAGCATGCCGTCCTGGATCACCTCGGTGTACGCGGTCAGCGGCCGGAACGGGCCGGTGTCGAGCCCCGCGAGCACGGCGTTGGCGATGTTGCCCACTCCGGACTGCAGCGGTAGCAGCGTGGCCGGCAGCCGCCCGGCCTGCACCTCGTGGGTCAGGAAGTCCAGCACGTGGCCCGCGATCAGCTGGGAGTCGGCGTCTGCCGGCTTGAAGGGTGTGTTCCGGTCCGGGCTGGCGGTCGGGACGACAGCGACGATCTTGTCCAGCGGGCAGTGCAGGTAGGGAACGCCGATCCGGTCGGACGGTTCGAGGATCTGGATCGGTCTGCGGTGCGGGGGGAGTGCCGTTCCGTAGTAGATGTCGTGCATCCCCTCGAGCTCGGCGGGCTGCCAGGAGTTCACCTCGAGGATCACGCGGTCGGCCATGTCGATCCAGGTCTTGTTGTTTCCCACCGAGGAGGAGGGGACCAGCTCGCCGTCGGCAGTGACGCCGGCGATCTCGACGAGCGCGACGTCGAGGTGGCCGAAGAAGCCCTCCCAGACCATCTGCGCGACGTGCGACAGGTGCACGTCGAGGTAGTCGAGCAGCCCGGCGTTGATCTTGGCACGGGTGACCGGGTCGGACTGGTACGGCATCCGGAGGTCGATCCCGTCGACAGCGGCAAGCGCACCGTCGAGCTCGGGCGCGGTCGACGCTCCGGTCCAGACGCCCACGCTGAAGCGATCGCCCTTCGCGGCCGCGTCGTTGACGCGCCGGACCAGAGCAGCCGGTACGGCCTTCGGGTAGCCGGCGCCCGTGAAGCCGCTCATGCCGACGTTGTCGCCGGGTGCGATGAACGTGGCCGCCTCGTCGGCCGACATCGTCCGGTCAGCCAGAGCCTTGCTGCGCACGCGCCGCTCGTCCGTCATGCCGGCACCGTACGCCCGCGTCGGTGCCCTCTCTGGTTCTGGCCGAGCTCGAACAGCGTTACTGTGCAGGAACGACTCTGACCAGGTCGACACCAGATCCGCGAGCGCCGGATGGCTGAGCGAGCTCCGCATGGAGGTGCGCCGTGTTCTCTCGGGTTGCGGTGGTCAACCGGGGCGAGCCGGCCCTGCGACTGACCAAGGCCGTCCGCGAGCTCAACGAGCAGCACGGGTACAGCATCCGCGTCATCGCCCTGCACACGCATGCCGAGCGGCGGGCGCTGTTCGTCCGCGCGGCCGACGAAGCGGTGTGCCTGCAGGAGGTCGGCACCGCTGGTGGTGCCTACCTCGACCACGCGGAGCTCGAGCGGGCGCTGACGGCCAGTCATGCCGATGCGGTCTGGGTGGGTTGGGGGTTCGTGGCCGAGGACCCGGCCTTCGCGCAGATGTGCGAGCGGCTCGGGCTGGTGTTCATCGGGCCCTCCGCGCAGGCGATGCGCACGCTGGGCGACAAGATCGAGGCCAAGCTGCTCGCTGAGCGCAGCGGGGTCCCGGTGGCCGCCTGGAGCGGCGGGCCGGTGGACAGCTTCGAGGACGCAGGTCGCCATGCCCTTGCGATCGGCTACCCGCTGGTCGTCAAGGCCAGGAGCGGCGGAGGGGGCCGAGGCATCCGTACGGTCCGCTCGGCCGGCGAGCTCGAGGCGGCGTTCGAGGCCGCGAAGAACGAGGCCGCACGCACGTTCGGTGATCCGGTCGTCTTCATGGAGCGGCTGGTGGTCGGGGCACGGCACATCGAGGTGCAGGTCATCGCCGACAACTACGGCACGATCTGGGCGCCGGGCGTTCGAGACTGCTCCATCCAGCGGCGGCACCAGAAGCTGGTCGAGGAGTCGAGCTCGCCGGCTCTGAACGCCGAGCAGGAGGCAGGGCTCCGGGAATCGGCAGTCGCCCTCGTGCGTGCGGCCGGCTACCGCGGCGCGGGGACGGTCGAGTTCCTGTACGAGCCGACCGAGATGACCTTCGCGTTCCTGGAGGTGAACACCAGGCTGCAGGTCGAGCACCCCGTCACCGAGGTCACCACCGGGCTCGACCTGGTCAAGCTGCAGCTGCTGGTCGCGGATGGGCAGCGGCTCGTGGGTGACCCTCCGCCGCAGTCTGGTCATGCCATCGAGGCACGGCTCAATGCCGAGGACGCCGACCAGGGCTTCATACCAGCGCCCGGCACCGTCCTGCTGCTGGACCTGCCGTCCGGACCAGGCATCCGGGTCGACACCGGGACTGCCGTCGGTGACGTCATTCCACAGCACTACGACTCGATGATCGCCAAGATCATCGCCTGGGGCGAGGACCGTCCCGAAGCTCTGGCCCGGCTGCGCTGTGCCCTGCGGGAGACGACGGTCGTCCTCGAGGGCGGCACGACCACCAAGTCCTTCCTGCTCGACCTCCTCGACCGCCCCGAGGTGGTCTCGGGCGAGGCGGACACGGGCTGGCTGGACCGCGCCGGGGGCTCTTCTGCCGCGGCTGCGGCTCAGCACGCGGACGTGGCTCTGCTCAGCGTGGCCATCGACGTCTACGACGCCGAAGAGGTCCTCGAGCGGGAGGCCTTCCTGGCCTCCGCCCGCGGCGGTCGCCCACGGGCCAGTGACGCGGTCGGGCGCAGCATCGAGGTCGGCTACCGGACGCGCATCTACCGGATGGACGTGGCCAAGGTCGGCCCCGACCGGTACCGGGTCGAGGTGGGCGGGAGTCTGATCGACCTTGACGTCGACCGGCTCGGAGCCTTCGAGAGCCGGCTCACGGTCGGCGACGCGACGTTCCGCGTCGTGTCGCAGTCCGGCCCGGTCGATCACCGCGTCGAGGTCGACGGTGTCAGCCACCGGATCACGCGGGACGACACCGGGATCGTCCGGGCACCGGCCCCGGCCGTGCTCGTCGCCGTCCGCGTCTCGGCAGGAGACGACGTCGAGAAGGGCGCCCCGCTCGCGGTGCTCGAGAGCATGAAGATGGAGACGGTGGTGCGCGCCCCGCGCGCGGGGCGCGTGCGAGCGGTCCTCGCTACCGTCAACTCCCAGGTGGACGCCGGGGCGCCGCTCGTGCGACTCGACCGCCGCGGAGCCGAGGACGCGGTGTCGGACGGCGCCGGCGTCGGTTTCGAGACGAGGGTGGCCCCGATCGAGCTGGGCCCAGCGGCCCAGGCTCGTCGCCGCCTCGAGGCACTGGGCGCGATGTTCACGGGCTACGACGTGAGTGCGAGCCGGGCCCGCACCCTGGCGGGCGAGTACGGCGCCCTTCGTGACCAGCTCACGCAGGACGAGCCCGAGCTGAGACGCGAGGAGCTTGCGCTGCTCACGACCTTCGCCGACCTGTGCGAGCTGTCGCGCAATCGACCCACCTCGGAGGAGGAGGACCCGGACGAGACGGCCCACAGCCCCAGGGAGCACTTCCACACCTACCTGCACTCCCTCGACCTCGAGCAGGAGGACCTGCCGGAGGCCTTCCACATGAGGTTGTCCCGCGCCCTCCGCCACTACGGCGTCTCGGATCTCGAACCAGGTCCCGAGCTGGAGGAAGCCGTCTATCGGGTGTTCCTCGCCCAGCAACGATCGGCCGACCAGAGCCCGGTCGTGATCGCCCTCCTCGAACGGTGGCTGCGCGAGGGCATGGTCCCCACGGGTCCAAGCGCCGACGAGATCAAAGAGCTGCTCGGCAGGTTGGTCGTCGCCACCCAGCGGCGCTACCCGGTGGTCGGTGACCTCGCCCGGAGCGTCCGATTCCGGTTCTTCGACCAGCCGTTGATCGTGAGCGCCCGCGAGACTGTCTTCGCCGGCGTCCGCGAACAGCTCGACTACCTCGACGAGAACCCTGACGCAGCCGACTACGCAGAGCGGCTCGCAACGGTGGCGGCGAGCCCAGAGCCGCTGATCCGACTGCTGGGTCAGCGGATGGAGGCCAGGGGTTCGGGTAGGGAGCCGATGCTCGAAGTGCTCGCGCGGCGCTACTACAAGGTACGAAGGCTCGAGGACGTCCGCTCCTTCCTGCTCGACGGTCGACAGTGCGTGACCGGCCGCTACGAGCTGCAGGGCGAACAGCTGCAGCTCTTGTCGGCTCTGGGCAGCGTCTCCGACCTAGCCGGTCTCCTCGACACAGTTCTGCATCTGGTTGCCGATGCCCTCGATCCGACGGCCCTCGTGGTCGACGTCTACCTGTGCTCCAGCAGCCCAGCCGCGGACCCGGACGCGGTCTCCACGATGCTGCGGGACGCCCTGACCGACGTACCAGAGCTGGTCGCCTGCCGGCGCGTGACCGTCACGGTCTGCGGCCGCTCCGACGGGCAGGAGCGAGTGCGGCAGTTCACCTTCCGTCCAGCCGACGGACAGCTTGCGGAGGAGCTCGTCATCCGCGACATCCATCCGTTGACCGGTCAGCGTCTGGACCTATGGCGGTTGAAGAACTTCTCGGGAACCCGGCTGCCGTCCGCCGAGGACACCTACCTCTTCCGGTGCGTGGCAAGGGACAACCCCGACGACGAGCGCCTCGTCGCGCTGGCCGAGGTGCGTGACGTCACCTCGCTCCGCGACACGTCAGGCCGCATCATCGGGTTCCCGGCCGTCGAGCGGGCTTTTGCGACGTGCCTCGAGAGCATCCGCAGGACCCAGGCTGGACGGCGAGCCGGGCATCGGCTCGATGCCAACCGCATCTTCCTCTACGTGTGGCCGCCGATCGACGTGGCGCTGGGAGAGCTGACCGCCTTCGCCCGGGCGGCGGCGCCTCTCACCGCGCGTGCCGGGCTGGCGGAGGTCATGGTGCAGGCCCGACTCCGGGGCGAGCCGGGAGAGGAGCCCAGAGAGCTCGCGTTGGTGTTCTCCAACCAGTCAGGAGCGGGCGTCAGGCTCACGGTCACTGCTCCGCCAACGGAGCCGCTGGCGTCGATGGACGAGTACGCACAGAAGGTGCGCCGCTCCCTGGCCCGAGGAGCCGTCTACCCGTACGAGATCGTGCCGCTGATCACGCGGGTCCGCGGCAGCTTCACCGAGTACGACCTGGACGAGGATGGTCGGCTGGCGCCGGTCGACCGGCCCCCCGGGCACAACCGGGCCGGAATCGTGGTCGGGGTGGTGTCCACGCCGTCCGCGCGCTACCCCGAAGGCATGGTGCGCGTCGCCCTGCTCGGTGATCCGACCAAGGCGCTCGGGTCTGTTGCCGAGCCGGAGTGCGCTCGCGTGATTGCTGCCCTCGACCTCGCCGAGCAGCTGTCGGCGCCGGTGGAGTGGTTCGCGCTGTCATCGGGCGCCATGATCTCGATGGCCAGCGGCACCGAGAACATGGACTGGGTGGCGCGAGCCCTGCGCCGGCTGATCACCTTCACCCAGGCAGGTGGCGAGGTCAACGTGATCGTGACCGGCATCAACGTGGGGGCGCAGCCGTACTGGAACGCTGAGGCGACGATGCTGATGCACACCAAGGGGATCCTGGTCATGACTCCGGACAGCGCCATGGTGCTGACCGGCAAGCACTCGCTCGACTACTCGGGCGGCGTGTCCGCGGAGGACAACTTCGGGATCGGCGGGTACGACCGCGTGATGGGGCCGAACGGGCAGGCGCAGTACTGGGCCCCGAACCTGACGGCTGCGTGCGGCACCCTCTTCGCCCACTACGACCACACCTACGTCGCGGCGGGGGAGCGGTTCGCCCGTCGAGCCGAGAGCAGCGACCCGCACGATCGCGACGTGAGCAGCTACCCGCACGTTCACCCCGGCAGCGAGTTCACGAAGGTGGGGGACATCTTCTCCGCCGAGCTCAACCATGACCGCAAGACGGCGTTCGACATCCGCACGGTGATGCGCGCGGTGGTCGACCAGGACCACCCGGTGCTCGAACGCTGGGCGGGCATGGCCGACGCCGACACGACGGTCGTCCTGGACGCACACCTGGGGGGTGTACCGGTCTCCGTCCTGGGAGTCGAGTCGCGTCCTATCGCTCGGCGCGGCTGGTACCCGTCCGACGGACCGGACCAGTGGACCGCCGGAACGCTCTTCCCGATGTCGTCGAAGAAGGCAGCTCGAGCGATCAACGCGGCCAGCGGCAACCGGCCTCTGGTGGTGGTGGCGAACCTGTCTGGGTTCGACGGTTCGCCCGAGTCGCTGCGGAAGATGCAGCTCGAGTACGGGGCTGAGATCGGTCGTGCCATCGTCAACTTCGACGGCCCGATCGTGTTCTGCGTCATCTCGCGCTACCACGGCGGTGCCTTCGTCGTCTTCTCTGGTGTCCTGAACGACAACATGGAGGTCATAGCGGTCGAGGGTTCGTACGCGTCGGTGATCGGGGGTGCGCCCGCGGCCGCGGTCGTGTTCTCCCGCGACGTCTCGGCGCGAACTGCCGACGACGCCCGGATCGTGGCCATGGAGGCTGCGGTGTCCGAGTCGGACGAGGCCCAGCTCCGGGTGAAGCTGGGTGAGCTGCGCAGCACGGTCCGATCCGAGAAGCTCGGTGAGGTCGCGGGCGAGTTCGAACAGGTCCACAACATCGAGCGGGCGCTCGCCGTCGGCTCGGTCCACGCGATCATCCCAGCGCGTGACCTGCGGCCGTACCTGATCGGCGCCGTGGAGCGGGGTATCAGGAGGACGACCTTCTAGCTAAGGACGCGCCATGCAGCCCTTCGTCATCAACCGTCATGACCGGATCGTGTTCCCGTCCAACTTCGTCCCGGAGCTGGACTTGTCCGTCGTTCACAGTCTCGAGCAGCTGGACAACGTGATCAGGCGCGACTTCGAGATGAAGGCGCCGACGGGCACCGACATCCTGCATCGCGTGGAGAACAGCGCATACCCGAGCAGGTACGAGCTGATGCGGGACCTCGCACTGAACCTGTTCTGGACCAACCGCTTCGCGATGACGCTCTACGAGAAGCGGCCCACGCGCTGGTCCGACGTACCACGGGCGCGGGGCGATGTCTTCCTGCCCATCCTGACGCCGTGGCAGGACGGGGACCGGAAGATCGCCGCTGTGCAGGCCGCTTACGAGGCGCTGCCCCCGACCTGGGACCGGGCGGCCGAGGACCGCATCTTCGGGATCCTGTTCGACGTGTTCGGGCACCGCAAGCACCACGCGACCGACCTTCCGACGATCAAGCCGACCGTGGCCGAGATCCTGTCCGACCCCACCAACCTCACCTTCCGGCTGCGCAGCCACGATGCAGACTTCCCGATCTTCGACTTCACCGACATCGTCGACTGCTCCGACGAGGTGCCCGAGCTGGAGGCCCTGACGCGGTGGGCCATGGTGCTCCACAACCAGTACCCGTGGGACCGCTCGCAGGCCGAGCTCGTCGAGGTCGGTCAGCTGGCCGATGACGACTACGTCGTGGTCTTCCACCCGCGCGACCGCGAGGTCCGCCACTTCCTTCGCCGCCTTGCCGCCGGCGAAGCGGCACCATCGGTCCTCACGCCTGCAGTGACGGTGCAGCCGGTCCGCCCGTACCCGCCGGTGAACGTGCGGACCCAGTTCTCCGTCATGCCGCGACTGGAGGGACTGGCCGTGGTCCACGGCGACGTGGTCTGCAGCAACGAGGACCTGATCCGCAACGCTGCCTACAACTGGTCACCGATGGGGGCCGACGAGATCCGTGAGAAGACCGGCATCGAGCAGCGCAGGTACACCTCGTCGAGTCTCGAGGAGATCGCGCTCCGGGCGGCGCAGGCCGCGCTCAGCCAGGCGGGCCGGGGGCCCGCGGAGATCGGGGCCGTGCTGGTGTGCACGTGCACGAGCACACGGATGATCCCGTCCGTGGCGACCTGGATCTCCGGTCAGCTGGGAATCTTCCAGACCCACGCCTCCTGCGACATCGTGGCCGCGTGCGCCGGTCTCGCCTACGGCCTCTCCGATGCGACGCGCGTCCTCCAAGAGATTCAGCGGCCGGTGCTGCTCGTGTGCGTGGAGAAGTTCTCCGACAAGATCGGCAACGTCCGTCCGTCCCGCATGATCTTCGGTGACGGGGCAGCCGCGATCGTCCTCGGAGTCGCCGCTGACGGGCAGCCTCCGGACATCGAGTACCTGCAGACCTATGCGAGCGGTCCGGCCAGCCAGGTCAACTCGATCATCTGGCCGAACCCGGTCTTCGACAACAACATCACCGTGTACGGGCCGGAGGTCAAGGCCCTGGCCGGCCGGTACCTCGTGCAGATGATCGACGAGCTCAAGGTGCTTCCGGACCCCGACGGGGTGCACGCTTCGCTCTTGGAGAGCATCGACCTCATCGTCCCTCACCAGGCCAACAAGACGATGGTGAGCCAGCTGGCCATGGCCGCCGGCTTGTCCTCCGACAGCCTTTACTTCAACATCGAACAGGTCGGGAACGCGTCGTCTGCAAGCATCCCGCTCGCCATCCACGACGCGGTCCGAGACGGTGTCATCAAGGAGCCCGTACGCATCTTCGCGCCAGGCTTCGGTGCTGGCGCGGTGGCGGGATACGTCGTCATGCGCATCGATCCAGCGGTCGTCGCGGTGTCCGACGGTGGGCAGGCGACCGATGAGGCGCCATCGTCGCGAGTCACCCCACCGAGCCCGGCGCCCTCGTCGGCGGACGTGCAGCTGGCGTTCGGCTAGCTAGGCCGCCCGGTTCAGGAAGCCTCGGCCAGCGCCTTGGCGATGATCGTCGTCGCGTCGTCCAGGGAGGAAGGCTGGTGGTGCCCCTCGATGGCCGGCCCATCGATCAGCGACAGCTGCGCGCGGATGCCTTCGGGCGTGTTGTCGGCGACCACGACGCCGGTCGTCTCTGCCACGAAGATCCGGGCGATCCGTCCGCCCGCAACGGAGTAGACGTGTCCGTTGACCGAGCACTCCTCGTGGGCGAGGTACGCGACCAGCGGGCTGACCGAGCCGGGGGAGACCTTGGCCGCCAGGTCGCCCAGGATCCCCTCGGTCATCTGCGTCGCCGCGATCGGCGCGATCGCGTTGGCCTTGATGCCGTGGGCGGCGCCTTCGAGTGCGAGTACGCGGGTGAGGCCCGCCAGTCCCGCCTTCGCGGCACCGTAGTTGGCCTGACCGAAGTTGCCGAACAGGCCGGAAGCGGAGGTGGTGCTGATGATCCGGCCGTAGCCCTGCTCGCGCATGAGCCGAAACGCCGGCTGGGAGACGTACAGGGCACCCTTGAGATGGACGTCGATGACGGCGTCGATCATCGTCTCGTCCATCTTGTGGAACGCCTTGTCGCGCAGGATGCCGGCGTTGTTGACCAGTATGTCGACCCGGCCGAAGGCGTCGACTGCCGCCTGCACGATGGCCGCCCCGCCACCGGGGGTGGCCACGCTGTCCCGGTTGGCTGCCGCGTGGCCGCCGAGCGCCGTGATCTCGTCGACGACCTGTCCCGGGTCGGTCAGGTCGTTCACCAGGACCATCGCTCCGCGACGGGCCAGCTCCAGCGCGTGCGAACGTCCGAGACCGCCCCCCGCGCCGGTGATGATCGCGACCCGTCCCTCGAAGCGCATCTCAGACATTGTTGTGGACCTCTCTGTCCGGTGGTGGGGTCTTTGGTGCTCGCCGGCGGCGGGGTGCGGGCGGCGGCCCCACGAACGAGAGCAGGACCGCCAGAAGGGCATGCTTCTGCGTGTCGTCGAGCCGCGGATCGTTGCGGATGGCTGCCTCGGTGGCCATCGGGTCCTGGGCCGCGTCGTCGGCCGCCAGGCCGGCTGCGCGGAGCAGCAGGGTGTCGGCGGAGACCTGAAGTGCTCCGGCGAGAGCGCTGATCACGGTGACCGAGGGCAGCGTCAACCCGTGCTCGATCTGGCTGAGGTAGGGGTTGGAGATGCGGGCCAGGTCGGCTGCCTGTCGCAGGGTGAGCTGCGCGAGCTGTCGCTGGCTGCGCACGTACTCGCCGAATGCCTCGTACATCTGCGCCCGCGGCGCCTGCTGGTCCATCTGTCCACCGCCTTCCCGCCAGACGTCCGATCGGGATGAAGACCGCAATGCTAGATGCAGTCTTGCAGTTGCTTGCTACAACTGCACGGAGAACGCGCCGATCAGGGACCGGCGGATGATGCCCCAGGAGCGCGATCGGCTCCCAGGAACTCCTCCACCGCAGAGGCGAGCGCGCTCGCCTGCGCGGTGCTCTGCAGGTCGTGGCCGGCCGGCAGCAGCACCAGCTCGGCCCCGGGGATGCGTCGAGCGAGCAGCCGGCTGTTCGACGGCGGGACCACCCGGTCGTGGGCTCCACAGACGACGAGGGTCGGTGCTCGGATCGCACCGAGGAACGGGATGCTCGACCACGCGGAGATGGCCAGCGAGTGCCACAGCGCCCCCAGCACGTCCGGTGCGGGCCAGTCGCCGGCATCGGTGGGTGGACGGAGGCTGCGCAAGGCGTTCTTGCTCCCCGGCGTGGCCCCCAGGCCGCAGGAGGTGGAGACCAGGACGAGCCGCCGCACCCGTTCCGGGGCCTGGAAGGCGAGCTGCTGGGCCACGGCTCCGCCGTGAGAGAAGCCGAGCACGTCGGCCGTGTCCACCCCTGCGGCGTCCAGCACCGAGGTCGCGATCCGAGCCAGCGCCGACATCGACTGTGGCAGGACCGGTGCGGGGCTCTTCCCGACGCCTGGCGCGTCGAAGCAGACGATCGTGCGACCGCTCATGGCGGCGGCGAACGGCTGCCAGCTCTCCAGCGGCCGCGTCAGCCCGTTGAGCAGCAGCAAGGGTCTTCCGGTGCCCTGCACGAGCATGCGGACCCGCAGCCCGCGGACGCGCACGTCTCGGCCGGGGCCGGCTCCGACTGCGGCCAGCGTCACGCCCGAGTACGCACGTACGAGCCGGGTGCGTCCTCGATGGGCGGATGTTCCGCACTGCCCAGCTGGCGAGGGGCTGCGACCTTCGGGCCGCCCTGCTTGGCGATCCACCTGGTCCAGTCGTCCCACCAGGTGCCATCGGTCAGGGTTGCGCCGTCCTTCCACTGCTGCGGGTCGGCAGGAAGGTCGTCGTTCGTCCAGTGCTTCGCCTTGGGGCCGGGCGGGTTGACGATGCCGGCGATGTGCCCGGAGGTGCTGAGCACGTACCGGCTGTGGCCACCGAGCAGCTGGGTGGTCTTGTAGCCGGAGACCCAGGGGACGATGTGGTCGTCGACCGCCGACAGCACGTAGGTGTCGACGTCGACCTTGCCCGGGTCCAGCTTGTGGCCGTCGATCTCGAACTCGCCCCGTGCGAACTCGTTGTTCAGATAGCACGACCGCAGATACCGCGAGTGCATCTTTGCGGGCATCCTGGTGCTGTCCTTGTTCCACACGAGCAGGTCGAAGGCCGGCGGCTTCTTGCCGAGCAGCCAGTTGTTCACGACATAGCCGAACACCAGGTCGTTGGCCCGCAGGGCGTCGAAGGTGTGCGCCATCTTGTCCGAGTCGAGGAACCCCTGCTTGGCCATCTGCTTCTCGAGGCCGGCGATCGTCGCCTCGTCGGTGAAGATGCCCAACCGCCCGGGGACGCTGAAGTCCGTATGCGTGTTCAGCAAGGTCGCGGACTTGATGGAACGATCCCCGCGCGCGGCGTTGTAGGCCATGGCGATCGCGGTCAGCGTTCCCCCGAGGCAGACCGAGAGAGTGTTGACCTCAGGAGCGCCAGTGATCTCGCGTACGACCCGCAACGCGTCCAGGGGACCCTGATGCAGGTAGTCGTCGAAGTCCAGCTCGCGCATGCTCGCGTCGGGGTTGCGGTAGCTGATCGCGAAGCAGGTGTGGCCGTGCTGCACGGCCCATTCGATCAAGCTCTTACCGGGGGCCAGATCCATGATGTAGTACTTGTTGATCCACGGCGGGCAGAACAGCAACGGGACCGCGTGCACCCGCTTGACCTGCGGCGAGTACTGGATCAGCTCGATCAGATCGCTCCGGTAGACGACCGCACCCGGGGTGGCCGCCATGTTGACGCCGACCTCGAAGCCTGAGGCGTCGACCTGCGAGGGCCAGCCACCGTTGTGGCGGATGTCGTCGATCATGTTCTTGGCACCCCGGACCACGCTCTTACCACCGGTGTCGAACGCTTCGCGGAGCGCCGCAGGGTTGCCGGGCAAGGTGTTGGTCGGCGCGAGTGCATCGAGGATGAAGCCGGCGGCGAACCGAGCCTTGTTTGCGGTGTCGCCCTCGAGGCCCGCAGCCTCCAGCAGCTCGGTGACCATCTGGGTGGCCAGCAGGTACTGCTGCTCGATCAGGAAGTACATGGGGTTGTCGATGAAGGCCGGGTCGGCGAACCGTTTGTCGCCGGACATCGGTCCGGGCGTCTGCGCGCCCACGACGCGACCGGCTGCCGCCCACACTGCCGCTGCGAGGCCGAGTGCCATCCGGGTGTTGGCGCCGGCAACAGCGGCCGGGTTCTTCGCGAGGGCGGTGCCGGCTGAGCCCAGCGAGCGCAAGAAGGAGACGGGGTCGGCACCGGTCATGGGGTCCTCGGCCACACCCAGGCGGTCCAGCAGGGACCGTGCCGCTGACTGAGAACTCTGCGCTGAGCTCATGATGTCCGACTCCTCAGGAATCTTCGGTGTTCGCCTCGACGTAGCTCCGGTAGACGCTGAGCAGCGCACGACGTTGCGCCTCCGTCAGCCGCGGGTCCGTGCGGATCGCGCCCTCGGTGGCCACGTCGTCGGGCTTCTCGGTGTCGCTGACCAGTCCGGCTTGCTGGAAGAGCGTCTCTGCAGACACGTTCAACGCGTCGGCGATGGACCTGAGCACGCGTACGGACGGCTCGTGCAGCCCGCGCTCGATCTGGCTGAGGTACGGGTTCGACACCTCGGTCAGTGCAGACAGCTGGCGCAGCGACAGATTGGCCATCTGTCGCTGCGCACGGATGAAGCTGCCCAGCATCTGCGCCGGGCCATCGTCTGCTGCTGCCATCGTGTCTTCAGCATCCTTCTTCATCGAAGGGACATCGAAGGGACGTCGAAGGGAAGCGGATCAGGCAGACTTCGCGGGCACGAGCACGTCCGCGAGCTGCAGGGCGAAGTCGCGCTGAGCCTTGAGCAGGTCAGCCGCAACATCGAAGGTGTACTTCGTCGCTGCTTCCACGCCGGTGACTGCGGGGAGACCCGGAATGGCGGGCAGGTCAGGCACGGGAAGAACCGAAACGGCCTTGACCCAGGTCTGTGCGGCGTCGATCGAGAGCTGCTGACCCTGCTGGACGGTCGAGAGAAGCTGCTCGCGGATCTTCTGGGCGAGCTCGGGGATCTCGGTCGTGGGCGCGGTCTTGGTGGTCGTCGTTGCCATCGTGAACTCCTTCAGGTATCGCATTGTGCCCGGTGTCTCCGTTCACCTGCACATCATATGCATCGCCTGCTTGGTATGTCAAGCGACGGCCTTCCAGCTGGCCCGCCCCTAGATCTCCAGGCCCCCGTTGACGCCCCAGACCTGACCGGTGATGTACCCGGATGCGTCCGCAGCCAGGAAGTGGACCACCCGAGCGATCTCCTCGGGATGGCAGAACCGCCCGACGGGGATCTGCGACCTGATCCTGTCCTGCACCTTCTGCGGGACGTTGTCCAGCATCTCGGTGGCGACGAAGCCTGGCGTAACAGTGTTGACGGTGAGGCCGACGCCGTCCTGGTCGGTCTTGCCGGCGCGCTCGAGGATGAAGGTCGTCTCCTTGGCCAGGGACTTGGTCAGTCCGATCATGCCGGCCTTGGAGGCGGCGTAGTTGGCCTGCCCGACGTTCCCGTGCTCGCCGATCACCGAGGAGACGAAGATGATCCGGCCGGTCCCACGCTCGAGCATGTGCTCGAGGGCTGGCTGAGCCATGTAGAAGGAGCCGGACAGGTTGACGGCAAGGACAGTGTTCCAGTCCTCCACCGACATCTTCATGACCATCTTGTCGATGGTGATGCCCGCGTTGTTGACGAGGATGTCCAGCCGTCCGTGCTGGTCGAGCACCTCGTGGACGACGCGACGGCAGTCCTCGGGGCTGGAGACGTTGCCCTGGTGGAGCGTCGTGCGCCCCGGACCCTCGAAGTCCCGCTCGAACTCCTTGAGAAAGTGCTCGGCGCCCTCCCGGTGCGTGCTGTACCCGGCGGCGACCGACGCTCCCTGGTTGGCCAGGCTGCGGCAGATCGCGGCCCCGATGCCGCGGGTGCCACCCGTGACCAGTGCGACCCGGCCGGCCAGCTTCTCGCCTGACCGGGTGGCTGAGTGCTCGGTGGGGACTGGGCTCGAGACGTCCATGGACGTACCTCCGACGCTGGCGGCTGATGTGCTCGTGACGGTGCTGGTGGTTAGCACTATGGGCCGCTGCCGCCGAAGGCGCAAAGAGCACTACGTCCCAAGCCTCCAGCCGCGCTCGCCCGCCGCACTAGGCTCGCGGGCATGGCGCGCTACGGAGGTCAGTACGGTCCCGACATCACTTTCCTCGGGGTCGACCGGTGCGACCTCGACGAGCCGGACAGCTTCGCCGGCGCCGACGTCGTGATCGTCGGTGCGCCGTTCGACGGTGGTACCTCGTACCGTTCCGGCGCCCGGTTCGGGCCGCAGGCGATCCGCATGACCGACTACCTGCCGCACGACGGGTCCCGCCCGAGCCTGGCGCTTCGGGTCGACGGGCTGCAGGACCTGCGCGTCGTCGATGCGGGCGACGTGGAGATGTTCTCCGGGGACGCCGCGCGCTCCTGCGCCGACCTCGAGGCCGAGATCGAGAAGGTCGCGCGGGCCGGTGCGATCCCGGTGATCCTCGGCGGCGACCACACCGTGACGTGGCCGGACGTGACGGGCGTGGCGCGAGCCGTCGGCTGGGGTCGGGTGAGCGTGCTGCACTTCGACGCGCACGCGGACACCGGCGACAACGAGTTCGGCTCGCTGATCGGGCACGGCCAGCCGATGCGCCGGCTGATCGAGTCTGGTGCGGCGCGCGGCGACCGGTTCCTGCAGATCGGCCTGCGCGGGTACTGGCCCCCGCCGGACATCCTCGACTGGATGGCCGCCCAGGGCATGCGCTCGTACGAGATGACCGAGATCGTCCACCGCGGCCTCGAGACCTGCCTGTCCGAGGCGTTCGTGACGGCGACCGACGAGTGCGACGGCGTCTTCCTGTCCGTCGACATCGATGTGTGCGACCCGGGGCATGCGCCGGGAACGGGTACGCCGGAGCCGGGCGGCATCAGTGCCCGCCAGCTCCTCGATGCCGTACGCCGGATCTGCTACGAGCTGCCCGTCGTCGGCATCGACGTCGTCGAGGTGTCGCCGCCGTACGACCACGCCGACATCACCGCAGCGCTGGCCAACCGTGTCGTGCTCGAGTCGCTCTCGGCCATCGCGCGGCGCCGCAAGGACGCGCGCGACGGCACCGCCTGGGACCCGGCCCAGCCGTTGCTGGCCGACCGGACCCCCGGCGAGTAGGCGAGCCGGCGCAGGGACCGGAGAGCTGCCGCTACTCGCCCTCGCTGCGTTCCTCACGCGCGCGCTCGGCTGCTTCTCGCAACTCGTCGACAGACATCGGCGGGATGACCGTCTGCTCGGTGGAGGGAGCATCTGGCAGCGTCGGTACCAAGATCTCGAGGGTGGCACCCTCCAGTACGCGAACCTGTGTCTCCCGGTTGAGCGTCTCGCCCCGGAAGAAAGCGGGTGACCGCCACTGCGTGAGGTACATAAGGAGGATGCCGAGAGCCAACGAGCCCACGGCCAGGATGAAGATGCCACCCGTCTTCCACCCAAACAGGTTGATCACCGTGTAGCTGTTGTCCGGGTTAGCGTCGTCGAAGAGCGTCTTGACGAACGCGGCCAGCAGGATGAGACCACCCAGCAGAGGGATCACGACCCGGACCATGAGGTCCTTGGTCGTCTCGCCGCGTTCGTTGCGGAAGTACCAGGCCGAGGCGAAGCCCGTCATCCCGTAGTAGAACGCGATCAGCAGGCCGACGGCGGAGGCCGAGTCGCCGAGGATGTTGTCCGAGATCGACGCGAGCGCCACGTAGAAGATGATGGAGACAGCGCCCATCACGATGGTCGACGTGGTCGGCGTCTGGAACCTCTTGTGCATCTTCGCGAACGACGCCGGCAACGCCTGGTAGGCCGCCATCGACAGCGTCGTACGAGCCGTCGGCAGGATCGTCGTCTGCGTCGATGCCGCGGCCGACGTGAGGACGGCGAAGATCAGGAACTTGTCGAGCCCGCTGCCGAGCACTTGCCCCCCGACCGCGCTGAAGACGTCGTCGCTGTTGTCCACGAGGAGCTTCGGTCCGGCGAAGGCGAGGGTCGCGATGGAGACGACGGCGTACGTGAGGAGGAGGACGACGGTGGAGATGACGGCGGCCCGGCCCGGGGTCGTCTCCGGGTCCTTCGTCTCCTCGTTGACCGAGACCGCGCTGTCCCAGCCCCAGTAGATGAACACGGCCAGCAGGATCGAGCCGGAGAACGCCCCGATGGTCGACTGACTGCCGTCGAAGGAGGCGATCTTGAACGGGTTCAGCCAGGACAGGCCCGGCTTCACGGACGAGGACATCGCGTGGTTGGTGTAGACCTTGATCAGCGCGACCAGGCTGAACGCCACGAGGAACACGACCTCGACGGCAAGCATGACGAACTGGAACTTGGCGCTGACCTCGATGCCGCGGTAGCAGACATACGTGAGCGCCGCGATCCACAGGCAGCCGACGAGTGTGACCCACCCGGTCTGGTTGGCGAGGCCGTCCGCGCCGAACAGCAGGAAGCCGTACTTGCCGGCGATCTGTGCGAGGCTGGCCATGACGATGACGTCTGCTGCCACGATGCCCCAGCCGCCCATCCAGCCGGTCTTGGGACCGAACGCCTTGGTGGCCCAGGTGAACGTAGTGCCGCAGTCGGGAGCGACCTTGTTGAGCTCACGGTAGGCGTAGGCGATGAAGAACATCGGGACGAATGCGAGCACCATCACGATCGGCGACTGGAAGCCGACCGCAGCGACGACGAGGCCCAGCGTGGCCGCGAGTGAGTAGGCGGGCGCCGTCGACGACACCCCGATCACGACGCTGGAGAGCAGCCCGAGGGCGCCTGTCTTGAGACCCTTGCCGGCCGGCCCGGACGCGCCGATCGGAGCCTGTTCTGAGGTGGTGGTCATGGTCACCCTTCGTCTTCACGATCCCCGTAGACCGTTATCCCGGCGGGCACGCTACTCCGAACGGGTGCGGCCGTCCCCGGTTCGCGGCAATGGTGCGAAATCCGGTCCTTATCCGCCGGACGTACGGCCGTATCCGGAGCCTCGCCGGTGCGGTGGGGAGGGCTCGGCCGCCTCGACGGGGCACCGGTCGTCGGGGCAGCAGAGCTCGTCGCACATGCGGCACATGAACTCGCTGGTCAGCAGCGTGTCGGTCAGCGCGTCGAGCATCACGCAGACGGCGTCGACCAGGCCGGGAAGGGCTGCGTCGTCGAGGGCGGACACGGCGCGCTCGAGGACGGCTCGTCGCTCGGCGAGCACCTCCTGCGCCGCGACTTCGCCACGCTCGGTGAGCGAGAGCAGCTTGGTACGACCGTCGCCGCCCGGCTCCCGTACGACCAGCCCGGCTGCCTCGAGCCGCTCGGACAGCTGGACCGCACCCGGGTGCGAGATGCGCAGCTTGAGTGCGAGGTGGGTGATCGGGTGCGCTGGGTACCAGAGCAGCGTCACGAGCGCGGCCGGCGCGTTGGCGCCGTGCCCGGCGGCCCGGCTGGTCCCGATGCCGACACGGTCGCCGACCGTGAGGGCGAACGTACCGAGGATGTTGGCGGCGAAGGCGCGCTCGTCGGTGCCGCTCATCGGCGGGTCATCGCGGGGCCGGCCCGGAACCGAGGACGTCGACCAGCAGGTCGGTCAGCTGCTGGCCGCAGCGGCCGCCCGGGTCCTTCTGCGGGTTGTAGCAACCGATCGAGACGCCCGCGAGTGCATCGTCGTGCCCCATCGGGCGCAGCAGGTCGGCCAGCTCGCCGAGATCGAGGCCGCCCGGCATCAGGTAGTCGGTCGCCGGGAACGCGACCTCGTCGAGGACGTCGAGATCCAGGTGCAGCCAGTACGGGATCCCGGCGGCCGCGAAGCGGTCGCGGGTCGCAGCGCCCATCGAGACCGGCGCGGAGCGGATGCCGGCCGGCCCGTAGACGGTCAGCCCGAGCCGCTCGGGAAGGTCACCGACGTCGGCCGCCTCCACCTCGTCCCGGGCCCCGAGCACGACGACGTCAGCGCCGTCGACGACCGGCGTCGGGCCCATGGTCGCGAGCAGGTCGGGCCAGCCGATGCCGAGCAGCCCGGCCACCGGCATGTCGGCCGCCTCGCCCGTGGGGGACGTGCGGTGGTCGTAGACGTCGACATGCCCGTCGACGTATGCCAGCCCGATCCGGCCGATGACTTCGCGGGCTGCGGCAGCGGCGCCCATCAAGATGGTGCAGCAGCCGCCGAGGAGCAGCGGCCGCTGGCCGGCGGCCAGCAGCACGGCGATGCTCGTACGGATCTCGGCGACCGTCGCCCCCACGCTGGGCCACCCGACGATGCCGCTCACCGGGTCGCGGTCCGGCCCGACGATCCGCACGGCGAGGTCGCCCGCGTCGTCCGCGCCCAGCCGGGCCACGAGGCCGAGCTCGCGCAGGGCTCCCGGCGCCAGCTCGGTGCCGAACAAGGGCCCGTCCGCAGGCGCGGCGACGCTGTCGACGGGTACCCCGACGACCGTCCAGCTGCTCGTGCCAGGCATGATCACTCCAATGATCGACTGGAGGCGTACGCGCGCATTGTATAAGCGGCTTATGCCTTAGCGTGCCCTTCAGAGCGATCAGGTGCGCGACGACGCGCACCCACGGGACACAGGAGCTGTTCAGCATGCGCATCCTCATGGTCGGCGCCGGCGGCGTCGGTTCGGCAGCGGCGAAGATCGCCGCACGACGCACCTTCTTCGAGACCTTCGTGGTCGCCGACTACGACGAGGGCCGCGCCAAGACGGTGGTGGACGAGCTCGCCGACGACCGTTTCGTGGCGGCCTCGGTCGATGCTTCCAGCACCGACGACGTCACGCGGCTGGCCCGTGAGCACCGCGTCACGCACGTCTTCAACGCCGTCGACCCGCGATTCGTCATGCCGATCTTCGACGGCGCTCTAGCCGCCGGGGCGGACTACCTCGACATGGCCATGTCGCTGTCGTACCCGCACCCGGAACGGCCCTACCAGGAGACCGGCGTCAAGCTCGGCGACGCCCAGTTCGCGAAGTCCGACGAGTGGGTGGCCGCGGGCCGGCTCGCACTCGCGGGCATCGGCATCGAGCCCGGGCTGTCTGACGTGTTCGCGCGCTACGCGTCCGACGAGCTGTTCAGCGAGATCGACGAGCTGGGCGTCCGTGACGGGGCCAACCTGGCCGTACGTGGCTACGACTTCGCGCCGTCGTTCTCGATCTGGACCACGATCGAGGAGTGCCTCAACCCGCCGGTCGTCTACGAGAAGGACCGTGGCTGGTTCACGACGGCACCGTTCTCGGAGCCGGAGACCTTCGTGTTCCCCGACGGCATCGGCCCGGTCGAGTGCGTCAACGTCGAGCANGAAGAGGTGCTGCTGATGCCGCGGTGGGTCGACGCCAAGCGGGTGACCTTCAAGTACGGCCTCGGCGACGACTTCATCAACGTGCTGCAGGTGCTGCACAAGCTCGGGCTCGACTCGACCAAGAAGGTCAGGGTCGGAGGCGTCGAGGTCTCACCGCGCGACGTCGTCGCCGCCTGCTTGCCCGACCCGGCCGGACTCGGTGACCGGATGAGCGGCAAGACCTGTGCCGGCCTCTGGGTCANGGGTCGCGGCAAGGACGGCAACCCGCGGGAGGTGTACCTCTACCACGTCGTCGACAACGCATGGTCGATGGCCGAGTACGGCTCGCAGGCGGTCGTCTGGCAGACGGCGATCAACCCGGTCGTCGCCCTCGAGCTGCTCGCCGAGGGTGTCTGGACCGGCGCCGGGGTGCTCGGACCCGAGGCGCTGGCGCCGCAGCCGTTCCTGGACAAGCTGGTCGAGTACGGCTCCCCCTGGAGCATCGAGGAGCGCTGACCGGCGCCGAGCTGGCCCGAACCGGGGTGGCGTAGCCGGGAGGTCAGCCAGGCGGGCCCGGTATCGGGCAACCCTGCCGTCTGCGCGGTCAGCCGCCGAGCGAGGCGAACGCCTTGTCGAGGACGGTGAGCGCTTCTTCGAGCAGGTGCTCGGGCATCACCAGCGGCGGCAGGAACCGCAGCACGTTGCCGTAGGTGCCCGCCGTGAGGACCAGTACGCCCTCTCGGTGGCAGAAGGCGGCGACGGCCGAGGCGGCGGCGGGGTCGGCGTCCTTGGTCCCCGGCTTGACCAGCTCGACCGCGACCATCGCCCCTCGTCCGCGCACGTCGCCGATGACGGGGTGCCGGGACTGCAGGTCGCGCAGGGCCGGCAGCATGATCTCGCCGATCCGGCGGGCGGCACCGACGAGGTCCTGCTGCTCGATCGTCTCGATCGCGCCGAGGGCGGCGGCACAGGCCACCGGGTTGCCGCCGTACGTCCCACCGAGGCCACCGACGTGCGGAGCGTCCATGATCTCCGCGCGCCCCGTGACGCCGGCCAGCGGCAGGCCGCCGGCGATGCCCTTGGCCGTGCAGATCAGGTCGGGGACGACGCCCTCGTGCTCGCAGGCGAAGAGGTCACCGGTGCGCCCGAAGCCGGTCTGCACCTCGTCGGCGACGAACACGATGCCGTTGGCCCGCGCGTAGTCGGCGAGCCCGGCCAGGAAACCGTCGCCGGGCACGATGAAGCCACCCTCGCCTGCGATGGGCTCGATGACGATCGCCGCGACGTTGTCCGCGCCGAGCTCCTTGTCGATCTTCGAGATGACCTGGGCGAGCGCCTCGGGACCACAGCTGTCGGCGCCGGTCGGCCACCTGAACGGGTAGGCCAGCGGCATCCGGTAGACCTCGCCGGCGAACGGTCCGAAGGAGTTCTTGTACGGCATGTTCTTGGCGGTCATGGCCATCGTCAGGTTCGTACGGCCGTGGTAGCCGTGCTCGAAGACCACGACGGCGTCGCGGCCGGTGTGCGAGCGGGCGATCTTGACCGCGTTCTCGACGGCCTCGGCGCCGGAGTTGAACAGCGCCGACTTCTTCGCGTGGTCACCGGGCGTCAGCCGGTTGAGCGCTTCGCAGACCTCCACGTAGCCCTCGTACGGCGTGACCATGAAGCAGGTGTGCGTGAACGCGGCGACCTGGGCCTGCACGTTGCGGACGACCGCGTCGGCGCTGTTGCCGACGTTGACGACCGCGATGCCGGCACCGAGGTCGATCAGCGAGTTGCCGTCGACGTCGACGAGGACGCCGCCGCCGGCCCGTTCGATGAACACCGGCAGCGTCGTGCCGAGCCCTCGCGCGCAGGCGTCGCCGCGACGCGCGAACAGCTCGATCGACCGCGGCCCAGGGATCGCGGTGACGAGACGGCGCTCCTGCGGGAGGGACGGACCGCCGGTGGGCTCGGTCATGGCTGCTCGCTCTCGTTCGCGTCTGGTCCGGCCGGGGGACGGCTCACGCCGGAGGGTAGAGCCGCAGCGTACGAAACAGGTCCGGTGATCGGCCCCTGTCAGCGTGGCCAAGGCGGTCGGTACCGTAGGCCATCCTGTACAAGTCATCCGCGCAAGAGGCGACCAGCTGGTGGACGAGGAGGATCCGTGCCGCCGAGCGTGCGCACCGTCACCGAGCTGCCCGGTCTCGGCCTCACCCTGCTGGCCGGCCCGGACGGGCGCGACCGGCCGGTGCGCTGGGTCGCGGTGTCCGAGCTCGAGGACCCGACGCCGTTCCTCGAGGGCGGCGAGATCCTGCTCACGACCGGGATGCGGCTGCCCGTCGACGAGCCTGGGGTCCTCGTCGACTACGTCGACCGGCTCGTGGACGCGGGAGTCGCCGCCCTGGGCATCGGCGTCGGCCTGACCCACGACGCCTGCCCGCCTGGGCTGGTGGCGGCGGCCGAGGCCGGCGGGCTCCCGCTGCTGGAGGTGCCGGGCGGCACCGCGTTCATCGCAATCAGCAAGGCGGTGTCGGCGCTGCTGGGCGTCGAGGAGTACGAGGGGATCCACCGCGCCTTCGAGGCTCAGCGCGACCTCACGCGGGCGGCGCTCGCACCGGACAGTGCGGCGGTCGTGACCGCCCGGCTGGCCAAGCACGTCGACGGGTGGGCGCTCGTCCTCGACAGCTCAGGTCGGCTGCTCCAGGCAGCGCCGGCCGGGGCCGAGGACGAGCTGACCGGTTGGGCCGGTGCGCACCGCGCCGAGCTGGCCGAGCTGCGCAAGCGCGGCCTGCTGGCGTCGTCGTCGATGGCCGACCCCGAGGGGAGCGTGAGCCTGCACCCCCTCGGCGCCCGCGGCCGCGTGCGCGGCTTCCTCGCGGTCGGTACCGGAGGGCCGCTCGACCGCAACCGGCAGTCGGTCGTCGCCGTCGCGGTGTCGCTGCTGTCCCTCGGGATGGAGCAGGACGGGGCTGCCTCTCTCGGCGGCCAGGACGTGCGCGCCGCGACGCTGCGGCTGCTCCTTGCCGGGGCCCGTCCAGCCGAGCTGCCGCTGGAGCTGCTCGGCTGGGGCTGGCTCGCCGAGGTGCCGGCTCGGGTGGTCCTCGTCCGCGGGACCCCCGCCCAGCGGGCCGAGTGCCTGCACCGGCTGGAGAGCGTGGCCGACGCCGCGCGCCTCGTCGTCGTGGGCGGCGGGACCGAGCTCGTCGTGCTCGCTGCCGACGATCCCGCGCTCCTGGACCGGGTGGCCGCAGAGGTGGCCGGGCTCGCCGCCGGGGGCAGCGCGGCCGCGGGTGTGGCCGAGCTGGGGCGGGCGCGCACGGAGGCGCTGCAGGCGCTCGGCGCCGCACACGGTCCCGGCATCCGCTGGTACGGGCAGCTCGCGACCGAGGGGATGCTGGGCGCTCTCGACCCGGAAGCGGCCCGCGGAGTGGCCGACGCCCTGCTCGCGCCGCTCGAAGGGCGCAAGGGCGACCTGCTCGCGTCGCTGCAGGCGTGGCTCGCGCGGCACGGCCAGTGGGACACGGCAGCCGCCGACCTGGGCGTGCACCGGCACACGCTGCGCTACCGGATGCGTCGGGTGGAGGAGCTGCTCGGGCGCCCTCTCGACGACGCCGACCTCCGCGCCGAGCTCTGGCTGGCCCTGCGCGTACGGGCCGGGCGGGTCCCGGACTCCGAGCCCCATCGATAGGACGTCCCGTACGGCCGGGGCAACCGGTGTTTACACGGAGGACAACGGAACGGCGGTCCGGCGCACGTACCCTCGTCGGCATGACCGACGTGCTGCCGTTCTACCTCGCCGGCCGGGCCGCCACCGGCAAGGGCATCCTCGACGTCCTGCACCCGTACGACGGGTCGCTGGTGGCGAGCGTGTCCGTTCCCACCCAGGCCCAGATCGAGGAGGCGGTGGCCGCGGCCGACGCCGTCCGGCACACCGCGGCTCGGCTGTCGGTGGGGGCTCGGGCCGAGGCTCTCATGCACGTCTCGCGGCGCATCGCCGAGCGGGCCGACGAGATCGCTGCACTGATCACCGCCGAGAACGGCAAGCCGGTCAAGTGGGCGAGGTCTGAGGTGACGCGTGCCTCGGCGACGTTCCGCTGGGCGGCCGAGGAGGTGCGTCGCGAGGGTGGCGAGCTGGTGCGGCTCGACACCGAGACCGCGATGGCCGGGCGAGCGGCCCTCGTCCGGCGCTTCCCCAAGGGACCCGTGCTCGGCATCGCGCCGTTCAACTTCCCGCTCAACCTGGTCGCCCACAAGGTGGCGCCCGCGCTCGCGGTCGGTGCGCCGATCATCGTGAAGCCGGCTCCTGCGACGCCGCTGGCGTCCCTGCTGCTGGGTGAGCTGCTGGGCGAGACCGACCTGCCTGCCGGGATGTGGTCGGTGCTGCCGGTACCCAACGAGGCCATGCCAGGCCTCGTCGCCGACCCGCGCCTGCCGGTCATCTCGTTCACCGGGTCCGGACCGGTCGGCTACTCGATCATGGACGCAGCGCCGCGCAAGCACGTCACCCTCGAGCTCGGCGGCAACGCGGCGGCCGTCGTGTGCGCCGACTACTCCTCCGACGCCGACCTCGACTGGGCGACGACGCGGATCGCCACCTTCGCCAACTACCAGGGCGGGCAGTCCTGCGTGTCGGTCCAGCGGGTGCTCGTCGACCGAGCCGTCTACGACCGCGTGCTCGAGCAGCTGGTCGACAAGGTGGCCGCCCAGGTCACCGGCGACCCCCGCGACGAGCGCACCGACGTCGGGCCGCTGGTCAACGAGGCGGCCGCCGTCCGAGTCGAGGAGTGGGTCGACGAGGCCGTCGCGGGTGGCGCCAAGGTGCTGACCGGGGGTACGCGCGACGGGGCCGCCTACGCTCCGACCGTGCTGGTCGACGTACCCGCCGACGTTCGCGCCGCCACCGAGGAGATCTTCGGACCGGTGCTCACGGTGACCGCCTTCGACGGTGCCGACGAGGCGTTCGCGCTCGTCAACGACAGCCGGTTCGGGCTGCAGACCGGCATCTTCACCCGGGACCTGCGCGTCGCCTTCGCCGCGCACCGCGAGCTCGAGGTCGGCGGCGTCGTCGTCGGCGACGTGCCGAGCTTCCGGGCCGACCAGATGCCGTACGGCGGCGTGAAGGAGTCAGGCGTCGGCCGCGAGGGGCTCAAGTACGCCATGACCGACTTCACCTACGAGCGGGTCCTGGTCCTCACCGGCATCGACCTCTGAACCTCTCGCGTTGATCATGGACGAACGGCCCCTTTTCCTTGATCCACAAGGGCGATCTGCCCATGATCAACGGAGGTGGTGAGGCGGACCTGGTCGACGTAGCCGGGTGAGGGACCCGTGACGGCGACCACGCGGTCGAGGTCGCCCCCGAGCCAGCCCCGCAGACGGTCCTCGTCGATCCGAACGACCAGCCGCCCGAGGCGGACGTCGCCAGCGTCGTGCCCGGCGCCGGCCCGGCCCGGCGGGGGAGTGGCCGGACCCCACTCGATGAAGAACGGGAGCCCCGGTTCCTGCGCCGCCCGCTCGATCCCGGCGATCTGCCACGAGAGCCGCGCGCCGGCGGTGGTGGTGCGGGACCCGTCGGCCACCTGGAGGCCGAGCCGGGCCGCGACCGCGGCGATGTCGTCGGTACGGACCGCCCAGCCCACGGCGGGGCCGCCGGCGAGCATCGATGCCACCCAGCGTCCGAAGGGGCTGCCGGCCGCTTCGACCGGGTCGACGACGGTGACGAGCTCGACGTACGAGTCCCCCAGCGGCACGACGCGGTTGGCGGTGCCCCAGCCGGGATGTCGGCCTCCCGCCGCGGCGATCAGCCCGAACCGGTCGCGGAGATGGCTGGCGGCCGCGTCGAGATCCGCGACGCCGAGGACGACATGGTCGAGCTCCACCCGCGGACGTCCCGTCAGCCGAGCTCGTGGAGGATGTCCGTGAGGCCCATGAGCCGGCCGATCTGGAACAGCTCGGTCATGAAGATCGGCTCAGCGTCGTCGAGGGCGAAGGTCAGGTGTCCGAACAGCTCCATCGTGACCATGCCGTAGATGCGGGCCCAGCAGGACAGGAAGACGTAGACCACGGGGACCGGCAGGTCGACGCCGAGACGCGCGCGGTAGGCCTCGAGCTGGGGGAACAGCCGCGGGTCCAGCTCGCCCAGGTCGGGCACGGCGAACGGGCGCACGGACCAGAGCTGGAGGAAGAGCGCGGCGAAGACCAGCCCGAACCGTTGCCCGGCGATGCAGGCCGGGCTGTTCTCGTCGTACAGGTCGACGCCAGGGATCGGGGTGCCGAAGATCAGGCTGAACTCGGCGGGGTGCCCCACGGACCAGGTCCGGAACGCGACGGTAGCGGCGATCAGTCGGTGCGCCACCGCCGTGCCGGGGTCGCCCTGCTGGTCGTCGCACTCGGCTGCGCTCGCTGCCTCCATCGTGTCGGAGAGCTCGTCGTAGAAGTCTGCGGCCAGCGCCTCCACCAGCACCTCGTGCCCGTCGAAGTACCGGTACAGCGCCGGAGCGGTCACGCCCATCTCGCGGGCGATGGCCCGCAGCGAGAGCGCCGAGGTGCCCCGCTCGACCAGCAGGGTGCGCGCGACGTCCTTGATCTCCTGCACCGTCGCGGCTCGCTGGCGCTCGCGCCGGGTGCCGGTGTCCGGCTGGGTCGTGACCGTCATGGGCTGTCGGGCTCCGTACGTCGACAAAGTTTCGCTTGACAAGAGTGAACGGCGTAAGCATAGTTTGCGCTGTTCAGGTTGTAAACACCGTTCACACCAGTGAGCAGCTGCAACGCAAGGGTAGTCTCACACCGACAGAGCAAGGAGCGGGACATGCTGGAACGACTCGGCCACCTCACGTACAGCAGACGGCGCTGGGTGCTCGGGGTCGCCGGCGTCTTCGTGGTCGTGGCCGTCGTCTGGGGCACCGGTGTGTTCGGGCGGCTGGTCGGCGGCGGGTTCAACGACCCGAGCAGCGAGAGCACCCGCGCCCAGGCCGTCGCAGACCAGGCGTTCGGCCGCGACGGAGCCGACGTGGTGGTCATCTACTCCAGCAAGGACCGCACCGTCGACGACCCGGCGTTCCAGACGGCGGTGACGGCGGCCCTCTCCAAGCTGCCCAAGGCGCTCGTCCCCGTCATCATCACGGCCCGGCAGGACCCCACGATGATCAGCGCCGACCGGCACTCGACCTACGTGGTGCTCCAGCTGGCCGGGTCCAGCGACTCGGCCCGGCAGACCTCGTACGACGCGATCAAGGACGAGCTGGTGGCCCCGGGCCTGACGACGCTGCGCGGCGGCGCCGTCCCGGTCAACGAGGCGATCAACGCGCAGGTCAAGGCTGACATCGGGCGGGCCGAGGGGCTCTCGATGCCGATCCTGATCCTGTTGCTGGTCCTCGTGTTCGGCGGCCTGGCGGCGGCCAGCCTGCCGCTTGCGATCGGAGGCCTGGCCATCCTCGGGGCGTTCACCGCGCTGCGGGTGATCTCGATCTTCACCGACGTCTCGGTGTTCGCCATCAACATCGTGACGATGCTCGGGCTCGGCCTGGCGATCGACTACGGCCTGTTCGTCGTGAGCCGGTTCCGCGAGGAGCTCTCCGCGCGCGGCGGCGACAGGGACGCGGTCCAGCCAGCGCTGGTCGCCACCATGCGTACGGCGGGACGTACCGTCCTGTTCTCCGGCTTGACCGTGGCGCTCGCGCTGTCGTCGCTGATGCTGTTCGACCTGCCGTTCCTGCGGTCGATGGGCTATGGAGGCGTGGCGGCCGTCGTCGTCGACATGATCGCCGCGCTCACCGTGCTCCCAGCCCTCCTTGCGGTGCTCGGGCCGAGGGTCAACGCGCTGCGGGTGCACCTCCCGAAGGCGCTGCGCCGTTCCCGCACCGAGCCAGCCGAGCTCGGACCGCACGGTGCGTGGTACCGCATCGCCACCTCGGTCATGCGCCGCCCCGTGGCCTACGTCGTCGGCATCACCGTCGTGCTGCTGGCCATGGGCCTGCCGTTCCTCGGCGTCCTGTGGGGGAGCCCGGACCACCGGGCGCTGCCCGTCGGGACCGAGTCCAGGGTCGCCGGCGAGACTCTCGACAGCACGTTCCCCGCGTCGGGGACGCGCCCGATGGACGCGATCGTCACGTTCGATCGGCCGGCCGCGCAGGCGAGCACCGACCTGGCGGCGTACGCGAAGCGGCTCGAGGCGGTGCCGGGCGTGACCGGTGCGACGGTGACAGGGGTCTCGGGAGGTCACGCCCGCATCTCGCTGACGTACACGGCCGACCCCACCTCGACCGCCGGCCGCGCGCTGGTCCAGACGGTCCGAGACGTACCGGACCCGCCCGGGGCGCAGGTGCTCGTCGGTGGGTTCAGCGCGGTCGACGCCGACACGCTCTCCGCGATCGGGCGGACGTTGCCCTGGGCCGCGCTGTGGATCGTCGGGGGGATGGTGGTGCTGCTGTTCCTCGCGTTCGGGTCGGCGGTGCTCCCGTTCAAGGCGGTGCTGATGAACATGCTCAGCCTGTCCGCCTCGTTCGGCGCCGTCGTGTGGATCTTCCAGGAGGGTCACCTGTCCGGCCCGCTCAGCTTCACGTCGGTCGGCTCCGTCGAGGCCACGCAGCCGGTGCTGATGTTCGCGATCGCGTTCGGGCTGGCGATGGACTACGAGGTGTTCCTGCTGTCCCGGATCCGCGAGGAGTGGGACCGTACCCACGACAACACCCGGGCCGTGGCCCTGGGTCTGCAACGCACCGGTCGCATCATCACCAGTGCCGCCGCGCTGCTGATCGTGGTGGTGGGCGCCTTCGCGACGTCGGGCGTGACGTTCATCAAGATGATCGGCGTCGGGGTCGCGCTGGCGATCCTCATCGATGCCACGGTCGTTCGCGCCCTCCTCGTGCCCGCCACCATGCGCCTGCTCGGACGGTTCAACTGGTGGGCCCCGCCGCTGCTCCTTCGCGGGTACGAGCGGTTCGGTCTGCGCGAGGGCTCGGGTGACGAGGACCACAGCGCGGCGGGCAGCGCTGTGGGGCGACCCGACCGCGCGTACGTGACAATGGAGGGATGAGCGGAACTCGCGACCCCGGAGTGGCGCAGGCGATGCCGCGCTCGGTCGTGATCCTCGGGTCGACCGGGTCGGTCGGCACGCAGGCGCTCGACGTCGTACGGCGCGGTGGCGACCGCTTCCGCGTGGTCGGCCTCGCCGCGGCCGGCAGCACGCCGGAGTCCGTGGCGCTCCTGGCGGAACAAGCGCTCGAGCTGGAGGTCGAGGCGGTGGGGATCGGCCGCGCGACCGCCGCGCGCGACCTGCAGAACGCGCTGTTCGCGGCGGCCACCGCGCACGGCTGGGAGGCTGGCACCGCCGTGCTGCCGAAGATCTTCGTCGGTACGGAGGCCGCAGTCGAGCTGGCCGGCTGGCCTTGCGACGTGGTCCTGAACGCCATGCCGGGTGCAGCCGGCCTCGCGCCGACCTTGGCCGCCCTCGACCGCGGGCGCACCCTCGCGCTCGCCAACAAGGAGTCGCTGATCATCGGCGGTCCGCTCGTGAAGGCCCGCGCCAAGCCGGGGCAGATCGTCCCCGTCGACTCCGAGCACTCCGCTCTCGCGCAGTGCCTGCGCGGGGGAAGTGCCGGCGAGGTGCGGCGACTGGTGCTGACCGCATCGGGCGGTCCGTTCCGCGGGGTCTCCCGCGACCGGCTCGGCGACGTGACACCCCAGCAGGCTCTCGCGCATCCCACGTGGGACATGGGTCCGCTGGTCACCATCAACAGCGCCACGCTCGTCAACAAGGGCCTCGAGCTGATCGAGGCGCACCTGCTGTTCGACCTCCCGCTCGATCGGATCGATGTCGTGGTCCACCCGCAGTCCGTCGTGCACTCCATGGTCGAGTTCGTCGACGGGTCGACGCTCGCGCAGGCCTCGCCGCCGGACATGCGGCTGCCCATCGCCCTGGCGCTCGGCTGGCCCGACCGCATGCCCGGCGCGGCCAGCGCCTGCGACTGGACGGCGGCTGCCACCTGGACGTTCGAGCCGCTCGACGAGGCCGCGTTCCCGGCCGTGCGGCTCGCGCGGTGGGCCGGTGGCCGCGGCGGCGTGGCCCCGGCGGTCTACAACGGCGCCAACGAGGAGTGCGTCGCTGCGTTCCTGGACGGGCGGCTGCCGTTCCTCCAGATCGTCGACACGGTCGCCGAGGTTCTTGGAGAGCAGGCGGTGGACGGTTCCGAGGCCGCGACGCTCGACGACGTCCTGGGCGCGGACGCGTGGGCACGAGCGCGTGCCGCGTCTTTGATCGAGCAGATGGGTGCTGCAAGGGTGGACAGGTCATGAGCGCGATCGGTTGGCTGGGTGTCGTCGCGTTCGTCGTCGGCATCCTCGTCTCGGTGATGATCCACGAGTGGGGTCACATGGTCACCGCGAAGCGGTTCGGTGCCAAGGTCACCGAGTTCTTCGTCGGGTTCGGTCCGAAGCTCTGGTCGTTCCAGCGAGGTGAGACCGAGTACGGCATCAAGGCCATCCCGGCCGGGGGCTACGTCAAGATCATCGGGATGACCGACCTCGAGACCATCGCCCCCGAGGACGAGGCGCGGGCCTTCTACCGCAAGCCCGCCTGGCAGCGGGCGGTCACGCTCTCGGCCGGTTCCTTCATGCACCTCGTCATCGGCGTCCTCCTCTTCTGGGTGGCGATCGGCGTGTTCGGCAACCCGGTGCAGGACGCGACGCACCCGGTCCTGGGTTCGGTCGTCCCCTGCGTACCGGCCAACGCCAGCGCCCCGTGCACGAAGACCGACCCGGCTTCGCCGGCTCTCGCCGCCGGCCTGCAGCCGGGTGACCGGATCCTTTCCGTCGACGGCAAGAAGGTCACCGTGTGGTCCGACGTCACCAGCGGCATCCGGGCCCGGCCGGGCCAGCCGGTGACCCTCGTCATCGAGCGGAACGGGTCGACGATCACCAAGACCGTGACCACCAAGGCCGTCGTCCGGCAGGACGTGTCCGACCCCAGCAAGAACGTGACCGTCGGCGCGATCGGTGTGAGCCCTCTCGTGACCTACACGCAGGTCAGGGAGAACCCGGTCAAAGCCCTCGGCAGCTCGTTCTCGCTGACCGGGCAGACGATCACCGCCGGGTTCTCCGCGATCATCCGGCTGCCGGCGAAGATCTACGACGTGGGCAAGGTGCTGTTCGGCAACGGTCAGCGCGACCCCAACGGCGCTATCGGCGTCGTCGGCATCTCGCGGATCAGCGGTGACGTCGCGCAGTCGGGCGGGATCAGCCCTGCGGGTCGNATCGCGACCATCCTCGAGCTGCTCGCCGGGTTCAACGTCTTCGTCGGCATNTTCAACATGTTCCCGCTGCTGCCGCTCGACGGCGGCCACGTCGCTGTGCTCGCGTACGAGCGGGCGCGCGCCGCGATCTTCCGGCGCCGTGGGCAGCCTGAGCCGCCGAGGCCCGACATGAACAAGCTGCTGCCGCTGGTCTACGTCGTGTTCATCGCGTTCGTGGCGATGACCGTCCTGCTCGTGGCGGCCGACATCCTCAAGCCAGTCCAGCTCTAGAGCAGCAGGGAAACCAGATGACGGTCAGCCTCGGGATGCCGGAACTGCCGATCGAGCCGCTCGCCAAGCGACGCGCGACCCGCAAGGTGGTCCTCCGGCATCCGCACCACCCGGTCGAGATCGGCGGCGACGCCCCGGTCTCGGTGCAGTCGATGGCGACGACGCTGACTGCAGACGTCAACGCGACGCTGCAGCAGATCGCCGAGCTGACCGCCTCCGGCTGCCAGGTGGTCCGCGTCGCTGTGCCCAGCCAGGACGACGCCGACGCGCTGGCCGCGATCGCCAAGAAGAGCGACATCCCGGTGATCGCCGACATCCACTTCCAGCCCAAGTACGTGTTCGCCGCGATCGATGCGGGCTGCGCGGGCGTGCGCGTGAACCCCGGCAACATCAAGGCGTTCGACGACAAGGTGTCCGAGATCGCGAAGGCGGCCGGTGCCGCCGGCATCCCGATCCGCATCGGCGTCAACGCGGGCTCCCTCGACAAGCGGCTGCTGGCGAAGTACGGGAAGGCCACGCCCGAGGCGCTGGTCGAGTCGGCCCTCTGGGAGTGCTCGCTGTTCGAGGAGCACGGCTTCCGAGACATCAAGATCTCGGTGAAGCACCACGACCCGGTCGTGATGGTGCAGGCCTACCGCCAGCTCTCGGCCGCCTGCGACTACCCGCTGCACCTCGGCGTGACCGAGGCGGGCCCGACGTTCCAGGGGACCATCAAGTCGGCGGTCGCCTTCGGTGCCCTGCTCGCCGAGGGGATCGGCGACACGATCCGGGTCTCGCTCTCNGCGCCGCCGGTCGAAGAGGTCAAGGTCGGGCTGCAGATCCTCGAGTCGCTGGGTCTGCGCAAGCGCGGCCTCGAGATCGTCTCCTGCCCGTCGTGCGGTCGGGCGCAGGTCGACGTCTACACCCTCGCCGAGCAGGTGACCGCGGGGCTCGAAGGGCTCGACGTCCCGCTGCGCGTCGCGGTGATGGGCTGCGTCGTCAACGGTCCCGGCGAGGCCCGCGAGGCCGACCTCGGCGTGGCGTCCGGCAACGGCAAGGGCCAGATCTTCGTACGTGGCGAGGTCATCAAGACCGTGCCAGAGGCGATGATCGTCGAGACCTTGATCGAAGAGGCGATGCGGCTCGCCGACCAGCTGCGCGAAGAGGGCGCCGAATCTGGCCGTCCGGCCGTCGACGTCCGCTGACGTCTAGGGCACGATGGACTCGATGACTTCGACGAGTCCGGCGCTGCGCACGGCGGCGCTGCGGGTGCTGGACGCCCGCGACCGAGACGAGGTCGCCGCCCTCTTGGCGCGCGACCCGGTGGCGCACGTCTTCGTGACCGCGCGCGTCCGGGCCGCCGGCTTCGACCCGTGGCGGCTGGGCGGCGAGCTCTGGGGCTATGTCGTCGACGGGCGGATCGAGTCGCTCTGCTACGCCGGCGCCAACCTGGTGCCCGTCGAGGCGACGACCGAGGCGGTCAAGGCCTTCGCGGAGCGGGCCCGGCGGCAGGGCCGCCGCTGCTCGTCGATCGTTGGTCCGGCCGACGAGGTGCTGGCCCTGTGGGAGCTGCTCGAGCCGACGTGGGGCCCCCCGCGCGAGCTGCGGGCCGTACAACCGGTGATGGCGACCGGGTACGACCCGCTGGTCGCTGCCGACCCGCTGGTCCGGCGGGTGCGGCTGGACGAGCTCGACACGGTCATGCCGGCCTGCGTGGCGATGTTCACCGAAGAGGTCGGGGTCTCCCCGCTCGTCGGCGACGGCGGCGTCTACCGGTCACGGGTCACCGAGCTGGTGGCGTCCGGGCGCTCGTTCGCCCGCATCGAGGGCGGCGAGGTGGTCTTCAAGGCCGAGATCGGTGCGGTGACGTCGGAGGCCTGTCAGGTGCAGGGCGTCTGGGTCAACCCGCGGCTGCGCGGCCAGGGCCTCGGCGCCGCGGGCATGGCGGCCGTCGTCAACCTGTGCCTCGAGGACGTCGCGCCCGTCGTCTCGTTGTACGTCAACGACTTCAACGCCGCGGCCATCGCGACGTACGCCAGGGTGGGTTTCTCGCGGGTCGGCACGTTCGCCACCGTCCTGTTCTGAGGGCGGAGCCTGACCGCGCAACCCGATTGCGGCGGCCGATATCCTCGAAAGCACCCCGTCCGCGATCGAGGAGACATCACTGTGGCGCTGCGCCTGTCGTCGCTGTTCCTGCGCACCTTGCGCGAGGACCCGTCCGACGCCGAGGTCCCGAGCCACCGGCTGCTGGTCCGCGCCGGCTACGTGCGGCGGGTCTCGCCGGGCATCTTCAGCTGGCTGCCGCTCGGGTACCTCGTGTTCCGAAATGTCGAGCGGGTGATCCGCGAGGAGATGGACGCAGCGGGTTCGCAGGAAGTCCACTTCCCGGCGCTGCTGCCGCGGGAGCCGTACGAGCGCACCGGCCGCTGGACCGAGTACGGCGACGGGGTCTTCCGGCTGCAGGACCGCAAGGGCAACGACTACCTCCTCGGTCCGACCCACGAGGAGATGTTCACGCTCCTCGTCAAGGACCTGTACTCCTCGTACAAGGACCTGCCCTTGTGGCTGTACCAGATCCAGACGAAGTACCGCGACGAGGCGAGGCCGCGAGGCGGCATCTTGCGAGGGCGCGAGTTCGTCATGAAGGACTCCTACTCCTTCGACGTGGACGACGCGGGTCTGCAACGGTCGTACGAGGGGCACCGGGCCGCCTACCTCAAGACGTTCGACCGGCTGGGGCTCGACTACGTGATCGTCTCGGCGATGTCGGGGTCGATGGGTGGGAGCGCGAGCGAGGAGTTCCTGGCGCCCTGCGAGACGGGCGAGGACACCTACGTCCGCTGCACCACGGGCGACTACGCGGCCAACGTCGAGGCGGTCGAGATCCTGCCGCCGCGGCCGGTGCCCTATGACGACGCGCCGGCGGCTCACGTCGAGCAGACGCCCGAGACGCCGACGATCGACACCCTCGTCGACCTGTCCAACGCGCGTGCCGACCTGCGCAGGTCCGACCGGGACTGGACGGCGGCGGACACCCTCAAGAACGTGGTCGTACGCCTGACGCACCCGGACGGCCGCGTCGAGCTGCTCGCTGTCGGCCTGCCCGGCGACCGGGAGGTCGACATGAAGCGGCTGGAGGCCCAGGTCTACCCGGCCGAGGTCGAGCCGGCTACCGAGGCCGACTTCGCCGCGAACGCCGCGCTGATCAAGGGCTACATCGGGCCAGGCTCCCTGGGTGAGAAGTCCGCGTCCAAGGTGCGCTTCCTCGTCGACCCCAGGGTCGTCGAGGGCACCCGCTGGATCACCGGGGCCAACGAGCACGGGCGGCACGTCTTCGATCTGGTCGCCGGACGCGACTTCACGCCGGACGGCACGATCGAGGCGGCCGAGATCCGGGCCGGCGACCAGTGCCCGCGCTGCGGGTCGGCGCTCGAGATCGCGCGTGGCATCGAGATCGGCCACATCTTCCAGCTCGGCCGCAAGTTCGCCGAGGCGCTCGACCTCAAGGTCCTCGACGAGCACGGCAAGCAGGTCGTCGTGACGATGGGCTCGTACGGCATCGGGGTGTCGCGCGCGGTCGGCGCGATCGCCGAGCAGACCTGCGACGAGTACGGGCTGGTCTGGCCGCGGGAGATCGCCCCCGCCGACGTGCACATCGTGGCCACCGGCAAGGAGGACGCCGTGTTCGCCGCGTCCGAGACGCTGACCGGCGAGCTCGAGGCGCGGGGGATCCGGGTCATGCTCGACGACCGCCGAGGCGTGTCCCCGGGCGTGAAGTTCAAGGACTCCGAGCTCATCGGCGTACCGACCATCGTGGTCGTCGGCAAGGGCCTGGCCGACGGCACGGTCGAGATCAAGGATCGGGCGACCGGGGTCCGCGAGGCCGTCCCCGTCGAGTCGGCTGCCGACCGGCTGGTCACGATCTGCCGGTCGTGAACGAGCGGCTCGCCAGATGACCGCGCGAGCGCCCGAGGCCGTCATCTTCGACTGGGGCGGCACCCTCACGCCCTGGCACACCATCGATATCCGCGAGGTGTGGCGGGCGTACGCGCGGGAGTACGCCGTCGGTGGCGACGACGCCGTCGAGGAGCTGGCCGAGCGCCTCCACCGGGCCGAGGACGCGGCGTGGGGCACCGTCCGCGACCACCACCGGTCGGCGACCCTGGACGACGTCTTCCGGGCGGCCGGGGTCGAGCCGGACGGGGAGCGGCACGAATCGGCGCTGGCCGCCTACCAGACGGGGTTCGAGCCGCACACGTGGACCGATCCGCAGGCGCGGCCGATGCTGGAGGCGTTGCGGGCACGGGGGCTGCGGCTGGGCATCTTGTCCAACACCTTCTGGAGCCGGGCCCACCACGAGCAGGTCCTGGCCCGCGACGGCATCCTCGACCTGTTCGACGGGCTCACGTTCAGCAGCGAGCTGCAGTGGACCAAGCCGCACGCCGGGGCGTTCCTCGAGGCGATGCGTGCCGTCGGGGTCAAGGACCCGGCCAGCGTGGTGTTCGTGGGCGACCGGCTGTTCGACGACATCTACGGCGCCCAGGCGGTGGGCATGCGCGCCGTGCTCGTGCCGCACAGCGACATCCCGGAGGCCCAGCGCGGGCACACCGAGGGGGCGCCCGACGCCGTAGTACACAGCTTGGCCGAGCTCGTGCCGGTCGTCGACGCCTGGCTGACCCCTGGGCACCCACCGCCGCGTTGATCATGGGCAGATCGCCCTTGTGGATCAAGGAAACGAGGCCATCTGCCCATGATCAACTGGGAGGGTGGGGTCAGCTGGTGCTGGTGTCGAGGCCGGGGAAGTCGTCGACGTGGCCGGACCAGGCCGCGGTACGTACGGCGGCATCGGCCAGCCACGCTGCGGGAGCGCGGCGCGCGTCGGCCGGCGCTGCGCCCACGAGCTGCACGTAGACGGCTTCGAGCCGCCGCTCGACCTGGGCGGCGAGCGCCCTCGCCTGCGTCGAGGTCGTGACCGGCGACCCCAGCTGGTAGGCGACCGCGGCTGGCGTCGGCTGGGCGCCGGCCCGCGTCACCAGCANGCTGATCGCCGCCCGGCGGGCCCGGTGCGCGTTGTACCCGGCTGCCGCGGCGCCCTCGTAGGGCGTCCCGTTGAGCCGGGCTCCGACGACTCCGTAGGCGTAGACGGCCGCGTGCTCGGCGGCCATGACCGCCTGCAGCGCCTCGAGGTAGGTCATCCAGGCGCCTTGCCGGTGGAGGTACCGGTCGAGAGCGGCCGGACCTGCGCCGCGTAGCCGAGGTCGGAGGCGGCGACCGACGCGAGCAGCCGAGCGACGGTGCCGGACACGGTCGTCAGCGCAGCCTGGTGCTGCGCCGCCGCGGCACTCTCGGCCTGGGTCAGTGCCGCCGCAGCCGCGACGGCCGTCGCCGGGACGGCAGGAGCCGGGGAGCCCGAGGCCGTGCCGGTCTGCGCACCGGACTGCGTACCGGACTGCGTACCGGACGGGCGCACCGACGGGGCCGCGCCGAGCCCTTCGAGCAGCAGGCCGGCATGCCTGGTGTGGGCGCCGGTCGCGTCTCGCGTCAACGCGAGGAGGGTGGAGTGGCTCGCGAAGGCCGTGCCGACCGCAGCGGCGAGCTGCGCGAGTGCCTGCTCGGTCGCCGCTGCTGCGCGGCGGGCGGTCTCGTCGGCGCCCGGCCGGGGCTCGGCCGTGGGACCTGGGGGCGGCGCGGTGGAGCCAGACGTACAGGCCGCGAGCGTGGTGCCTGCGGCGGCGCTGACCGCAGCAACGAGCACGGACCGCCTGGTGACGCGGGTGGGAGCGGTACGTGGCACGGGACGAAGGATCCCATGGCTACGCCGTCCAGGTCGGTACGGATACCCTGAGCAGCGCGCCGTGACGGCGCTGCTCGGCTGCAAGGTCGGCCGGAAGCCCGGCCCGAAGGCCGGCGTTGTGCGGGCGGCAGGACCATCGACAACAGAAGAGGGTGAGCACGTGGCAGCGGCGAACCCCGAACGCGTCCGCGCCGTGGTGGCCCCCGTGGTGGCTGCGGCCGGGCTGGACCTGGAAGAGCTCTCCGTGACGGCCGCGGGCCGCCGTCGGCTGCTCCGGGTCGCCGTCGACCGCGACGGCGGCGTCTCCCTCGACGACGTCGCTGCGATCAGCCAACGAGTGTCCGAAGTTCTCGACTCCTCCGACGTGATGGGCGGCCTGCCGTACGTTCTGGAGGTCGGCTCGCCCGGCGTCGACCGCCCGCTCACCCAGCCCCGGCACTGGCGGCGCGCCGTCGGCCGGCTCGTGCAGGCGACCGTGGCCGACGGCTCCTCGGTCACTGGTCGGGTCCTGGTGGTCGACGAGGCAGGCGCGGTCCTCGACGTGCCCGGCGGTGACCGCCGCGTCGACTTCGGCTCTGTCGTCCGTGCCAAGGTCGAGGTGGAGTTCCGCCGCGCGGGCGACGGCAGCGACGAACCGGACGGACCGGGCGGACCGCTCGGACCGGTCGACGGAGAGGCCTGACATGGACATCGACATGACGGCGTTGCGGGGGCTGATCGCCGAGAAGGAGATCTCGTTCGAGACCCTCGTGGCCGCCATCGAGTCCGCCCTGCTCATCGCCTACCACCACACCGAGGGAGCCCACCCGCGAGGGCGCGTCCACCTCGACCGCGGGACCGGCCACGTCACTGTGTGGGCCGCGGAGCTCGACGAGGCAGGTGCCGTCCTGCGCGAGTTCGACGACACCCCGGAGGGTTTCGGCCGGATCGCCTCGTCGACGGCTCGCCAGGTGATCCTGCAGCGCCTGCGCGAGGCCGAGGACGAGAAGACCTTCGGCGAGTTCTCGGGGCGCGAGGGTGACGTCGTCTCCGGGGTGATCCAGCAGGCCAGCAACCCCCGCGACGTGCTCGTCGACCTCGGCAAGATCGAGGGAGTGCTGCCGGCGCAGGAGCAGGTTCCCGGCGAGGTCTACGAGCACGGCGCCTGGATCAAGTGCTTCGTGGTGGCGGTGCGCCGGGGCACGCGCGGCCCGCAGATCACCCTGAGTCGTACCCACCCGACCCTGGTCAAGAAGCTGTTCGCCCTCGAGGTGCCCGAGATCGCCGACGGCACCGTCGAGATCTGCGCGATCGCCCGCGAGGCGGGTCATCGTACGAAGATCGCGGTGAAGTCCAACCGGGCCGGCGTCAATGCCAAGGGGTCGTGCATCGGGCCGATGGGGGCACGGGTGCGCCAGGTCATGACCGAGCTGCACGGTGAGAAGATCGACATCGTGGACTTCTCCGAGGACCCGGCCCAGATGGTGGCCCATGCCCTGTCCCCGAGCCGGGTGGTGAGCGTCGAGATCGTCGACCTCGCGGCCCGTTCGGCACGGGTGGTCGTGCCGGACTACCAGCTCTCGCTCGCGATCGGGCGCGAGGGTCAGAACGCGCGTCTTGCGGCGCGGCTCACCGGGTGGCGCATCGACATCCGTTCGGACGCAGCTCCCGTGGCCGCCGCGGACGAGCCGGCTCCGGCGGCGCCCGAGCCGGAGGTCGGACGAGCCGCCGCCTCGGAGGGGTAGACTTGTCGGCGACCAGCCAGCCAGTCCCTGCACGCCCGCAGCGCACCTGCGTGGGCTGCCGGGCTCGGGCGGGCCGGTCCGAGCTCCTCCGCCTCGTGGTCGTCGACGGGTGTGTCACCCCAGACGTCGCTCGGCGGGCTCCGGGCCGGGGCGCGCACCTGCACCCCGACCCGCTGTGCCTCGATCTCGCCGTACGCCGCCGGGCGTTCCCGCGGGCCTTCCGCCTGCCGGGCCCGCTCGACACCGGTCCCCTGCGAGAGCAGCTCGAGGCTGAAGCAGGAGCAGGGCACGAGCAGCACCAGCAGTAAGCGGCACCAGCAGTACCAANTGACCGTCCAGTCGGAAGCAGGTCGAGACGCACGATGACCACGCGATGAGCGCTCACCGATGAGCATGCCCACGTACTGACGGTCCGCGCCCGCGAGGGGCTCGGACCAAGATGAGGAGAGCAGTGGCCAAGGTCCGGGTCTACGAGCTGGCAAAAGAGCTCGGCATCGAGAGCAAGGTCGTCATGACCAAGCTCACTGAGCTGGGCGAGTTCGTCCGCTCGGCATCGTCCACCGTCGAGCCGCCGGTCGTCCGCAAGCTGCGGGAGATCTTCCCTGCGCCCGAGGCAGCGCCGAGCCCGCCGACGCCCAAGGCGCCAGCCAAGAAGGCAGCGGCTGCTGCCGAGCCGGTTGCCGCTCCCGAGGCGCCCGCCGCTCCCTCTCCGATGGCTGTGNCCACGGCCGAAGCCGTGGTCGCGCCGACCGCGCCGCCGGNGGCGTCGCCGCTGAGCGACCCCCTCGCACCCGCCGCCAGCGCGGCCCCGGCCCGCCCAGCGGGTGGCACCGCTGCGCGACCCACGGGCCCGCGCCCCGGCAACAACCCCTTCTCGTCGGAGAACTCCGGCATGCCGCGACCCGGTGCTCCGCGTGCGACTCCGGCTGGGCCCACCGGCCATGCCGGCACCGGTTCGACGCGCCCGGCGACAGACGGCCCGGCCGGTCCCCGGCCCCCGTCCGGCGTGCCTGGCGCCCCGCGACCGGTGGGTCGGCCGAACCCGGGCATGATGCAGGGCCGGCCGCTGCCCACGGGCCGCCCCGCCGGTCCTGGCGGTCCCGCTCGTCCCGGCGGTCCCGGCGCCGGTCGCCCGGCTGGTCCGGGTGCCGGCCGTCCTGCTCCCGGTGGTGGCGGCGCAGGCCGTCCCGGTGGCGCCGGTGGTGGCGGTGGCGGTGGCGGTTACGCCGGTCGTCCCGGTGGTGGCGGTGGCCCTGGTGGCCCCGGTGGCGCGGGTGGTGGCGGCGGGTTCGCCGGTCGCCCCGGTGGTGGCGGCAGCCGTGGTCGTGGTGGCGGCACCGCGGGTGCGTTCGGTCGTCCCGGCGGCAAGCCCACGCGCGGCCGCAAGTCCAAGAAGCAGCGGCGTCAAGAGTTCGACAACATGCAGGCCCCGTCGATCGGTGGCGTGATCGCGCCGCGCGGCGGCGGTGCTGTCGTGCGCATGCCTCGTGGCTCGTCGCTCACCGACTTCGCCGAGAAGATCAACGCCGACCCGGCCGCACTCGTACGCATCCTGTTCGGGCTCGGGGAGATGGTGACCGCGACGCAGTCGGTCCAGGACGAGACGCTGGCACTGCTGGGCGCCGAGCTCGACTTCGACGTCCAGGTGGTCTCGCCGGAGGACGAGGACCGCGAGCTGCTCGAGTCGTTCGACATCGAGTTCGGCGAGGACGAGGGCGACGACAGCGACCTCACGATCCGGCCGCCGGTCGTGACCGTCATGGGCCACGTCGACCACGGCAAGACCCGCCTGCTCGACGCGATCCGCAACACCAACGTCGTCAAGGGGGAGGCCGGCGGCATCACCCAGCACATCGGCGCCTACCAGGTGCACGCGATGACGAGCGCCGGCGAGCGCACGCTGACCTTCATCGACACCCCGGGCCACGAGGCGTTCACCGCCATGCGAGCCCGTGGGGCGCAGGTCACCGACATCGCCGTCCTCGTCGTGGCGGCCGACGACGGCGTCAAGCCGCAGACCATCGAGGCGCTCAACCATGCGCAGGCCGCAGGCGTGCCCATCGTGGTGGCGGTCAACAAGATCGACAAGGAGGGGGCCGACCCGGCCAAGGTGCGCGGTCAGCTGACCGAGTACGGGCTGGTGGCCGAGGAGTACGGCGGCGACACGATGTTCGTCGACGTCTCCGCTCGGGAGGGGATCGGCCTCGAGGACCTCCTCGACGCGATCGTCCTGACCGCCGAGGCGTCCCTCGACCTGCGGGCCAACTCGCACCAGCCGGCCCAGGGTGTCTCGATCGAGGCCCACCTCGACCGTGGGCGTGGCCCGGTGGCCACCGTCCTGGTCCAGCGCGGCACGCTCCGTCCCGGAGACTCGATCGTGGCCGGCGAGGCCTTCGGCCGCGTCCGCGCGATGCTCGACGAGAACGGCGACACCGTCGACGAGGCCGGCCCGTCCAGGCCGGTCCTGGTCCTCGGTCTCACCGCCGTGCCAGGTGCGGGTGACAACTTCCTCGTCGTCCCCGAGGACCGCATGGCCCGCCAGATCGCGCAGGCCAGGCAGTCCCGCGAGCGCAACGCGGCCCTGGCCCAGGCACGTGGCCGTCGTACCCTCGAGCAGCTGTTCGAGTCGCTGGAGAAGGGCGAGGCGCAGCAGCTCAACCTCATCCTCAAGGGCGACGTGTCCGGGTCGGTCGAGGCCCTCGAGGACGCCCTGCTCAAGATCGACGTGGGCGAGTCGGTCGACCTGCGGGTCATCGACCGTGGGGTCGGCGCGATCACCCAGAACGATGTCAACCTCGCGGTGGCGTCGGACGCGGTGATCCTCGGCTTCAACGTCCGGCCGGCCGAGCGTGTCACCGAGCTGATCGATCGCGAAGGCATCGACGTCCGGTACTACTCGATCATCTACCAGGCCATCGACGACATCGAGGCTGCGCTCAAGGGCATGCTCAAGCCGGAGTACGAGGAGGCCCAGCTCGGCACGGCGGAGGTCCGCGAGGTCTTCCGCTCGTCCAAGTTCGGCAACATCGCCGGCTCGCTGGTCCGCAGCGGGACGATCGTGCGCAACTCCAAGGCCCGCCTGGTCCGTGACGGCGCGGTCGTGGCCGAGAACCTCACGATCGAGTCGCTCAAGCGGTTCAAGGACGACGCGACCGAGGTCCGCGAGGGCTTCGAGTGCGGTATCGGGCTCGGTTCGTTCAACGACGTCAAGGTCGACGACGTGATCGAGACGTACGAGCTGCGCGAGAAGCCGCGCGGCTGATCGCTGCACCGATGTTCACCGGGACGCTGAGCCTTGATCTGCTGCTCGNCGACGTGCACTCCCTCAAGGAGAAGCGCGCCGTCGTGCGGCCGATCGTNGCTGAGCTCCGGCGCAGGTTCGAGGTCGCTGCGGCCGAGGCGGGCGAGCTCGACCTGCACCGCAGGGCGCTGATCGGCGTCGCCGTGGTGGCTCCGGATGCGCGGCACTGCACCGAAGTGCTCGACGCCTGCGAGCGGCTGGTGGCCGGACGGCCTGAGATCGAGCTGCTGTCGACGAGGCGGCGGCTCCATTCCGAGGAGGACGAGTGACTGCTCACGAGGCACGGGTCCGCAAGATGGCCGACCGGATCCGAGTGATCGTGGCCGAGACGCTCGAGATGCGGGTCAAGGACCCGAGGCTCGGGTTCGTGACGATCACCGACGCCCGGATCACCGGCGACCTCGGCGAGGCGACCGTCTTCTACACCGTCTACGGCGACGACGCGGCCCGGGCCGAGACCGCGGCTGCCCTCGAGAGCGCCAAGGGGGTGCTGCGGAGCGAGGTCGGCCAGCAGACCGGCCTGCGGCGCACCCCCACGCTCGCGTTTATCGCCGACGCGCTGCCGGACAACGCCAAGGTCATCGACGAGCTGCTCATGCGAGCCGCAGCCGCTGACGCCGAGGTCCACCGGGCGGCGGCCGGGGCGGCCTACGCGGGCGACCCCGATCCCTACCGCACGCCGGGCGAGGACCTGCACGAGGCAGAAGAGGACGCGTGAGCGTCGGGTCCGGGCTGCTCGTCGTCGACAAGCCGGCCGGGCTGACCTCCCACGACGTGGTGGCCCGGGTGCGCCGGTTGGCCGGTACCCGTCGGGTCGGGCACGCCGGGACGCTCGACCCTTCGGCCACGGGCGTCCTGGTCCTCGGCATCGACAAGGGCACCAAGCTGCTCGGGCACCTGGCGCTCACGGACAAGGACTACGCGGCCACCATCCGGCTCGGGCGGTCGACGCTCACCGACGACGCCGAGGGTGAGGTGCTGACGAGCGCGTCCACCGCCGCGGTGCGCGACGACGACGTGCGCTCGGGCGTCGCCGCGCTGACCGGTCGCATCGACCAGGTGCCCTCGGCGGTGTCCGCGATCAAGGTGGACGGGAGGCGCTCGTACGCCCGCGTACGAGCGGGGGAGCAGGTGGAGCTCGCCGCCCGTACCGTCACCGTCTCGGCCTTCCGGGTCGTGGCGCTGCGCCGGTCGGCGGGAGTACCGGACGAGGGTGGCCAGCCCGCCGGCGAGCTGCTCGACATCGACGTCGAGGTCACTTGCAGCAGTGGCACGTACGTGCGCGCACTCGCCCGTGATCTCGGCGCCGCTCTTGGCGTGGGCGGCCACCTGACCGCGCTCCGGCGGACGCGAGTCGGCCCGTACGAAGTGGCGGCCGCATCGACCCTGACCGAGCTGGAGGCCGCCCTGCCGCTGATCTCGTTGGACGCGGCGGTGGCCGGCTCGTTCCCACGCATCGACGTCGACGCGGCCACGGCGCGCGGTGTCGGGTACGGCCATCCGCTCCCGCTCGCGCTGGCGGCCGATCCGCTGGCCGACCGTACCTACGGCGTGTTCGGCCCGGACGGGACGGTCCTCGCGCTGATGGCCCCCCGCGACGGCCAGCTGCGCTCCCTGGTCGTCCTGGCACCGGCCACCGGAGGCGAACCCGTGGACGGGATCGGGCAGGATGGACCCCGTGGCTGATCATCCCGAGGTCCCCGGCGCGGTCGTCTGGACCGGTCCCACCGTCCCCGCCGACCTCGGCCCGACCGTCGTCACGATCGGCGTCTTCGACGGGGTGCACCGCGGGCACCAGGCGATCGTCGCGCGAGCCGCGAGCACCGCACGCGTGGCCGGGCTGCCCTGCGTGGTGCTCACCTTCGACCCGCACCCGGGCGACGTCGTGCGCCCGGGGACGCGGGTGCCGATGCTGTCCACCGTCGCTCACCGGGTCGAGCTGCTGCACGCAGCCGGGGCCGATGCGGTCTGGGTGCTCCCCTTCACGATCGAGACGTCGCGGCTGACCGCCGAGGAGTTCGTCCGCGACGTGCTCGTCGGCGAGCTGCGTGCGGCTGCCGTCGTCGTCGGCGCCAACTTCCACTTCGGCAACCGGGCGGCCGGGCACTTCGACACGCTCCAGTCGTTGGGTGCCGCGCTCGGCTTCACCGCGACGTCGGTGGCACTTGTCGGGGGCCCTGGCGACTCTGGCCCGGTGTGGTCGTCGACACAGGTGCGCGAGCGGGTGGCCACCGGCGACGTCGCAGGGGCCGCCGAGATCCTCGGGCGGCCCCACCGGGTCGAGGGCGAGGTCGTCCACGGCGACCATCGTGGGCGGGAGCTGGGCTTCCCGACGGCCAACCTCGCGCTCTCGGCCGACCCGGCGGTGCCGGCCGACGGCGTCTACTCCGGCTGGCTGGTCCGTGCCGACGGCGAGCGGCTGCCGGCCGCGATCTCGGTCGGGAGCAACCCGACGTTCGACGGCACCGAGCGCCGCGTCGAGGCCTACGTGCTCGACCGCGACGACCTGGACCTGTACGGAGAGCACGTCGCGGTGGAGTTCGCCGAGCGGCTTCGCGGCATGGAGCGGTTCGAGTCCGTGGACGCCCTGCTCGCACAGATGTCCGCCGACGTGGTTGCCGCGCGGGCGCAGGTCGGCTGACCGCTCCACCGCTGGTATCCTTGCGGTTGCCGTACGAACGGCCGCGGAATCGAGAGAGCCCGGGTGAACCAGCCCCGGCGCGCCGCGCAACGACCAAAGAAGGAGCCACGTGCCGCTCGACAGCGCCACCAAGAAGCAGATCATCTCCGAGTACGGAACCGCAGAGACCGACACGGGCTCCCCAGAGGTCCAGGTCGCGATGCTGACCAAGCGCATCCAGGACCTGACCGAGCACCTCAAGACGCACAAGCACGACCACCACTCGCGCCGCGGCCTCCTGCTGCTCGTCGGCCAGCGCCGGCGCCTGCTGCAGTACCTCCAGGCCAAGGACATCTCGCGCTACCGCAGCCTCATCGAGCGCCTCGGTCTGCGCCGCTAGCACCACGTCGGGAGCGGTTCCTCATCGGAGCCGCTCCCTTCTCGTGAACCACCAGTCCGACCCCGTACGAGCCGTACGGGTGCACGAGCCGCTCGACCGTCTCGCCCCGCTCGGGGCGGGCAACCGCGGGTGCCTCGATCGAAGACCGGCGAGAAGCCGAGCTGCCTTCGCGAGCGGCACCAAGATCCAAAGAGGAGGGCACCCTGTGGAGGGTCCCGCAATTCACACCGCCGAGGCGGTCATCGACAACGGGCGCTTCGGCACCCGCACCATCGTCTTCGAGACCGGTCGGCTCGCCCGCCAGGCCGCCGGATCCTGCTACGTGACTCTGGACGGCGAGACGGCCCTGCTGTCGGCGACGACAGCGTCCAAGCACCCGAAGGACCAGCTCGACTTCTTCCCCCTGACCGTCGACGTCGAGGAGCGGATGTACGCAGCGGGCCGCATCCCGGGCTCGTTCTTCCGCCGCGAGGGCCGTCCGTCCGAGGACGCGATCCTGACCTGCCGGCTGATCGACCGGCCGCTGCGCCCCTCGTTCGTCAAGGGCCTGCGCAACGAGATCCAGGTCGTCGTCACGGTGATGGCCCTCGACCCCAAGGACCTGTACGACGTGGTCGCGATCAACGCGGCCTCCATGTCCACCCAGCTCGCCGGGCTCCCGTTCAGCGGCCCGATCGGCGCCACCCGCGTGGCGCTCGTCGAGGGCCAGTGGGTCGCCTTCCCGACGCACGAGCAGCTCGAGACGGCCGTGTTCGACATGGTTGTGGCCGGGCGGGTCGTCGCTGACGATGTCGCGATCATGATGGTCGAGGCCGAGGCGACGGTGAACACGATCGACCTGGTCGCCGGCGGCGCGGTCGCCCCGACCGAGGAGATCGTGGCCGAGGGCCTCGAAGCCTCGAAGGCGTTCATCCGCGTGCTGTGCGCGGCCCAGGCCGAGCTGGCCGCGGCCGCGTCGAAGCCGACCGGTGAGTTCCCGCTCTTCCTCGACTACTCCGACGACGTGTTCGCGGCGGTCGAGTCCGAGGTGTCCGAGCCGCTGGCCCGGGCCCTCACCATCGCCGCCAAGCAGGAGCGCGAGAGCGAGCTCGACCGGCTCAAGGCGGTCGCTGTCGAGGTCGTCGCGCCCAAGTTCGAGGGTCGCGAGAAGGAGGTCCCCGCCGCCTACCGCTCGCTGACGAAGAAACTGGTGCGCCAGCGCGTGCTCCGCGACCATGTCCGGATCGACGGGCGCGGGCTGAGCGACATCCGGCCGCTGTCGGCCGAGGTCCAGGTGCTCCCGCGGGTCCACGGCTCGGCGCTGTTCGAGCGCGGCGAGACGCAGATCCTGGGGGTCACCACGCTGAACATGCTCCGCATGGAGCAGCAGCTCGACACGCTCTCCCCGGAGAACCGCAAGCGGTACATGCACAACTACAACTTCCCGCCGTACTCCACCGGTGAGACCGGCCGCGTGGGCTCGCCCAAGCGCCGCGAGATCGGGCACGGCGCCCTGGCCGAGCGGGCGCTGCTGCCCGTGCTGCCCAAGCGCGAGGAGTTCCCCTACGCCATCCGCCAGGTGTCCGAGGCGCTCGGGTCCAACGGCTCGACGTCGATGGGCTCCGTCTGCGCATCGACCATGTCATTGCTCAACGCGGGCGTGCCGCTCAAGGCTCCGGTCGCGGGGATCGCGATGGGGCTGATCTCCGACGTCGTGGACACAGCCGATGGACCGAAGACTGAATACGTGGCTCTGACCGACATCCTGGGCGCCGAGGACGCGTTCGGCGACATGGACTTCAAGGTCGCCGGCACCAAGCAGTTCGTCACGGCGCTACAGCTCGACACCAAGCTCGACGGCATCCCCGCCTCGGTGCTCGCCAGTGCGCTGACCCAGGCCAAGGACGCGCGGTTCGCGATCCTCGAGGTCATGGGCGAGGCGATCGACGCGCCGGACGAGATGTCGCCGTTCGCGCCGCGGATCATCACCATCAAGATCCCGGTCGACCAGATCGGCGCCATCATCGGGCCCAAGGGCAAGATGATCAACCAGATCCAGGACGACAGCGGCGCCGAGATCTCGATCGAGGACGACGGCACGATCTACATCGGTGCGACCGACGGCCCCAAGGCCGAGGCGGCCCGAGGCATGATCAACGCCATCGCCAACCCGCAGATGCCGGAGAAGGGCGAGCGCTACCTGGGCACCGTGGTCAAGACCACGACGTTCGGCGCGTTCGTGTCTCTCATGCCCGGCCGGGACGGCCTGCTGCACATCTCGCAGCTGCGCAAGATGGCCGGCGGGCGGCGTGTCGAGAACGTCGAGGACGTCGTCAAGGTCGGCGACAAGGTCCAGGTCGAGATCGGCGAGATCGACCCGCGTGGCAAGCTCTCGCTCGTCCCCGTGATCGAGGGCGATGGCGCTGGATCGGGCTCGCACGGCTCCGCGGACTCCACGGCTGTGCCGGCTGAGCCGGCTGACGAAGCCACGGTCGACGCGTCCGTCGACGCCTGAGTTGGCAGCACACCGCAGCACGGAGCAGCGACCGGGGACCACCCGGACGCTGCTCCGTGAGGCCGACGGGGGGCTGGTGCGCCGCACCGTGCTCCCCGGCGGCCTGCGCGTCGTGACCGAGGCCGTACCGTCCGTACGCTCGGTCGCGTTCGGGGTGTGGGTGGGGGTCGGTTCGCGGGACGAGTCGGTCCGCCAGGCCGGCTGCTCGCACTACCTCGAGCACCTGCTGTTCAAGGGCACGTCGCGGCGCAGCGCCCTCGACATCTCCTCGACGATCGACGCGCTCGGTGGCGAGATGAACGCGTTCACCGCCAAGGAGTACACCTGCTTCTACGCGCGGGTGCTCGACGCCGACCTGCCGGTCGCGGTCGACGTCGTCTCCGACATGATCACCTCGGCCTCGGTCCTCCCGGCCGACGTCGACAACGAGCGCGGCGTCATCCTCGAAGAGATCGCCATGAGCGACGACGACCCGTCCGACCTCGTGCACGACTCGTTCGCCCAGGCGGTCTTCGGCGACACGCCGCTGGGGCGGCCGATCCTGGGGACGTCCGCCTCGATCGAGAGCCTGTCGCGTACGACGATCAACGGGTACTACCGGCGGCACTACCGGCCGGAGAACATGGTCGTCGCGGCCGCCGGGAACCTCGACCACGCCGAGGTCGTACGACTCGTACGCAAGGCCTTCGGGTCCGTCGGCGCGCTGGCCGACCGCTCGGTGCTGCCGCTGGAGCCAAGGATCGGTGGACGCCAGCGGCTGAGCCGGCCCGGTGTCCACATCGAGCACCGGCGTACCGAGCAGGCCAACTTCGTCCTTGGCATGCCGGGCATGTCCCGCGTCGACGACCGGCGCTTCGCCCTCGGCGTGCTCAACAGCGTGCTCGGCGGGGGCATGTCCAGCCGGCTGTTCCAGGAGGTGCGCGAGAAGCGCGGGCTTGCCTACTCGGTCTACTCCTACAACGCGCAGTACGCGGACACCGGCTTGTTCGGCGTCTACGCCGGCTGCCAGCCGGACAAGATCGACCAGGTCCTTGCGCTGTGCCGGGCCGAGCTCGAGAAGGTCGTCGAGCGTGGGATCAGCACCGACGAGCTGCTCCGCGGCCAGGGCCAGCTACGCGGCGCCCTCGTGCTCGGCCTCGAGGACACCGGCTCGCGGATGAGTCGCATCGGCAAGAGCGAGCTGGTCTACGGGGATCTGCTGGGCGTCAACGAGATCCTCGGCCGGATCGAGGCGGTGGGGCTCGCCGACGTGCGCGAGGTGGCCGCAGAGATCCTGGCGTCGCCCCCGACGCTCGCGGTGATCGGACCGTTCGACGCCGATCGCGACTTCTCCGCGGCGGTGGCCTGATGGCGCTGCGGGTCGGCGTCTTAGGCGCCCGGGGGCGGATGGGGTCCGAGGTCTGCCGGGCGGTGTCCGCTGCCGCCGACCTCGTGCTGGTCGCGGGTGTCGACGTGGGTGCGGCGGGAGACCCGGCCGATCCGGTGGCTGCCCTGGTCGAAGCCGGAGCGCAGGTCGCGGTCGACTTCACCCGTCCGGACGCGGTGATGGGCAACCTGGAGGCGCTGGTCGCCGCCGGGCTGCACACGGTCGTCGGCACGACGGGGTTCGACGACGCACGACTGGCCACGGTCCGTGGCTGGCTCGCCACCGCGTCCCCGACCGTGGGGGTCCTCGTGGCTCCCAACTTCGCTCTGGGCGCGGTGCTCCTCATCCGGTTCGCCGCGATGGCGGCGCCGTTCTACGAGTCGGTCGAGGTCATCGAGCTGCACCACCCGGACAAGCTCGACGCCCCGTCGGGTACCGCTGGGCACACCGCGCGGGCGATCGCGTCGGCTCGTCGCGCGGCGGGGCTCGGTCCGGTCCCCGACGCCACCTCGACCGGTCTGCCCGGCGCCCGTGGCGCCGACGTCGAGGGCATCGCCGTCCACTCGGTTCGGCTGCGCGGACTCGTCGCGCACGAGGAGGTGCTGCTCGGCGGGCCCGGGGAGGTCCTCACGCTGCGGCACGACTCGCTGGACCGTACGTCGTTCCTTCCCGGGGTCCTGCTGGGGATCCGTGGCGTCGTGTCGCGACCAGGGCTCACGGTCGGGCTCGACTCCCTCCTCGACCTAGGCTGACGCCCGTGCCGACCGGCCGTGATCGCGACGCCGCCGGACGGGCGCGCCAGGCGCGTCCGCGCGACGGCCTCGGCCGCCCGCTCCCGTACGGCGCGGACGGGGTGGCGCCCGTCCCCGAGGTGGCCTTGCCGCCCGCCGAGACGCTCGACGCGGCTCGGCGGCTGGTCCACGAGGGGCGTCCGTTCTCGGCGCACGAGGTGCTCGAGGCGCGCTGGAAGTCCGGCCCGACCGCCGAGCGCGAGCTGTGGCAGGGCCTGGCCCAGCTCTGCGTCGCTCTGACGCATGCCGCGCGAGGGAACGCTCTTGGTGCCGAGCGGCTGCTCGAGCGCGGCCTCGGCCGCCTGGCCTCGTACGGGTCGAGCGGAGGGCCGACCTACGGCCTCGACCTCGCCGCGGTGGCTGGGTGCGTCCGTGCGCAGGTCTCGCCGGACGCGTGAGCCAAATGTCACGCAAACGCTCAGACGTGTGCCGGGTAAACCGGCATAGAGTCCCAAAAGGGTGCCGTCGGGGGGCCCTGGTCGGCGCCATTGCGTGTCATTTGGCTCACCGGGTGGGTGAGTTCCATTCGATGCGGCACAGTTGGCACGCAACCGTGCCGCGGCACGCAGGACATATCGGTCGGTATCGTTAGAAGGGTGCATCTGGGAGGCCTTGTGCGCGCGATTGCGTGTCACCCGTGCCGTGACCGGCGACGCCGCCGAGTCGGTCGCTGCCCCGATGGATAGGTGAGACTGTCCGCGTGCGGCTGACCATCCGGGTGCGGCCCGGCGCCGGCCGGACCCAGGTCGGCGGCGAGCACGACGGTGCGCTGTTGGTCCGGGTCGGGGCCCGCGCGGTCGACGGCCGGGCGACCGAAGCGGCGCTCGCTGCTGTCGCGGAAGCGTTCGGGGTCCGCCGCAGCGCGGTCACGCTCGTCACCGGGACTACGAGCCGGACGAAGGTCGTCGCCATCGACGGCGCCACGCAGGCCGCCCTCGATCGGCTGCTTGGGCTCTAGCTGGCCGGTGGTCGCCGGAGGAACGCTTCGTACCAGCCCTCGACGGCCGTGGCAGCCATGTCGTAGGCCTCGGCACGGCCCAGGAAGTCGGGCGAGCGGTCGTTGACCGGGGTGGGCACGTCCGTGCCGTCGCGGAGGACGAGGACGACGCTGTGCCCGCTCAGCGACAAGGGCGTGCCCAGCAGTCGCGTCGGGCCGGCGACCGAGCGCACGTCCGCGATGTCACGCCATGACCACACTCGGGTCGAGAGCGGGCGCAGCACGCGGACCCCCTGGTCTGTCACCCAGACACCGCTGAGGAAGCACCGGCTGAGGACGACCGCCAGGCCGACGAGGAGCACCAGCGCGGCCACGCCCCGGAGCACGACGTCGATCGCCCCGGGCGCGCGGAACGTCGTGAGGAGCGCCACCTGAAGGACCAGGCCGAGGGTGGCGAGCACGAGCAGGGACGCGGCCACGCGGATCGCGCCTGGCCGGTACGGGCGGACCCAGCGGCTCTGGACGTAGGCGTCGTCGACGGGGCCTTGCTTCCGCTCCGGCCAGAAGCGGTACTTGGGCGGCTGCTTGGGCACGTCGCGCCCGCTCACCCGAGAGCCCGGAGGCCGGCGGCGACCGCTGCGGCTCCGACGACGACGACGAGGAAAGGCGCCCGGAGCAGGAGGGCCACGACGGCGAACCCGAGGCCGGCGGCACGGGCGTCGAGCGACAGGCCCTGCCCGTGGCCGAAGCTCTGCACGGCTGTCAGGGCGGCCAGGAGGGCGATGGGCAGCAGGAGCGCGGCCGTACGGACCCGGGGGGATGCGAGGACGCGCTCGGGTACGGAGAGTCCGGCCAGCTTGAGCAGGTAGCAGCCCGCCGACGTGGCGAGGACGGCCGCCCAGATCACGTCGCACCTCCCGCTTCGCCCGCACCGGAGAGGCGGAACATCAACGTGACGGCGACGACGCCGGCCACGAGGACGGGTACGCCCGGTGCGAGCAGCGGGGAGAGCGCGAGGGCCGTCGCCGCGGCGACGAGGGCGGTGACCCAGGCAACGCGGCCCTTGAGCCGTGGCCACAGCAGGCCGAGGAACGCGGCGCCCACCGCGGCGTCGAGACCGAGCTTCTTCGGGTCGCCCAGGGCGGTCGCGCCCACCGCCCCGAGGAGCGTCGCGAGGTTCCAGAGGGAGAACACGGCGAGGCCGGTGGCCCAGAACGCGAGCCGAGACGCCTGCTCGTCGTCCTGCCCGATCGCCATCGCCGTCGTCTCGTCGATGACCAGCTGGGCGGCGAAGACCCGACGTACGCCGCGGACCTGGAGGATCGGCGCCAACCGCAGCCCGTACAGCGCGTTGCGCGAGCCGAGGAGGAGAGCGGTCAGCGTCCCCGAGAGCGCGGACCCGCCGGCGCCGAGCACGCCGACCAGCGCGAACTGCGAGCCCCCGGTGAACGCGAGGACCGACAGGGCGCAGGTCTGTGTGACCGAGAGACCCGAGGTCGTCGAGAGGGCGCCGAACGAGACGCCGTAGGTGCCCACGGCGACCCCGACGCCGGCGGCGTTGCGGGCTACGGCACGGCGGCGTTGCTCCCAGGGGATCGGGTCGCTCACCGGCGGCGTTCCCCGGGGTCGGCGCCCGGTCCGACCGACGCGGCCAGCCACTCGACGAGGGGGGCGACGGCGCGCCAGCACTCGCGTACGCGGTCGGCCGCCCCTTCGGTGTGCAGCCATGGCTCGGGCGGCCAGATCCGCGAAGCGAGCACGGACCGGTGCCGCAGCAGCTCGAGCCGTGGGTGGTCGGGCGGCGTGCCACGGGGCCTCGTGGCCAGGGTGTCCCCGCCGAAGGTCAGGCCGGCCGCCTCGACCGTGGCGACGACCCGCTCGAGCTCGGCACCGGCGGGGCCGTCGACCATGTCGCGGTAGCGCTGCAGCTGCTGGCCCTGGGCGGAGTACCAGCCGCCGCCGGCCAGCAGCCCGTCAGCGGAGATCTGCACGTAGAGCCCGACCGCGTCGCCGACCTCGACGAATCCCCCCTGGTGGTCCTTGTACGGCGTCTTCTCCTTGCTGAAGCGGACGTCCCGGTACGGCCGGAAGACGTGCCCCTTGCCGAACTCGTCCTCGAGCCCGTCGAGCAGGTCGAGCATCGGCTGGCGTACCGAGGTCTCGTAGATCGTCTTGTTGCGCGTCCAGTACGCCTTGGAGTTGTCGGCCTGCAGCCCCTCGTAGAAGATCAGCGCCGCGTCGGGGAAGCCGGTGAAGGTCATGACCCCTCCGCGAGGTCGGTGTGCAGCCGGACCTGCTGGACGGTGACGGTGCCGTCGCCTTCGAGGTCCAGCGTCCGGTGCGAGCCGTCGGGCGCCCATCCGGACGCAGCGAACAGTGCCCGCGACGGGTCGTCGTTGCCGTCGACCCAGACGGTCGCGGACACGAAGCCGTCGCCGCGCATGAAGTCGACGGCGGCGGACAGCAGGCGTGAGCCGTGGCCGAGCCGACGACGCTGCGGGTCGACCACGAAGGAGTGGATCTCGGCGGCCACCGCCGGGTTGAGGTCGTCGTCCGATGCCGGTCCGATCGCGGCGCCGCCGACGACCTGTGCGCCCTCGCAGGCGACCAGCACGCGGTGCACGCGGGAGGGTGGGCGGGTGGTAGCCGTCTCCCACTGCTCCGCGAACACGTCCTGCTGGCTCGCCATCGCGTCGAGCGTCGCGCGGGGGAGCAGCACGGCGTAACCGGTGCGCCAGGCCGACACCTGTACGGCCGCCAGCACCGGCGCATCCTCCGCCGCCGCAGGTCGCACGCTCACGTCAGCCATGCCCGAAACCCTATGGGAGAGACCTGTCCCGCCCTCAGATCAGGCTGCTCATGCGGAGGTACAGCGGCAGGTCCGGACGCATGTCCCAAGCCCCCGCATCGGGCACCCAGAACACCCATCCTCGCGTCACGACGTGGAGCCAAGCCTCCGCCACCTCGGTGAGGGTGTCGGCCCGGACGGTCAAGAACTCCTCCCAGGCCCAGTTCAGTTCCCCAACTGGAGTGGCGCGCGTATCCGAGGTATCGACGAACAACAGATCCTTTCCAGGCCCAGCAAACGGGAGCCAGCTGGCTCGCCAGTAGACGTCGGCCGTCTCCTCGTTGTACGGCTCGCCGCACACGTCGAGAAGCATGGCGCGGATCTCTAGGGCTTGTTGGAGCGAGATCAAGTTGTAGGCCATCCCCGTGTCTGACGCGGCAGGGTCGCCGCAGCTCGGGTCGATTCCGTTGTGCCATCCCCACCAGAGCTTTAGCCCGGGCGGCACCGTCAGTTCAGCCGACATCGTCAGAGCGTCGATCTCGTCCGAGCTCAATCCTGGCGCTAACGCGTCAGCAATGGGCGCCCCGCAGCGCCGCCACGCGGCTTCCAGCTCGTTGAGGACGGAGACCAACCGTCCCTCGGTTCGAGGCACGTCGGGATCGTCGAGGTCGCCGCTGGCCGTGGGCATGCAGTTAGGGCTCAAATCAGCCCGCTTCGTCGCAGGCAGAGCGGGAGGTCAGGACGGATGCCCCAGGCGTGCGCATCGGGCACCCAGTACGCCCATCCGCGCTCGATGAGGTGTGACCACGCCTCCGCAACTTCGGTGAGCGTCCACGCCCGAACGAGGTGCACGTCCTCCCACATGGCATCGAGCATCCGTACGTGAGTACCTGTTGACCGCTCGGAGGTGTCCACGAAGAGTGCACCATTCCAGCGGCCCGCAAATGGTAGCCAGTTGGGGCGCCAATACCATTCGGGCAGCTCCTCAGGCGCCGGACTGACTTTAAAGTCAGACAAGAGTTCCTCGCGCAGGGCCAGTGACTCCTCCAGTGAAAGGAGGTCCAAGCCGACGCCAGTCTCGCGCCTACCTGGATCTGTGGCGCTCGGGCCAGTCCCGTTGTGCCATCCCCACCACTTCTTCAACCCGTCCGGGATGAAGAGGCCGGACTTCCCAGCGATAGAGTCGATCTCGTCGGGCCCCAGTCCCGGTGCCAATGAAATGGCGATTGGTGCTCCTGCGTCAAGCCATAAAGCCTCGAGCCGTCCAAGAGTATCGAGCAACCGCCGCTCGTCTATAACGACCGGCTCATTGGCACTTTTGTGATCGTCCATCCTCGTCCTTGCCTTCCTTCCCACACTGAATCACTGGCAACTTTCGGCAATCACCACCGCCGACTCAGATCAGGCTGCTCTTGCGTAGGTAAAGCGGCATTCCGGGACGGTCGCTCCATCCGTCGTGCGGTCCACCCGCCCGATAGACCCATCCCCGGGTAAGGACGTGGAGCCAAGCCTCTGCGATCTCGGTGAGCGTCCCAGCGCGTACGGTCAAGAGCTCCTCCCATGTCCAGTTCTTCTCCCTTACTGGCGTGGCGCTCGGGTCCGCGGCGTCGACGAAGAGACATGTATGGGCGCTGCCGACAACAGGGAGCCAGCTCTCACGCCAGTAGACATCAGGCAGCAGATCGTCGATTGGGTCGCCCGCCTCTGCGAGGAGCGTGGATCGGATCTCAAGGGCCTGCTGCAGCGAGATCAGGGCGTACGTCATGCCCGTCTCCAGGTCGCTGGGGCTTGTCGAGCCTGGGACTATTCCGTTGTGCCAACCCCACCAGAGCTTCAACCCGTCAGGCACGACCAAATCATCAGCGGCAGTCAGGTCGTCGATCTGCGCGGGTTCTAGCCCAGGGGCTAAGGACTCGGCTATGGGCGCTCCACCGCTTCGCCAGGCCGCCTCGAGCTCGTTCAGAACCGAGACGAGTTGTCCTTCACGTCGTACGTCTTGGGGATCTGGGGTTGGACGGATGTTCATGAACGCCCTTCTCTACTTACGGCGCCGCGGTCGACAGGCGATGGTCTCAGTTCGGACCACCGCCGCCTCCACCCCCGCCTGACGGGTCAGGATTGCTGTTCGGGCACAGATAGAACGACGGAATTGGGGCCGCCGTCAGCGGGATGACCAGAAATGGGGTTCCTCCAGTCGTAGGGAGTCCCTGACTCGAGACGGGGGCGGCGGATTGAAGTCCGCACTGCGTGATCATTGCGCTGTACACCGTGCCCTCGGCGCGGTTCTGGAGGGATGGGACGGCTCGGAGACTCGCTCCGGCACCGCCCAGATCCGCGGGGCCGCCTTGACGACTTGCGTAGAGCGGGTACTCGTCACACTGGAATACCGGATCTTCCGCATGCGCCAGACAGTCTGCGCTTCGGTATTGTTTCTTCGTGTACCAGCCCGGTGGAACCTGAGTCTTCTTGTTGGGCCCGGACATGTAGTTGAGCTGGACGAGCCAGGGGCGGGCGGCGATGGTGTCCCGGTCGTGCACGGCGGCAGCGTAAGCGTTGTAGAACGCGGGCACGTGCGGGTTGGACGTACCCGCCGGGAAGAGGATCGGGAGGTCCTCGCACGGGTTAGCGGTCGCGAAGGCGGCGCCGCGCAGCGCCGCGGCGCCGACCAGCTGCAGGCACTGCGTCGCCGCCACCTGGAGCACGTGCTGCGTGTACGGGGTCGGGTCGCGGTCTCGGGCCCGAGCAGGCCCGATGAGGCCGTCGGCCATGCGCCCGCCCCAGTCGTCGACCACGGACGTCGTACCCGCCGCGGTCGGCACCGCCGGCGGCTGCGCCGGCAGCGGAGGGTCCGGGAACGGCGGCACGAACACGGCGGTGCCGAGGTTGCCGGCCAGCGGGATCAAGATGGCGGCACCGAACGCGGCCGCGAGGGTGCCGAGGATGGTCTGGATCGGCACCCCGTCGGCCTCCAGGGCGAGGCAGGCCTTCCCGGGGTCGCTGATGGACGACGGCAGCAGGTTCACGGACGGGATCTGCGCGACGGTGACGCACAGTGCGGCGGCGCCGCCGATCGTGGCGTACGACTGCGCGATCGCGTCCAGGTCGTACCCGTCGATGCTGTCGGACACCTTGACCCACGGGCTCTCGACCGTGGGTCCGGATCCGGACAGCATCGCTCGTACGTACGTGATCGGGCCGCCCGCGACGGTCGGGATCGTCCCGCTGGCGGTGACGGCGAAGCCGGGGGTACCGGCGTCGGCGGACCCGTTGGCGAGCGCGGCCACGACGGTCGGGCCGGCGCCGGGCGTGACCACGACGCCCCCTTGGAGGACCCACTAGCACGCGTCCAGCGAGCACGGGGAGAAGTCCGACGCCGTCGCGAGGCCGTGCACGTCGACGGCGTACTGACCGGCGTGCCAGGTGAGGTGCGTCAGGGCGAGCCGGGCATCGCCCGCGTCGAGGAAGTCGCGCCCCAGGTCGGGCCAGGTCTTGCCCCACGGCGCCTCCCCGCCCTGGTCCGACGGTGAGAACCCGCCCGCGGTGTCGATCTCGGCGAGCAAGTTGCCGGGCCCGCAGTCCACGGTGAACGAGGCCCGCAGCGATCCGCGCGAAGCGGTCACGCTCGAGACCGCGACGGTCCCCTGACCGGCGTCGCTGCCGTCCGCCCCGCGCAGGCACTGGGAGTAGTCCACGTGGGCGGAGCACCCCACCGCTCCGGCGACCGAGCCGTCCTGGACTGTCCCGTACGGGCAGGGCGCGACCAGCGCGACCGTGCCCGTACGGGCGGTTCCCGGCGCGGCCGGCACGGCCGACCAGCGCACCGTATAGCCGCCCGCGGTGTCGGCGCGGGCCACCTGCGGCCGTCCCCCGGCGGTCGCTGTCAGGACCAGCGCCCCGACCACGACGGATGTCACGAAGACCTTGCCGAACCGCATCGCCAGCCCCCGGGCTCGTCCAGATGATCAAGTCGATGGGACATTAGTGCCCCAACGCACGGTTTGTCATCCGGCGACTCGGCGCGGCTCTTCACAGGCTGTCGGCGCCGCGGTCTAACCTGGCGCTGGACGTCAGCAGCCGGGTCGTCACGGCTCGCACGAACGAAGGAGTACGCCACGTTGTCCGAGCAGGGCTCCGAGCTCATCGACCTCGCCTCTACCGACGCTGCCGAGAGCGCCGAGGCGATCCGGTTCCGCAGCGACGTGACGGTCGAGCTGGTGAAGTCGAGCGCCCACGACTCCGACGTCGTGTTCGCCGCGCGGGTCTCCACCGCGGGGGAGCAGTCGCTCGAGGCGGTCGACGAGGACGCCAGCCGCTCCAAGGGGCTGATCGGCTACCTGATGCGGGCGCGCCACGGCAGCCCGTTCGAGCACAACTCGATGACCTTCTTCGTCGAGGCGCCGATCTTCGTGTTCCGCGAGTTCATGCGGCACCGCATCGCGTCGTACAACGAGGAGTCCGGCCGCTACCGCCAGCTCAGCGCGGTGTTCTACGTGCCGGGGCCCGAGCGCCGGCTGGTCCAGGAGGGCAAGCCGGGGGCCTACGACTTCGTCGAGGGAACCCCCGAGCAGTACGACGTGGTCGTCGCCCAGACGCAGCAGGCCTGCACGCAGGCCTACGCCGCCTACCTCGCGATGCTCGACGCCGGGGTGGCCAGAGAGGTGGCCAGGGGCGTCCTCCCGGTGGCCACGTACTCGTCGATGTACGTCACGCTCAACGCCCGCTCGCTGATGAACTTCCTGTCCCTGCGTACCAAGCGCGAGGGCTCGCACTTCCCGTCGTACCCGCAGCGCGAGATCGAGATGGTGGCCGAGAAGATGGAGGCCGAGTGGGCCCGGCTGATGCCGATCACCTACGCCGCTTTCGAGACCAACGGCCGGGTATCCCCGTGAGACGCGAGTAATCTGGTAGCCATGCCAGCGACCCTGCCCAAGGAGGCGACGGCCGACGCCCCGTTCGGCCGGGTCCTCACGGCGATGGTCACCCCGTTCCGTCTCGACGGCGGGCTCGACGTCGACGGTGCGCAGCGCCTCGCCACGCATCTGGTCGACGCCGGAAACGACGGGCTCGTCCTCAACGGGACGACCGGCGAGTCACCGACGACCACCGACGGCGAGAAGGACACGCTCCTGCGCGCCGTGCTCGAGGCGGTCGGCGACCGCGCGTGGGTCCTCGCCGGTGCGGGCAGCAACGACACCGCGCACAGCATCGAGCTCGCCTACGCGGCGGAGAAGGCGGGCGCGCACGGCTTGCTGCTCGTCACGCCGTACTACAACAAGCCGCCGCAGACCGGGCTGCTGGCCCACTTCACGGCCATCGCCGACGCGACCGAGCTCCCGGTGATGCTCTACGACATCCCGCACCGCACCGGCGTCGCCCTCGAGACCGACACCCTCGTCCGGCTCGCCGAGCACCCACGCATCGTCGCCAACAAGGACGCCAAGGGCGACCTTGCGGCCGCCTCGGCGGTGATCGCCAGGTCCGACCTCGCCTACTACAGCGGCGACGACGTCCTCAACCTCCCGCTCCTCTCGGTCGGGGCGGTGGGCATCGTGAGCGTCGTCACGCACGTCGCCACCGCGCGCCTGGTCGAGCTCGTCAGCGCCTACCGGTCCGGCGACGTCATGCGCGCTCGCGACCTCCACCACCAGCTGTTGCCCGTCTTCACGGGCCTCTTCCGCACTCAAGGAGTCATCCTGACGAAGGCCGCTCTCAACCAACTGAGCCTGCCCGCCGGACCCGTCCGGCTCCCGCTCCTCGACGCCACTCCCGACCAGGTCGCCCAGCTGTGCCGCGACCTGACCGCGGGCGGGGTCGCGGGGTTCACCGCATGACCTCGACCCAGCACCAGCTCGGCCTGCCGCCGCCCCTCGCCGAGGGAGCACTGCGCCTGGTCGCCCTCGGCGGCCTCGGCGAGATCGGCCGCAACATGACGGTCTTCGAGTGGGGCGGCCGGCTGCTCGTCGTCGACTGCGGCGTCCTGTTCCCCGAGGACCACCAGCCGGGCGTCGACCTGATCCTGCCCGACTTCGAGTACATCCGGGACCGGCTCGACGACGTCGAGGCCATCGTCCTCACGCACGCGCACGAGGACCACATCGGCGCCGTCCCGTACCTGCTGCGCGAGAAGGGCGACATCCCGCTGATCGGGTCGCGGCTGACCCTCGCCCTCGTCGAGGCCAAGCTGCGCGAGCATCGGATCAAGCCGTACACGCTCGAGGTCAAGGAGGGCCAGGTCGAGCAGGTCGGTCCGTTCGGCCTCGAGTTCGTCGCGGTCAACCACTCGATCCCCGACGCGCTCGCGGTCGCGATCCGTACGCCGGCCGGTCAGCTGGTCCTCCACACGGGCGACTTCAAGATGGACCAGCTCCCGCTGGACGGGCGCATCACCGACCTGCGCGCCTTCGCCCGGCTCGGCGAGGAGGGCGTCGACCTGTTCCTCGTCGACTCCACCAACGCCGAGGTCCCCGGGTTCGTCCGTACGGAGCGCGACATCGAACCGGTCATCGACGCGGTGTTCGCCCGTGCCGAGCGGCGGGTCATCTCGGCCTGCTTCGCCTCGCACGTCCACCGCGTGCAGCAGATCCTCGACACCGCACACAAGCACGGCCGCAAGGTGGCCTTCGTCGGTCGCTCGATGGTGCGCAACATGGGCGTGGCGCGCGACCTCGGCTACCTCACCATCCCGAGCGGGCTGATGGTCACCGTCGACGAGCTGGAGAACCTGCCGGACGAGAAGGTCGTGCTCGTCTGCACCGGGTCGCAGGGCGAACCCATGGCGGCGCTGTCCCGCATGGCCAACAACGACCACTCCATCAAGATCGGTGTGGGCGACACGGTGCTGCTCGCGTCGTCGCTGATCCCGGGCAACGAGAACGCCGTCTTCCGAGTGATCAACGGCATCGCCCGGCTCGGCGCCGACGTCGTCCACAAGGGCAACGCGCTCGTGCACGTCTCCGGGCACGCAGCCGCGGGGGAGCTGACGTACTGCTACAACATCGTGCGGCCGCGCAACGTGATGCCGGTGCACGGGGAGTGGCGGCACCTGCGGGCCAACGGCGACCTCGCGATCAAGACCGGCGTGCCGGCCGACCGCGTGATCCTGGCCGACGACGGTGTCGTGGTCGACCTCGTCGACGGCGTGGCCAAGATCGTCGGAGCGGTGCCGTGCGGCTTCGTCTACGTCGACGGCTCCTCGGTCGGCGACATCACCGAGTCGTCGCTCAAGGACCGGCGGATCCTGGGCTCCGAGGGCTTCATCTCGGTCGTGGCCGTGGTCGACCTCACCGATGGCAAGGTGGTCGGCGGCCCGGACATCCACGCCCGCGGGTTCGCCGAGGACCANGGCGTCTTCGACTCCGTACGTCCCAAGATCGCCGCAGCGCTNGAGGACGCCCTCCGCGAGGGGACCACCGACGTCTACGAGCTGCAGCGGGTCCTGCGACGGGCCGTCGGCAAGTGGGTGTCCGACACCCACCGGCGCCGCCCGATGATCATCCCCGTCGTGCTCGAGGTCTAGTCGGGAAAAGGGGCCCGCACGGCGTGGGACGCGTGGGATCGGTGATGTCTGTGGGTAATCTGCGCCCATGGCCAGCCGTACCTCCGCCGGCCCCGCTCGTGCGCGCGCTTCTGCGAGTACGAGCCGTCAGGCGGCTTCCCCAGGGCGAGTGGCGCGAACGGGCAGGCAGGGCAGCGGGCGAAGGCCCCCAGCCAAGCCGGCTGCCCGACGCGCCTCGGCGCCGCACCGTGCCCCGANAGGGCCGGGTCTGCCGACACGGTTCGCCCGCTGGTGGGGGCGGCTGATCTCGCGGATCTGGCTCGGGATCGCGCACCTGGTCGGCGGGACNACGCGCCGGATCGGCAGCGGAGCCAAGGACAGTGCCGCCCAGCTCGACCCGGCCNCGCGTCGGGACGGCTTCGGCCTGCTGCTCGTCGGCGGTTGCCTGCTGGTGGCGGCCTCGACCTGGTGGCGGCTCGCGGGCCCGGTCGGCACGACCGTCCGTACGGTCACCCTGGGCGCCGCGGGGTCGATGGCCTGGGCCGTACCCTTCCTGCTCGCCGCGTGGGCGTGGCGGGTGCTCCGGCATCCCGACCGCAACGCCCCCGGCGGACGGCTGGTGATCGGCTGGGCCGCGGTGATCCTCGGCGTCCTGGGCGTCGTCCACGTCCTGTACGGCACGCCTCAGCCGGCGGCCCCGGCGGCCATGCGCGCGGCAGGGGGCTGGCTCGGCTGGATCGCCTCGGCCCCGATCGTCGCCGGCGTCACCGGCTACGTCGCAGCTCCGCTGCTGGTGCTGCTGGCCGGCTTCGGCGTGCTGGTGCTCACGAGCACGCCCGTGCACCAGGTGCCGGAGCGGCTCCGCCAGCTCGAGGCCCGCCTGNTGCGCCGCCCGATGGAGGCGCTGGCGCAGGAGCCGGTCGCCATGATCGACCTCACCGCTGAACCGCTCGAGCCGCTCAAGCGGACCCGACCGCGCCGGCGGATCGGTTCCCTGTCACCGGCAGACGACGACGACGAGACGGCCCCGGGCGACCCCGCCTTCGACTCCCCGCTCGTCGACCTCACCATCGCGACGCGCTCGATCGAGCACAACGACACGGTCGTGCTCGCCCACGGGACTCCCAGCCCGACCACGGCACCGGCCGGCCCGGGCGCACCAGGCGCACCGGGCGCACCAGGCGCACCGCTCACCCCGCACCCGGCCGAGCCCATGCCCTCGCGCATGGAGCAGCTGGCCCTCTCCGGCGACATCACCTACCACCTGCCTCCCGCCGACCTGCTCAAGCCCGGGGCGCAGCACAAGGCCCGTACGAGGGCCAACGACGCCGTCGTCGAACGGCTGACCGAGGTGCTCGACCAGTTCGAGATCGACGCCCAGGTCACCGGGTTCACCCGCGGGCCGACGGTCACGCGCTACGAGGTGGAGCTCGGGCCGGCGGTCAAGGTCGAGCGGGTGACGGCGCTGAGCAAGAACATCGCCTACGCGGTCGCGAGCGCTGACGTGCGCATCCTGTCGCCCATCCCGGGCAAGTCCGCGATCGGGATCGAGATCCCCAACACTGACAAGGAGATCGTCAGCCTCGGCGACGTCATCCGGTCGGCCGTCGCGCACGCCGACCACCATCCGATGATCGTCGGGCTCGGCAAGGACGTCGAGGGTGGCTTCGTCGTCGCCAACCTGGCCAAGATGCCGCACCTGCTCGTCGCCGGGGCGACGGGGTCCGGCAAGTCCTCGTTCGTCAACTCCATGATCAGCTCGATCCTGCTGCGCTCGACGCCGGACGAGGTGCGCATGGTCCTGGTCGACCCCAAGCGGGTCGAGCTCAGCGCCTACGAGGGCATCCCGCACCTGATCACCCCGATCATCACGAACCCGAAGAAGGCGGCCGAGGCCCTGCAGTGGGTCGTCCGCGAGATGGACCAGCGCTACGACGACCTGGCCGCGTTCGGGTTCAAGCACGTCGACGACTTCAACAAGTCGGTGCGTACGGGGAAGCTGCAGCCGCTGCCGGGCAGCGAGCGCGTGCTGACGCCGTACCCGTACCTGCTGGTGATCGTCGACGAGCTGGCCGACCTGATGATGGTGGCCCCGCGCGACGTCGAGGACTCGATCGTCCGCATCACCCAGCTGGCCCGGGCGGCCGGCATCCACCTCGTCCTGGCCACCCAGCGACCCAGCGTCGACGTCGTCACCGGGCTGATCAAGGCCAACGTCCCGTCGCGGCTCGCGTTCGCGACCAGCAGCGTCACCGACAGCCGGGTCATCCTCGACCAGCCGGGGGCGGAGAAGCTGGTCGGTCAGGGCGATGCGCTGTTCCTGCCGATGGGCAGCGGCAAGCCCATGCGCATCCAGGGCGCGTGGGTGACCGAGCCGGAGATCCACGCGCTGGTCGCGCACTGCAAGGGTCAGCTGCAGCCGTCCTACCGCGAGGACGTCACCCTCGTGCCCGCGGCCAAGAAGGAGGTCGACGAGGACATCGGCGACGACCTCGACGTGCTCTGCCAGGCCGCCGAGCTGGTGGTCACGACCCAGTTCGGCTCGACCTCGATGCTCCAGCGCAAGCTCCGCGTCGGGTTCGCGAAGGCCGGGCGGCTGATGGACCTGATGGAGAGCCGCGGGATCGTCGGACCGTCCGAAGGGTCCAAGGCGCGCGACGTCTTGGTGCAGCCGGACGAGCTCGACGAGGTCCTGCTCCTCCTGCGTGGAGAGTAGTCGAGCGACTACTGTCGGTGACTTCGGAGCGCGCCTGCTCCGGGCGTAGCATGGGCGAAGTCCGATTGCGCCCATCTGTGCTGAATCCGTCGAGCACCAGGATCGAACGGGAGGCGATGAGCCTTGTCCCTCGGCTCCGACCTCGCCGCCGCCCGCGAGGCCTCCGGACTGACCCTCGACGACATCGCCGAGCGCACCCGGGTCCGTCGCACCGTGATCGAACGCATCGAGGCCGACGACTTCAGCCTCTGCGGCGGTGACGTCTACGCGCGGGGGCACATCCGCACGATCGCCGGCGTCGTCGGGACCGACCCGGTCCCGCTGGTCGCCGAGTTCGACCGGCTGCACGCGCCGCACGGACCGTCGGCGACCGAGGTCTTCGAGGCCGACATGTCGACCCAGCGCGAGCGGCGCGGGCCGAACTGGACCGCCGCGATGGCTGCCGCCCTCGTCGTCGTGGCGGTGATCGCGGTGTTCGAGGTGGCGCACGGGGGCACGTCGTCCACCGCCGGCCGCTCGACAACCTCCCACTCGGCGCTCCCGACCGGCACCGGGTCGACGCCGACGACGTCGACCCCGCCAGTGACCAGCACGCCCTCGCCCAGCCCGACCGTGATCGCCAAGGTGCCGCCGTCGGCTCAGGGCGTCACGGTCCGCCTCGAGGTGACGACGGGGAAGACCTGGATCTCGGCCACCTCCAGCGGCGGCAAGGTCTTCGAGGGGCTGCTCAGCACCGGCGCGGTCAAGGTGTTCACGGACGCGAGCCTGGTCAAGATCGTCATCGGCAACGCGGGAGCCGTACGGCTGTCTGTCAACGGCGTCGACGTGGGCACGCCGGGCACCACCGGACAGGTCGTCCGCCTCAGCTTCAACCCCACTGACCCGACCGCTGCCGGGTGAACCGGCCGTACGAACCGGCCAACTAGGCTGGGCGGGTGACCGTCCCCGCCGCTGCCCGCTCGGTGGCACTGGTCACCCTTGGCTGCGCGCGCAACGAGGTCGACTCCGAGGAGCTCGCCGCACGGCTCGAGGCTGACGGGTGGACCCTCGTCGACGAGCCCGCCGACGCCGACGCCGTCCTCGTCAACACCTGCGGGTTCGTCGAGTCGGCCAAGAAGGACTCGATCGACACGCTGCTGGCCGCCGCCGACCTTCGCGACCACGGCCGCCCGCAGGCCGTGGTCGCGGTCGGCTGCCTCGCCGAGCGGTACGGCGCCGAGCTGGCCGCCTCGCTTCCGGAGGCCGACGCCGTCCTCGGCTTCGACGACTACGCCGGTATCGGCGGCCGGCTGCGCTCGGTCCTCGCGGGCACCCCGCACGTCCCGCACGTGCCCTCCGACCGCCGGCTGCTGCTGCCCGTCTCGCCGGCCGAGCGCCCGTCCGCGGCGGCCACCACCTCGGTTCCCGGGCACGGTGACCTGCCGGCAGGGGTCGCGCCGGCGTCCGGGCCACGGGTCCTCCGGCGCCGGCTGGACGGCGGGCCGACCGCGCCCCTCAAGCTGGCGTCCGGCTGCGACCGTCGCTGCTCGTTCTGTGCGATCCCGTCGTTCCGTGGGTCCTTCGTGTCGCGCCGCCCCGCCGAGATCCTCGACGAGGCCCGCTGGCTGGCCGGGGAGGGCGTGCGCGAGCTGGTCCTCGTGAGCGAGAACTCCACGTCGTACGGCAAGGACCTCGGCGATGGTCGGTTGCTGGAGGTGCTGCTGCCCGAGCTGGCCGCGGTCGACGGCGTCGAGCGGGTCCGCGTGTCCTACCTGCAGCCGGCCGAGACCCGGCCGTCGCTCGTGGAGGTCATCGCCAAGACGCCGGGCGTCGTGCCGTACTTCGACCTGTCGTTCCAGCACGCCAGCGCCCCGCTGCTGCGCCGGATGCGTCGCTTCGGGTCGACCGAGTCGTTCATCGAGCTGCTCGACCGGGCCCGAGCCCTCGCCCCGGCCGCGGGGGCGCGGTCCAACGTCATCGTCGGGTTCCCCGGCGAGACCGAGGCCGACCTCGCCGAGCTGGAACGGTTCCTTACCCTGGCGCGGCTCGACGTCGTCGGCGTGTTCGGCTACTCGGACGAGGACGGTACGGAGGCAGCCACGTACGACGACAAGGTGTCGCCCGACGAGGTGCAGGCCAGGGTCGAGCGGGTGACCCGGCTGGTCGAGGAGCTCACCGCCCAGCGGGCCGAGGAACGGGTCGGCGAGCTGGTCGAGGTGCTCGTCGAGTCGGTGACCGGCGCCGTGGAGGGCCGGGCCGAGCACCAGGCTCCGGAGGTCGACGGTTCGACGACGCTCCTCGGTGCTGGCAACTGGCAGGTCGGGCAGCTGGTGGCCGCGGTGGTCGTGGCCACCGACGGCGTCGACCTCGTCGCGGAGGCCGTCGCGGGGAGCGGTCGGTGAGACCTGCCCTTCCGGACCGCATCGGCGACCCGGTCCAGCCGGTCGGCCTCTGGAACATCGCCAACGAGCTGACGATGCTGCGGCTGCTCCTGGTACCCGTCTTCGCNGTCGTCCTGTTCCACGGCGACGGTCACCAGGCCGGCTGGCGGTGGGCNGCATGGGGCGTCTTCGCGGTGGCATCGGCGACGGACCTGCTCGACGGCGACCTCGCCCGGCGACGGGGCCTCGTGACGACGTTCGGCAAGGTCGCCGACCCGATCGCCGACAAGGCGCTGATGGGCATGGCCCTGATCGGGCTGTCTGTGCTCGGCGACCTGTGGTGGGCGGTCACCGCGGTCGTCCTCGTCCGGGAGGTCGGCGTCACGCTGCTGCGGTTCTGGGTGATCCGGCACGGAGTGATCCCGGCCAGCCGCGGCGGCAAGCTCAAGACCCTGCTGCAGGGCGTGGCGATCGGGCTGTACGTCCTCCCGCTCTCCGGCTGGCTCCGTAGCGTCTCCGCCGTCGTGCTCGCCGTGGCCGTCGTCGTGACGCTGGGCACGGGCGTCGACTACATCGTCAAGGCGCGCGAGCTCCGACGTACCAGCCCGCGGGCCGCGATGAAGCGCGCCGCCAAGGCGGCCCGTCAGGCCGGCGGGTGATCGTGCCCGACCTCGTGCGCGTCGCCGTCGTGGCGGTGGGCGACGAGCTCTTGCTCGGCGACGTCCTCAACGGCAACCTCGCCTGGCTCGGGAGCACCCTCGCCGACGCCGGCACCCCTGTCGTCCGTGGCTACGAGGTGGGTGACGCGATCACCGACATCGTCGCGACCCTGCGGTCGGCTCTGGCGGTTGCCGATGCCGTCGTCGTGACGGGCGGTCTGGGGCCGACGTCCGACGACCGTACGAGGGACGCGCTCGCCGAGCTGGCCGGCGTGGCGCTGGTACGCGACCCGGCGCTCGAGCAGGTCATCGGCGGCTGGTACGAGCGGCTGGGGCGCACGGCGCCGGACAACGTGTGGCAGCAGGCGGACGTCCCGGTCGGGGCGTGGTCGATCCCGAACCCGACGGGTACGGCGCCAGGGCTGGCCCTCGAGGTCGACGGCCGCCTGGTGTTCGCCGTCCCGGGCGTGCCCGCCGAGCTGCGCGGCATGGTCACCGCCACGGTCGTCCCGGCGCTGCGCGAGCGGGCGGGCGACCCGCCGCCGGTCGTGACCCGCCAGCTCCGGGTGGCACTGCTGGGGGAGTCGCTCGTCGCGACACGGCTGGCCCCGCTCGAGGCCGAGCTCGCCGCGCCGGGCGAGCGCGACGGGACGGCCACCGTGGCGCTGTCCTACCTCGGCTCGCTGGGAGAGGTGCGGGTCCGGTTCAGCGGGACCACCCCCGGCTTGCTCGACGAGCTCGCCGACCGTGCGGCCAGCCTGCTCGGTGATGTCGTGAGCGGCCGCGACGGCGAGACGTTGCCGGCCACCGTGCTGCGGCTCCTCGTCGAGCAGGGCGCCACGGTCGCCGTCGCCGAGTCGCTCACCGGGGGTGCGCTCGCGTCGGCTCTGGTCGACGTCGCCGGCGCGTCGCTCGCCTTCCGCGGTGCTGTGGTCGCCTACTCGACCGAGCTGAAGGCCGCCCTGCTCGGCGTCGCCGCCGACCTGCTGGCCCGAGGCGGTCCGGTCCAGCCGGAGGTCGCTGTGGCGATGGCGGCCGGGGTCCGTACCCGGCTCGGCGCCGACTTCGGGATCGGGACCACCGGGGTGGCTGGGCCCGACCCGCAGGACGGGGTCGCGCCGGGGACGGTGCACGTGGCGGTGGTGGGTCCGGGCCCGGGCGACGTTCGGGCCGTCGCGCTGCACGTGCCGGGCGACCGCGACCGGGTGCGCCGGCTGGCGGTCGTCCACGGGCTGGACCTGCTGCGGCGTGCCCTGCTGCACCGGGAACAGCCGGTATGATTACCTCGTTACAAGCAGGCAAGCGGGTGATCAGCCCGAGCAGTACATGCTCTCGCAACGTGCGGAGGGTACGGTTGAACCCGCGCAAGCTCCGGGTGAGAAGGAGGGGATGACAGATGGTCCTGCTGCGGCGACTGCTGGGCGACGAGCTCCGGCGTCAACGGCTGCACCAAAGTCGTACCCTGCGCGAGGTCTCCGCGGCCGCTCGCGTCTCGCTCGGCTACCTCTCCGAGGTGGAGCGCGGCCAGAAGGAAGCCAGCTCCGAGCTGCTCTCCTCGATCTGCACGGCGCTCGAGGTCCCGATGTCCGTGGTGCTGCGTGGCGTGAGCGACGAGCTCGCGCTGGCCGAGCTCGCGGCGGCTCCGCTGCCGACGGTCGTGCCCGCCTCGCGCGCCGACTCGCACGCTGACTCGCTGGCTGACTCGATGCCCGACGTCGTGGCCTCGGCGGCCTGACCCCTCCCATGTCGGCCGGTGCTGACACGCCGGGGCTGCACGTACGCGCCGGCAACGCGATGGCTCGCACCCGTGACGGCCTGCTGGACGGTGCCCTCGCCTGCATCCAGCGCGACGGTCTGCGGCACACGACGATGGCCGGGATCGCCGTACGCAGCGGTGTGGCCAAGGCGACCCTCTACAACCACTTCCGGACGAAGCCGGACCTGCTGCGGGCCCTGGTCCTGCGCGAGGCGGAGCGCATCGCGGCGCGCGCCCGCGCCGCACGCGAAGCCGGTTCGGTCGTCGACGCGCTGGAGCGGGCCGCGGCGGACGTCGCGGCCCTGACCGCTGTCCGGCGGGTGGCCGACAGCGAGCCCGGGGCGCTGGTGCCGTTGCTGGCACCGCGCGACACCCCGGGCTGGGAAGCCGTACGGATGCAGGCTGCTTCCGTCCTGGGCCAGCCCGCGGACGGACCGCTGGTCGACCTCGTGCTGCGCTGGCTGGCCGGCCAGCTGCTCGTCCCGGCGCCCGTCTCGTCGCGGCGCGCGACGGCCGAGCTGCTGGCCGCGCTCGACCTGGCTGGGGCCGACGGCTAGCGGGGTCGTCAGGGCCGCCGGCTAGGGCTGACAGCTCGGGCACCACCAGGTCGTCCGCTGGTAGGGCGGCGTCCCCTGCTCGGCCTCGCGGATCGGCGTACCACACCGTCGGCACGGTCGTCCGGCACGACCGTAGACCCACGTGTCGTGCCCTCGCCGCACGTCTCCGGTCGTCACCTGAGCAGCCCTGGACCTGTTGGCCAGCAACAGCTTCTGAGCGCGGGCAACCACGCGGCCGAGATCGGGTACGTCGCCGACGGCCCGCCATGGCGACAGCCCGGACAGGAAGAGCACCTCGGCCCGGTAGAGGTTGCCGATACCGGCCAGGTTGCGCTGGTCCAGCAGCGCCTCGCCGATCGGGCGGCCGGGGTCGGTGGTCAGGCGGCGGACCGCCTCGCCCGCGTCGAAGTCGTCGGCGAGCAGGTCCGGGCCGAGGTGGCCCACCACGCGCTCTTCGTCGGCCGTGGGGAGCAGCTCGACGACGGGCAGGCGGTAGCCGACGGCGTCCCACCGATCGGTCCGCAGGACGAGCCGGATCTCGTGCTCGGGGCCGCCGGACCACCTCCTTGCCGGTCCACCGATACCGCCGGGCGCACCGTCGCCCCGGTACAGGTGCCAGGAACCGTCCATCCGGAAGTGCGTGTGCAGCGTCAGGTCCGGCTCGATGCGGAACAGCAGGTGCTTGCCCCGAGCCACGACCGCGAGGACGGTACGGCCAGCGAGGTCGGTCGTGGCTAGCTGGGGCACCCGGAAGTCGGTGTGCCGCAGCACGGAACCGGCCAGGGCCCGATCGAGGTTGTGGGCTGCGAGCCAGACGGTGTCGCCCTCGGGCATCGAGCGACCCTCAGGCGCGCAGCCGCAGCCCGCGCGGCGTCGGATGGAACCCGGCCGCCTCCAGCGCGACACCGAGCGGCGAGCTGAGCACCGACGCCCCGTCGGCGCGCTCGACGGCCAGCTTGCCGAGCTGTCCGGCACGTACCGCGAGCGCCAGCGCGTCGACCGCGGGCTGGACCCTGGCCGGGTCGTCGGAGAAGGACAGCAGGGTGCGGCCTCCGCGCTCGACGTAGACCGCCAGCTCGCCGTCGACGAGCACGACGAGCGCACCGGCCTTCCGACCGGGCCGGTGCCCCTCGGCACCCGGGCGTACCGGCCATGGCAGCGCCGCGCCGTAGGCGTTCGCGGGGTCCGTGGCCGCCAGGACGAGGGCAGGTACCGGCTCGTGCTGGTCGCTGGCCGCGGCTCGCAGCCGGTCGACCGCGCCAGGTACGGAGAACTGCGCCGCGCCGAGCCCCTCCACCACGTAGCCCCTCCGGCACCGCCCTGTCTCCTCGAACGCTGAGAGCACCCGGTAGGCCGCGGCGAAGCCGCCGGCGACCCGCTCGGCCACCACCGACCCGCGCGTGACCACGCCGTACCGGTCGAGCAGCGTCTCTGCCAGCGCGGCCGCGCGGCGCGTGGGGTCGGTCTCCGCCTCGGGCAGCAGCGACCATCGCCCGGCCAGGGTCGGTGGCCCGGTGCGCGACGGCATCGGGGCCCGGCCGGGACGTCCGTACCGGGCTCGTGGCGCTGGTCGGCGGGCCCGGTGCGCGCCGCCGCGCGTGCCTGCGAGCAACCCACGGAGCGGACCCACGGTGTCGTTGGTGAGGCGCCCTGCCCAGACCAGCTCCCACAGGGCGAGGGCAAGCACGGAGTCGTCGACCACGCCCTGGTCGCGACCGACGCGGTCNGACAGGCCGCGGAAGAAGAGAGCGGCCCCGTCGGCGAGCCCGGCCAGGACGCTCTCCTGCAGTGCGGACGGGACGAACAGTGGATCGACCGGCAGCGTCAGTGGCGCCGTGTCGGCGAGGTGCAGCGACACCCAGCCGTCTTCGCCGGGGACCGAGCCGTGCCCGGCCCACAGCACCTCGCCCGACGTCGTCAGCTGGTCGAGCAGGGCGGGCGCGTAGCCCAGCACGCGGGCCGGCAGCACCAGCCGCTCGAGGGCGGAAGCCGGGACCGCGGTGCCCGCCAGCTGCTCGACGACGCGCAGCACCCCATCGACCCCACGGAGCCCGCTGCCGACGCCTTGCCACGCGGGGAGGAATCGGGCCAGCGCCACGGGCGGCACCGGCTCAGCCTCCTGGCGCAGCACGGCCAGCGAGCGCCGGCGCAGCAGCCGGAGCACCTCGGTCTCGCACCATTCCGTACCGCTGCCACCGGGTCGGAACTCGCCCGACGCGACGCGTCCGTGGGCCGCCAACCGCGCGAGCGTCCCCTGCACGACGGCCACGCCCAGCCCGAGCCGGCTGGCCACGTCGCTCGCGTGGAACGGGCCGTGCGTGCGCGCGTAACGGGCGACGAGGTCACCGATCGGGTCGGCGACGAGCTCGAGGAACGCTTCCGGGATGCCGACCGGGAGCGGCACGCCCAGAGCATCGCGCAGCCGGCCCGCATCCTCGATGGCGGCCCAGTGCTCGTGCCCGGAGATCCGCACCCGGACGGCCCGCCGGGCCGTCTCGAGCTCGTGCAGCCATAGCGCCGTGGCCCCCCGCGCGATGGCCTCGTCGGTCGTCAGAGGGCCGAGGATGCGCAGCAGGTCCGCGACCCCTTCGACCGTGCGTGCGTGCCGGTCGGGGGACAGTCGTTGCAGGTCCTGCTCGACGGTGGCTACGGCGCCCTCGTCGAGCAGCTCGCGCAGGTCGGCCTGCCCGAGCAGCTCGGCCAGCAGGCTGGAGTCGAGGGCGAGGGTCGCAGCCCGCCGCTCGGCCAGCGGGGAGTCGCCCTCGTACAGGAACTGGGCGACATAGCCGAACAGCAGCGAGCGCGCGAACGGGGACGGCTCCGTCGTCTCGACGTCGACCACCCGGACCGTACGAGCCTCGATGTCCTTCATCAGCGCAGTCAGGGCGGGGACGTCGAACACGTCCTGGAGCACCTCGCGCATCGTCTCGAGCACGATCGGGAAGGACCCGTACTCGGAGGCGACCGAGAGCAGCTGGGCCGCTCGTTGCCGTTGCTGCCACAAGGGAGTGCGTCGGGTGGGGTCGCGTCGAGGGAGCAGCAGCGCCCGGGCCGCGCACTCGCGGAACCGCGCAGCGAACAGCGCCGAGCCACCGACCTCGGCGGTGACGAGCGGCTCGACGTCGTCGGGGTCGAGGATCGTCATGGCGGTGAGCGCGGCGCCGAGCGATCCGCTGTCCGCGAGGCCGCCGCCATCGCCGATCAGGGGCGCTGTCGGCGCTGTGGGTGCTGGCGTCCCTGGTTCGGTCAGCAGGTCCATGTCCGGCAGGCGCAGGACGATGCCGTCGTCGGCGTGCATCGCCTGCACGTCGAGGCCGTAGCGCTCACGAAGCCGGCCGGCGAGCGCCAGCGCCCACGGGGCGTGCACCTGGGCACCGAACGGTGAGTGGACGACGACCCGCCAGTCGCCGAGCTCGTCACGGAACCGCTCGACGACGATCGTACGGTCGTCGGGTACGTGGCCGGTGGCTGCTCGCTGCTCGTGCAGGTAGGCCACCAGGTTGGTCGCCGCACGCTCGTCGAGGCCGGCCGCCCGGAGCCGATCGAGCGCGGCCGTGGCCTCGAGCCGAAGCAGCTCGCGGACGTAACCGCCCACGGCCCGGCCGAGCTCGGCGGGACGGCCCAGCGCGTCGCCCTTCCAGAACGGGAGCCGCCCGGGCTGGCCCGGCGCCGGCGTGACCAGGACCTGGTCGTGGGTGATCTCCTCGATCCGCCAGGACGTGGACCCGAGGGTGAACACGTCGCCGATCCGCGACTCGTAGACCATCTCCTCGTCGAGCTCGCCGACCCGGGCGCCACCTCGCCGCTTGTCGCCGGAGCCGCCGGAGCCGCCCGAGCCGACGAGGAACACCCCGAAGAGGCCGCGGTCCGGGATGGTCCCGCCGCTGGTGACGGCCAACCGGTGGGCGCCGGGGCGGGCCGAGAGCGTGCCAGCCACGCGGTCCCAGACCAGTCGCGGGCGGAGCTCGGCGAACGCATCGCTCGGGTAGCGCCCGGCCAGCATGTCCAGCACCGCGTCGTAGGCCGACTGCGGGAGTGCAGCGAAGGGAGCCGACCGACGGACCAGGGCCAGCAGCTCGTCGACCGGCCAGTCGTCCATCGCCACCATGGCCACGACGTGCTGGGCCAGCACGTCGAGCGGGTTGCGTGGGTAGCTCAGCGCCTCGATCTGCCCCGCCACCATGCGCTCGGCGACGACGGCGGACTGCACGAGGTCGCCCCGGTACTTGGGGAACACGACACCCCTGCTCACCGCCCCGACCTGGTGCCCGGCGCGGCCGATGCGCTGCAGGCCGCTGGCCACCGAGGGCGCTGACTCGACCTGGATGACGAGATCGACGGCGCCCATGTCGATGCCGAGCTCGAGGCTGGACGTCGCCACCACGGCCGGCAGCCGCCCGGCTTTGAGGTCCTCCTCGATGAGCGCGCGCTGTTCCTTGGAGACCGACCCGTGGTGGGCACGGGCGAGGATCGGGTCGGCGCCCCGCGAGGCTCCGGACTGGGCCATCACCTGCGCCGGAGCGGCCGATGCGTCGCCAAGACCCGACTCGGCGCCCAGCAGCCGTTCCAGGTGGATCTCGTTGAGCCGCGCGCAGAGGCGCTCCGCCAGCCGCCGGGAGTTGGCGAAGACGATGGTGGAGCGGTGCGCCTCGACGAGGTCGACGATGCGCTCCTCGACGTGCGGCCAGATCGACAGGCGCCGGCCATCGCCCGCTGCCGAGCCCTCGAGCTCGCCGGTCGGCTGACCCAGCTCGGACATGTCGTCGACCGGGACGACGACCTCGACCTCGATGCGCTTCTCGCTGGGCGGCTGCACGATGTCCACGGCGCGGCTACCGCCTAGGAACCGGGCCACCTCGTCGACCGGACGGACGGTCGCCGACAGCCCCATCCGGCGGGCCGGCCCCTCGAGCAGGGCGTCCAGCCGTTCGAGGCTGAGGGCGAGATGGGCACCGCGCTTGGTGCCCGCGACCGCGTGCACCTCGTCGACGATCACCGTGTCGACGCCGCGAAGGGACTCCCGGGCCGCCGAGGTCAGGATCAAGAACAGCGACTCGGGCGTGGTGATGAGGATGTCGGGCGGGCGCGTCCCGAAGCGGCGCCGCTCGTCGGCCGGCGTGTCACCGGTACGCATACCGACCGTGATCGAAGGAGCCGCCAGCCCGAGCCGGGCCGCTGCCTGGCCGATGCCGGCGAGCGGGCCGCGCAGGTTGCGCTCGACGTCGACCGCGAGCGCCTTGAGCGGGGAGACGTAGACGACGCGGCAGCGCCGCCTCGGNTCGTCCGGTGGCGGACCGGCGGCGAGGCGGTCGAGGGACCACAGGAACGCGGCGAGCGTCTTGCCCGACCCGGTCGGGGCGACCACCAGCGCGTCGCGCCCGGTGGCGGCTGCGGCCCAGGCACCCGCCTGCGCGGCGGTCGGTGCGGCGAACGCGCCGCGGAACCAGGCGCGCGTGGCAGCCGAGAACACCTCGAGCGGATCGCTCGCGGTGGGCTGGTCGACCGGTGATCGGGGCATCGCAGGTCATCCTCTCCTGAGCCGCCGACAGTGGCGCGAGGTAGCCTCCCGATCGTGCGTCTCACCGAGTTCTGGCAACGGATGGACGACGAGCTCGGCGCCGCCTACTCGCGCTCGTGGGCCAAGGACACCGTGCTGTCCGAGCTGGCCGGGCGTACGGCGCTGGCCGCCCTCGAGCAGGGTGACCCCGTCAAGAACGTCTGGCGCGCGGTGGCCGCGCACCTCGAGCTCCCGTCGGTCCGACGCTGACACCAGACGCGCCGCGTGTCGGTACTGGATTCGAACAGACGTTCGACCTAGTGTCCACAACGTGCCGGACGTCGCAAGTCGTCCACAGGCGAGGCGTACGGGCTGGGAGCTGTCGGACATCCGGCCTAGGTTCTGAGCGTTCTTCGGTTCTTCTGTTCTCCGTCTCTTCCGT
>JGI24140J50213_10000003_pt1 | contig 107213 bp, 78 predicted proteins | sample BarGraIncu00222A_FD_50213 | JGI IMG/M metagenome (IMG submission 50213)
GATATTATGAAGCTTAAGCTCACAAAAGTCAGAATCAACAAATACAAGAGTTTCAACAAGGAACAGGAGATTGATATTGACGAAAAAGTCACAGTATTAGTTGGGAAAAATGAGTCAGGAAAAACTGCATTTCTTGAAGCAGTTGCAAAGATTAATTACTTTGAAAACAATCCTTTCTTCAAGTTGAATATCATAGGAGATTATCCACGCAACGAACTTATTCGGTTTAAGAATAAAGGTGAGGATACTGAGGCGCTTCGATGCAATTTTGATATCAGCAAAGAGATGATGCAGGTGATCGAATATGATCTGGGTAAAGACGTGCTTCAGAGTCGTTCATTCACTTATGGCATCAGCTATATGGGCAAAACCCATTGGTTTGGTCTTAAAGTCAATGAGCGGAAATTTCTGGATCAGTTTTATCAAAGGTATACGATCAATGATGATCTTCAGTCACAGTTACGCAATGTCCGCAACGTTACTGAACTGATGCAGCTTTGTGATGTAAAAAGACAAGATGCTGTACTTACTAAGATGGCTGAAGATTTGCGTGAAAAGATCTATTCAAAAGCTTATGCATGGAGTAACCCTATCAAAGGCTATATTGCAAAAAACTATCTGAAACCTGCAATACCCTACTTTTGGTATTTTGATGAATATTATTTATTGCCAACCAGAATCAGTATAAGGGATTTGAAAAACCCTCCCAAAGATGATGAAATGTTACGGATCTCACGTGCATTTTTTGATCTTGCTAAAATTGATATTGATAAGTTACTCGAGGCAGATGATTTTGAGAGTTACCTTGCTGACCTGGAGGCAACGGCCAATGATGTAACCAATTATATTTTCAAATATTGGACTACAGAAAAGGACCTTGAAATTAAATTTGAAATTGAAAATGTTAAGGAGACTAAAGACAAAATTCTACATATCAGAATCCGTAATACAACTCGAAGGATAACATTACCATTGCGAAACAGGAGTAAAGGGCTCAATATGTTCTTTTCTTTTGTTGTTTGGTTTAGTAAGGTCAAAAACATGGTGGGTGATAATCTTGTGCTTTTGCTTGATGAACCCGGTTTAAGTTTACATGCATCTGCCCAAGCTGATTTACTGAGATTTATTGAAGATCTTTCAATCGATCATCAGGTCATTTATTCAACCCATTCTCCATTTCTCATCAATCCATCTAGACTTGATAGGGTCAGAACAGTTACAGACACCGTCGAGGGAAGCATAATATCGGATATGATTTTGGAAAATGATCCTGATACTTTGTTTCCCCTGCAGGCTGCTATTGGATTTGATATTTCACAAAATCTCTTTAATAACAAGCGTAATCTCCTCGTCGAAGATCCTGCAGATCTGATCCTGCTCAATCTGATGTCGGGTACTTTGAAGTCTATGAACCGGACAGGCCTAAAAGAAGGAATAACTATAATGCCAATTGGTGGATTAGAAAAACTGGCAACTTTTCTACTTTTGTTGAAGAGTACTAAAAACAATATGGTCTGTCTTATGCCAACAGCCAGCGTATCCAAAACCAAAACAAAACAAGACACTGAATTATGGGACCAGTTCATAAATGGAAAGAGTTTTCGGTTCTACGATCAGTATTGTCAGGTGAACCAAGCTAGTATTGAAGATCTTTTTGAACATAATGAAATAGCACTTGCTTTAATGAGTGCATACGGAACAAAGGTTGCAGAATCTTTCAAACCTGTAGAAGGAGAGGGGCTTTTAACGCAGTTACAGTTTGCCATTGGTCGTGATAGTTTTGACAGACTACGGATAGCACGTGAACTGGCATTGTTGCCAAACATAAAGCAAAACATTTCAGAGAAAACCTTTAACAGGTTTGAAAAACTTTTCAGAGACATAAATAAAATGATGTAATTGCAATGAATAATTATATTGAGTGCCCTGTATGCAAAGCATCGGGAATAAAAAAGGGATCCCCAAGATGTCCTCGTTGTAATTCTGACCTGGAGATTTTTGGTCAGATCGACAATTTGGAAGAAGGGAGCAGTGGGAGTACAGCCGCACTTATGATTGCTTACTTTTTAGTTGTGGTTTGTGTTGTTGCATTTTTACTTTTCTATTTCTTCGTCTTTAAAGATGCTAAAGCGGCATCTGACGTTAACAAGAGTCAGATTAAGCAGTTAACTACACAGATAGACGGGCTTAAGACTGAAAATGAACAATATCTTCAACAAATCATCGACCTTCGAACTAAAATAGGAAGTGGAAATGAGTCTGTTGTTCCTGTTGCCAAAACCAAACAAGAAGCCAATGTACAGCCGGTGAATACACCTGCAAAACAAGCTCCCGTTGTACAACCAAAAAAGAAACCAGATCAACCTAATGTGCAATCCGGTGTTGTGTATTATGAGGTTTTGCCCGGTGAGAGCCTGCGCAGAATTGCAAAGAAGTATTTTGGTGACATGGAAATGTATACTAAAATCATGAAGGATAATAATATCAAGACACCTGATCAGATTTATCCGGGCCAGAAATTAAAAATTATACGTTAGTTGAATTCATCTCCAGAAAATATGTCAAATTCTAATCTTGATATCATCTCAAGGAAAGTAGTATTGTTTCAGAGTGAGATACTTGAAATGAAGAAGAAGATTTCTGAATTGCAAAAAGAAAAATCTCTTCTTGATAGAGAAGCTAATTCTCTACGTGAGAATCTTGCTGAAGTTAGACAGGAAAATACCGATCTTCAGGAAATCGTTTATGATTTAAATAAGGAGAATAATCACCTTAAAAGCAGACTTGAACAACTGACTATTGCAGCTTCAGCTGTAATTCCGGTTATTGAACATGTGTCAGATGTTCCGAGTGAAAATGAACCGATTCCTATACCCGAGACTCCTGTTCCGGATCCGATGGAACAAAGGCGACGTGAGGCAGAATTAGAAAAGCAGTTATTTGAATATGAACGCAATTCAACAATTCCTGATTATTTCCGTTCAGAAGCTGATGAGAATAACTTTGATAGTGGCGAGTTGGATTAAAACTCCTGAAACCATTTAAGAAATATTAACCATTCCACTTGAATTATTTTTCCTGTGGAGTGTTAATTTTGTGATTGTAAAAAATAAAGTCAATGAATCGACAACAACTTCAAGTTTTTCAGACTTTAGAACCTACCCGTTGGCGCAGATTTATGTGGATTTCGAGGATTCTGTTGTTAGTATTAGTGTTTTCTATTGCCGCAATTATAATATCACTTTTTCAAAAACAAATCATCCATATACCTGAAATCAGGGAACGAGCTGAAATGTACAATAAGCTGACTAAAAAGGAAGCTAAACTTGCATTAAACACGCCTGAACAGATTATATTTCATAAATCGCTTACAGCCATACGATTAAAGAAAAATAGAGAGTTTTATCATTTCCCTTTTACACGGGCACAAAAAAATGAACTCTATTACCCGGTTCGTGCCGCTTTCTATGTAAACTGGGATATGCAAAGTACTTTTTCATTGCGAAATAGTATTAAAAGTCTGAATATGGTTCTTCCAGAGTGGTTCTTTGTTCCTGATTCTTCAAACATGATCTCATCCAATGTTGATTCAGCTGGATTGAATATTATGCGGAAAAATAAGGTGGCAATAATTCCGATGCTTTCTAATTATTTTAAAGATAAATGGAATGGCGAAAATATTCATAATGTCATCCATTCACCTGCAAAACGAAAGGCATTAATTTCAAATATTGTTTTCAACCTGAAGAAATACAAATTGAATGGTATTAATATCGACTTTGAAGAACTCCATGAGAATACTGATGAATTTGTTATTCAATTTCAAAAAGAGTTATACGAAGTTTTACATCCTTTAGGTTATCTGGTGACACAGGATATTGCACCTTTTAATGAAGATTATAATATACAGGAACTTGCCAAATACAATGATCTGATTTTTGTAATGGCATATGATCAGCATAATTCGAGTACAAGACCCGGCCCGATTGCTGCTCAGGAATGGGTTGAAGCTGCTTTGGATGATGTTTGCAAAAAGGTCCCCTCCGAAAAACTGGTTTTGTGCTTAGCAGCATATGGATACGATTGGCCTGTGGGCTCTAAAGGTGACGATGTAACTTATCAGGAAGCCGTTTCAACTGCCCTGGAAAGTGATGGAAAAGTACATTATGATGACAATACATACAATCTCGATTATACCTATTTTGATGATAATAACATAAAACATCAGGTCTATTTTACAGACGCCGCTACTACATACAATGCTATGAGGGCTGCAGAAGATTTTGAAGTAGCAGGAGTAGCCATTTGGCGTTTGGGTTCTGAAGATACTCGTGTATGGGGCTTTTATAAGAATAATCTGAGTTTAAAAGGACTAAAAAGTCGCCCTTTCGATGTTAAAAAATTTGAAGATATAAGTTCATCGTATAATGTCGACTTTATCGGTGCCGGAGAGATTCTTGATATTATAACTACCCCTGCTAAGGGTAAAGTGCAGATTGGATTTGACAAACAGGATAATCTTATCAATGTTGAGGAATATAAGACTTTACCTACTTGTTTTGTAATTAAGAAAACCGGAGAAAAAAAGAAAGTGATTTCACTGACATTTGATGATGGACCTGATCCAAGATATACTCCTGCAATTCTTGATATTCTTAAAAAGTATAAAGTACCCGGAACATTTTTTGTAACCGGAATCAATGTTCAGGATAATCTTCCTCTTGTAAAACGCATCTATGACGAGGGACATGAAATCGGAAATCACACGTTGCTTCACCCCAATCTTGAATTACTGAGTGATGACAGAATCCGGCTTGAACTTCGTGCCACAGGTCGATTGATTGAGGGAATTACCGGTCACGCAACAATATTGTTTCGCCCTCCTTATAATACAGATGCCGAGCCTGTAAATCCTGATCAGATTCATCCTTTGTGGATTGCTAAGGAAGAAAATTATTTAACCATTGGATCATCAATAGACCCCCTTGATTGGCAAAAAGGGGTGTCGGCGGATTCTATATATGCACGTACCGTACATCAGCAGGCACTGGGCAATATATTACTATTGCACGATGCCGGAGGTATACGAAGCGAAACGGTTAAAGTATTGCCACGAATCATTGAATATTTTAAGAAACAGGGATTTCAGTTTGTTTCAATTTCTGATCTCATGGGTCGTAAGCGCGACGATGTAATGCCTCAAGAAGTTGGATTGATAAGTCAGTATCTTGAAAAAGCTGATTATGCTGTACTAATGATTAATTACGCCTGGGACCATTTTATTTATTCCATATTTTTTCTTGCCTTAATACTTTCGGCATTTAAAATTGTTTCAGTTGCTTTCTTTGCATTTTTGCAACACCGTAAGAACAAGAAAATGCCAATTGTGCCTGAAGGTGTCTATGAACCATTGGTTAGTATTATTGTCCCTGCTTATAACGAAGAGATTACAGGGGTTAAAACTGTTGAGAATTTACTTAGGTCAAATTATAATAATTTTGAAATCATCTTTGTAGACGATGGTTCAACAGACAAAACCTATGAATTGATCAAAACCCGGTTTGATGGTAATTCTAAGGTTAAAATATTTACCAAGCCCAATAGCGGAAAAGCTGCGTCACTGAATTATGGCATCAGTCATGCAAATGGTGAAATAATGGTTTGTATTGATGCAGATACGATTTTAGATACCAATGCTGTATCTAAGTTAGTAATACCTTTTATGGATGTTCATGTTGGCGCTGTTGGAGGCAATGTTAAAGTGGGGAACAAGATTAATCTTCTGACCCGCTGGCAGTCCATCGAATATACTACCAGTCAGAATTTTGACCGATTGGCTTATGATTATATCAACACCATAACTGTGGTGCCCGGTGCTATAGGTGCCTTCAGAGGTTCAGCACTGAAAGAAGTAGGTGGATTTGATGTAGATACCCTTGCAGAAGATTGTGACTTGACGCTACGGATGCTTCGTGCCGGATATAGGGTCAGGGCTTGTAATGATGCATTTGCTTATACTGAAGTTCCTGAAAGCATGAAGATGTTTATGAAACAGCGATTCAGATGGTCTTTTGGTATCATGCAGAGCTTTTGGAAACACCGTGAACTTGTTTTTACACGACGTCGTTTGAATTTAAGCTGGGTATTGCTTCCAAATCTCTTGATATTCCAGATGATATTGCCTCTTTTCAGTCCTCTGGTTGATTTGATGATGCTTTTCTCTTTGTTCTCATTCAATGGTGCAAATGTATTCTCAAGTAATATAGGGCAGGTCGGAATCTTTTACTTCGGTTATTACATTTTGGATGTCTTGATTTCGATGATGGCATTTCATTATGATAGTCAAAAATTTACTTTTAGAACAGCCTGGAATCTGTTTTTACAACGAATAATATACCGACTTATATTATTTGTGGTATTGATCAAATCATACCGGAAAGCAATCAAAGGTGAGTTGACCGGTTGGGGTGTTTTAAAACGTACTGGAAATGTTGAGCATGTTAAGGTTACTGAAAAGGCATAATTGTCCGGTAACATAAGATTATTGAAGAAATTAAGGTTTCTGAATTAAACCTCCAGGGCTCCAATCAAATCGTTGATATTCTGAATCTGATGGCGTTGCATGTAATCTGCAATGCCGTCTTTTATTTTTATTGTAACCGCAGGATCAATAAAATTAGCAGTACCTACCTGAATTGCAGTTGCTCCTGCCAATATAAATTCAATGGCATCAGCTGCAGTTGAGATACCTCCTAAACCAATAACCGGAATCTTAACAGCTTTAGAAACCTGATAAACCATGCGTAATGCAATCGGTTTAATGGCAGGTCCAGATAAACCTCCTGTTACTGTTGATAATACCGGACGACGTTTCTCAGCATCTATTGCCATTCCAAGAAGGGTATTGATAAGAGAAACACTATCAGCGCCAGCTCCCTCAACTGCTTTTGCAATCTCTGAAATGTTTGTCACATTGGGTGAAAGCTTTACAATGAGTGTTTTTTTGTATACTTTTCTAACTGCTTCAACAACGGAGGCTGCCATTGTACAACTCGTCCCAAATGCCATTCCACCTTCTTTTACGTTGGGGCAAGAAATATTGAGTTCTATCCCCGGTATCTTTTCCAAAGAATTAATCTTTTCAGCAACTTCTACATATCCGTCTATAGTAGAGTCTGAGACATTGACGATGACGTTTGTATCGTATTTGAGTAACTTTGGATAAGTTTCTCTAACAAAATAATCAACTCCCTTATTTTGAAGACCAACTGCATTGAGCATGCCCATATTTGTTTCTGCCATGCGTGGATAGCGATTGCCTTCTCTGTGTTTTGAAGTTGTTGCTTTTACTACAATTCCTCCGAGTAGTGATATATCTAAAAAATCATCAAATTCCAACCCATATCCAAAGGTACCAGATGCAGTCATCACTGGATTCCTAAGGAATAACTTATCGATTTTAACTGAGAGATCAATCATGATTATTCGCTTTTTAAATATGGGATAGAACATTCAGAGGGCTTTTCAATATTCCAGTCATTTAAATCACGGCTATCGAAAACAGGACCATCTGTACATACGCATTTGTGTCCTTCAGTGGTTTCTGTTACACAGCAAAGACAAGCTCCGATTCCACAGGCCATGGTATTTTCCAAAGACACTTCACAGGGAATTTCCAGCGCTTCTGCTGCTTTGGAAACAGCTTTCATCATGCCCTCAGGACCACAGGTATATATTCGTTTAAATTCAGATAGTCTGGTTTTAAATATAGTATGTTGTGTTACCAATCCTTTTTCTCCCAATGAACCATCTTCGGTTGCAACAAATGTTTCTGCTACAGCCTCGTAAGCTTCCAGTTGTGGGACATCTTCTGCCGTTTTGCCTCCAACAAGCACAACCGGGTTTATACCCATTTTCTTAAAGGTATGTGCCAGAAAAAGGAGAGGGGCTACACCACAACCACCACCTACCAACAGTATGTTCGCCTCTTTTTTTAATGAAAATCCATTACCAAGCGGGTAGACAAGATTTACTATTTCACCTTCAGATAGCCCTGACAAAACGGTTGTTCCTTTTCCAACTGCCTTTATAAGCAGGGATAAGGTATTGGCTTCATAATCCACGTTGTGAATTGAGAATGGTCTTCTGAGATATACCTCCGGAACTTTGCTTACTTTGACTTCACAGAACTGTCCCGGCGACATTAAAGGCAATTTCTCATTAGGTTTTAATACTAATACGAAATTATTTCCTCCGGCAGGTTTATTTTCTATGACCACAAGGTCGTGAATGACTTTTTTCACTTTTGTTAATTTATTGCATAATAAACAAATCCAGTCATAAATGTTCAAAAAAAAGTCCGTATTAAACGGACTTCATCTTTATTATTCAGCTGTATCTTCAGGTTTGCTTTCTGTAACCTCTTCTTCAGTAAAATCGAGCATTCCCTTTTCCAGGAGCAGGTTATACCATCCGATTACTTTACGCATATGCGATACGTAGACACGTTCTTTATCATAATCAGGAACAATCTGTCCGAAGAATTCCTTTATTTTAACATCATCGGCTTTATTGTCGATTGCTTTTTGACCATTTGTCAGATTAAACATGTTTCGCAACACATCTTTTAAAGCAACATCTTCACTATGAGAAAAAAGACTGATTTCTTCCAACGAGCTTATCTTCTCATTCATGAAGGCATTCATGCGTTTTCCATCAAGTAACGACTCAATGATGAGTCCGTTTTTTGATTGAGCTACTAGTCTGTATAGACCAGGTTTGCCGGCGATACTTAAAATTTTATTTAAATCCATGGTGTGCTATTGATTTATGCAAAAGTAGAAATAATCTTTAAATGATTGTATAATTCCGATATTCTCCTATCCTCCATCCCGTTTTTTCTTCTATCCAATGAAGAAAGCGAAACTTTATAGAGAATTTTTTCTGTGTAGGATCAACATCAAATTTCCAGTTCATCTTTTTAATCCTTTCCTGAAGAACCATAGGATGCGTCCCCTTGAACCATGCGACCGAATCAGTTTGGGTATAATCAAATGGTTCTTTGATAGTTTCCTTGTTAATTTCCCATTCCTGGTTATCCCAATATCGGTTAAAATGATGTTGTTTCAGTTGTTGTTTCTCTGGCGTTTTCACCCAGCCATAATGATACATACAGGCATCAATGCATTTCACTTTAAGTTTTCGTCCATCCAGTCTGAACCCTTGTGCATCACGATAGGAACGAATTCTTTTATTGTTTCGGATAATCCGTACCTCCCTGCGATACCATCGTCGTGAGTCGCCAACAAAATCATATGAACCATAGAAATGAAGATAGTTGAATACAAGACCTTCTACCTCAGGATTATCCTTCCATTGTTCCATTCTTTTGCGGATTTCCGGAAGATATTGTTCATGAACAACTTCATCGCCCTGGATGTAAAAAGCCCAATCGGTATCATCGCTGATTGCATCCATTGCTTTGTTTGTTTCCACGGCCAATACCTGTCCACCTTCTCGTAATGTATCATCCCATAACGTATCGATAATCCTGATCTTGGGAGAATTGATATGTTCAATAAGTTGTCGGGTTCCATCATCAGAGTTACCTAAAGCTACAATGAATTCATCACACAAGGGCAGTATAGAAGTGATAGATTCTACTACCGGGTAGTCAAATTTTATGGCGTTGCGAATAAATGTAAAACCAGTTACTTTCATAAGGTAAGTCAAAGATTAATTTTGACAGATAATCTCTGACAATAGTTTTTTAGTAATTCAAAATCCCAGTATACGTCTCAGGAGAAACCTTGTGCAATTCTTCCTTTATGCTTGAACTTACCTGTAATGTTTCAATAAATGCTGACATTATTTCACGGGTAATCTTGCTATTTGTTCGTGTTAACTCTTTCAACGATTCATAAGGATTAGGATAGTTCTCTCGACGTAAGATAGTTTGAATAGCTTCTGCTACGACAGCCCAGTTATCATCAAGATCTTTTTTGATTTTATCCTCGTTGAGAATTAGTTTATCAAGACCTTTGATCAATGATCTGATAGCAATTTTTGTATGTGCAATTGGTACACCAATATTCCTGATTACAGTGGAATCGGTAAGATCACGCTGTAGTCGGGATACCGGAAGTTTTGAAGCCATGTGCTCGAATAATGCATTGGCAATGCCAATATTCCCTTCAGAGTTTTCAAAATCTATGGGGTTTACTTTATGTGGCATTGCTGATGAACCTACTTCCCCGGCTTTTATTTTTTGTTTAAAATAATCAAATGAAATGTAAGTCCATAAGTCACGATCCAAATCAAGAATGATATTATTGATGCGTTTTAAAGCATCAAAATAAGTAGCAATATAATCATAATGCTCGATCTGAGTCGTGTTCTGTTGCCGTTCAAGTCCAAAGCCCTGAATGAATTTATTTGCAAATTCAATCCAGTTTGTTTTTGGATAAGCAACATGATGAGCATTAAAATTACCTGTTGCACCACCGAACTTGGCTGTGAAAGGGATACTTTTTAATATCTTGATCTGTTGTTTCAATCGTTCAACAAACACAAATATCTCTTTTCCAAGTATTGTTGGAGATGCCGGTTGGCCATGCGTACGCGCAAGCATTGGTACAGCACGCCAGCTTTTGGCTCTTTGGGCGAGGTTAGTGATGAGTTCTTCCAGAAGCGGTAACAATACTTCAGTATGAGCCAACTTCATGGCATAGGGCATTGCAGTGTTGTTTATGTCCTGTGATGTTAATCCGAAATGAATGAATTCTTTGAATTCCGCCAATCCAAGCTTATCAAATTTCTTTTTGATAAAATATTCAACAGCTTTTACATCATGATTGGTGATCTTTTCAATATCCTTGACTGCCTGCGCATCATTAAAGGTAAAGTCACGACAGAGCTCACGCAAATCTTCGTAACGTTCTTTAGGAAATTTAGATAACTGGGGCAATGGTAACTCAACCAAAGCAATAAAATATTCAATTTCTACCAGGACCCTAAAATTAATCAATGCTCCTTCTGAATAAAAGTAAGCCAATGATTCTACTTGTTTACGGTATCTGCCGTCAACAGGGGAAATCGCATTCAGACTAGATAATTCCATTTTATAGGTATTAAAATAATGCGCAAAAGTAGACAAGAAAGCTCAATTAAGCATTTAATATGCTATTTCAGTTTCAAAATAAAGTCACTCATTGCTTTTAACGCTTCAGGAGCAAACGTTTCTTCAATGTTGCCATATTCTGTGGGAAGGCCTGTATCCGCATGTTGGAACAGGTGATTGACACCTTCAATTTTCCTGATGGTGTAGTTTTTATTACCCGCAAGTTTTAAATATTTATCAATTGCCTCAAGATCTTCTTTGTAAGGAACCTGTACATCTTTTGTCCCATTAAGTGCTAATACAGGACACTTGGTTTTTGTGAGGTAATCTTTTGGTTCGATAACTAGAAAAGCACGGAACCAGGGAGATATAATAGGATCAATTTTTGAGTCAACTGATTTTATCTGAGCCTTTTTTACATCATCGGATAACGATTTATCATTGTTGATTGCTTCTATCATTAACTTTCTGCATGCTTCTTTTGCCTTTTCATTATCCGGTTCCTTTTTGACGATATCAAAAAGTGCTTTATTCAAAGTCAGTGAATTCTTGATTTCATCAGCATTAATGCCACTCTTCTGACTGATAATTTCAGATTGTGCCATGATGATATCTTCACCATTAATTCCAGGACCGGCTATCAAAATGATGAAATTGACATTCTTATTTCTTGAGGCAACAATAGGGGCTATCAATCCACCTTCACTATGCCCGGCGATGCCAACATGTTTTTGATCAATCAACGGTTGTTTTTTAAGCCATGTTAGACCAGCTTCGGCATCATCCGCAAAGTCGAAAGTAGTACTTGTTGCAAAAACACCTTTTGATTTAGCGGTTCCCCTGTCATCATAACGAAGAACGGCAATTCCATTTCTGGTCAGATAGTCCGCAATTACCAGGAATGGTTTATGTCCCATCAACGCTTCATCACGGTTTTGTTGACCTGATCCTGTTACCATTACTACTGCCGGAAATGGTCCTTTTCCTTCAGGAATTGTTAATGTACCAGCCAGTTCTATATTGGCTTTCTCATTGAGAAATGTTATCTCTTCTGATTTATAAGGAAAAGGTGGTTTTGGTTCCTGAGGACGTTTTAAAACAACCGGAGCCAACATTTTTTTAAGGTTGAGATCAAAGGTCTGTCCTCCTTGTGTCCATTTTCCATTGATAAGGCTATCGCCCTGAACAATTGTTCCTTCATAGCTTGCCATCAACTTCTTAACTTTGATGGTAATGTTATCTCCTGAAATAATTGTAGTGTCAGTTTTGATTCCATAAGCATTTTGATCAGGGCTATCAAGTAAAGCAGTTATTAAGCCGCCTTTATCAACACTCAGGTTGATTCCAAGACGGACCTGAACGGCTCCTACGGAAAGTTTTCCCATCCAGGGTCCGACAAATCTTTGGGTTTGTTGTGCAAACATAAGCGTTGGTAGAAAAAATAATGTTAAGAATAATTTCTGTTTAAAGTTTTTCATCGTAGTGTAATGTTTATGAATTATCTTTTGATTAACACGGAAACAAAGTAGTTGGATAAAGATATGCAATTTGTTAAGTAAAATCAATAAAAATTAATTAACCAGTTGAACACCTATTAAATGACCAACCAAAAATACTGCTCCTGCTGCGATAAATCCAAACATAACCTGACGCATTCCCGAATAAAAAATGGGTTTATTGGTAAATAAGGTGATGGCAGCTCCAAGCAAAAATAAACCAATTGCACTACATCCTGCACTAAGACCAATAGCCAGATATCCACTGGTGAAAATAAATGGAATAAGTGGGATGATTGCCCCAACAGCAAATAAAACAAATGATGTGATCGCAGCTTCCCATGCTGACCCACCCAACTCATCAGGATTGATACCCAATTCATCACGCACAAGTGCATCTAAAGCTGTATCTGGATTTGCCATTAACCGGGTAGCCAATAAACGGGATGAATCTTCATCCAGTCCACGTGCCTGGTATATCAGCGACAGTTCTTCCAGTTCTTCCTCAGGAGCATTCTCGATTTCAAAACGTTCAGTTTCTATTTGTTGTAAATAAAGCTCTCGTGAACTTTGAACAGAGATCCATTCACCCAAAGCCATTGAGATAGCCCCTGCAAGCAAACCTGCAAACCCGGTAAGCATGATTATTTTATTACCAACAGCGGCTCCGGCAACACCCATGATGAGGTTGAAATTGGAAAGCAATCCATCGCTTGCTCCAAGAACAGCAGCACGTAATGCATTCCCTCCTGCAGAGCGATGGCGTCCTTCCAGTTTGGCAATTATACCACCCTCCAGTCCCTTCCCCTTTCCTGTTTTGCTGATTTGTTTCAGTAAATTTGAATGTGAACGTTCCTCAGCTATAAAATCAGTGGCCTCTGGCTGATCTTTATAATTATTGGTGCCGGTATCTTCAATACCTACCACTGTTGGCAATACTATTTCCACTCCGAAATGCTTTGCAAGCCAACAAAGTGTATTTGTCCGCCAGGTTGGTTTAAATTCGGGAATTTTACCTCCTTTTTCTTTAATCAACCTTTCCCATCGGTCAGCATGACGTACTTCTGTTATTGACAGTCGGGAATAGACTTCCTGTAGTCTGGAGTCTTTTTCGTTTTCAGCCAGAAAACTATATAATTTTGCGCTGTTTCTTTCGTCTTTCCAATTTTCAAGATAACGTTTGATACTGGTTTCCATATGCGATTCCCGTTGTCGGTATTGTTGATAATTTACCGGCTTTTTATAAATTAAATTTGGTGAAAATTGTAGCTTACTAACGATGTAAAATTATATCAGTACAACATAAAATACTAATGAATGTTTAACTTTTCGTTGTTCTGCCTTTTTGATACAGAATAGCATCAATTACGACCATAATGACAGATATATGCACATATTGACATGTTTAGATTCATAGTGACATTTTCAAACTGAATGGCACAATTTTAGTGAATGGCAATTAGTTTCTTGCTAATTTTGCAAAAAACATTTTGGATTATTCTATTTATAAAAAGAGAGAATTTTATAATGAACAAAGAAATTGAAAAAGTAAAATGTCTGATAATTGGAACTGGTCCTGCAGGATATACAGCAGCTATCTACGCTGCCCGAGCAGACCTCCAACCTGTTGTTTATACCGGATTAGTAATGGGAGGTCAGTTGACCCAGACTACGGAAGTAGATAATTTCCCCGGCTATCCTAAAGGTATTACCGGCGTTGAAATGATGGATGACCTACGTGCTCAGGCAGAACGTTTTGGAACTGATATTCGTTTTGGCGTAATAACAGCTGTCGATTTCTGTAAAAGACCTTTCACTGTTACAACTGACGATGGCGCTCAGATCGAAGCTGAAACTGTCATTATATCTACCGGAGCTACTGCCAAATGGTTAGGTATTCCTTCAGAGGAAAGATACAATGGACATGGCGTATCAGCTTGTGCAACCTGTGATGGTTTCTTTTACAAAGGCATGGATGTAGCCGTTGTTGGTGGCGGTGATACCGCTGCTGAAGAAGCAACTTATCTGGCAAACCTTTGCAAGAAAGTTTACTTAATTGTACGTCGTGATGAGTTAAGGGCCTCAAAAGCTATGCAGCACCGCATATACAACACACCGAATATAAAAGTCTTATGGAATCACGTAACTGAAGAAATTGTTGGTGACGATAAATTTGTAACCGGTGTAAAGGTTAAGAATGTCCTAACCAACGAGGTAAATACAATTGATGTACAAGGCTTTTTTGTTGCAATAGGTCATCAACCCAATACAGATATATTTATAGATCAGCTCGAACTTGATCCGATGGGTTATATCAAGACCGTGCCGGGATCAACCCGAACAAGTGTGGAAGGTGTTTTTGCAGCTGGCGATGTTCAGGATCATATTTACCGCCAGGCCATTACAGCTGCCGGAACAGGTTGTATGTCTGCCATAGAAGCTGAACGCTGGATAGCTACAGTAAAATTCGGACACAAGGAAGTTGCTTCGGAATAAAGTAAGTTTTAAAAATTCAATGCGATTGAATTAAAATAAAAGACGGAGGCTTCTGAATCAGAAACTTCCGTCTTTTTTATTGTAAACATCTTAGAAAGATGGTTGAATAGTTATAAATTTATCTTCTTCCACCACGATCCCTGTCACCACTGCGTTCGCTGCTGCCTCTATAGCCACCACGGTCTCCACCACGGTCGCTGCTGCCTCTGTAGCCACCACGATCTCCACCACGATCACCACCACGGTCACCGCTACGGTCATTGTTTCCGCGATAACCGCCACGATCTCCGCCCCGGTCACCACTACGTTCACCGCCACCTGTTTTTCTAAATGGAGGTCTTTCATTTTCCATCGAAACATCCAAACGGAGCTTGCGTCCCTGGAATTGTTGATTTGTAAATGATTTTACAAGGATATCATGTGAAGCATTGTCAACTTCAAACATACAATGGGTTGGACGAATCATGATACGACCAATTTTGATCGTACGAACTCCCGTCAGATCATTGATCAAGCCAATCAGTTGAGGAGGTGCAATCCCTTCCATACCACCAATGTTTAATGTAAACTTGGTAAAACTATGTGAAGTCCCTTCACGGTCACGATCTCTTTCCTGTTTAAACTTACTTCTTTCCTGACTTTCGTCAATGTTCAGATCCGGAGCATTGCGATAATATTCAATGAAACGGTTAAATTCAGCAGAAACATAACGTTTTATCAGATCTTCACGATCTAGTGCTTCCAGTTTTTTAAGAATGAAAGGCATGAATCCTGTGATTTCTTCTTCATTAACAATTGTCTTCTCCAGTTTGTCAACCATTGAGAAAAGTTGTTTTTCGCAAATCTGAACACCGGTAGGAATTTTAGCCTGACTGAATGTCTGGTTGATTGCTTTTTCAATCAGTCTGATTCTGAATTTTTCTTTCAGGTTGACTAAAGCAATAGATGTTCCTTTTTTACCTGCGCGTCCTGTACGACCACTCCTGTGGTTGTATGCTTCAAGATCGTCGGGCAAAGAATAATGAATAATGTGCGTCAGGTCATCAACATCAAGTCCACGTGCTGCAACATCGGTTGCAACCAGTAACTGGATATTACGCAGACGGAATTTATTCATGACGCTATCACGTTGAGCCTGTGATAAGTCACCATGCAACGCATCGGCATTGTAACCGTCGCGCATAAGATTATCGGCTACTTCCTGTGTTTCGATTTTTGTACGGCAAAAGACAATTCCGTAGATTTCAGGATGAAAATCTACAATACGTTTCAAACCCTGATATTTTTCTCTGGCATGTATCGTATAATACAAGTGACGGATTGTGTCACTACCGGTGTTTCTCTGACCAATAGTAATTTCTGCAGGATTATTTAAGTATTTGCGCGACAGGCGGATAATTTCCTGTGGCATGGTAGCTGAGAAAAGCAATGTGTTTTTCTCTTTAGGAGTTTCTGCAAGAATTGTATTAAGGTCTTCCTGGAAACCCATGTCAAGCATTTCGTCAGCTTCGTCAAGAACGACAAACTGAAGCGCTTTAAAATCAATAACTCCACGACGGATCATGTCGAGCATACGGCCTGGAGTACCACAAATGATGTGTGCTCCCCGTTTGAGTTGTCTGATTTGAGTGTCAATACTTGCTCCACCGTAAATGGGAACAATATTCACACGGCCCATATGCTTTGCGAACGATTGCAAGTCATTGCAAAGTTGCATAGCCAATTCACGTGTAGGACTTAAAATGAGTGCCTGAGGACTCTGCAGGTTTACATCGATGTAATTTAAGACCGGCAAACCAAAGGCTGCTGTCTTACCTGTTCCCGTTTGAGCGAGGCCCAACATGTCCTGCTTCTTGTTTAATAACAGGGGAATTACTTCCGACTGAATAGGTGTCGGAGTCACAAAACCCAAGTCTTCAATTGCTTGTAAAAGCGCTGGCGCTAGGCCAAGTTCTGAAAATTGATTCATTTATAGATTTAAAAAAACGTGTGCAAAGGTACTATTAATTTTAAGGTCTTTTACAGCCGTTTCTTTAAATCTCACATTTCTAGTAATATCAATTCAAATACAATATCCTGTGTCTGTTTATTTGCCGATTATCCCATAATTATCCTATTACCATTTTTTGACTGGACACTCGTCTGTATTTAATAAATAACCGGTTAACATACTCCAGTTACAGTATACAGAACAGGGTAAAAAAATCCATCAAATGAAAAATGACATACAATCCGGTCTCAATCTGGACACAATTGGGATAATATTCCCATCGCCTTTATACTTACTTTATCTTGACAAGGTAGGTCCTTTATTCTTCCTTCGTATATGCATGGCGAAACGACTACGTAGCAGGTACGAACCAAACATAAAGGCGTTACCGAGAACCTACAGAGTGGATGGGAATATTCTCCCTGTTACAACCCTGATAACACCCGATTATCTTCTGAATTTAAATTCTGTAATAGAAGAAAGATAGTTTGTAACTATCAATAAGTTAAATGAATTTTATTTATATTTGAAAAGATTTTGAATAAACAAGTTGAGTAAAAGTGAGAATAGTGGCTGACCCCATTTATTTTTCTGACAACTGCATCCACAACAATATGGGTCATTTTAAATTTTTTAAAGTCAAGATTACCAAGATATTCTTCAATCCGTTGCATTGACTGAAACATATCTTCAAGGTAAAGTATAAATTCTCTTTTAATCGGATTCATACGTATTTGACACTACTTAAAATGATTTGTTTTAACTGCTCTTTTAGGGCTTTGTCTGATACCAAATCAACCTTCAACTTTAATTCATTCTCCAGAAATTCCTGAAGGTCAAAAAATCCCCATCCAATCGGTTTTTTAAATGAAACTAAAATATCAATGTCAGAATCTTTTGTCTGTTCATTTCGTGAAAAAGAACCAAAATATCCAATCTTGTCCACGTAATATTTCTGTAACAAAATGGGTTTTAATTCTTTTAATTTATTTTCTATGTCAATATTAGTTATCATGTTTCAAAGTTAAGAATAATTTTGAAATGCCTCAAATTGTTTTTTTTTAGCATAACAAGTGTTCAAGGTTTTTTTAACTTTGCTAAAACTTTACAAGATCTATTATGAAGTCAAGACGTCTTTTGATCAATCTTACGCTTGTCTGTTCATTGCTGATGCTGAATCTTCATCTCAACGCACAAACAACTCAGACTCACCCTGCACCAAAACCATTCATTATTTCTACAGGATGGCAGTTGGAGGATATATCAAAAATCTCTCAACCGGGAGAAGCGATATCTCTGGAAGGATTTCAGCCAAAGGGGTGGATTAAAGCAACTGTCCCGGGGACCGTGTTGACAAGTATGGTGAATAATAAAATCTATCCTGAACCCTTGTGGGGTGAAAATAACCGTCCTGATAAAATTCCCGAGAGCCTTGCCAGAACATCATACTGGTACAGAACTTCTTTCGTGATACCTGCAGATTATAAAGGAGAAAATATCTGGCTGAACTTTGATGGAATCAACTACGCTTCACAGGTATTTGTGAACGGAAAAAAAGTGGGCGAGACACATGGCGCTTTTATTCGCGGCATCTTTAATGTCTCTTCTTTCGTTACCCCCGGTAAAACTGCAACACTGGCAGTTTTGGTCTCCCCTCAACCGCATCCCGGAGATCCCATTGAACACAATATCAAAAACGGAACAGGAAAAAATGGAGGAATCACTGCAATCGATGGCCCCACATTTCTTTGCGCTATAGGTTGGGACTGGATTCCCGGCATCAGAGACCGCTGCACCGGCATCTGGCAAAAAGTATTTCTCTCATCTACCGGACCTGTTTTGATGAAATCCCCGCTTGTTACTACTGACCTTCCATTACCAAAAATAAACAGTGCAGATATCACGATTCTGACCACACTTGTAAATATCTCTGATCAGCCACAAGCCGGTATTTTGAAAGGACAATTGGGAGACCTATCTTTCCATAAGCCCTATGTTATAGCGCCTCATTCTTCAAAAATCATCACGCTTGATCCATCTGTTTTTTCAATGTTGCACATGGTTAATCCAAAGTTATGGTGGCCAAATGGTTATGGCCCCCAGAATCTTTACACTCTTAAAATGAATTTTGAGATAGGAGGAAAAGTTTCTGATGTGCAGGAAGTGACATTCGGGATCAGAAAAATCACTTATACCGTTCCTGAAACCGAAAACCTTACTATATCTGTCAACGGAGTAAAGATAATGTGCAAAGGGGGAAACTGGGGAATGGATGAAGCCATGAAGCGCATCCCGAGAGAACGACTCGAAGCCCAGATTCGCATGCACCAGATTGCCAACTGCACAATGATCCGCAACTGGGTAGGGCAGAGCACCAGCGCTGACTTTTACGACATGTGTGACAAGTATGGTATTTTACTCTGGGACGAATTTTTCCAGCCAAACCCAAGTGATGGTCCTAACCCTACAGATCTTAGATTATATCTTTCGAATGTTCGCGATAAGATTCTTCGCTTTAGAAACCATCCTTCTGTTGCCGTTTGGTGTGCCCGAAACGAAGGATTTCCCCCAAAAGAAATTGATGATTCATTGAAAGTGTTGATGAAAGAACTGGAACCGGTTCGGCACTATCAATCCAGTTCGACAGAAGGACATGGCGTCAATTCAGGAGGACCTTATTTCTGGCGTAAACCAAGTGAATATTATGTCTTTAAAGAGGCTTTCAAAACTGAAATTGGCAGCGTTTCTGTTCCAACGCTCGAATCTGTTCATGGTATGATGCCGGAAAAAGATTGGGAAATCATCAATGATGACTGGGCCGAACACGACATGGCCAAAGGTGCCCAACGTGGCAATCTTTATCCCGAGTGGCTCAACAGTCGCTACGGCAAAGCGCTCAACCTGGCCGATTTTGTTCGCAAGGCACAAATGATGAATTATGAATCATACCGCGCCATGTATGAAGGTCGGAATGCAAAACTTTTTGATCCCTGCAGTGGAGTGTTGACCTGGATGAGTAATCCGGCACAGCCCAGTTTTGTATGGCAATATTATCATCACGACCTTGAACCCAATTCTGCTTTGTTTGCAACCATGAAAGCCTGCGAACTTGTTCACATCATGTTGAATGAAAAAGAAGGAAATATTCAGGTTATAAATAATATGGGAGAACAATTAAAGGGTCTGAAAGCCAATCTTGTCATATACAATCTTGATGGATCTATAGCTTTAAAACAAAGTTTCGATGTGACTGCTCCTGCTTCAAAGGCCACCGATCTGGGTATGGTCAAACTGCCTGAAAATCTTTCATCGGTCTACTTTGTAAAACTCGAATTATTGAATGCATCAGGCAGTAAATTGTCTGATAATCTCTACTGGAGAGCGCTTCCAACGCAACCAGACAAACTTGAAGATCTTGGAAAGCTGGCTTCCATCACCCTTGAAACAAAAGCCAAACGCCATGATGCAAACGGAAAATGTCTGATTGATGTGACGCTTCATAATCCCGGTACTCAGGTTGCTTTGATGGCTCACCTGCAATTGAGACGTCAGCATTCAAACGAAAGAGTTTTGCCGGTTTACTATACCGACAACTACATCTCTCTGGTTCCCGGTGAAACCAAAACAATCACCATCGAAGCTGCTCTGTCTGAACTGAAAAGTGAAATTCCACTCGTTGTTGTTGATGGTTGGAACATTGATGTCAAACCTTTTGCTGCTTCCGATGTTCAACTAACACTCAACAAAGAGAGTCAGGTAAGCCATTGGCCGGTGACCGGGATCCCAATGGCCAAACCTCAATAATTAAAACAGAATCTTCTCATGGAATTAATGAAATCAATGAAGCTGACCGGCATCCGTCAAATGGAACTCATGGAAGTTCCTAAACCGGATCTGGTAAACGATGACGACGTTTTAATCAGAATGAAAACTGTTGGTGTCTGTGGCTCAGATGTTCATTATTATGTTTCAGGCAAAATCGGCAGCCAGATTGTTGATTATCCATTCGCTGTCGGTCATGAAGGCGCCGGTATAGTCGAAAAGGTTGGCAATAAAGTCACCTTGGTTCACCCGGGCGACCGTATTGCCATCGAGCCTGCAATGAATTGTGGAGAATGTGATCAATGTAAAGCCGGGAGACCACATACATGCCGCAAACTAAAGTTCCTTGGTTGCCCCAAACAGGCCGAAGGTTGCCTGTCCGAATATATCGTTTTACCCGAACATTGTTGTTTACCGATTCGCGATAAGATGACTTTTGATCAGGCTGCAATTTCAGAACCATTGGCAATAGGCGTTTACGCTGTAAACCAATCTATTCCAATGGAAGGCGCTAAAATTGGGATACTGGGAGCAGGGCCGATAGGCGAAAGTGTTTTATTGCCGGCAATTGCCAAAGGCGCCTCAAAAGTCTATGTGACGGATAAAATTGATGAACGGCTTATTCTTGCAAAACAAAATGGCGCTTTCTGGATAGGAAATCCCGATAAAGTAGATATTGTTGCAGCTATAAAAATGAAGGAACCTCTTTTGCTGGATGTTGTATTTGAATGTTGTGGCAAACAGGAAGCCTTTGATCAGGCCATCGAAATTCTCAAACCGGGTGGAAAACTAATGGTCATTGGAATTCCGGAGTTCAGCCGTTGGTCATTCAGCGTCGACGAGGCACGTCACAAAGAAATCTGCATCCAGAGTGTGCGCAGGCAAAATCATTCGACAGAGATAGCCCTGGAGATGATCAACGAGGGCATTGTCAATGTGGATAACTGGTCAACACACCGATTTAAACTTGAAGATGCCAAAGCAGCTTTCGACATGGTTGCCGATTACAAGGATGGCGTTTTAAAAGCCATGATTGATATTTAATAAATGTGATTTTTTTTTAATAATTTCAAAAAAATTGTCCGTAGGACATAAATATCAATAGAATAGCTTTAAAAGCACATCTTTTCCCCGTAGGGGATTAACCTTGAATGTTAATGCTCTACGGGCAAAAAGAGAGAGAAAATTCTTTTTCTATTGATATTTATGTCCTACGGACAAAAGAAAAAATAAGATTTAAGCAGATTCTGAAATTGTTGGGATAGTTTTTGCGGACAATCCCTTCAATAATCTTATTGCTATTTAACGGTTAAACTCTTTGTGATTTTGATATCCGAAGAAGATGCCCCAACCAATAGTTGATACACACCTGCTGCTGTTGTATAATCATTTTTGGCTTCATCAAATTGACGCAATGCCGTTGGATTCACCGGAACCTTTACCACTACTGTTTTCCCGGCTGGGATATTGACTCTTTCAAATCCTGCAAGTGTCTTCAAAGGACTGAATCCTTTCACGCCCTTGGCGGAAACATAAACCTGAACGACTTCGTCACCGGCAATTTTCGAAGTATTGGTCACACTTACCTCGACCGAAGTTTGTTGTCCGGCTTTAATTGCAGGAACAGTAACTTTAGCGGAATTGTATTTAAAAGTTGAATAGCTCAGTCCATGTCCAAAAGGATAAAGCGCCTTGCCGGTAAAATATTTGTAAGTTCTTCCGTTCATACTATAATCTTCAAATCCAGGCAAGTCGTTGACCGATTTATAGAAAGTTATAGGCAGACGTCCACCGGGGTTATAATTGCCAAACAATACATCGGCAACAGCATTTCCACCTTCCTGACCAGGATACCATGCTTGCAAAATTGCAGGTAGGTTTTCGTTTTCCCAGTTAACAGCCAATGCGCTTCCACTCATCAGCACCAATACTACAGGTTTTCCGGTAGCTTTAAGCGCCTTCAGTAATTCTTCCTGTTCTTTCGGCAGATCAAGACTTGTGCGGTCGCCACCTTTAAATCCATCCATTGTAACTTTCATTTCTTCGCCCTCAAGTCTGGGTGAAATACCACCAACAAAAATGACAACATCAGATTGAGCGGCTGCATCCAAAGCGGCTTTCTTCTTTGCTTCTGCATTTGGATCAGCTGTACCGGTTTTATTATATGAAGCCATTCCCTTTTCAAAAATGATTTCAACATTTTTTCCAGCCCGGTTTTTGATGCCTTCAATCACATTTACAGGTTTGGAAGGAGTTCCATTATAATTACCCAGTAAAACATCTTTGTCATCTGAATTAGGACCAATAACGACAATCTTTTTGTATTTGTCTCCAAGCGGGAGAATCCCATCGTTTTTAAGCAAAACCATGCTTTGATGAGCCACATCCAGCGCCAGAAGATTATGTTCAGGGGTGTTGTTTTCAGAAAATGGGATATTCGCATACTTAACCATTGAAGGAGGATCAAACATACCCAATTTAAAACGGGCCAGAAATAAACGTTTAATCGAAACGTCAATATCTTTGATACTGATGAGTCCATCAGCGACAGCCTGCTCGAGCGCAAGATATTCATTGCCACAGGTTAGATCGGTACCGGCTTTGACTGCAGCTGCCGATGCCTCTTTTGCGTTTGGAAAAACATTGTGACCATGATAAAAATCCGAGATAGCGCCACAATCAGATACAACATAACCCTGGAAACCCCATTTATTACGAAGTAATTCTTTTAACAACAGCTCACTTGCGCATGCCGGTACGCCATAAACACGGTTATAGGCTCCCATAAGAGAATATACATGTCCCTCTTTGACCAGCGCTTCGAAGGCTGGAAGATAGGTTTCGTAAAGATCTCTCTTGCTGGGTTGCGCATCAAACGAATGTCTGAGCGGTTCTGGACCACTGTGAACAGCAAAATGTTTTGCTGTAGCAATTACTTTAAAATATTTTGGATCGTCGCCTTGCAAACCTTTTACAAACGAAATCCCAATGCGCGATGTAAGGAATGGATCCTCACCATACGTTTCCTGGCCACGGCCCCAACGTGGATCACGAAAAATATTGATATTGGGAGACCAGAAAGTCAGTCCCTGGTAAATGCCAAATTCGCCTTTTCTTATATGTTCCTGATGTTTTGCACGGGCTTCAGTTGAAATTACATCTGCTTCGCGTTGAATTAATGTCGGATTCCATGTGGCAGCCATACCGATTGCCTGTGGAAATACAGTTGCAACGCCATCGCGTGCTACACCATGGAGACTTTCATTCCACCAGTTATATGCCGGAATACCCAAACGGGCAACTCCGCCACCGTCATTGTTTTGCATCAGTCTCACTTTTTCATTTAGTGAAAGACGTGAAACCAGATCGTTAACACGCTGATCGAATGAGAGAGAGGTGTTCTGAAATGGATATATGGTTTCCTGTGCATGTGCAGATGGCATGATCAAAAACATGCATCCTGCAAACAAAAGACCCGAAGAAAACCTGATTAATTTGTAAAGGTTACTTTTCATAATATTTTGATTGATAATATTGATGTCTTCCACAAATTTAGAAATATTTCAATTTGAAATGAAGTAAAAAGCAGAAAATATGTTTTTATACGCTAAGTGCAATTTGAAAATCCACGGATTTGTTTTTAGATTAATCTGCTTCTGAAGGCAATTGTATTTTTCCCCAAATAATTTAAGACAGTTCAATTTCCCTAATCATAAAATCGAAAGATGATTTTTTTACGATTTTTTAATGATGATTTGCTGATTGAATAATAACCAGGATATACTGAGTATATATTCGAAGAATAATCAGTATATAACCTATCCCTTAGCTATAAATTATCTATAGGATATATACCGATTATATACAGGTTATATATAGGTTATCTCTGAATCATTAGATAATAGTGGCTTTGAGACCACAGGAAATTCAAGCCAATTTTGGTCTGGTTTTGAAATTGTTTAATTGCAATATTTCCGGGAATAAAAAAATAGCCCCGGATATAATCCGAGGCCATAGATTAAGTATGAGAAATAATTTAATGTCATATTCTTTGTGTCTAATATTTTCTTAATGCATTTACTGATTTTGAATCCCGAAGGGATGAAATGATTATAGCATTGAAATGATATATATTTTGAATCCCGAAGGGATGAAATGATTATAATGTTTTATATATCAATTATTTCACCCCTTCGGGGTTCAGGAGGTTGATTGCGGTTCTTTTCTATAATCATTTCATGCCTTCGGCATTTTCTTCAATCCCTAAACCCTTATTCTTCAGACCAGAACACAGCGTAAACAAATAATGAAATACGACATTGTTTAATGCCTATTACTTAATGTGTGAAATGGAGGTTTTGAAAATATTTCGGAATCGTCAAACCGCGGGGTTGTTATTATTTATAAAGTTCTTTTGCGGTGGTATTCTGGAGTTCGAGAAGGAAGGCAGCGATTTTTTCTACAGAAAGGTTGAAGATTTGTTCGCCTTTTTTGATGGTTGCTTTTTTGGGGTTTCCTATGCCGGTGTCTGTTGTGACTTGTGTCCATTTGCGTTCGGCCCAGGCCCAACCTTCCTTGAGAGCATGAATAGTAAAGGCTTTTGCTTTTCCTTCGCCGGCTTCTGATAAAGGTAAGACAAGTTCAGGTTGCAGATAAAGCATCATGCTGGTTTCCAGTTCGCCTGCATGTTCTCCGGAATCTTCAACAAAAGATTCAATACCGTTTATTTTATAAGTATTGCATTGAATCAGAAACATGTCGGGAAAAAGAAGATTCATCTCACGGATCATTTGTTTAAAGTCATTGCCTCCATGGGTGTTGAGAATTACCAGTTTATGGATACCCTGCCTGTTTAAAACGGTTATCAGATCTTTTAATATCGCAAATTGGGTGCTCGGGTTCAGGTTCATATCCAGAAGGACATCGGGTTGGCCGGTGTTTACACCATAAGCGATAGCAGGTAAAACGATGATCTTCCCGCCTTGTGAGTTTGCGATCCTTGCTGATTCGGCGCCTAATTTCTCAGCAATAATAACATCCGTTCCATAAGGCAGGTGCAAATTGTGTGCTTCTGTAGCGCCCCAGGGTAAAACTGCAACCTGATAGCCGAATTCTTTGGTCGATTTCCAGGTTGTATTTGAAAGTATATGGGGATTAATTTTTTTGCTCATTTAAAAAGTGTTTCGAAATATATTTAAAAATCTGTCAGTGTATCAATTAACCGAAATAATATATACACTCAAAATTAACGAATAAATCTTTAACGACAGCCTTAAGATTAGTTGAATATTAAGAAACAGTTTAAAATTGTCCGTAGGACATAAATATCAATAGCAAGATCCTCATCCATCAACTATTCCCCGTAGGGGATTGACCCTAAATGTTAATGCCCTACGGGCAAAATTGTTGGGAGAATTGTGCTTCTATTGATATTAATGCCCTACGGGCAAAAGAAAAGGCTAATTTTAAAGGCTATTAAAGCTAATTTTAAACAGTTTTTAAACATTAAAAAAGGTGTCCCTGATTAGAGGAACACCTTTTTTAAATTATGAATTTTTCAGTGGGTTACATAAGCCGGTTTCGGAAGAAACTTCCGTAAGGAGCTGAAACACCTGTTGCGGCAAACTTACCATATATTAGCAGCGAATATGTAGTGCGATCTGCAAAAGTTGTATTCGTCGCAGTTACTTTATTGATGATAATATCTGCAGCAGCAAAAGTCAGATTATAAGATGTTCCAATAACAGTTGGAGCTGTATTTGCAGTTGGAACTGCTCCAGCCTTGACAACCATCCATTTATAACCCCAATTGTACTGAGAGATTGTATCTGTAAAGGCTGTGGCTTGTTGATAAGCCAATCCCGATGCCAGTTTATAGGGTGCAAAAGCCCATGCTGTCAATGAAGGTTGTGGAATCATCCAAACATCAATCGCATTTCCGGCAACAGCAGAGAGTGCATTTACAACTCTTAGTTTGGTTTTCTTCACTGTTATAAAAGGAACGATATTATCTTCAATAATCATTGGAGTCATAGTTGCCTTGGCATCTGTGGCAAAAATTGAATAATATTTATCTTTTACAAAGTTGAAAGATGTGGTAAAAAAGGTGATTGGAGCTGCAACAACTCCCGTATCCTTAGCCACGATTGAAGTAGTTCCCTCCGGAGTCACAAAATATTCCATACCAATGTAAGGTGTAGGTACAGTTGTTGCGGCAGGCAATTGAGTAATTGAACCCGGATAAGAGCTACGGAAAGGAATCCCGCGCAATTTTCCCACTACAGTTGATTGTTGCGTTGTTACTCTGTTACCGTTAAAATATAGATTGATTTCAGGTGAATCCTGAGAGAAATTAATAAAAACGACTCTTGCTCCCGTGGCAACCATGGTACGGTCGGGCAGAGGGCTCTTCGAGCAAGCCATAAAAAGGCCTAACGAAAGAAGCGATATGATTAAAATTGATTTTGTTTTCATCTTTTTAAATAGTTTTTTATCCTAATTATGGTAAATTATTCAGGAATTGAGATCCAAATTGGGAGTGTATGGTAATCTGTATTTAGACCGCCAATTTTAGCCAAAGCTGCCGAATTCCAAACGTATTCGGAATTATAACGGGGACGGATACGATAAATCACTTTACCATTGTTTTCAGAAGCCAAAGGAGGCAACGTAAATCCTGCAAATACCTGCGTTGTTTCACCCGGATAGGTTGCCGTATATTGGTAGCGGCGGATGTCGGTCCATGTTTCATATGGCGCCCATGCCCACTGGTGGATGTATTTCTGACACATGATCTTGGAAAGTGTAAGTCCGGCAGTAGTTGCTGGAACGGCAGTAGCAATGTAAGCTGCTTTATCAGCAGCAACTATTGAAGTATTAACAGTGTAAGTTGTTGTTACCGTTGGCGAACTGGAAGTATAAGAATAATTATTCACTCCTGCATAAGTGCCAGTGAAATCAATAGCACTGGAAACGCCGTTAGCATATGCACTCAAGGCTGTTGTTTTATCACCCTTTCTGTATGCGGCTTCAGCTTTTATAAACTGGAGTTCTGAATAGGTCATCATCGGCCATTTTATATTATTGATAAACAGATAAGTCCCTACTGTACTGGCTGGAGCTGATGACACGCCGCTCATTCCATAAAAATTGATTGGCTGATCAAGCACGGCAAGTGGTGTATATCCTAAACCGGGAGTTACACCCTGATAAGTGGCACCTACAACTTTATCAAGAATATTCTTCGAAGGAGGCAACATTACTTTCATACGTGGGTCAAGTGTTCCAAACATGGTTCCATCCATTAAACCAACGATGTATTTGGAAGGACGGGCTCCTAAAAGATTCCCCCTCATTGGACCATAGAAACTGGCGTCATCTGTAACAGTACCTGCAAAACTCAGTAATGCATTATCATTGTTTGACACAAATGCACTATCAACATAAGACATCACCTGATCGGGTTTGTATAATGCTGATTTATTAGATAAATGTGACATGTTAATGGCCAATAAACCAAAAGCAAACTTTTTCCATTTAAGTCTGTCGCCTTTGTAGATCTGATCACCTTTACCTGCAAAAGATGCAGAAACGCTTCCGTCTGATCTGTTTAAATCAGCAATGGCAATCTGTAATAAGCGAACAACTTCTGTATAAACAGCTTGCTGTGGATCATAATCGAAAGTGTATAAGCCTGGTTGATAGGCTTCTTTCAAAACGATATCACCGTGCATATCGGTTAGATCCTGCCATCCCAATGCTCTGAGTACATAACCAATACCGGCCAGATCCCATCTTTTTTCATTTTCCGAGATACTGATCATATCAGAAAGGTTGATACCCAACTTATAGTAAACTGCTTTCCACATTTCATCCATGTCAGAAGTCCATGCAGGGGTTCCCTGTAGGTCATAAACATAACTACTTGAGTAATATGCGAAATTTTGGGTATAATAGTTAATCATCCTGGAATCATACATTGTCGCCAGGGCGAGTTGTTGTTGCATGGAGCCGAGATACAGATAAGCTGTTACCTTTTCCGGTCCATTGGGATTCCTATTTACATCAATCCATTTCTGGCAACTGGTCGTAAATAAAATCGCCGTTAATATTAGTATTGAAAATATTATTTTTTTCATGATTTCAGAGAATTAAAATCCAACTTTAAGACCAAAGACAAAACCCATAGGCAATGGGAAGTTCCCATAGTCCATACCTGCTGATCCTGAACCGGAAACTGCAGCATTGTTACCCAAGATGACAGGGTCCAGTCCCCTATAATTGGTGATAAGGAATACATCTGTAGCGGTTGCATAAACCGACAAATTATTGATAGTTTTTAGATGAGATTCCAGGAAGCTTTTTGGAAAGATGTAAGCAAGTGTTACATCTTTTAAACGAATCCAGTTGATGTTTTTCTCAACATAATCTTCTTCGTTAATCAATCCGTTTGAAGGTGTCGTATAGTAATATGAAGCGCCACTTGTTCCTGGGGTGATCTGAACATTGTTGACAGTTGGATGATCAGAATCCTGGAAACCATCTTTCAATACTCCCTTTACTACAACAGGAATATCACGGTTAAGGGTGCTTTTTGATAATCCGGCGAGAACAAGTGCATGTTCTGTGAGATTAGCTACATCACCACCAACACGGGTATCCAACAGGAAGGATAGTTCAAAGCTTTTATATGCAATCCTGTTGTAAATACCAACGGTGAAGTTAGGATTACGATCACCAATTGCACCAAAAGTACCTAAACGCAATGGTAATCCGGTTTGTGGATTGATCAGGATATCACCTTTCTTGTTTCTTTCGTATGGAAGCCCTGAAATGGTTGAAGTCGATTGACCAACAATGGCACCATTTCTTACGTTACCATAAAACCAGGTATCAGAATTGTAATATTCAGTCAGTCCTGTTGGCAGATAGGTCAGTTTACTATTCATTTTATCGAAATTCGCTGTGATATCCCATCTTAAATTGTTATTACTGATTGGCGTTCCGGTTAATTGAAGTTCAATACCATCATTCCACATAGATCCACCATTCATAACAGAAAGCACATAACCTGTAGCATAGCTCAATCGCAGATTGCTGATGATCTGATCTACAGATTGTTTTTTGTAATAAGTTCCTTCGAAGCCTAATCTGCCTTTGAAGAATTGTAACTCAAGACCTCCTTCATAAGAAGTAGTTTTTTCAGGTGTGAGCAGTGGATTGGGTCCTGTAAAACCATAACCATATCCACCACCGGTTGTAAGCTGTGACTCAAGAGCTGGGTAAACGCCATATGGGGGAGGGTCTTTTCTTGCGATAGCCCAGGCGCCACGAATCTTGGCAAACTCTAACCAACTTATACTTTTAAGAGCTGGGATTTCAGAAAGTCTGAAAGCAAAGTTAGCTCCCGGATAGAAGAATGAATTGTTATTCAAAGGCAAAGTGGAAGAAATGTCATTACGTCCGCTTACCTGTAAATTGAAAATGCTCTTCCAGTTTAAAGTAAAAATTCCAACAGCGCCAACAACTCTTTTTTGTGATATAACTGATAGATCACGTTGATTTGCAGGTGGAATATTGTTTAATGATGCGAAGTTTGGATCCAGAAAGCCTTGTCCTGTCCCTGCAATTGATTTATAATACTGGTCGTAAATAGTTCCACCGACTTTGAAATCTAATTTAAAGTCACCAAATTCGTGGTTAAGCATAGCATAGGCCTCATAACTTAGGTTTTGGTTGTTTGCATCGGCATCATCAATAACACCTCCCACCGACTTGGCAAGATTTGATTCAGGATGGCGCAACAGATAGTTTTGCTCAGTATAATAGTCAATACCGAACTTACCAACAAATTTCAACCAATCAGTAGGGATTACATTTATTGTAACGCCACTCACGATACGTGAATTTTTAGTCCAGGCTTTGTTTTTGTTAATATTGAAATAAGGGTTTTCATAAGCATCTGAAGTACCGGTAATCTGACGACGTGTGCCATCAGGATTCAGATAATTTTCTACATTGTCTCTCGAAGGCCAAAACATTAAATCAAGCATTGGACCCTGGCTACTCTTCAGAACACGATCAACCTTATCATTGGTATAAGCCATCGTAAAGTCATAAGTGAAATATTTTGAAAGATCACCACGAATCGTATTGGAAATATTTAATTTTTGTTGATCCGATGTTGGAACTACACCTTTTGCAGTGATATAAGAGGCAGACAAACGATATTGTGTTTTTGTTGATCCACCTTCAAAAGAGACATTGTGTCTTTGTGAAAAGCCTGTCTGGAAGAAAGGTTTAATATTGTCATAAATCTTTGTGCCTGCAGGATATTTTTCACCAAAATAAGTGAAATAGGTAGTATCGGTTGTTCCGTTACGACCCTGACCATACACTTGCTGAATTTCAGGAACTTTAGTGATCTTGGTGATACCAAAACTGTTGCTGTAGTTTACTTTCAGCTCTCCTGCTTTACCACGTTTTGTTGTAATCACAATAGCTCCGTTTGAAGCATCAATACCATAAAGTGATGTGGCTTCAGGACCTTTCAGGACTGTAACCGCTTCTATATCTTCAGGGTTGATGTCAGCTCCACGATTTGAAAAATCAACCCCTCTGTTTGCGAGCGATGTAGTTGTTGAACTATTGGATGCAAAATTGTTTGTTGAGAATGTTCTGTTGTTGTATGGTAACCCGTCAACAATGTAGAGAGGCTCATTGCTTCCCGAAAGGGAACTGATACCACGGATAACTACACTTGATGAAGCGCCCGGCAATCCCGAAGATTGGTTAACCGTAAGGCCAGCTACACGTCCCTGTAATGCATCTACAAAGTTTGTACGTCTGCTCTGGATGATTTCGGCACCTTTTACTTCGGTGACCGCTATACCCAGATTCTTTTTCTCTTCTTTAATACCTAAAGCAGTAATTACAACTTCCTTAAGCATTTTGGGGTCAATTTCCATTCTGACATTTATCTGGTTAGTTTTACCAACGGTAACTTCATTTACCCGATAGCCGACACAAGAGAAAACAAGTACTTTTCCGGGGGTAGTTCTTATACTATACATACCCGAAATATCAGAGGTTACACCCTGATTTGTTGACTTAACAACAATAGTAACACCCGGGAGGGATTCGTTTGTCTTGGCATCGAGCACCTGTCCTTTAATGACAGTGGTCTGCGCCAAAGAGACATGTGTGAACATGATCCCAATTCCCATTAAACACAATAAGAGGGTAGCTTTCATTTCATTTGTTTTTTGGTTTTAGAAAATTAAAAATTATGGTATAAATTAATTTATTAAACTCTTTATAACATTTGTAAATATATAACAAATATTGTTAAAGTGATTCAATTTATAACAAAAGTTAAAAAATTGATTTGGAGGATGAGCCTTTTTTTAAAAAAATAATATTTCAATCATAACAGAAAGTTTCTTAATAAAGTTATTAATAATATTCAATATGTATCGTATAGTCCCAGTCGGTAAAATAGAGGTTGCCTTTTCGCCATTCAATTTCTCCTCTTTGAAAATCATAAGGTTCACTGCGTGGATACTTTTTGTTTGGAACAAACTGACTTCCAATGGCATCGTTTATTATCAGCCGATATGCATCTATCCCACTGATATAAAACTCTTTCACTTGTCGGTCGTTTGAATTCTGAAGATTAAACGACATGTCGAGTGGTACCCATCCGATTCCTTCATAGTAAACTTCACACCAATCATGTAGATTTTGTTCACCCGGATGCATCATCCAACCACTTTGCCATTTGACAGGAATGCCTTTATATCTTGCCATTGTCATGAAAAGCAGGGTCTGCATGCCACAATCACCTCTTTTATTTTCCAATACATATCCTGGAATGTCGGGCATAATGGAATATTCAAGCGCTCCGGTCCAGATAATATGGTCATTGATCCAGTAATAAAGCTTTCTTACAATCTCTTTAGGATCTGAAATACCTTTGGTAATGCTATCCGACAGATGTTTTATCTTGTTTGTGAAAACAATCTGGGGATACTGTTGAGCCGTATATTTTTTGAAATTTGTTGAGGTAGTTTTATAAGGAAGCGCTTTTAACTTATTGAGGTCAAAATATTGTGATGATGACTGATAGGTATATTGAATCTCAAATACTGTAGGTTTTCCTTTTAATGCAGGCTGTTCAAAATAGATTGACCGCTGTTCAGCATTGTCGGGTGCAATGAAATGTTTTTCGGGGATGCTTTTAATGAGGATCACATCCTTTTGACGTTCATGAACTTCACGTGGCCATGGAAGCCAACATCTAATCGTTTCACCTTCAGGCACCACATCTGCATTAACCGAGACACGGTAGGTGACTTTCATATTAACAGGAACGACAGGCTTATGATCTGATTTGGAAGTTGCAATAACTTTTTCGATATGTTCAATCTTAAATAATGAAAATTTGTCATTCACCAGACCTTGTGAACCTTTGGGTTTAGACTTTTGACCGGCAAGGATTAGTTTAAGATTTGAAACGGCTCGTTTGAAGTAACACTTTTTGTCATCAATTATTCTGAATTCCAACCATTTGTTTGTTTCCCATAATGCTTTATCCTCCTGTGAATAGTTTCCAAATGCTTTCTTTAGTCTGACTTCAGTTTCTGTTTCATTTAGTGCAAAATCGGCTTTGATTCTATCGGCCAAATCCACATAAGCCTTTAGTTTTTCCGTTGTTTTGAGATCCTGTTTTCCATTATTCTGTATGGTATTTGCCCATTGTGTCAATAAAGAGAACTGACCCTTTTGAAAAGCAGATTCGATTTCAGATAGCGTATGAATATTATTAGCCTTTTGGGGATAACAATTCAACGTGGTGAATATAAATATGATAAAACAAGTTGTAAAAATCCTCATAACGTACGATCTTTTTATACTTTTACTCTAATTGTAATTTATCATTAAAAGTAAGCATTTTCATTTAATTCAATGGTATTTAAATTCGGAAAAAGGATAACGTAATGCAATAAAAAAACAGATAGTTATGAAATTTATACGCAGTAAGGTTTTAATTATTCTCTTTCTGACTTCTCTATTTGCAATTCCAGTTTCTGCACGAAAAGTGAAGACCGGAGTTGAAGTTCTTTCTGAACTAAACTTTGCTCCAATCCGCGGTAAAAGGGTAGGGCTAATTACAAATCCTACCGGGGTTGATCGAAACCTTCAATCTACCGTAGACCTGTTCTTTAATTCCAAAGAGATAAAACTGGTGGCCCTTTATGGTCCAGAACATGGGGTAAGAGGTGATTATGGTGCCGGCGCTTCTGTTTCCAATTTCAAAGATCCCGAAACCGGATTGCCTGTATTTAGTATCTATGGCAAGACAAGAAAACCAACCTCTGAAATGTTGAAGGGTATTGATGTATTGGTTTATGATATTCAGGATATTGGATCACGTTCTTATACTTTTATCAGTTCATTGGGTCTTGCAATGGAAGCAGCGGCTGAAAATAATGTTGAGTTTGTTGTCCTGGACAGACCCAATCCATTGGGTGGACTAAAGATGGAAGGGTGCTTGACAGAACCTGCATTTACATCGTTTGTGAGTCAGTTTCCGATACCTTATGTCCACGGACTTACCGTTGGTGAGCTGGCCACTTATTTGAATGACGAGGGTTTACTGGCAAATAAAATCAAATGTAAGTTGACGGTTATCAAAATGAAAGGATGGAAACGAAAGATGTATTTTGATGAGACAGGCCTTCCATGGGTTCCTTCTTCTCCGCATATTCCAGAAATGGATTCCCCTGCGTTTTATCCGATCTCAGGGATATTGGGAGAGCTTTATGTGATGAACATTGGTGTCGGATATACTTTGCCCTTTCAACTCTTTGCTGCAAAATGGATTAATGCGGATAGCCTGGCTGTGAGCATGAACAATCTAAAGTTACCGGGTTTGATTTTCAGACCCATCCATTATACTCCCTATTACAGTGTTTCAAAAGACAGTGTCGTTCATGGTGTTCAGGTGCATATCACTGATTATAAAAAAGCGGAATTGTCTCTTGTTCAGTTTTATGTTTTACAGGAATGCAAGAAGCTTTGGCCGGATAAGAATGTTTTTGCTATGTGTGATAAATCACGACTCAATATGTTCGATAAAGTATGTGGAACTGATAAAATTAGACTGGAATTCTGTAAGACTTTTCAGGTAGCGTCGATTCAACCGATCTGGGACAAAGATATTGTTGCATTTAAAGCCAGAGCTAAAAAGTACTTTCTGTATTAGAAGTGTAATTTAATTTTTTTCTTTAATCACGAATGAATTTACATACGTAGGGACAGGTCGCGACCTGTCCTTTTTTTTATTGGACAGGTCGCGACCTGTCCCTACACAATTATCTAATCCAATAATTCCCTAATCCCGTTTTGGTAATGTTATCAGTTCCTCATGCAAAAAGACGAGTCCTTCATAACTGATTCCTTCAGTCCTGACGACTATTGATCTTATGGGTTGGGGTACATGGAATTTAAACGAAGCCACACCTGTTGTGTCGGTTACGATTTCAGGTTTCCAGAAGATTGTTGCATATTTTGCATAGTTCGGATCCTCAGGCTGAAGAAGATATTTGGGTTCGAAATATTCCTTGGGAGCGGCATAGCCTTTTACAATGATCTTTTTCATGTTTGTTAATTCAACCTTATTAATCTCTTCTATAGGCACTGGTCGTGTTGTGATAGCAATCAGACCATAATCTCCATCAATACTAAAATTTGTTCCGCTCTTATCAACAGCTATTGATTCAATCATATTCATGGGTATTGAAAGTAATTCAAGTGCATCAGAAACTTTCATGCCATCAATCATCAAAACAGGCTCATGCCTTGCTTTAGATGATCCTTGTCCCACTTCATAATTAAATGGATTTGAACCCCCTCCACCTGTTTTCTGCCGACCAATATCCAATGCATGATCCAATCCACCCCGCCCCATATCAAAACTCCAATAACCTGTGGTATCTAATATAACCCGGACATTAAAATAGGCCATCAAAATATGTTCCACATCGGCATAAATCTTGTAGTTATCCTTGGTGACTTCGAACTGGCGACTCATCAAACCTATATACATTTCATTGTTGAAAGGGTTTTTCTTTTGACCATTAATTACAACTTCAGCCAACCGAATAACTCCTTTTGTCATTTTGGGAATATAGTCGTCAATGACTTCTTTTTTTATTGGAGAGGCAATGAATTGGGTAAAGTCAGGAGGAGGCAGTGACGCTACCGGGATATTCATTTGCATTGATCTGTTCCAGAGAACACCATTTTTATTTGAAGCAGATGCTATCACATATGTGGAATCCTTGAAATATAGATTGCTGATGTGAAATTCACCGGCACTATCAACCGGTGTTAAGATGACAATTTTATTTTGTGGTGAGATAATGGTGACCTGACTTTTTACTTCTAGTTTATTTTTAATCCAGTTTTTGACTGCACCATCAATAGAAAAGGCAGTTTCAAATGGATACTTGTTTTGTTTATTTCCCTTTTTGGTAATTTCCAGCCACTCATATTTTCTCCAACCTTGGGTGAGCAAGAGATTATCGAGGGCAAAAAGATGTTCGGTATTGTTTTTCTCAAAGTAATAGCCCGGATTTTCGATATCACCTTTTAATACAGGCCTGAGCAAAGATTCGGTGAGCAAACTACTCTTGAAATTATTCATTGAAGTGCCTTCCGGTAAAACTGAAATACTGAATTTGGCAACCTGGATCACAGATAATGAATCTGTCGATTTGATGGCCAAACTGACACTGTCGTTAACCCCGGCATTTGTTGTTATTGAAATTTTACCCTTGACGATTCCTTTTTGGTTATAGAATATCCGTTCTGCAATAGGTACAAGATCTTCATTGAACAAAGTTGCATTGATGATGCCATTGCACAGATCATCTTTATTGATCATAATCTGTACAGAAGGATCATCTTTGAATCCAATATGGTAATTTTTGAAATTAACTCCATTTGAATGGATCATCAGAAAGTAGGTTTGATTAAAAGAACGGGTTACGGGATTGATTTGTAGGCGAACCAGGATGAGCCCTTTTAAATAGGCAGTGACATTTATCCCTACTCCCTGCTTTTCGGGATCTTGCATTTTAACTTCACGGGTACCTCCCTCAGGAAGTTCAATGATTGCTTTGTAATTAGATTTTGAGGCATTTGCAATCACAATTCGGCTCATCCCCAATTTGTTTGTTTCAAATGCAGCTATTTCGTTTTTGGCAGAATCTATGACCTGACCTTTTATGGCAACACCTCTGCCGAAAACATCTGTCACTTTAACTCCAATTATATTGGTTAAATCTTCAATAAAATGACCACCCTCGGGAAGAAACTGAATGTCATATCCGGATCCTGACTCATTTACAATAGTAACATTGGGTTTAGATGTTGAAGTCAAAATTGATTTATTTGAAGGCAAGTTCCCGGTTTTATTATAACCCGTTGGTGCTAGTATAGTAATTGAATTGTTAAATTCCTTTTCTTCATAGAAGTTGCGCATCCAGCTGGTATACGCTCTGAAACAATAAGTTCCGGGTGAGAGCGTATCTTCAAGATGAATGAAATTGCTTGCCGTACCGCCATTCACAAAGAGGATCTTCCGACTGATCATTCTCTTTTCACCTGACCATAATTCAACATACAGCTTTGTCGTGTTGAAACTAAGGCGTTTATCCAGTGGATTCATGATCCAGGAGGTAAACCAGATATCATCTCCTGTCAGATAAGATGATTTGTTGAATTGTGTATAAATCATTTCATGATTGGCAGCAAAATGATTTTCGTAAGGGATCAGAAGATTGCTTTTGATAGCCTCGTCCGTTAAAGTTTTCTGACCGTTAACAGTGTATGCAGAACAAAATATCAGTAGTGTTAATAAAATTCTAATCATCATATCGGAATTTAGTTTGACAAGCTAAAGACAGAACTAACAGATTCAGAAAGGACAAACCTCTTCAAAAATAATGGAGTTTGGTTTTTAAACTTTTATAAAGATCTTCTTTTTATAAAGAATTAAAACAATCAACCAGTAAAACACAATATGTGTGAGAGCAAAGAGGAGCGAAGATATTCTCAGATCAGCAGTAAGTGGTTCAAATATATGGTGGTAGATCCAGGTGTATCCATTTACAACTTTTCCATCGTCTTCAGTGATTTTAATGATGCGTGTTAATATCCTGGCCCAGATTCCTGAAAGTGCAAATATGATCAGTGGATTCATTCCAAACACAACGAAAAAAGAGGTCCATTTTGAATAACCTTTCAGGTCTATAATCCAGATCAACACTGCCAATAAGATCAATGCCCAACCAGCTGTATAAAAAACATATGAACTGGTCCAGATGGGTTTGTTGATTGGGAACAATAATCCCCATAGAAAACCAGCTACAATTCCAATTACACCATAGATGATCAATGTCCGGGGTACTTTGATTTTCTCGGTCATTTTGATGACACTTCCTGTCAGATAGCCCAATATTACTGTGACAATTGCAGGGATTGTACTCAACAATCCTTCAGGATCAAATGGGATTCCAAATCCTTTGTATAAATGATTTTCGGTGAGGATCGTTTTGTCAAAAGGAATTGTTGCATTGCCTGCAAGGGAATAGGGATCGTCTGTGCCAAAATAATAAAGAATCCACCAGTAAATCAAAAGAATAGCTCCACCAATATAGGGAAGATATTTACGCTGAAATGCCAGGACAATCAAGGACCCAAATCCATAAGCCAGTGCAATCCTTTGAAGGACACCCATTATTCTCAGGTTTGAATAATTGAATGACCATTGTGGAAAGGAGTTGAGAAACAAACCAATGGTAAAGATCAATAATGTTCTTTTCCCAATTTTTATCAATGACTCTTTGTTGAGGGAATTGTTGTATTTGGAAAAAGAGAAGAACATCGAAACGCCAACTACAAACAGGAAGAAAGGGAAAACCAAATCTGTAGGTGTGCAACCATGCCAGCTGGAATGTTCAAGGGGAGCAAAAATGTGTTCCCAACTTCCGGGTGTATTCACTGTAATCATGGTAGCGATGGTGATGCCTCTGAGGACATCAAGTGCCAGATAACGTTGCGATGAATTCATTTTTATTTTTCTTTTTAGGGTTGTTTGAAAAATAGATGGTTTTTTAAAGTGTTATTTCTTTAACGTAAAAGTAACAGGTTTACTCTCCATGTTTGTTTTACTGATGGCGGTTACTACATATTTGTATTTGGAAGGATCTGATGCATTATCCAGCATTTGTGTAAAAGAGTCATCAGCGGTTGTCAGGAAAATATGTTCTGGTTTTTTGATGTTTTTGCCATGTCTCTTCTTAAACTGATAGATCACAAATGACTTTGTGTTCTCGGTTTTTGTCCAGTTGAATTGCATTTTTCCATTTTCTACAGTTAACTGTGCATTTGACGGTTCCTGTGGCTTCAATCCATCAATTCTTGGATTAACAGGTGTCAGGGCAGGATAACGATAATATTTCTCCAATAATTTCTCCTGTAACCCAAGGGGATTAATGCGCATGAACTTTGCACTGAAAAACATACTTCCACCAATATTTTTATATTTCCGGTTAAGTTCTATCTGGCCAATTATTTCATCTGCAGTCTGCCATGGTATGTCTTTGGCTTTTGAATCAATCCTATAGGGGGCCTGGCCGATATAAAGTTGTGCACCGAAAGTGTTTTTGCTCCACCAATCAGCAAGAATGGTATAGTCGGCTACTACTTTCCCTCTCTCCCAATAGATTTGAGGAGTTACATAATCGATCCATTTCTCTTGTTGCCATTTTATCACATCAGCAAACAGGTCGTCATAGTTGGTCTGTCCTGCTTTTGTTTTTGAACCCTTGGGATCCTTGGCAATGTTGCGCCATACCCCAAAGGGAGAGATTCCGAATTCGACCCAGGATTTAATTGCTTTGATGCTGTCGTGCATCTGTTTAATGATGAGGTCAACATTATTGCGTCGCCAGTCGTCACGTTGGTTATCGGTATACCCTCTTGAATATATTTTAAAGGATTGTGCATCAGGAAACTCAACTCCTGTAATCCGGTAAGGATAAAAATAATCGTCCATGTGAACGGCATCAATATCATATCTTCGAACAATGTCACTGATTACTTTCACTACAAAATTTCTGACTTCAGGTATAGCAGGATTGAAATATTTTGTTTTACCGTAAGTCAAAAACCACTCGGGATGGGTTTTGGTAATATGATCAGCTGTGGTTTGAAATTTTGTGGTATCCGTAACTGCTCTGTATGGATTGACCCAAACATGAATATCCAATCCCCGTTTGCGACATTCAGCACTTGCAAAAGTCAACGGGTCATAAAAAGGATCTGGTTTTAGACCCTGTTTGCCGTTCAGCCACTGTGACCATGGTTCATATTCTGAAGCATAAAAAGCATCGGCACAGGGCCTGACCTGAAATACGACTGTATTCATATGATAGACCTTGCACAAGTCGAGCAATTCAATAAACTCCTTTTTTTGTTGCTCTACGGTTAGATTAGATGCCGATGGCCAATCGATGTTACCTACTGTTGCAACCCATATTGCCCTCATCTCCCTCTTGGGATATTTTGTAGCATTCAGATTTACAGTCAGCAATAATATTAAGACTGATAATATTAGTTTTCTCATCTTTCGATAGTTTTTTAATCTTCTTTTTTCTTGATTCCAAATGTAGGATTAATCTTTAAAAACATAATTGCAATTAATCCGGGTATTGAACACAACATCACATAGATGAAGAAATGCTGATAACCCAATAGCTCTTTCATATATCCTGAAATCATTCCGGGAATCATCATACCTAAGGCCATTAAAGAAGTCCCGATGGCAAACTCTGCAGTCTTAAATTTACTTTCTCCAACGAAAGCGAGCATGTAAAGCATGTATGCTGTAAATCCAAATCCATAACCCATTTGTTCGATTGCTATAGCTATATAGATGGTAAAGTCTCCTGGAACAGGCTGAAAGGTAGATAAATAAATGTAAACACTAATTGGAATATTCATGGCCAGTGCCATGATCCAGATCATTCTTTTTAAGCCATATTTTGATGCCACTACACCGCCAAGAATTCCACCTATTGTCAGACAGATCATTCCCAGCGTGCCATATGCAATTCCATATTGCGCAGAAGTCAAGCCAATTCCACCGCTATTGCGTGAATCTACAAGAAATGGAGTGGCTACTTTGACGAGTTGAGACTCTCCCAAGCGATACAATAAAAAGAAAATCAAAGCAGGAATAATACCTGGTTTCGTGAAGAATGAAGCAAATACTTCGCCATAAACTCTGATGTCGACTTTGTGTTTCTCTTTTGTGTCAAAAGGTCGGGGAAGGATAAAGCGGTGATAAATGGCAAGTAATAATAATACTATTCCCAATACGCCCAGTGAAACAGTCCAGCTGAAAGCAATATTGCCGGCCGTAGCTTTGAATAGTGAACTGGTTTGTTGGGTCAGGTTGTGATCAACACGAATAACCGTTGCTTTTGGTTGATTCCAGTTCGCTGCAGTGAATTCATATCTGCCAGTTTTATTTTTGGGGAGATCAATATCTTTACTTCCCGATTTACGGGCAAGGTTGACAACTATTGTTTCGCCTTCAGCAGGGGGGGCCGAAAGCGCAATATAAATAACAGCTGAATCTAGACCTGATACACCTTTTTCAAAAACAGGGATTTGAACCTTTTGGGGATAAATTAATATTTTTGGAGTTCCGGGCTGTTTTGTGATCTGAAAACCTGCAAGGTCAGCAGCCATATATTGACTGGCGGGAACAGCATTTACCTCGAACGAAACGGGTTGAAGTCCTGTGTTTTCCTGAATTAATCCTGCAATTAATGGAAGTAGTCCCAAAGCTGTCAGCATTGCAAAACGGTAGAAAGTGCTTCGGATTCCAACAAAGAAAGCCTGTTTATGCTGATCCAAAGAAAGCATATAGAACCCGTCAGCAGCAATATCATGACTAGCAGAAGAGATTGCGATAATTGCAAAAAGTGCAATGGAGGCCGGAAAGAAAAATGGCAACTGCATGGTAAATCCAACTGCAATAAATGCTATACCGAGTAACATTTGGGTCCACAGAATCCAGTTTCTTTTAGTGGAAACCACATCAATGTACGGACTCCACAATGGCTTAATGGCCCAGGGGAGATACAATAAACTGGTCCAGAACGCAAAGGCCGCAATTGATATCCCCATTGTTTTATAGATCAGCCCGGAAGTGATCATTACAATACTATATGGTATACCCTGATAAAAATAGAGACTTGGCACCCAGGACCATGGGTTACGGGGTTTATTGGAAGTGTTGTTTTCGGCCATAATCATTTATTATTTATTTAGTTCTAATATCTTTTTTCCAAACCTGCACCAGGGAAGTAATGCGTTAAAATTTGTTGATAGGTATATCCTTTGGAGCCCATAACGGCAGCACCAATCTGACACAATCCAACACCATGACCCCATCCGGCTCCATGAAGAATGAATATTGTCTTACCATCGACTACCTTTTTATCAACAATGAAAGCAGAGCTGTAAAGATGTGAGCGGGATAATGTTTTTCTGATCTCCAACTCTTTACCAATGATCATCGTTTTCAGTGTTCCTATGATTTTTAATCTGGTTAAACGTCCTGAAGCACCCCGTTCCAATGGAATTAAATCGAGGATAGTTCCAAAATCAATTCCAGAACGGGATTTTACCAATTCGCTCAATCCATCTTGATCGTATACAACTTTCCATCTGTAAAAATCATTTGTCTCCTGATCATAGTCATTCAAGACCTGTTTCAGTACTTCTTTATCCGAAGAGTTACAAAAAGCAGGTGGGTTACCTGATATCCATTTCGCGGCGATGTTTTCCTGTTCAAGCTCCAACCTAAAGCCATCGGGAGTAAAGTCATTGTCTACTAGCTTTTGTAAATAGGGATGGTTTACCGGTTCCCAGACTTTTTCAAAGACCTCAGTAACACCACCGCAGCATTTTGAGAAGCGGGCATCACATATTTCACCGGCATAAGCAAGGATTTCGCCCCTGGTCTCTTTAACTGCTTTCTCAACCAAAGGGGTTGTAGATCGGGTGATTCCTTGATAACGTTGACAATGATCATCTGCACAAACATCAAACCCGGTATGATTTTCACGGTCATACCATTTCACCAGTTCATCGTCAGAAAGAAAAGTGGTCTGATACTTTTGTTTTTCCTTGAGCAGATTCTTACTCTTTTGAACCTGAGCCAGTAGCCAGCTTCTTGAAATTACAGCATGTGCTTTCAATAACTCCATTGACGAAGTGGCACTCATTTCTGATGAGATTACACTGGTTAGATAGTCCTCTATAGATAAGGCATTTATGGCTTGAATTTTATCTCCTTCACAGTCAAAATAAAGTCCCCCCTTAAAGATCTGGTTCTCTTTTCGTTCCCAATGGAAATTGATTCCAATTGTAACATCGTGAAGTTTGAATTTCCCTTTCTCAGGATCTGATGGAACCAGTTTTAATCCATTTGGATCGATCCAGTTAACATCTCCACTCTCGAAATAAATTCCTAATTCAGTTTTAATGACTTTACACTCTCCAGTGATATTCGTTTCCGTATCCTCTATATGATAGTTTCCGTCAATGGTAAAGAGGATCTCGTTCTCTAACATGATTCCGACTTTTATTAGTGGTGTTTTCATATTATCTCATATAAGTTTAAAGTATACGGCTGACAATCAGAGCTGATTTATAATTGTCAGTACTGATTCAGCATTAAGACAAACCTGTTTAAAAATATCTTTTACAACATCAGGGGATATTTTAATGAAATCCTCCTCGCGTGGAGTAATAAATACACCACCCATATCCACAGCAGCAGGACTCAAAACAATCTGCTTTTCTCCGATCTCAAAATACTGTCCGGGGCGATGTAGGGTTCTGGGGAAGATATGAATGACCCAATCACCCTGTTCAATAGTAGTCAAAATATTGAGCATTGGTTCTATATCATCAGGAGAAAGGATGTATAAATAGGAATAAATTTTCCCGAAGCAATCTATCAATTCTTTTTTATTGTTGCTTTTTAAAGTGAAGATGCCTCGCTGATAATCTGGCCAATGTGAGATGACTACATTTTCAATCTGACGAACAATCTGACAACATTTCCCATTGAGATAGTCTTTCTCTATGGGTAAAAACCCTTTATTCCCTGCCTGGAAATGAAGGTGATCTGGAGCAGATGCCCCACATTTAGGACCATTATAGAATATGACAAAATCAGTTAGCTTTTCAGCCAGATCAAGCATACTTCCGAAGTTTCCAAGAATTCTCTGATCTCTATGAGCAAATGAAGGTATAGTTAGATGTTCCGGGAAGATCGGAAATGGATTGACCAAGACAATGAATTCATCATCAAACGCCAATCCACGTTGCTGGAGAGGAAGGTTTTTCTGACAAAGAAAACAGGGACGTGCTTCGATTGATTTTATGTCAACTTTAGCAGCGGAGGAAACAATCCTTTCAGGATTAAACTGAATGTCGATTTTATAATGACCAAAATCAAAAGTTTTCATTTTGACTTTTTTTAGCCCTTCATAATTCTTTCGGGCAAGATCCCAATCCTTTTTCTGATCATTGATTAATTTTCTTGCCAGTTTTGAAAACTCCATTATATCATCCTTATCTTTAAATTAGAAAGTAAAATATTTAAATTATTGTCCAATCCTGGCTAACTGTTGACGTGCCCAGAATTCAAGTGTTCTGATTTTGTCTTTGTATGAATTATGTGCATTCATTTTAACAATATCGAGAGATGAATCCGAGTTCTCGTCCCAACGGCGACAGAGGTACAATGGGTCATAGATCCGCCCAATCTGATAATTCCGACTGATAGCTAAACCCAAAGCATAATCTTCTCCATAGTTGACATTGGGAACCTGGATAGTACGTAAGACTGGAGTATAGAATGCACGTGGTGCGCCCAATCCATTTATCCTTAATGCATTATTTCTTCCATTCTCAGGAGTCCATTCTTTGTGATCAATCAATCCGGGAGGAATCTCTTCAAGTTTGAAATTCACCATCTTATATGAGCCTACCACCATAGCACAGTTTTGTTCATAAAATGAAGCTACAACGCGTTTAACGACAGTATTGTCGATGTATAAATCATCGCTGTCTAACTGAATGGCGAACTTTCCGCATTTAGGGTGATTGATAGCTTCATTCCAACAGCCACCAATACCTAGATCTTTTCTTTCAGGAATGACATGAATAATTCTATCATCGGTTTCAGCAAATGATTTGATCAGTTCAGAAGTTCCGTCTGAAGAATAATTGTCAACAATTATCAGATTAAATTTGAATTCAACTTCCTGGGTCAAAACAGACTTAATGGCATCAACAATTGTTTTTGCACGGTCTTTAACAGGGATGACAACGGATGCTTCGAACTCAAAGTTATTGTCAGTAAATGCGATCTCTTTAAATTTTGGAGCCAACCAGGCACCAACAGCTTTTAAATGAGCCGTACATGCTTTTTCCATCTCAATCTGTTTGAAACGATTGCGGGGATCGACATAATCAAACATCTTTTCACCCGATTTGCGCACATCCAACTCATGTTCTGTATAAAGCAATTCGGGAAGATGTACCAGTTTATAGTTTTGTGATACTTTTAGTCGCAAGTCGTATAAACCGGCAAATTCATATTCTTCATCCATCCGATTGATGGCCTCAGTTAAAGCCTCAGTCCTATACAGCAATAATGAACCAAAGTCAAAATCATCACGAAGACTTCCTTCCTGATATTCGATGACAGGATGTGGTTTTAAAACACCTTCCTTTTTTTCACAGTAGTCACTGTAAACCATTCCTGCTCCACTGCTGTTGCATGCCTGGATCATCCGTTGAAGTGCATTCTGTCCAAGTCCAAGTGGCAGGACTTTGGTGTAAAGCAATGTGAATGGGGTTGCTATATCTTTTGTAAATGCCTTAATAGTTTTAGTGGAATTGAAATTTTCTGCTTCAATTTTGATTATATCCGTTCCATTTACTGAAGAATCAGTATCGCCAATTAATATTATCATTTCAACAAATCCGGTTTCTCTTAAAGTATTCAGATTTGATTCGATATCATTTCCCTTTTGAACGGGTAAAATGCAAGTGATCAGATTTCTTCTCATATTAAATTGCTTCTAAGTGATTTATTTTGATTCAAAAATATTGATGATTTGTTGCATCAGTTTGTTGCGATCTGTTGTGCTGGTGATGGTCTCAAAAGGTAATCCCATCGCAACCACCTTATAACTTCCATTGAAAACAACACCTGCACTTACATTATTTTCAGTATACCTGAAAGCGGTAATAGCATTTTTTCCAAATGGTTCAATTCCATCAGGGGCTTCAACTGAATAAATTTCAGGAAGATAACCAGTGTTGAAATTCCATTTTCCTTTGAGCCATGGGTAGGCATAATCTGTAGCGTAAAATAAACCTCCCTTTGAGGCATGCCCTGTCCGCCATGTAAAGTGGAGGATGTTTTTAGCAAATCCGGCTACTATCGTATCATTGCTTTCACCAAACTCTGATCCGATGTATGCTCCGGATATAAATAACTTTCCTCCCTTTTTTGTAACCTCGGTTAACTTCGAAATGAATTCAGGCGTATAGATCTTAAAGTCCATTTTTGTGCTGTCCTTTATTCCACGGGTAGAACGTTCTTCACCCAAAATGATATCTGTTGCAAAATACGGAGAAATGTTATAATCAGGTTTGCAAAAGACTTCATCACTCACCGAAACAAATGAATATCCGGCTGACATAATCGCTTTTCCATGAATAATAGGGAAATCAAAACTATTTCCCGGAACGACTTTCCCTTCCATGTCACCATAACATGCTCCCCATCCGGGACTATCATCATCAAGCCATTTGGAATTCCGATCAAAATCATACTGATAACCAATAAAACTGATATCCTGACGATCGGCTACTCCCTGGTCTTTCCAGAAGGCCACCCCACTTGTTATTCCATTATCAAATATTGAAGGGGCGCAGATCCGATTAAATCCATTCACTACCAATATATCGCCCTTACTGTTGTTTTTAATTCCTACAGAGAGGGTCTCACCCGGAAACCCTTCGCCACCTTTATTGATTCCGGTGACTTTATAACTATAGATGTGGTCATTCTGATCCAGTTTTAATACCAGTGTAGTATCTTCAACGAGGGTGCCATTGTCGAAACCATACTCATCCAGTCTTTGATATACCATGTACTTATCGGGTTTGGCTGTTTGTTCCAGTGGGTCATTTACAGCTCTCCAGCTTAATTTAACATTGTTCTTTCCGGTCATTGTTATTGCGAAATGATCAACTGGAAGTGGTTGAACGACATAAGGACGGTTTTCCTGATAGGTCTGGTATTTCAGGATGCCTTTGTAAATGGATCTACTGACATTAAATCTGAACCGAGGGTCTAAACCGAATCTCATATCAGCAATATTCTGATGTGATAACAGTTCCAATAACATTGTCGGTGCATTTGGACGAAAAGCTTCTGAATATTGTTTATCCCAAAGTCCACGACGTGTCCATTTCTTATTGTATAATTGCCTGATGTCATCCACTACCTGTGATTGAATGAGATCACTTAAATCGCGACTTGCCATGCGGGATCTTCCACTTGGGAATAAACCATTATTGGCTCCTGTACTGTAGATTCCCAGTGTTCCAATGATCGAATCATTTGATGTTACGCCTGCATCCGTATGAAAAGCAAAGGCAAGATCAATCGGGATCTTCTGTCCTACAATAGATTGATGAGTGACTGGACCAACAGTTCTACCCATTAAGTAATTCACCCACATACCTCTCGACTGATAATCATCGTTATAGTCGTTTTTGTCTTTGTTGGGGTTATATACCAATGAATCAGGAAATCCTGAACTTTGCAGATAATATCTTGCGCCCTCCAGGTAACTGGCCTTTCCGCTTAATTTATACGAAAACTGTTGTGTGTTGTTTTTTATAACAGGACTTTCCATGTTTTTGTCTCCACCTGCAGACAATCTATTAGGGATCATTTCATCAGCAGGTCTACGTGCAACATTTCCCATCCCTCCTCCGAATTTTACTGCATCTGTAGAGATTAGACCCGATTGTTTATTGTTGGAACTTACAGTTACCATTCCAAGTTTAGGATCCTTCCCTGAAAGGAAATCAAATGTTCCCAGATAGATCCACGTTCCACCACCAATTTTTTGGTTGACAAGGAAGTCTGTTTTACCCCCGGCATGATAAACAGTATACTTTACATCTGAAAGACTTGATGAATCACTCGTGTATGAAATATAAACTGCATATCGTCCTTTTTTACTGAAGGAAGGGATATATTTTATAACCTTTTCATTGTCAGTTGAGCTTTTGAAGTGAAGTGAACTGCCCATCTGGAATGGATTATCTTTTGGAAACAAACTGTCTTTCATCAAAAACCCCTTTTGGTATTTTTCTACCGAAAGGTTGTTCGGGACAATCAGTTCTGAACCGTCAGTTGAAGAGTCGTTATCAACCAATACTTCCAGCGACTGCCAGTCTCGTTCACGGGGTAGAAAGACTGAAGCACCACTGTTTTCAAGCATTGGGGCAAGATATGGCAAAACAAAACTCATGGGTGACATATCTTCAACCGTTCCAAAAAGACGGGCCCGTTGCCATTCCCACCTGTCGAGTTTCGACTCATAATACCAACCATGACTATCCCACAATGCGTAGTTGTTATTGTATAATCCGGACACTGGTTTCTCTTTGCCTATTTGGCTGACAACAGGGATTCTGGCATCTTTATTCCCGAATATTCTGGTGGCATCAATAGTTGTATTTGTTCTTAGTGAATTAGGAATCAGATCTTTTAATAAATGATGATCGGTAAATATTTCAAGCGTGTATTTTTTAAATTTATTTCTGAGTGCTTTTTTGACTGTAGTCTCAATTGAGAGAATCACTTTTTCTCTCATAGGGATATATGAAAGTGGGGTGCTGAAAAAGATCTGAATATGTTTTGGATCAGTGTTAAGGGATAAAGAGTCAACTTTTATAAGCCCAACCTGACGCCATTCCGGCATCATATTATTTAGCTTTTTAAGCCGGAATACTGCTTTGTGACTCAATCTTACCTGTCGGGCAGACTGTGAATAGCCTGTATCCGGAAAGGCTAAAAAGGTCACTATGACAATAGTTATGAAAAGTTGACTTATTTTTTTCATCGTGAGTTTTTATCTTAGTCTGAATGTTTTATTCGTGTTTAAGTATTTATTGAAAATCATTTCTTTTGCTAATTTAGATACATTCATCCAGCAAATAGACAATAGATTCGTAATTTTTTCCAACAGCTTCCGACATATTCATTTCACAGGTCTTTGCCGATGAGTAATAACCGTCATACTCTTTCTGTTTAACCTCTTTTGATTCATAAGAAGTAGCAGATTTGGTGAGTTCGGGAAACATAAAACCTCTGTCGCCTGCCATTCCACAACAACCTGCCCGCATTGGAACATCAACTTCAATTGCCAACTGTTTTGCAATCTTCAGGAACTTATCTTCAATTCCAATTTTCTGTAATGAACAGACGGGATGTAATACGATGCTGTTTTTCTTTCTGGCTATAGTGATATTGGGTAAGATGTAATCCAACATGTAATCGACACTATCAAGCATGGTTAAATTATCGAACTTTTCCTTGTTTTCAGGTGTAAGTACATTTCGGCAGTATAGTAATGTATAGGTACATGAAGTTACATCGAGTACAATTGGCAATATACCATGATGGGTCCACCGCCATATTTTTTCAATGGTTTCATTGGCAGTATAGACGAATGCTTTATTGAACCCTTTCGATGAGAACAATTGGCCGCAACAGGTATTGTTGATCTCTTCTGGAATTGAAAAATTGATTCCTGCTGCATTTGACACCTTTATAAATGTGTCAATGATGCTTTTTTTGTTATCCAGCGAGCCACCCATGACTCTTGAAATACAGGAAGGAAAATAGATTACCTCAGATTTGAATAGCATCTTGTCTCGTTGTCCCTTATAGATTTCAAAATTGGCAGATGGCTTAATTTGATTCATCCAAACAGGGAATGTTGGTATCATTTTTCTTAAACCCCATGTGAGATTTACAAGCGTGTTTTTGCCCAGCAATTTGTTAACCCCACAACCTGCCTGTAAAACAAACTTGACAATGTCTGTAGTTGCTTTGAAGTTCTTTGCAATAAATATTGCAATATTGTTAGCGGTTTCGCTGTGATTTTCTTTCCGTAAACGTTTTATCAACATTCCTGTATTGATATCTATAGGACAGGCTACTGCACACAATCCATCAACAGCACAGGTATTAAGACCATCGTATTGATATTCATGAAGCAATTGTTTATATTCTTTGTCATTGCCCTCTTGTTTTAATTTGGCGAGTTCCCTTCTTACCACAATCCGTCTTCTGGGTGTAAGTGTAATGTCACGACTGGGACAGGTATGATCACAATATCCACACTCCATGCATTTATCAACTTCTTCCTCAACTGTATACAGCGTTTTAAGATTCCGGATATGTGCATTCTTGTCATGATTAATGATAACTCCCGGATTCAGTAAGTTTTCTGGATCAATCGTTTCTTTGAGTTCTTTCATGATCTGATAGACTTCATTGCCCCATTCAGTTTCAACAAATGGTGCCATGTTGCGTCCGGTTCCGTGTTCAGCTTTTAGGGCTCCATCGTATTTATGAATCACAAGTTGGATCACATCTCTTAGAAATCTGTCGTATCTTTCTATCTCTGAGGGGGTATTCAGAATCTGGGTAACGACAAAATGTATATTCCCATCTTTCGCGTGTCCAAATATGATAGCGTTTCCATATCCATGTTTCTTGAAAAGTGATTGAAGATCGAGTATGGCGTTTCCAAGTATTGCAACAGGAAAAGCAATATCCTCCAGGATAACTGTGGAACCACTTGCTCTGACAGCACCTACAGCCGGAAACATTCCTTTTCTGATCTTCCAGAGGAAAGTCTGCTCTTTGGGATCTGAGGTAAATTGAGGTGAATAAATCATTCTCAGACCGGATGAAAGTTTACAGAAGGCATTGATCTTGTCCTGAAGCTCATCCTGATTGTTTCCCTGAAACTCTACGAGTAGGACTGCAGCAGTTTCGGAAAGTGTTTTAATCTGATCTGTTATTCCATCAAGGTGTTCGATAGAATGAATTGAGGCTCTGTCCATTAGCTCCACTGCTTCAGCGCCTACCTCTGATAAGGGAACAATTGCACTACAGGCATCAAAGATATTGTTGAAACAAAGCAATGCTGTTGATTTGGCAGGATAATCATCAATGGTTCTTAAAACAGCTTCAGCAATGAATCCCAATGTGCCTTCAGCTCCAATCAGGAGATGTGCCAGAATATCGAGAGGTTGTTCATGATCAATAAAAGCATTTACAGAATAGCCAACGGTATTTTTTGTTTTATACTTTTCCCTGATCCGGTCAAATAACTGAGGGTTATTCAGAATCTGGTTTCTTTGTGCAGCTAATTTTCGATAGATATCGGGACACTCCTTTTCAAATCTTTCAAAATCTGATTTCTCTTCAGTCGAAAAGCTTTTCCCATTTGGGAGAATGAATCTGATATACTGAGTGGTGTGGTATGAATTGTTGCATACCCCACAACACATGCCACTCGAGTTATTCGAAAGAATTCCGCCCATCATTGCAGAATTGATACTTGCAGGATCGGGTCCTATTTTCTTGCTAAACTTCTTGAGTTGCAGATTCACTAAATTACCGGTTGCACCTGGCTGGACACGTATCTGGATGCCGTTGTTTTCGGGTTTTATATTGGTCCAGTATTGGCTGAGATCAACCAATATCCCATCTGTAATTGCCTGTCCCGATAAACTGGTACCAGCTGTTCTGAATGTTAAGGGAACTTTATTGGAATGAGAGAAATTAAAGAGCGCAATGATCTCCTTTTCAGAAACAGGCTGTACGATTGCTTTAGGCCTTAAATAATAAAATCCGGCATCAGAAGCATAAGAAACAATATCAATTAATCTCGATTTGATTCTTGCTTTAGGCAATATTGATTCAAGTAGATTAGCAACTCCAATTTTACTTTGCATAACATCAGTCGACTTTAATAAATCTGTTTCCTTTGAAAATTGAACTTAGTATTTGAATCATTCCTTTAAAATGATCACTAAAAATTTGATTATAAGGAGATTCAAGAACTTTTTACAAATGCGTTGATAGCTTTTCTTACATTTCCATATTGGGACAGTAACTCTGAAGCTGTCTCCTCATCAGTTCCGGTCTCTTCCATGATCATTTTTGTTCCCCTGCTGACCAATTTATTATTTGTCAGCTGCATGTCAACCATTTTATTGCCTTTTACCCTGCCAAGTTGAATCATAACAGTTGTCGACAACATATTTAAAACAAGCTTTTGAGCAGTACCCGATTTCATACGTGTGGATCCGGTTACAAATTCAGGACCCACGATCACTTCAATTGGATATTGAGCCTCGGCAGCAATCGGGCTTTTCAGGTTACACACAATGCAGCCTGTTATATTTCCATTCAGATTGGCCTGACGCAATCCCCCGATAATATATGGAGTTGTTCCTGATGCTGCTATGCCAACAATTACATCTTCTTTCTGGACACCGAAATCCTGAATATCGATCCAGGCCTGTTCCATGTCATCTTCGGCAAATTCAACTGCTTTGCGGATTGCAGTATCCCCACCTGCCATTATCCCAACTACCATATCAAATGGGACCCCATAAGTCGGTGGGCATTCTGACGCATCCAGAATACCGAGTCTTCCACTGGTTCCTGCACCTATGTAAAACAGTCTTCCACCAAGTTTCATATTATTGGCAATAGCAGTTGCCAGCTTTTCTATCTGAGTCAATGCTTTCTCAACTGCAAAAGGCACAGTTTTATCTTCATTGTTGATGTTTTTTAAGATTTCTCCTACCGACATCTTTTCGAGATCATTGTAGTTCGAATTTTTTTCGGTTGTGATTTTCATTATATAGTTGGATTTTTTATTCTATTAATATTCCTTAATCTCCTTATTTAATAAGAGATTGATAAATAATATCCTGAATATTACCTCTTACACTTAATTCACTTAGCTTATTGTTTTCGCCATCAGGACATACCCTGTTTGAGAAGAAGATATACAGCAGGTCGTATTTTGGATCGGCCCAAACACCGATTCCGGTGAAGCCTGTATGGCCAAATGTCTCCAAAGAAACATATTTTGAGGGGTATGGGGATGAGTTTGTTGCATTGTCTTTTTCCGGTTTGTCAAATCCCAGGCCCCGTCTGCTTATATCACTTTGGTATGCTGTAAAGTATTTGAGGGTCTCCGGCTTTAATACTTTTACTCCATTACTAGTTCCTCCGTCAAGAAACATTTGATACAACTTTGCCAAGTCATAAGCATTGCTGAACAGACCTGCATGACCTGCGACTCCACCAAACATGGCTGAACCTGGATCGTGTACAAACCCCCTGATTTGTTGCAGTCTGAAATATTTCTCTTTTTCTGTAGGAGCGATTACACTTAAAGGCATATGTTCTCTTGGTTTAAACATGGTGCTCATCATTCCCATAGGCAGATAAAAAGTTGTTCTGACATATTCATCCAAAGTTTTACCGGTTATTTGTTCAACAATTTTGCCCATAAAAATAAAATCATTGTCGCTATATACATATTTATTTGGAGGCCCTAATTTGCTTTGCAATATTCTTTTGTAGAGCGTGTCGGTCACATCTTTACGCATAAACATGTTTTCACCAACAGGAATATTATAAGTCATATCCCGAGTTGCTTGATAATATCCTGGTTTAGGTTGACCACTTACTTTATCGATTGTCTCTTTGTAGAAAGGAATGTAAGATACAAGACCTGCCTGATGGAGCATAACATTTCTTATAATAAGTGGAGCCTTATCAGATCCACGTGTCCAGGGAAGATAATCACCCAGTGTTTTATCCAAATCCAGTTTCCCATCCTCATACAATTTCATCACAGCCAAGGTAGTAGCAGAGGTTTTAGTCACCGATGCCATGTCATATACCGTAGAAATAGTAACAGGCTCATCACTGTCATAATTCATTTTTCCATAAGCCTTATAAAACCCCACTTTCCCATTTCTTGCTACCAATACAACACAACCCGGTGTGGCTCCTTTTTGAATTGCATTGTTTGCAATTGAGTCTATCAATTGAAGCTTTGCTCCATCAAGCCCTGCTTTATCGGGTGATACAAGTGGAAAATATTTAACAGGAACGATTTCTGTATCTTTTTTTTGTTGGGCTAATGCCACAAATGAAAATAGAACGAAGACGATGAATGCCAAATGTTTCATGATTTCAGTTTTTTATAAAGAAATAATTTAGATTTTTTGAATTCCAATTCCGGGTAACTGGTTTAATGTTACCTTCCCTTTTATGACTTCCATTCCTTTGTAAACATCATTGCTGATCAGTAATGCACCATCCAGATCTGCCCAGTCAGCCATAGGCGACAATTGTGCAGCAGCCGAAATAGCACAGGACGTCTCGGTCATACATCCAATCATCACCTTCATATCCAATGCTCTGGCTAGGGTGATCATTTTCTGAGCTTCGCGCATTCCTGTACATTTCATAAGTTTAATGTTTATGCCGCCGTACACCTTATGGGCTTTGACAACATCACTCAAACGTTGAACAGCTTCATCTCCAATTGTTGGGATCGGGCTTCTTTCTGTCAACCATGCATTATCATCGACGCGTTCTTTTGGCAGTGCCTGTTCAATAAAAACAATTCCTCTTTCATGAAGCCAGAATGCCATATCTAGTGCCATTTGTCTATCCGTCCAACCCTGATTGATATCCACACTAATAGGTTTATTAGTGACTTGGCGAATGGTCTCGATCATCATTTTATCTGTATCCCTGCCAAGTTTAACTTTCAGTATATTATAGATTTCGGCTTCTTTAACTTTTTGTCTCACTACTTCAGCGGTATCGAGACCAATAGTAAATGAAGTCGAAGGTGTTTTGGCAGGATCGTAACCCCAAATTTTATACCAGGGCAGTTTCATCAACTTCCCAACCAGATCATGAAGTGCAATATCTACAGAAGCTTTTGCGGCCTTATTGCCTTCTTCGATCTGATCAACATACTGCAGGATATCCTCCATTTCAAAGGGATCATCAAATTTTGATAGGTCTACTTTGGCCAGAAATTTCAGTACCGTTTCATGCGATTCACCCAGATATGGAGGCATAGAAGCTTCACCATATCCAATGATGCCATCGAATTCCAGTTCAGTTAATACAACAGGAGTTGTACTTCTTGAACTTGTTGAAAGGGTGAAAACATGTTTTAGGTTTAAAGTATATGGTTTAAAGCGGAATTTAAATTGTCCTTTTCGGGTCATTATGCTTTCGGGGTTTGCCATTAAGGGAGAGGCACTGAATAATAAGGAGGCACCAGTCAAAGCTCCTGCTGTTTTAATAAAATCTCTTCGGTTACTCATTTTAATTATTTAGATGAGGGTTTATAAAAGGGATGTTGATCGACACGGCTTATTTCAGGAGTACCAATCGAATTCAATATTCTTCGGGCGCAAACTAAGGTTCTTGACCCAAAAGAATCGTATATATCTGAAGTTGAAACGATGCTGTTTATTCCTACCGAGCCGGCAGATTGAATAAATTCGCCTTTACCCATGTAAATTGCTGTGTGTGTTATTTTAGGATTTGGACGTCTGTTCTTGCCAGCAGCAAAAAACAGGAGATCTCCTGCCTGTAGGTTCTTTAGACATTTGTTAATATTGACGGTGTCATTTTCGTAAATATCTACTTTCTCACCCACCAATGCCTGTTGTGAAGCATCCCTTGGAATGATTATCCCGTTTAAAAAATAGCATGTCTTTGTAAAGCCACTGCAATCAACACCCTTGATGGAAGTACCTCCCCATAAGTAGGGTACGCCATTTAACATCTTTGCGTTTTTTAATATGTCATCAGCGGATGGATTTGGTCTTGCTACCCAATTTTTGTATAACATTCCGGTCTTTTTTGGGATAAAACCAACCCTTCCATCAGGATAAGCTATTTTGTAGAAATTATGTTCTTTCCCGATGAATTTCAAAATGTTTCCGGCTATAAGATCCGATACTGGCATAGATTTCAATGATGCTTTTTCATAAGAGTGTCCATATTCTGCTGTATACACAATCTTCTCAGCATTTAGCCATTCATTCAGACTCTTTTCATTCATTTTGGTTATTCCTGCATCGTCAGTCCAGGAGATATATCGATCTGGAGATTTCACAAGATAATATCCGTGTTCTTTCTTTAGAATCCTGACCGGTGTACCTAAAACAACCTGAGTAGCCATCTCGGCACCATTATCAGGATCAAACCGGTTGTTACACACTGAGAGATTTGCTATTCCAAAGGTCTGATCACCCAAATCTTTTGATGGTAATAGTCTTTCATTCAGTTTGATGTTCAAGTTTTGTTGTTTGAACTTCTCTTTTAATGCATTGAATGCCTCAGGTTTGGTAGTTTCAATTTCCAGTAATGATGAATCAGATATAGAAACTGAAACATTAAAAATCTCTGTTCGTTTATCGGGAGCATATTTTTGTTGAACCTCTTTGATGATTGCTTTCACCTTTATTGAATGCAGTGAGTCAACACTAGCAGCTTCAGTCCTGATATAAATTCCCGCAAGGAGAAGGAGGAGTATAAGATAATTTTTGTTTTTCATAATTGTTATATAATAAAGCCCGGATGACTTATTTTACTGCTTTGATCCAGTCTTTTATGCCTTTATAAATCTTAACAGAAACCTGTTTTGGAAATGCGGGATCCTGAATTCGTTTTTCATCATCAAGGTTGCTCATAAATGCCACTTCAACCAGACAGTTCGGATATTCGGTTGGACCATTGAGTGCAAAATTGAAGCCACCAATATTGTTAAAACTATTCAGTTTTAATTCAACCATTCTTTTCAAAATAGTTTCACTCAGTAATCTGAAACCAAGGTAGCGATAATAAGTGCTGACCCCACTTACACTCGGACTCCCGGCAGAATTGTGATGAATACTGATGAGCAGATCCGGATCTTCCTTTCTGAGCATTAAAGTCCGGTCTACCATCCCCAGGTCAATATCTTCATTTCTGGTCATAAAAGTTTTTATGCCTTTTCTATTAAGATATTTTTCCAGCTCCTTAGCTATCTTTAAGTTGCAATCCTTTTCTTTCAAAACGTTTGATACTCCCATGGCTCCTATATTGGATCCTCCATGTCCGGCATCAATCGCGATTTTTAAATTTCTAATGCTTAGTTTCTCAGGTTGACGTTTTACCCTGATAACCAATGCCTTTTTCTTGTAATAAATGAAATACCCCCAATGTTGAGTATGTTTAAGATCAATGGTTACTCTAAATACATCATCTTCGATCTGTTCATAATTGACATTCCTGATCTCTTTCACCGACTTCATTTGAGTAATCCAGTTGGTGTTGCTCGTTGCTCCAAAGATGTCGACAATTATCTGTGTAGGAGTTATTTGTTGGATACTCCTGTAAGGAAGTTTTCGATCTAGTCCGATTGAAACATAATCATATTTCTCGTCACCAGATACAGTCCATGAAGAAGTAAGGGTATAGTTTGCAGGTGTAAAGTTTGAAACACGTTGAAGATTTGTCTTTCCGATGAAAGCTTTATGGTTTTTTGAAAGCTGAACAATGTAATCCTCGTTCAGGCTATCCACAACCTGCACGACAATGCAGGTGTCAATATAGGTCATTTTTGCACCTCCAAGCCGGTCTGTTCCCGGTCCGTATTTTAAAGATGGAAGCTCTCCGACTGTTTTTCCAAACAAAAAAGGAGAAGTTTGTTGTGCTGAAAGAGAGCCAAAGGCTAAAATAAAAGATACAAGTAATAAATAGATTTTCATTTTTAATTTTTTATCTAGCTGATTGCCTTTATTTTGTATTTAGAATGAATCTACTTAACATTTTACAACTCCAAGTTGTTGAAAAAGAAATCAATGAAAATGATTCATTCTAATTAAATGAATAAAATAGAATAGATTAAGACTATAAAGTTAATAAGTTAATTCCAGTTAAGCGAATTGATGCTGAATTATTTTGAAGAAAATTTCAAACACACTATTTTTCCATCCATTGTGCTAACCACAACTTTATTTCTTTCTATTGGCATAATCATATTAACGAGACAATTAGAAACTTTATGTTTCCAAAGCACTTCGCCTGTTAGTCTGCTAACTGCACAAGCCATACCTGAATGAGTGGGAACATAAATTACTCCCTGACTTTCAATAATAGCAGAGGGGGCCAATTCATAAGGTAACTGTAGAGATGATTTCCAACTGATCAGCATTGAATCTGCTGTAGTAGAGATCCCATATAACTGTCCATCCATTGTTTTCACATAAACCAACGAACTATCTGAAGAGAGACCCATAGATTCCCTAACGCGGGTATTGGACATCATTTTACGCCAAATTACTTTACCGGTTTTGGCATCAAGAGTGGTCATGTAGCGATCAGGGGCAACGATAAATATTCTTCCATGAGCCCCAACGGGATAACAGGCAGCAGGAGAAAACATCGGGTTAGTAGATCCGTTATTCCATTTCCAGATCAACTTCCCTGTAACGAGATCCAAAGCATAAAAATCATTAGACCAGCACCCGAAGTATATGGTTTGCTGATAAATCAAAGGCTTTGTGGTTACAAAACCCATAACCTGATCAAAATCCCAGATAATCTTTCCGGTCTCAAGGTTTAATGCTCTGAAATGACCATCCGAACCTCCAAAATAAATGATTTTGTTTAATACCACAGGAGTAGCCAGCACAGGCTTTTGTGCTTCATATTTCCAGATTAATTTTCCGGAATTTGCTGACAAACAATATAAATACAGGTCACTCGAACCAACAATCACATAATTATCAGTAATAGCAGGAGTTGAGTAGATCTTCCCATTGGTATGAAATAACCATTGACGCTTGCCGGTATTTATATTCAAAGCATAAATATCACCATTGGTATTTGTAGCGAATACCAGATTATTTGTAAAAGCTGTTCCGGCACCTACATCGCTTTGATCCTGATACTCCCAAATCTTCTTTACATTTTTAAACTCTTTATTTACTGCATAGGAGGGCCTGAAATAATGAGTTGTGTCATTCATGAAATGATGATCATACAAAGGCGTCTCCAGCCATTTCTTTTGCGTTTTTAAAACAGGGTTTTTCTCTTCAAAGATAGCAGTACCATTTTGGATGGTGACAATGTTGTAATCCCCTATACTGTCTTTTGCTCTGAGATTAGAACGTCCCATGACACCCGGAATGCCTTCAAAATCGTATTTATGGTTCGCATGTCCATGCCCCAGTAAGATGAGCTGAACATTTTTTCTTTTGATCCGGTCAATAGCTTCAAACCAGTTATTGAGTGATGAGTCCTGAGGATAATGATTCAGATAGATGACCGGCATGTCGGGTTTCTTCATGTTGTTCAAAACCGAGTCCAGCCATACCAGATTCTCTCTCGGTACCTGTCCGGGTCCCATCCGCATGTTTGGACCTGAATTGGTTGCTGCAAATAAATAGCCGTTATAGGTAAAAGAAAAAGTCTCTGCACCAAAAACTGTTCTGAAGCTGTTTCCTCCACTCTCAGACCAACCACCATCATGATTACCGGGAATAATGTACCATTTTTTATTCAGGCTATCCAAAATCTTTTGTGCCAACCGAAGTTCATTATCTGAACCAAATTCTGTTACATCGCCCGTAATTACTACAAAACGTAGTGAAGAATCAGCATTGATATCCTGAACGGTTCTACATAAATCTTCGGCTGAATTTGCACTACCAATATGGGTATCGGTTACAAAGCCAAATTTGAATGACTGCGATCTAACAATAGTGGCAGTTAAGGTGATTAATAAAAATATGACTATGGATTTTACTGATCTCATTATTATTGTGATATTTTATCTGCCTTTACAAAACTATATCCTTTGGCCTTCAGAATTGTAATGAGTTTATCCAACTGCAGATAATACTTGTCGGTACGTCGTTGCTCTGTTCCGATATGTACCAATAGTATAAATCCATTTAACCCCTTGGTGTCGTTGATCTCATAGTCAAGAATTGACTTTTGAACAATATCGGAACTCACATATTTAGCCCCCATTTCAGGGTAAGTGTAATCAGCATTTGAACGGGTACCGGGAGTATAGTTAATCAACTGAAGTCCCTCCATACGGGTCCATTCAGCTATTTTATTATTGTACCATTCGTAAGGAGGAAGGAAGAAGTGCGCATCTTTTTTAAGGATGCCAAATTTCTTCATTTTCATATAATTGTTTTTAAGATCATCACTGAATTGTTCCTGTGTAACCATCAGGCTGTCACGCTTTGTCCAGTCACAATAGAGTAAATGCTGATCCGAATGCGCTCCTAAATAATGTCCATCTTGTTTTAATCCAATTATTAATGACTTAAAAAGAGGGTTATCATAAAACTTGCCGGTTAAGAAGAAGGATGCTTTGATGTTGTTTTTGCTGAGTGTCTTACGGATTACTGCACCTCCATCTGCAAACTCATCTCCTGTAAATACAAGCGCTATATTTTTCTTTGTTATGTCACCACGGATAATGGCACCCTGTGAAACAACAGTTTTAGTTTTATTTGACGTTCTGTGTTCCTCGGCAGCCAGTAAATAAACCAGCGAAGCAGTTCCATCCATTGTCGGTTCATCTGTGCTGTAGTCGCCATAATCATCGTGATATACAACCAGATCAGACTGGAATTGTGCATATTGATCGGGCTTATAGAGTGTAATCCCTTTGAGTCCCTTATATATTGAACCGTAAACAGGCCCATCGATCAGTCCTCCGTCAATAGGAAAATTATGAAGATGGGTGAAAGCTGAATGGGGGTCTTTGGGTGTGTTGCCTCCAGCCGGCAGACCATAAACCATGCAGATTCCCCATGGATTACATCCAAAAAGCCAGTCAAAATTAGCCTGCTCAAATTCTTCAAAAGTTTTGTCACCACTCAATTGTTTGTACAAAATACACTGGATCGTAAACGAAGTGGTCAGATTATTTGAACACCAGATAAAAGGAATGCCTCTGAAAAATCCATTTGCTTTTGCTTTGTTCCATACCCTTTCGATACCATCTTTATAAAATCCAATGAGTTCAGCTCGTGATTTTGGATCAGCTTTTTTTGCCAGTTCATAATGACCAAAATTGTGAAACGGATAATACTGATAATGTTTTGCTGTGTCCTTGCCCATCCAGGGAGTGACCTTTTCTTTCAATCCATATTGCCAGGATTGCATGTAAAAAGCTTTATCCCCTGTGAGCTGGAATAAGGATGCAGCAGCCAAATGCATATCATCAACCCAATTATCCTCTTCGTAAAAATAGGGTGCCCCATTTGGTGCAGTCTGACAAACTCCCGGTTTATCCAAACCCAGTTTATAAGCAGACAAAGCTTTCTGTTTATATAAGTTAGCCAATGAATCATCAATCCCTTTGAATTCCTGGGCAGCAAGGGCAAATGCACTGGCAAACTTTCCAGCAGTTGATGCAACCCCTTCCGACCTGTTTTTATATTTTCCCAGACCCTGAGGCTTTCCAGTAGCAAAATAAACTGGTCTACCTTTTCCTTTGCCAACGCCATAATCGATTCTATCCTCGGTGGGTAAACGCATTCCTGCATGATCCCTGTCGTCCGCCAATTGGTTAAACATCCAGTCCGGACGTGGATGCATTTTCAGCAACCAGTTCAAACCCCATTTGGCTTCATCCAAAACATCCGCTTTGCCATTACTTCCTGAAAGACCATTAGCCTGATATTGATCTGTAAAGACTTCCGGGAAATCTCTATATGCGGCCAGTAAATGATAAGTGGCATTGGCAGAAGTTGTAGCGTATTGCAGATAATCAGAGGCATCATGCCAGCCACCCGAAACATTGATCCTGGTAGTGTCAGGCATGGGTCCATACATAGTGTAGCCATCCATCGTATGGCATGAGTCTTTGAGGTAAGGATTGAATCCACTGCGTTGCTGACGCATATATTTCAAATCAAAATCCGCACTTCCATTGTAAACATCATTCGCTATCCTGAAAACTGGTGATTTTATATTACCTGATCTTAAATAGTAATTTCCTGCAGTCGTAAACTTAGAAAAATTGAGTCTCTGTATTTTAACAAAAGGGCCATAAGCGCCATACTCTTTTCCGGCCAAAGCTGTAAAAACTACTTTACCATTTGCTGAATTTACAAGTTCAAAACTATTGATCTTCACGTTTTGTTTACTGGCCCAGACTGCAACCTTAATACTTAAAGGCAGATATCCCAATTGGTTAATCCTGATCCAGCTATTAATACTATCACCTGTTATCTCAGTGTTTTTGTAAACAAAAACATCTTTTCCAATCTTCAATAGCGAAAATGCAAATGATGAGATGAAATAGATAGAAAAAAGAATAGTAATGATATATTTCTTCATGATTTTGAATTCGGATATCTGATAGTTAGAATTTATATCTCAAAATACAATGACAAATGGAAGTCTTATTTATAGATCAGATATTTCTTTCGCATCTCTTTGTATTGCGACAGTCCCGGTTCCCAACTATCCCGAATCTCTTTTTCAGTTTTACCGGCAACGATCTGTTCTCTAAGTTTATCAGAACCCGCAAGCCTGTCAATTCCAAACTTCCCGGTTTTGCTTTGATTAAAAAACTTGTCCTTGTTTGGAAAAAGCTTATAAAAATCAATCAACCAGCTTAAATTTAACCGACCAGTTGCCCTGAGTTTATTAATGTCATATTTTCTCAGATCCAAACCATAACATTCCTGATTCAAGAGAGGGGGACTATCACTCATCCCTTTTATAGAAACCGGTTTGAACGAAAATGAATATTTGTCTTTGAGTTCAGGATTTCCCAATACCTGGAAGGGCATATAGGTCCCGCGTCCCTGACTGATGACGGTTCCTTCAAATAAACACAAAGATGGGTAGAGTAATACCGATTGTTGTGTATTCAGGTTTGGTGATGGCGCGATTGGTAATGTATAAGGCTTACCATGTTTGTAATTCAATATTTCAATCACCTTCAGTTTGCATTTTATCTTATTAGCCAACCAGCCTTCACCATTAACCATCTGGGCATATTCACCAAAGGTCATTCCGTGTTGAATAGGAATTGGATGCATTCCGACAAAGGACTTGAATTTTGGATCCAGTATGGGTCCATCTACAAAAGCATCGTTTGGATTAGGTCGATCAAGAATGATCAGTTCAATGTTATTCTCGGCACACGCTTCCATCACATAATGCAGAGTAGATAGAAAAGTATAAAAACGTACACCTACGTCCTGTATATCAAAAATCATCACATCAACACCTGCCAGATCTTCTTTGGTGGGTTTATTGTGATCGCCATACAAAGAAATGATGGGGATGCCGGTCTTTTCATCTTTAAAATTACCGATTACAGCACCGTCGCTCGCATTACCTCTGAATCCATGCTCGGGTCCAAATCCTTTCACAACTTTAACACCCAGAGATAATAAACTATCCATACTTAGTTTTTTACCGATCGTAGATGTTTGATTGATGGTCATGCCCACATTTTTACCCATAAGATAAGGCAAATACTTGCTTACCTGATCAGCACCTGTAACGATATCCGATTTGGATGGTTTAATGCCAACCTGATTTATTCCGCTTGCAAAAGACAATGCAAACCAAAAAATGGATAATAATAACAGTAGGATTTTTTTCATAAAGTATAGTTTTATCTGATTTTTTTCTAAACAATTCAGTAAAGATAAAATACAGTTTTTACTTTAAACAACTTCACTGATTCTGTAAAGTTATTCAATGTTTCAGTTTAAACCTTCAAAAATATTTTCTTTTTATACAGAAAATAAAGGAATAGCCAGCCAGTGAGAACAAGGGCAACGGATGAAATAAATGGTCCGTATGCTACCGGAGCGAGATCTTTCAGCCCTCCAAAAAGGAACTTTGAAGCTTTTCCAAAACCAATGATATCACTAGCCATGTATATAGTGATAGAGTTCATTCCGATAACGGTAAAAAAGAATGCCCATTTTTTAAAGTTCCAGACATCAATCACCAGATAAAAGAGACTAAAGAGCATGAGGCTTAGCCCACCTACAAAACAGACGAAGGAGCTCGACCAAAGGTTTTTATTGATCGGAAACAATTCATTCCAAAGCAAACCGATTAATAACAGAGCAATTCCGCTCAAAATCATATATACTACTTTCTTTACCTGTTTCTCTTTCAGGTAATCTGACATGATAAACTCGCCTGTAAACATACCCAATAATGCAGTAGCGATTGCAGGGATCGTATTCATAATTCCTTCAGGATCGTGAATATCAAGATAAAGCCTTCCAGGCATAATTAAACGGTCAATATACCCTACAAGGCTTCCCTCTTTCGAGAATGGATCGGTTGAGCCAAGATCCGTTGCAGGAAATAATAACAACAATGCCCAGTAACCTAAGAGAATTCCCCAGAACCAGACGATCCTGAATTTAAGTTTGGTGTTGATAAAAATCAGTGCAGCAAACATCCAGGCAAGTCCAATATGGCCAAGTACACTGCCGTAACGCATGTGTGCAAAGTTGAACTTTATAGAGTTGTTGTAAATGATTCCCAAAAGAACCAAAATCATTCCACGTCTGATGATATGCATATAAAGAGATTTCCTGTTTTCAGATCCATGATAGCGTTTGGCCTTTGAAAATGGGAATGAAATTCCTGCAATAAACAAAAAGAGAGGAAAGATAAGGTCCATGAAATGAAAACCATCCCATGCAGCATGGTCAAGGTGTTCATTCCACCATTGAAACAACGGCCAGCCGGTAAGTGCAGCCAATGCAATAACTATGCCTTCGCCACCCATGATCCAGAACATGTCGAATCCGCGTAAAGCATCTAGAGAATGTAATCGTTTGATTTCGGGTTGAGTTTTGTTTTCCATTGTGAGTCAAAGCTGTGAAACAGTGAATTAAAAGAGTTGTGATTACGGTTTGTGTAAATATTTAGTGCTCAAAGTTAGATTTTATTTCCAAATTCAATTGATTGATAGCAATTTATTTATTCAAATTTCTTTTTCTAATCTTAAAAAGTAATTAAAGATCTTTTAAAGTCACCTATTTAAGCTAAACTCACTTCTCTTCTTTATATAATTAGTACTTTTGCACATAATTTAAAAGCTCCCAATTCAATGGTACTTTTCTTCAAAGGCGAATCATCAATCTTTTTTGCGGTTGATATCAAACACCCCATGAATCAAGTAGATGAATCAAAACTATGCTGGCTATTTGGCGATGCAGAAGTTGTTCATCAACCAATTCTTACCGGATATTTTGTAGGTCCCAGACGTGAAATGATCACGCCATGGAGTACAAATGCAGTTGAAATAACCCAGAATATGGGAATCAGTGGCATAATCCGGATTGAAGAACTGACACAGGTTGAAACAAACGAAGCCCGTTATGATCATATGCTTCAAAGACTATATACCAATCCAGGACAGGAGATTTTTGTCATAAACAAACAACCTGATCCGATCATAAACATCGAGGATATAGCAACCTATAGTCAAAATGAAGGCTTGGCCCTTAGTGAAGATGAAATCACCTACCTGGACGGTGTTGCCGTAAAGTTAGGACGCCCTTTGACCGATAGTGAGTTGTTTGGATTCTCGCAAGTCAACTCAGAACACTGCCGCCACAAGATTTTTAATGGCACCTTTATCATAGATGGTGAAACAAAGCCACAGACACTTTTTCAACTGATACGGAAGACATCCAATGAGACCCCCGGTCGAATTGTTTCAGCTTACAAGGACAACGTTGCATTTATTGAAGGCCCTACGGCTGAGCAGTTTGCTCCGGCCACTCAGGATAAGCCCGATTACTTTGAAGTAAAAGATATGAATACCGTGATCTCGCTGAAAGCCGAGACTCATAACTTCCCTACTACCGTTGAGCCTTTTAATGGTGCTGCAACCGGCAGTGGTGGAGAAATCCGTGACCGCCTTGCTGGTGGAACAGGCTCATTGCCTATTGCAGGAACAGCGGTTTATATGACCTCTTATCCACGAACAGAAGAGAATCGACCATGGGAAGCAGCCACTGAGCCTCGCGAATGGCTCTACCAGACACCAGAGGAAATTTTGATCAAGGCATCGAATGGTGCCAGTGATTTTGGGAATAAGTTTGGCCAACCCCTCATTTGTGGATCAGTACTCACTTTCGAACATTTTGAGAACCGGAAGAAGTTTGGGTTTGACAAGGTAATTATGATGGCGGGTGGTATTGGTTATGGCAAAAAAGAACACAGCCAGAAAGATCATGCACATCCCGGCGACAAAATCATCGTGATGGGTGGCGACAACTACCGTATTGGAATGGGTGGAGGTGCAGTCTCTTCGGTTGCAACCGGCGAATATGGAAATTCTATTGAACTCAATGCTGTTCAGCGTTCCAATCCTGAAATGCAAAAACGTGTTGCCAATGCAATCCGTGCTATGGTTGAATGCGATGTGAATCCGGTCATCTCTATTCATGATCATGGTGCAGGTGGACACCTGAATTCTCTTTCAGAATTGGTTGAAGAACAGGGCGGTTATATCGACATCACGAAATTGCCTGTTGGCGATCCAACACTCTCTTCCAAAGAGATCATTGGAAATGAATCACAGGAAAGAATGGGATTGCTGCTAAAAGAAAAGGATGTAGATTTTCTGCAGCGTGTCGCTGATCGTGAACGAGCTCCAATGTATGTTGTTGGAGATATCACAGGTGATATGCAATTTACTTTTGAAAACCCCACGACAGGGGAGAAGCCCATCAATCTTAAACTAGACTATCTCTTTGGAAAGCCTCCCCGCACTATCATGCGCGACGTGACTAAGAATGAAAAGTATACGTCCATAACTTACGATAAACTAAAAATCAATCAATATGTCAGTCAGGTACTACAGCTCGAAGCAGTTGCATGCAAAGACTGGTTGACCAATAAAGTAGACCGTTCAGTAACAGGACGCATTGCACATCAACAGACTGCAGGACCATTGCAGTTGCCTTTGAATAATCTCGGTGTTGTTGCACTCGATTATAAGGGCGTAAAAGGAATCGCTACTTCCATCGGACATGCTCCGGTAAGTGGAATGATCGATCCCATTGCAGGATCAATTCTTTCTGTCACAGAATCACTGACCAATCTGGTTTGGGCTCCAATTGAACAGGGACTCAGTGGCGTATCCTTGAGTGCAAACTGGATGTGGCCATGTCGCAATGAAGGTGAAGATGCACGACTTTATGCAGCAGTTGAGGCCATGAGCGAATTTGCCATTGATCTGGGAGTAAATATCCCTACCGGCAAAGATTCACTTTCAATGACTCAAAAATACAAGGGAGGAGATGTCGTCATTTCTCCGGGCACTGTAATTGTAACAGCAGGAGCCGAAGTCTCCGACATCCGTAAAGTTGTGAGTCCGGTCTTGCAGGAACAACTGACTTCAACTTTGATCTATATTGACTTTTCTAAAAGCGAATTCAATCTTGGGGGCAGTTCGTTTGGCCAGATCATCAACCGCATTGGTGACGAAACCCCAACTTGTGAATTCCCAACATATTTCCGAAATGCTTTTACGGTGCTGCAACATCTGATCAATGAAGGAGCAGTCCTGGCAGGCCATGATATCTCTGCAGGCGGATTGATCACCACCTTGCTTGAAATGACCTTTAGCCGCAATAGTATAGGTTTGAATCTCGATCTGAGTGGTTTTGAAGAAGCTGATATCACCCGCATTCTCTTTAGTGAGAAACCATCCGTCGTAATTCAGGTCAATGATCTTGATTATGTCACGGTACTTCTCCATGAAAATGGTATTCAATATCATGTTATTGGTGCTCCGGAATTTGGTCGCACCATTAGGATTGCACATCATGATGAGAACTATTCATTTGATATTGATGCATTGCGTGACGATTGGTTCCGTTCATCTTATCTTTTGGATCGTTCCCAGAGTGGCGAAAAGAAAGCACTGGAGCGTTTTGAAAACTACAAAACTACCGAACGCACTTTCACCTTTGCAGATGAATTCACCGGCTCCTTCAAACAGTTTGGAATTGATCAGACCCGTCGCAAACCAACTGGCGTAAAAGCTGCCATCATCCGTGAGAAAGGATCAAATGGTGATCGCGAAATGGCTTATGCCCTTTATCTTGCAGGGTTTGATGTGAAAGACGTTCACATGACTGACCTCGTTACCGGGCGTGAAACTTTGGACGAAATACAGTTCATTGTCTTTGTCGGTGGATTTTCCAATTCAGACGTTTTGGGATCAGCCAAGGGATGGGCAGGTGCCTTCTTGTACAACGAATTGGCCAAACAAACTCTCGATCGTTTCTATGCCCGCAAGGACACCCTCTCATTGGGCGTTTGTAATGGCTGTCAGCTGATGGCCGAACTCGGATTAGTTTATCCTGAACACGAACAGAAACACAAGATGTTGCACAACGACACCCATAAATATGAATCAAACTTTCTGACTGTTGACATCCCTGAAAACAATTCAGTGTTGTTCAAGAGTCTGGCCGGTTCAAGACTGGGGATCTGGGTAGCTCATGGCGATGGAAAATTCTCTTTTCCTTACGATGAATCCAAATATGAGATTGCTGCGAAATACAGTTACAGTTCGTTCCCTGGCAATCCCAACGGGTCTATGTACGATGCTGCTTCAGTTGTTTCAAAGGACGGACGTCATCTGGCAATTATGCCACATCTCGAACGTTCAATTTTTCCATGGCAGTGGGCACATTATCCCTCAGGCCGCAAAAACGATCAGGTCAGTCCATGGATTGAAGCTTTTGTGAATGCCCGTGAGTGGATTAAGAACANATAAAGNATAAAATGNTGGGACGGCTTTCTGGGCTATTCTCAATGGTATATATAAAAATAAAAGGGTGACTGAATAAGCCACCCTTTTATTTTTAATATTTCAGCTATTTCTGTGCCAACTTGATAATGTCCGGAACTTCTAAAAATGATTTCTCAAAACCCTTGTTGACTACATTGATCATTGCCAACCCAATCTCTTTCAATGAACAAACATATTTAGGCATGAGAAATTTGAAAACCGGAATTAGCGGGGATAAAACCTTATACATCTTATAAGTGTTTTTCAACCCAGGAGTTGGGACTATGAGTGCCGGTCTGAACATATATGCTTTAGGTGCAAAAAGCTTGATCAGATCATTCTCTGTTTTGCCTTTCACCCTTGCCCACATGATTTTACCTTTTTCGGTGGCATCAGTACCGCTTCCCGAAACATAACAAATTGTCATTCCCTGATTGACTTTTGCTAGTAGTCCGGCAAGCGCCATCGTTATGTCGTAGGTAAGTTTGGAATATTCTGCTTCATTTTTGCCCACAGATGTAACACCCATACAATGAAAACATGCATTGTATCCTGTTAATTCACTTTGAATTGCTGAAAAATCGTAAAAGTCTTTGTGTATGATCTCCTTCAGTTTAGGATGTTGAATATTACAAGGTCTTCGGTTGATCACCAAAACCGATTCTACTTCTGGACTAAGAATGCATTCATGTAAAACCCCTTCTCCTACCATTCCTGTTGACCCGGTTATAATTACTTTAATTTTCATAGAGATATATTGCTTTAGGTTATGTCAACCAGTAAAACGCCCATTTGTTTGTTTAAAACTTATTTACCGATCGAGCCAATTTTTAAATTCTGTTACTTTCTCTCTGCTGACGATAATCTCGTTATCCGTCGAGTTGACCAGTTTGAGTTTGAGCCTGCTGTTGGTATAGTTGATGATGTCGCGGATTGCACCCATCGAAACGATGTATTTCCTGTTAATTCTGAAGAAAAGCTCAGGGTTCAGTAATCCTTCCAACTCTTCCAGGGTATAATCAATGTCGTATTCCTTGTTTTCAATAGTATTTAAAAAAGTTGCCTTTTCCATGCTGTAGAAAAAAGTAACCTGTTCAGCAGGGATTGTTTTGATGTGTTCACCTGCCCTGACCAGAAATCGACTCTTGAAACTTTTTGTCAACATTTGCAGGACACGATCTATGGCAGGTGCAGCAACCGACTCAGGTTTTGATGAGTCATGACGCAGATTTTTGAATTTCTCCATAGCTCTGCTCAGCTCATCCGAGTCAATAGGTTTGAGAAGATAATCGATGCTATTGACTTTGAACGCCCTCAAAGCATATTCATCAAAAGCAGTAGTAAAAATGACCGGACACTTGACAGTAACCTGATCGAATATTTCGAAACTCAGTCCATCTGCAAGTTGTATGTCCATGAATGCGAGATCAGGTTGTGGATTTGAAGAAAACCAGGCAACACTTGCTTTGATACTGTCAAGAATGCCGACAATTTTTACAGCTTCATCCATGTTTTTTATCAAAACACTCAATCTGTTTGCAGCCAGTTTTTCATCTTCAATGATCAAAATATTCATTGGAGTATTTTATAATATTATTACAACTCTATTAATGGCAATTTCACTGTAAACATTTCATCTGTCTCTTCAATGACTACAGGCAATTTTGAAAAATAAGCATATCGTTCGCGGATGTTTTTCAAACCAATACTTCCTGTTTCGTGAATCACAGTTTTCTTCTGTAGATTATTTTTCACAACCAGATAGTCTCCATTACATAAAATCGAAATATGTAGAGGCTTATCGGTTGAAATCACATTGTGTTTAATCGCGTTTTCAACCAGCATTTGTAAAGATAATGGAATAATTCTACCGGTGGTATTGTTAAGTGAAATATCCACCACAAGACTGCTGTCAAACCTGATTTTCTGCAAATAGATATATGCATTGACAAATTGCAGCTCAGTATCAAGTTCAATCAATTCTTTGTCCTTATGCTCAAGCACATATCTATAAACCTCAGAGAGTTGTTTTATAAAACTGACTGCTAGTTTGGGATCGGTTTCAACCAGAGAAGTCAATATATTTAAGCTGTTAAACAGAAAATGAGGATTAACCTGATTCTTTAAGGCATCGAACTGTAAACTTAATGCTTCCCTTTTAAACTGTTCTTCCTGAATCAATAATTTTTTCCATTCACTGAAAAAATTAGCTGTATAAAATCCCAATGTTATGATAATAGTTATGAGCAACGTACTGATCATAGGGTAAAAGAAAGCATCGAATAATCCCGTTAATGTGAGGGATTCATTGTAACGCCAATTCCACCAAATTAAATTGGCACAGACAATAACGATCATTGAAAAGATCATTCCTGTCGAGAAGCTAAGAATCAGTGTTCGTAATGGCCCCTCTTTCCATGGAAAATACTTTGAGACTAAATACCCGCTAAATTGGTTTACTTTAAATAGGGAGTATCCGATCAACATGCCATAAAGAATCTGTTTATCAATATTAGCCCAATAGATACCCTTTGAAAATATAATATTTACGACAACACCTATTAAAGCACAGATCAGTAAAAGTATTAATTCACCGATGATAATTTGGGCTGTGCTTTTCGGCTTTCTTTCTGAGTTCATTCTTCTTTTTTTAATTCATTTTCTATTTTGAAATTGCCTCAATGGGGTATCCAATATTAAGAAAAATATTGATACAAGGCTGTAATTATTGAAAATGCAGGGATGACTCTTTTAAAATTGATGTATACAAGGGCCATCCAGACATTTTTATTGGCAAGCTTTTAATGATTGCTCATTTTGTTCTTTACCCCAATTGGGAGCAAACAACTCGGCCGGTTTAAAACTCATAAACTTTTCATTGGCTTTCAGAAACATTGGTTTAGCAGCTTCTTTTCCACCACCAAACATTGCCGGCATATTTAATAAGTTCTGTCCTTTTAGATAATAGATCCTTGGATTCTCAATATTCAATGATTCTGCTTTGTCAAATGCCTGATTTGCTTGCATGGAAAATTTCTGTCCCCGTGTCATGGGGTCCACCATGATCCGCGCCTGATACAACATGCCTTGTAAAACCCAAAGCTCTGATTCGCTTGCTTTGAGTTTTAACGCCTTGTCAATCATTGTCTGGGCCTGATCCAAAACAGGGTCAACTTTTGCCTTGTCTGTCTCTTTAAATGAATACAATGTTGTACAAAAAGCTGCATAATAAGCAGGTATCCATTCAGTTGTTTCGTTTTCAGCAATCCTTTGAAACTGATTGGCCAAATCTAGGTAGCCGCTATTGTCTTTTATTGATCCCATTTGAGTGAGTGCTGCACCCATGGCTTGTTTGTATTCGCTTTTATCCTGTGCCAGAAGCCCGGAAGTAATAGCAAATGAAAGCACGGTTGTCAATAAAACTGTTTTGATTTTAAACATTGTTGGTTTCATGGTTTTTGAATTTAAATGATGAATATTTAGGTGATTGAAATAGTGATTTAAAAAGCCGGAAATAAATATTAAAATACTGAAGTAATAGATGAGTTTGCAGTTCTCTTCTTCTTTTCGAGCGAGATAAAGACAGCAATCATGGCAAAACGTTTTGCATCGGGGGCAATCTCGCGTTGTGTGAACTGTCCGTTTGCATCAGCCACTGTACTATAATGATATCCATAGATATTATTGAATCCGAATACGTTACTGACAGAGCAATAGATGATGGTGAAGTTTCCAAAAAAATTGGTCAGGTAACTCAGATTCATGCTCACATCGTTATAACTTTTGGTCCGGTCCGACATGAAGTTTGATGAATTAGGGTTCAGGTATGGACGTCCACTTGCAAATGAGTAGGTCAAACCAACCATTGACGAGAGTTTTGCGGAGAAGTATTTCACGACGGCATTAGCATTGTGCGAGCTGATGAATGAAGGTGTTGCAGTCTGAGTGAAATCATTGTAAAGCCGTTTTGAATCGATATATGAATAGGTTAGCCAGTAATCCAGGTTTTTAATCGACTTCTGATCTCTGAAGAAAAAATCAATTCCTTTTGCATAACCATGTCCAAGATTGTTGTATGACAATGGATTGGGATCATTTTCAATTGTATATCGTGTGAGGTGGAGGTAGTCTTTGTAATAAGCTTCGACCCTGAAGATGCGGTCGTTTTTGTTGACCTGGTAGTTAATAATATAATGATTGGCCTGCTCGAACCCAAGTTGATGTGTAAACCGAAGGGAAGTCGCTGAAGGATCCTGGTAAAACATACCGTAGGCAAGAGAGATTTGTCCGTTTTCCGAAGTCTTATAAGCCATTGAAAGTCGTGGCATAACATTTGACTTTTGCAATAGGGATGAATATTCACTTCTGACACCAACTCTAAGCGCCAGTTTGTTAACAGGAACGTATTCTGATTCAATAAACCCTGCTGAAATGGTCTCGTTATAGCCAGTGATATAATCTTTATGATCCAGACTGTTGAAGAAATCCTGATTGAATTTTTCGTTTGTCATTTCAATACCAGTTTTTAAACCCAACCGGTTTGTAAAATGATGGTTGATGCTGATCCGGGCCTGAAAGCTTTTATCTGTTTCTCTCAACCTGCTGGTGTCGATGTTTTTGCGATCCAGATTATTTGACCAGGCAGTTCCAACAAAAAGAAATGTTTTAGTATTTAATGGAGTTGTGTACGTGGTGTTTACATAATCGTTTGTGCTTCTGATCCTGATTGGCATTATTCTGTCGGGTTTTGTGTCATCCGGATATTGCAACTGGAGATCTCTGTCGGCATGCGAACTAAATACTTTCAGCAATCCATTCTTCCCGATTTTTTGTCTGAAAATGAGATTGCCATCGAGACTGATGGGTGCGATATCCCATTTGACCTTTTGTTTGACCAAGTTAAAATAGGGTTGTAGGTTGAAGTAATCAAGCGACATGGCCAGCGAAGTGTTTTCCCATCTTTCTGTATGATTCATTCCGGCACCCAAAGAATACAATGAAATTCCTGTGATTGTTTTTGGAGCCAGACCTTCTGTTTTCAGGATCAATGCAGATGACATGGCCTGACCATATTCGGCAGAATAACCTCCTGTGCTGAAAACTGTCCCTGTAAACAACATTGGGGAGAACCGACCCCTTGACGGGATATCAGGTACTTTTGAAGCATATGGATTTTGAACAAGCATTCCATCTATATAAGTGCGTGTTTCATAGCTTTCTCCACCGCGCACAAACAAACGGCCATCTTCACCAACCTGCTGTGTTCCAGGGAGCGTACGCAAAGCGCCATAAATATCACCTGCTGCACTGGCAGTTGTCAGTATGTCCATTTGTTTCAACGTGACAGCTTTTTTCTCATCACTGGCTTCAAACGAACCGGCTGTAATCACGACTGCCTTCAGTTCATTATAGGTTTCGCTCATTTTGATGTCCATGATCACCTCTTTTCCGGTTACAGTGAAGGGCTTTTCTTGTTTTTCATAACCCAACATCGTCACAACCAGAATCTGGTCTCCGGTTTTGCGGGTTTTAAAACTGTAGACTCCGTCAACATTACAACTGGCCCCGTCATAAGAGCCCTTAATAAATACATTCGTTCCGGGCAAAGTTTGACCGGACTTGTCTGTTACCTTTCCACTGATAGTTGTTTGAGCAAGACAGTAAGTTGTTGCGTTTAAAATCAAGAAAAGAAGTAGTAGCGATTTCATTTTTTTATGTTTTTAATATTGAATATTTCTCAGTTGATTATTCATTCAAATACTACAAATGAATTACGATACAAAATTGCATGCAGAAACCTGTCAAAAGAAATGAAACCTACCGGAGTGTTATAAAATGAGAGTGAATTGTAATATTGAAAAGATGGACGGGTTTAAAGTCTCGAAAGGAAAAAAGTTGAAGTTGATTGTTTACACTCTTCAAACATTAGAAATTGAAATCTATTGATTTAGAAAAATACACAATTAAATGCTTTCCTGCATTTTACTTTTCCTGGTTTTCCTTGATATATCGACACAACAATTACTATAAGTTATTAATTTACTGGACTTGTAAAGATTATTAATACGTAATTAAAAACAACCAACAATGGCGCAAGTCCGAATTCGGAAGGATGTCTTTACAATTCAACCCATCTTCATTTCAAACCTTTCCATAATATTTTCTTGCTAATCCCCAAAAAATATTGTAACTTTAATTATAAATCTGAATAATGTCTTATCGTGCAGAAATTGAATTTTTAAAGTATTAATCAGACCATTTTGCGGGCGTCCGCAAAATGGTTTTAACAACTTAAATCATGAAACCAGAAGTAATTAAAGAACTTAGTGGGAATTTTGAATTAGCTGTTCAGCATACCGAAGATATCGAATTTTGGTTTGGACGCGATTTACAGGTATTACTTGGTTATTCTCAATGGCGAAACTTTTTAGAAGTGATTGATAGAGCGAGGATTGCATGTGCAAATGCAGGTCAAAAAATTCCAGACCATTTTGCGGACGTCCGCAAAATGGTCGACCTTGGTTCAGGAAGCAAAAGGGAAATTGATGATGTAATGCTCACAAGATATGCTTGTTATCTTATAGCACAAAACGGAGATCCACGAAAAGAGCAGATTGCTTTTGCAATGAACTATTTTGCTGTTCAGACCCGTCGACAAGAAATACTAGAGTTGCGCATTAAAGAGTGGGAACGAGTTCAGGCTCGTGAAAAGCTTAGTTTGTCCGAGAAAACTTTATCAGGTATCATCTACGAGCGGGGAGTGGACAACAAGGGATTTGCACGTATCAGGAGCAAAGGTGATCAGGCATTGTTTGGTGGTTTTTCTACAGAAGAAATGAAGAGTAAATTAAATGTCCCAAGCGGTCGTCCAATGGCTGATTTTCTCCCTACCATTACCATTAAAGCAAAAGATTTTGCAACTGAGATTACAAATTTCAATATCGAGAAAGACGATTTACATGGGGAAATAAAAATAACTCAGGAGCATGTCAAAAATAATGATGGTGTTCGGAAATTATTGAGTGAAAGAGGCATAAAACCGGAATTGCTTCCTGCAGAAGAAGATGTTCAAAAACTAAAACGAAGATTAGAGTCTGATAACAAGAAACTGTTGAAGGAGGACAAGAAACTGCATGACAATCAATAAGATATTTCAATTCTTCAAACGATAATCAATAGTTAAGATGAACACTTCAATCCTTCAGATACCATTCGATTAAACATTTTATTAAATAAGTTGCATTTTCTGGTAATAAATTGTATTTTTAACTATTGATATTCAGGAACTAAATGGAAAATAAATGTTTCCAAATACTTTACAGACCTTCCCCGAAACATTCTTTGAATACTCCCTGAATATTCCCAGACAATTGTGATCTATCCCGAAAAATTGCAGTTTATTTCCCGAATCTATCCCGAGTGTATGCCGTATTAGCTCATACAGCATAAATACGGCATAAATACGGCCAAGATACGGCTCAAATACGGCTATTATGGGAGTTATCCGGGAATATTCCGGGGGTATTCAAAGAATATTCGAGTGATTAACAGGGAGATAATAAATTATCTTGACTTCAATAAGGTTGACGATAATGGTAAAAAGTTGTCAAACACATAAAGAATTAATATGAAAATTCAATTGAAATGAGAATTCATGTTAAAATCCATTTTCATCTCCTTTTGTAAAGATACATCAAAATCAGGCTATAATTGCAAATAAGGTAGATTAATTTATGACCTGGGTCTTGCTTTAATTTCTGCTTAGTTGTTTGTATGAAGGGGAAAAATGTCTTGTTTTATATCGTTTATAATTGCATATTTGTATGTTTAATGATTATTTGTCATGAAAAAGAAACTGACTTTGAAGATGAATAAGTTTGTGATTGAAAAGGCAAAAAAATATGCTGCATCACAAAAACGAAGTTTGTCAAAGATTATCGAATCATACCTTCAGTCACTTACAGAACAGCAAGATACTGAAAAAGATAAATCGGGTATTCTGATTTCTCCTTTTGTGATGAGTTTGTCTTCTGGAGTTCATTTGCCCGCTGGTCTGGATTTTAAAGCAGATTATGCAAACCATATAGCCGAAAAGTATAAATAATAGTGAAATTCTTTATTGATGCCAATGTAATAATGGATTTTTAGGGAATGCGTCTAACGAAAAATGATGCAATTGATAAGATTGTTGCACTAGCATAAAATGGACAGGATTAATTTGTTTAATCCTCAATGTTATTTTCCAGAACTAATGTATTATTGAGTAAGTTTGAAAATAGTGAAATGAGGAAAAGCAATCTCATTAAAATAAAGTAAATTATGAAGAAATTAGCAATATGTATGTTGGGGGCCATTTCTTTACTAGCATGTAAACAGAATGATACAAAATCAAAAAGTTCAACAATACTGGAACTCGAACCTCCAAGGCAAGAAAAAGTGGTTACCCCCGAATATGTAATACTTAAATTTGATTCAACGATGCATTGGTTGTTTAAAGATTCAAAACCGGCAGAGTTGAGCTTGGCTGAAATTAAAGAAATAGAATTCATATTAGCAAAGTGTATAAATGCTTATAATCCAAAACAGTTCAAGAGATTTGAAAAAGACACAAAAGAAAACCCGGGAGATGAAATTATTAAAAACCATTATATAATTGACCTTAAGAGATATGACCGTCAATTTGTTGCTGTTTTTACTAAAAAGGGAGAAAAAGAGGTTTGGGTAAATTGTTTTTGTTGGACTTCTTCAAATAATTGGAAAAAGGAAATTTATAGAATTGATGATGGAGGAAATTGTTTCTTTAATTTGAAGATTAACTTAACCAAAAAGACATATTATAACTTTAGTATAAATGGTACAGCTTAAAAAATAATCACATAAAAAATCTCACAAGCCATTTGTGGAACTTGTATTCTACTCTTATCTTTAACCCCTAATAAATTACTTATTAATGATCAGATTCTCTTTACTATTGGGCTTTATAATAGCCATCGGAACAGGTGAAGTATCTTCGCAAACTGCCAATCATTTGACTCAACCTTCATCGGTCAACTCTGTTTTTTTAAGATCGAAAGCCACTTATCAGGGCATCAGCACGTGGCAAATGAAGAGGGCAGAGGGAAACAGTACCAATGGAAAAGAGATCTCGTCGGTGCAGTATCCTTTGTCGGGATGGCAGACTGCCATTGTTCCCGGTACAGTTTTGAACAGTCTGGTTGCTAATAAGGTCTATCCGGAACCTTATTTTGGAGACAATAATCGTAGATCGAGAAAGCTAATTCCTGATATTGCAGATGCGGGAAGTGAATTTTATCATTACTGGTTCCGAACCGCATTCAAAGTGCCTGAATCATTTCAGGATAAAAGGATCTGGTTGAAGTTTCATGGCATCAATTACCGTAGCGAGATCTGGGTCAATGGTAAGAATCTGGGGAAAATGGCAGGAATGTTTAACAGTCAGAGTTTTGATGTGACCGATATTGTCAACCGAAAAGGTGAAAACGTTCTTGCCGTTGATGTGTTGCCGGTCGATATGCCCGGCACATACTATAAAAAGGGACAAGGTCGCGTGGGTGCTGTAGGAGAAAACCATAACGGAGGTGATGGCGAAATTGGAAAGAATGTAACCATGTTGATGAGTGTCGGTTGGGATTTCACTTCTCCTGATGGAATTCGTGACCGGAATACTGGCATCTGGCGCGATGTGGAACTTTATGCCACGGGGGATATTGTATTGGAAAATCCATTTATTCAAACCAAACTTTCGCTTCCTGATACTACTTCTTCAGCGCAAACAGTATCGGTTGAAGTAAACAATGCTTCTGACCAACAGCAGAATGGAATTCTCCAAGGTAGCATAAAAGAAAAAAATATCAATTTTCAGAAAGCAGTTAACCTCGCACCACATGAACAGAAAACAATCACCTTTACGCCTGCAGAGTTTAAACAACTGATCATTTCACACCCAAAACTGTGGTGGCCCATCAACAAGGGAAAGCAAAATCTGTACACTTTGGCGTTGCAGTTTAAAACTAATTCGAACAGCATCAGTCACTCTTTGACCACACGTTTTGGAATTCGTGAAGTGACTTCAGATCAGAATACCCCCGATCATTCCCGTAGGTTTTATGTTAACGGGCAGCCTGTCTTTATTCGAGGTACCAATTGGGTTCCCGAAGCCATGTTGCGCAATACAGAAGAGCGAACCTATACAGAATTGAAATATACCCGGCAGGCAGGAATGAACCTCTTGCGCCTTTGGGGGGGTGGGATTGCTGAATCTGATTATTTTTATGAGCTTTGTGATCAGTTCGGTTTATTGGTATGGAACGAATTCTGGCTTACCGGCGATACCCGTTTCCCGACAGATACTGCTTTATACTTTAAAAATATCACCAGTACTGTCAAACGGATCCGTAATCATCCTTCCTCGGCTTATTACGTGGCATCCAACGAATCTAAAGAAGTTCCCGGAACATCGAAATTATTCAAACTTTTGGATCCTACCCGCGGGTATCAGGAACAATCTGAATGTTGCGGTGTGCACGACGGAAGCCCTTATAAGTATGTGAATCCAATGCAGTATTTTGAAAATACAGCTTCACAACGGGGCAGCAGGGTCGATGGATTTAATCCTGAATATGGGGCACCCTGTTTGCCAATTGTCGAGTCTCTACGAAAGACGATGCCGGAGAAGGATTTGTGGCCCATCAATGACAGTGTGTGGAATTATCTGGACGGGAATGGTTTTCATCTGATGACCTCTAATTACAATGAGGCTGTTGAACAATTTGGAAAATCTAAATCAATTGAAGAATATGCCCAAAAAGCACAGTTAGTGGGGGCAATGAATTTTCGATCCATATGGGAGGTCTGGGATTATAATAAATTCGGGTATGGCGACCGGTGGGCTTCGGGGTTTCTGTTCTGGTATCACAACAGTCCTTTGCCACAAACATCTTCGCGATTGTATGATTGGTATTTAGAGCCAACAGCCGCATTATATTATTCGCAAAATGGTCTGGCGCCTTTGCACCCGCAATTTGATTATTTGAAAAACACGGTCTCGGTTTACAATGATTTGCGTAAAACTTTCAAAGATTATAGCGTGGAAGCAACTGTTTATGATTTGGATTCGAAAGTGGTTTCTGTAAAAACTGCAAAAGTGAATATACCAGCAGATGGGGTAGTTAATGATGCTTTGAAGCTGGATTTCCCTGCTGATATTACCCAAATGCATTTTATCAGTTTAAAGCTTAAAAACAGTTTGGGTAAGATAATTGCTGATGCTTTCTATTGGAGATCCAAAGATATCTACAAAAAGGCCTGGACAATGACAGGGCCTGCTGTTTCAGGGTTTCAGGATCTCGATAAATTGCCAAAAACTGATTTAAAAGTAGTGACAGCAACGATAACCGATAAGACAAATAAATACATTTTGGCAACTGTAAGCAATCCTTCAAAAGTGCTGGCATTTTTTACACAGTTGAAGTTGCAGGACGGGGATGGAAATAACATTTCACCTTCTTATTACTCGGATAATTTCTTTTCTTTGTTGCCCGGTGAATCAAAGCAAATTACGATTGAGGTTTCTGCTTCTTCGGTTCATTCCGGAAAAACAGTTCTTATTACAAATGCCATAAACTCGAACAGTGTTATTAAATCATTGATATTGAGTAAATAATATTGATCCCTAATATTTGACATTGAACTTATTTTATTGAATACAATGAAGAACATTTTATTTTTAATTCTTGCTATTTTCCTGTTGCCTCATCTTTCGGCACAAAGCATTGTTCCGGAAATTGGAGCTGAGGTATTTATTGAACCCGGTCAAACCTCACAGGAGATCGATACCTGGTTTAGGCAGTTGAAGGAAAATCACATGACGGTGACCCGCATCAGAATGTTTGAAACATATATGCATAAAGCCGATGGAAGCTGGGATTATGCTTTATTTGATCTGGCATACAAAGCAGGAGAGAAGTATGGCATCAAAATCTATGGGAATCTGTTTCCTGCAACTTCATTTACCGATGTCGGTGGATTCAAGTTTCCCAGGGATGAGGCTCATTTAAAATCTATAGCCGATTATATCAAAAATTTGGTCACTCATTTTAAGCAATTTAAGTCGTGTTATGGCTGGGTACCCATCAATGAGCCGGGTTCCGGTCATTACCCATCTCAGGAATTCTCACGCAATAAGTTCAATGAATGGAAATCGTTACAACCTGTTCCAGCTTATACCGGCAAGGGTTATGAGCATCTGGACTTTTCAGACGAACGTTTTTTGGTGGATTACAATACCTGGTTCCTTAAATGGTTAACCGAGGAAATCCACAAATATGATCCGGGAAGCCCTATCCATGTTAACAATCATGCTATTTTTCAGAATGTTGCAGAATATGATTTTCCTGCATGGAGGACATTTTTGACCAGTCTTGGTGGCTCTGCTCATGTCAGTTGGCACTTTGGGTATTTCAACAGGAGTCAATATGTCGTGGCCATGTCGGCCAACAGTGAAATTCTTCGTTCAGGTGCAGGTCCGATTCCATGGATGATGACCGAACTGCAGGGTGGAAACAATACCTATAGTGGCGGTGCGGCAATGTGCCCCACAAAAGAGGAGATCAGTCAATGGTTGTGGACAACTATTGGAACGGGGAGCAAGGGGTCGATTTTCTGGTGTCTAAATCCCAGGGCATCGGGTTTCGAAGCAGGGGAGTGGGCCATGCTGAATTTTCAAAATGAACCTTCTGACCGGTTGAAAGCTGCTTCTGATGTTGGGGAAGTTCTGCAGAAAAATGCTGCTTTGTTTGCCAATGCGGCTGTTGCAGAATCGGGTATAAATATCATTTACATCCGTGAATCGTTATGGATCGAATCAAAATTGAAGGCAAGCGGTGATAAATATGAAGGTCGTGATCCGGGTGGAGCAATGAAATCGGCACTGGGCTATTTTGAGGCTTTGAGCGAAATGGGTTTACAAGCCAACTTTAAAGAAATTGATGAATTTGATTTCTCTAAAAACGATTATACAGGTATCAGCATGATCCTGGCTCATCAGATATCAATCCCTTCACGTTACTGGGATAAATTAAATGATTTTGTTAGCAAAGGGGGTAAGCTGGTTGTTGATGGGTTGACTGCCTATTATGATGAGAATGCTATGTGTGTTATGAAAACGGGGTTTCCTTTAGAAAAACTGTTTGGAGGGAATATTAAAGAATATAAACTGATCCGTAATCTGTTTGATGTGAAAGTTGATGATCTAACACTTCCTGCTCACTTATGGTGTGGGACCATTAAAACAAGAACGGCATCTGCTATTGGAAGCTCAAATGATGAAACGATTGCTTCCAGAAACAAGTTCGGAAAAGGGGAGGTGATTTGGATTCCTTCACTTTTGGGACTGGGGTCAAGAATTAAAAAGGATTACTCAGCACTTTCGGTTTTATTAAACAAGGAGTTGAAACAAAGTATTCAGACCGTTCCCTTTTGTTTCAAAACTTTGCAGAAAGGGATGTTGATGAAGACCTTGAAATCAGGTAATTCATATATCACGATTATCATCAATAAATCAGAAAAAAAACAGCCGGTGCTATTGAATATCAGAGTGGATTTGCATTTGAATCCGTCGATCCTCTTTGCCGATAAAAAAGGAAAGATAACTGGTAATAATGTTGAGATTTCTTCTGAAGAGACCATGGTTATTCAATGGAAATAACTTCAAGTTTTCATATTATCAGATGATTACATTTGACGAGTTTTAAAAATACAGTAAGAAAAAAAACCTGATTACAAACAGGACAAATATGTAACTTCGCTTCACTAATCAATTTACCCGATGAGCAACTCAATCATTACGATCGACAATCTTTCAAAGTCTTACAGAAATGGAAGGACTGAGAAAAAGGTACTCCACAATATCAGTCTTTCTGTATTGCCCGGACAAATCATAGGTTACATCGGTCCCAATGGTGCCGGGAAATCTACCACTGTTAAAATTCTAGCTGGGATTATCTCTGATTTTGAAGGCGAGGCAAATGTTGCCGGATACGACATCCGCAAAGAGCCACTCAAAGTGAAGGCACACATTGGCTATATTCCCGAAAACGCTTCTCTCTATGAAACGTTGACGCCTATGGAATTTCTTCAGTTTGTCGGACAATTGCATGGTTTGGATCTTGCAAAAATTGAAGACAAAGCCAGTAAACTTCTCGGTTTATTTGATCTGAAGCAGAATGCCCACGACAGGATGAATACTTTTTCGAAGGGAATGAAGCAAAAGGTTTTGATCATTTCGGGGATCATTCACAATCCGGATGTGATTTTCATGGACGAACCTCTGGATGGATTGGATGCCAACTCTGTGATCGTTGTTAAAGAGATCTTGATACAACTGGCACGTGAGGGGAAAACGATCTTCTATTCCTCGCACATCATGGACGTGGTTGAGAAGATCTCTGACCGGATAATTTTGATCAATCAGGGTATTGTCATTGCAGATGGTACATATGCTGAACTCAGCCAGGGGAAGGAAGTAAATTCACTGGAGCAACTGTTCACCGTTTTGACCGGAAAGAGCGATCACAGCCAACGTGCCGGTGATATCATCGATATTTTAGAGCAATAATCCATAACTTTGAATTATATGAAATCGAATGGTTAAATTCATCCTTAGGCTTATTCGTCCATTCAGAAAATTACTGGAGTGGGCAGGCGTAAATTATCCGCAATTTGAGGTGATCTTAGGCGCCAAACTGACCATGGATAACCGAAAAATGCTCGGCAACAGCAGTCAGAAAAAGACGTTGAAAAATGCCATGTTGATGCAGGTCCTTATATATGGAATTATTGGATTTTTCATGTCGACAATGCTGATAAGAGGCAGTAGCGCCCTCTTTTTCTTCTCGACTATCTTTTTTTCTTTTATCATGATCATGGTAATTATGGGTTTGATATCAGAATTTAATACCATCCTTTTCGACACCCGTGATAACTCAATTCTTTTGCCCCGACCCATTGGCCCGCGTACCCTGCTATTCGTGAGGATAATGCATATCATGATTTATCTGATGTTAATCAGTCTCTCGCTTTCGATTATCCCGTTGATAACATTTGTATCCATGTTTGGTGTTGCAGCAATGCTTTTATTGTTGGTCGATGTGATCCTGATTACACTGTTTTCGGTCTTCCTGACCAATATCATCTATTTATTATTGATGAAAATGACAACAGGAGAGCGGTTAAAGGATATTATTACCTATTCTCAAATTGTTATGGCTATCATTTTCATGGGAGCTTATCAATTAATGCCTAGACTTGCTGAAAATCATGCATTGATATCTAGTTTTAATCATGTACAATGGTGGATGTATCTGGTGCCACCTTTCTGGATGAGCGCAAGTTTAACCCCAATCGTCAATGGAGGGTTCAATTTACATTCATCAGGTTTTTTGTTGCTTTCAGTTGCAATGCCATTGATTGGATTATGGCTGGTGAATTCTGTACTGGCGAAGAACTTTAACCAGAGTCTTTCAACTTTAGATCAGGGAGATACAAAGTCTGACAAGAAGAAGGACAAAGCAGAAACATCGTCATTGGTGAATTTCTTTTCGCGTATCTGTTCGTACTCTGCCGAAGAACGGGTCTCTTTTACTACTATTTGGCGAATCGCCAATCGGGACCGGAAGTTTAAACAGGCTGTCTATCCGGGATTGGGCTATGTCTTTATCATTATCATTATGTCCTTTGTAAACAGCAGAACGCCACTTTCTGAAATCGGAGAGACCAGGAAATATCTGATTCTGATCTATGCCCCTGCATTTATTCTGAATGTTTTGATCTACACTATTCGGTACAGTGAGAATTTTAAAGCAAGCTGGATTTATCAAACCATTCCCGTTCAATATCCCGGTCAATTGATATCCGGTGCTTTTAAAGCCATCTTTTCACAACTGTTTTTACCGGTTTATCTTGTTGTAAATATAGCAACCATCTACTTCTGGGGTTATTCGGTCATCATTGATGTGATTTATGGTTTTTGTTCCATATTGATGATGGCTTATGTAATGCTTATGGTGCAACCGGCTGCTTTTCCATTCTCCGATGAACGATCAAGTGAACAATCGGGAAGGAATGTCATGATATCCATGTTAATGCTTTTGGCCATAGCTGGTATGGCAGGTTTACATTATCTGCTTGTTACTTTGAATATTAATTTACTTTTTGTACTGCCCGTCATTTTGTTGGTTTTGTTTCTACTGAGTCGGAAATACAGACTTACGCCCTGGTCTAAAATGGTTAAAGTGAACTAATCATCACTTAGATTACTGGAGGGAAGTGATGATTGTAAATGAGTGATTTGAAAAATAAATTGATTTGTTTTCTCAGGGTGTTTGACCGAAAATAAAATTCATTTATATTTGTGAATCTAACTTATTATTTATGAGTATTCATATTGGCGCAAATCAGGGTGATATTTCTGATTTTGTCCTTCTTCCCGGGGATCCTCTCCGTGCAAAATTTATTGCAGAAACTTTTCTTGAAAATGCTGTGTGCTATAGCGAGATCCGCGGTATGCTTGGTTTTACAGGAACCTATAAAGGCAAACGTGTTTCTGTCCAGGGCACCGGTATGGGTCTTCCCTCGCATCTGATTTATGTGAACGAACTGATCAATGACTATGGCGTTAAGACGTTGATACGTGTTGGTACATGTGGTGGTCTCATCCATGAGGTCAATGTACGCGATGTTGTAATGGGTATCAGTGCTTCGACTGACTCCGCTATCATCAGTCGGGCCTTCAATGGCATGACATATGCCCCTACGGCCAGCTACAAATTGATTTTAAAAGCAGCCAAAGCTGCCGAAAAACTTGGTATCAGCCTGAAAGCCGGTAATGTTTTGTCTTCTGATGTCTTCTATAATGATCCTGAATTGCCTGATGCTTATGCAGTTTGGCGCAAATATGGCGCATTGGCTGTAGAGATGGAATCGGCTGGTCTTTTTATGATGGCATCAAAAAATCATGTTGATGCACTTGCATTGCTCACCGTTAGTGATCATCTCATTACAGGGGAACATTGCTCTCCGGAAGAAAGACAGACTGCATTTGTGGATATGATTCATCTTGCGTTGCAACTGGCAGAATAAATTTTCTCATCAGCATATGAGCAATTTTTTAAAAGAATAAAGGATTTAAAATGACACATAAGATTGTACTTATTACAGGGGCTACTAGCGGATTCGGTTTAGCTACTGCCAGATTATTTGCAAAAAACGGACACAAGCTAATTATTACCGGACGCAGGGAAGAACGATTAAATAAACTTGCCGGAGATTTAAAGTCTGAATTTGGTGTCGATATACTTCCGCTTGTTTTTGATGTTCGTGACAGTAATGCTGTTCAGTCTGCTGCTGATAACCTGTCAGAAGCATGGCGCAATATAGATGTGTTGGTGAATAATGCAGGGCTGGCAGTTGGGCTTGGGCCTATCCAGGAGGGTATTCTCGATGACTGGGAACGGATGATCGACACTAATGTAAAAGGGCTTTTGTATGTGACCCGGGCATTCTCACCATTCATGATAGCCCGAAAAAAAGGTCATATTATCAATATAGGATCTATCGCCGGTAAAGAAGTTTATCCAAATGGAAATGTTTATTGTGCAACAAAACATGCTGTTGATGCGTTATCCAAAGCCATGCGTACAGATATGCTGAAACATGGGATTAAAGTGACCCAGATTGCTCCGGGAGCAGCCGAGACCGAGTTTTCGGTAGTACGTTTCAAGGGTGATCAGGCTGCAGCTGATAATTTCTACAAAGGATTCGACCCATTGACAGGCGAAGATATTGCAGAATTAGTTTATTATGTGACGACTTTGCCGGCCCATGTGTGTATCAATGATTTGGTTGTTATGCCAACCGCCCAGGCAAGTGCCGCAAATATTTTGAGGTCCTGATATCAAATTAATACTTACATTGCAAGCATGCAACTCACAAGGATTTTTGATTTGCTTCCAAGATATGCTGAACTTTTCGGCGATAAACCAGATGTGGTTGCCGCGAAGGAAAACGGACAGTGGAGGGGATATTCGTTGACTGAATACCGGCAGGCTGCTGATGAGATCAGTTATTCATTTTTACAATTAGGTGTTAAACCGGGAGATCGGATTGCCTCTATCAGTAACAATCGTCCTGAATGGAATTTCCTGGATATCGGAATCATGCAAATAGGCGCTATCCATATCCCCATTTATCCTACTATCAGTGAGGAGGAGTATCATTATATCCTGACTCACGCTGAAGTGAAGTATGTCTTTATTTCAAGTGAAGAAATTTATAAAAGGATTGCATCGGTTGTGCATGATGTGCCCTATACGCTTGAAGCATTTCGTTTTACAGGGCACAACGGACTCCGTAACCTGAATGATTTACGTGAAATTGGCCGTAACAATCCTGATCCTGTAGAAGTAGAAAAACGTAAAGCTGCCATTGCAGCTGATGATGTTGCAACAATTATTTATACCTCAGGAACAACAGGAAACCCCAAAGGTGTAATGTTGACACATAATAACCTGCTTTCTAATCTTATAGGTGTTTCATACATTCCGACATTTGGAGCAGAAGGCCGTGCTCTCAGTTTTCTTCCACTCTGTCATGTTTATGAACGCATGTTGAATTACATGTACCTCTATCTCGGTATTTCAATTTATTATGCTGAGAACCTGGGTACTATTGGTGATAATATCAAGGAGATTAGTCCTGATATGATGTGTGCCGTTCCGCGTGTAATTGAAAAATTATACGACAAGATCATGTCTGCAGGTCATAAACTAACGGGTGTTAAACGTTCGGTTTTCTACTGGGCTGTTTATCTGGCAGATCATTATGATGTCACCGGACACAACTCTGCATGGTATCTTTTTAGATTAAATATTGCCGACCGATTGGTGTTGTCAAAATGGAGAGCAGCGTTAGGCGGAAAGTTTAAAATATTGGTTTCGGGTGGTGCTGCAATTAATCCAAGGTTGATCCGAATCTTCAGAGCTGCAGGAGTTCCGATTTATGAAGGATATGGCCTAACGGAGACGTCACCTGTAATTGCGACTACCAGTTCAGATCCAAACGGAATTAAAGCCGGGACTGTGGGTCCTCCTTTGCGTGGAACACAAGTGAAAATTGCAGAGGATGGTGAGATTTTGTGTAAAGGACCGGGAGTGATGAAGGGATATTACAATGAGCCCGAACTTACCCGTCAGGCTATCGATGAAGATGGATGGTTTCATACCGGTGATATTGGAGTGGTTGAACCCGAAGGGCAGTTACGCATAACCGGAAGAAAAAAAGAGATATTTAAAACATCTCTGGGGAAATACATTGCGCCTGAGGCTGTAGAAAACAAAATTAAGTCATCACCAGTTATTGACAATGCTATGGTTGTAGGCGAAAACCAGCACTTTGCTGCGGCATTGGTTGTCCCTGATTTTGGCAATCTAAGGACCTGGTGCAAAGAAAAGAATATCACCTTTACGACTAATGCGGAAATGATTGAAAGGCATGAAGTCCAAAAGTTGTATAAACATGAAATTGATAAAAAGAATAAACAATTAGGAAAGACTGAGCAGGTTCGAAAATTCAATCTACTACCTGATGAATGGACTGTAATGACCGGGGAATTAACACCTACTTTAAAGTTGCGAAGAAGTTTTGTGATGGAGAAATACAAAGAAACGATTGAACACCTTTTCGATGGCAACGGTTTAAGTGAAAAGAAACGTAAAACCGAAGCATTGATTAATAATTCAAACCCCGGTAATGGAAACGGTTAAACGACTTTTTGATCTACTCCCGCATTATAAGAATAATTATCTTCCCAAAGATGACGTTCTTGCAGGAAAAGAAAATGGTAAATGGAGAAAATATTCGATAGATGAATACATCAGCATCGTTGATGATCTCAGCTATGGTTTGATCAAATTGGGTGTTGTTAAAGACGATAAGATCGCCACCATCGCTTCGAACAGGCCTGAATGGAATTTTGTTGATATGGCTGTCATGCAGGTTGGAGCTGTTCATGTTCCTGTCTATCCAACTATCAGTGAATCCGATTATAAGTTTATTCTTGCTCATGCCGAGATAAAATATATTTTTATCAGCGGTCAGGATTTGTATCGTAAAATTGAACACATTTTATCTGATATTCCCACTTTGAAAGGTGTTTATACTTTTAAAGAGGGCACAAATGTTCCACATTATTCTGAAATCATTCGCCTGGGACAGGCACATCCGGTTGCAGAGAAGCTTCAACGCATCAAGGATTCTATAAAAGGAGATGATCTGGCCACTTTGATTTATACATCAGGTACCACGGGAAACCCGAAAGGGGTTATGTTGAGTCATACAAATATAATCAGTAATTGTATGGCGGCAAAGCATATTTCTCCTGTTGGTCAGGAGGGAAAGGCTTTGAGCTTTCTTCCTTTGTGTCATGTTTATGAAAGAATGTTGACTTATGCATGGTCTTTATTGGGCATTTCTATCTATTATGCCGAAAGTATAGCTACGATTTCAGATAATATGAGGGAGATCCAACCCGATTTGATTTCTACAGTTCCCCGATTGGTCGAAAAAATTTATGATAAGATTTTTAGTGTAGGACAAAAACTGACAGGATTTAAGCGGTTTGTTTTCTTTTGGTCTTTGAGAATAGCCTTACGGTATAAACCCTATAGTGGAAATGGTTGGTACTATGAATTCAAAAGAAGCATTGCCGATAAACTGGTTTATTCCAAATGGCGTGCTGCTTTGGGAAATAATGTCAAGGCAATGATTTCGGGCGGTGCTGCACTGCAACCAAGGTTATTACGTGCATTTTGGGCTGCCGGAATCCCTATACTCGAAGGGTATGGTCTGACAGAAACCTCACCTGTTATCGCAGCCAATAACTTTGGCGTTGGCAATGTTAAGTTCGGAACTGTTGGAAGGCCACTTGATGGTATTACAGTTAAAATTGCCGATGATGGTGAAATCTGTTGCCAGGGGCCTAATGTGATGTTGGGTTATTACAAAGAACCTGAACTTACAAAAGAAGCGATCGATAATGAGGGATGGTTTCATACCGGAGATATCGGAATATTTGATGAGGATGATCTGTTGAAGATTACAGGACGTAAAAAGGCAATATTTAAAACCTCTATGGGGAAATATATCAGTCCTGAACTGATAGAAAATAAACTGAAAGAGTCACATTTTATTGATAATGTCCTTGTGATAGGGGAGCATCAGAAATTTGCCGGGGCACTCATCGCTCCTGATTTTGCATTCCTACGGTCCTATTGTGAGATCAAAGGAATTGATGCAAAGACTCCCGAAGAGATGATTGCCAATAAGCAAATTGTTCAAAGGATCCGCAAGGAGGTGACTTGTTATAACAAGCAATTTGGAGCGTATGAACAGATCAAGAAATTCGAATTAATTGATCATGAATGGTCAATTGAATCGGGCGAGCTGACAGCATCACTGAAACTGAAACGGACAATAGTGTGTGATCGGTATAAAGACTTGATTGATCGGATCTTTGATGTTCCCGGAGAAGATTAATTTTTTAATTTAGTGCAATATCTTAAAAACCAGCTCTTTTAACAAGTCGGCCTCGGTTGTAGAAACATTGTCTACCCCCTTTGATTTCAAATCATATTCACGCAGATAGGAGATGATGCGGATGAGCTTATCCTGTTTATAGTTTGCAGCTGCTTTCAGATAATCGGAAATAAAAAATGGATTTACACCTAAAGCACGAGCTACGTTGGCATTTGATTTATCAGATAACGAATGGTAGATCATCAATTTATTGAAAAATCCAAAGAGCAGACTCACGGTTACCAATAACGGATTTTCTTTCTGGTTTGCCGAAAGATGATTGATGATCTTATTTGCTTTCAGAACATCTTTGGCACCCAATGCATTCTGAAGTTCGAAAACATTGTATTCCTTACTGATACCAATATTCTTTTCAATATAATCTTCAGAAATTGTTGAACCTTTGGGCAAATTGATAAAGAGCTTCCCTGTTTCATTGACTACCCTCGAAAGATCTGTTCCCAATGACTCTGCCAGTAATACTGCAGCCTTGGGTGACAACTGATACCCATTATCTTTTACATAGTTTGTAATCCATTCAGGAATCTTATTGTCATACAATTTGGCAGATTCAAACAAAACGGCATGTTTTACCAACGCCTTATAATAGGAGAGTCGCTTATCCGGTTTGCCATGTTTGTAACAAAATACCAGCAGAGTAGAAGGTTGCGGGTGTTCCAGATAATGAATGAATCTGTTTGAATTTTCTTCTCCGGAGATGCGCAAATCCTGAGCTTCCTTGATGATGACAACCTGGTATTCACACATCATCGGAAAGCGTTTAGCTGCACCAATAATGGCTGAAAGATCTACATCCTTTCCATAGAGGACAGTGAGATTAAATGCCTTCTCGTCTTCAGTCAAAACATTATCCTGAATGTAATCTGAAATGAGATCAATAAAATATGCTTCTTCGCCAAAAAGATAATAAACAGGTTTATAATGCTTTTTCTTAAGCTCTGTCAATATCTGTACATGCGTAGTCTTTGGATCTGCCATTCCACAAAGATAATTTCAAATTTTAAGTCTTGTGCAAACTTTCTGTTAATTAAAGTCGAACTTAAGGTGCTTAACAGTGATGCCGTTGTTTATTAATTGGTTGAGTGAATCAATACCTATTTTTAGATGGTCACTCAGGAAGTTTTCAGTGACCTTCATGTCGCTTTGCTCCGTTTTGACACCATCAGGAATCATGGGTTGATCAGAAACAAGCAGTAAGGCTCCTGTTGGGATATGATTTGCAAACCCGACAATGAAAAGTGTTGCAGTTTCCATATCAATGGCCATACAACGTGTTAGCCGCAAGTAATCTTTAAACTTATCATCATGTTCCCACACCCTTCTATTGGTTGTATAGACTGTTCCGGTCCAGTAATCATGACCATGATCTCGAATAGTGGTCGAGATTGCTTTTTGAAGATTAAAAGCCGGAAGTGCCGGAACTTCAGGAGGAAAATAATCGTTAGTAGTTCCCTCACCCCTGATAGCAGCGATAGGAAGAATTAAATCACCGACATTATTTTTTTGTTTTAGCCCACCACATTTGCCAAGAAACAAGGCAGCCTTGGGTTTTATGGCACTCAACAAATCCATTATTGATGCGGCATTTGCACTTCCCATGCCAAAATTTATGATGGTAATGTTGTTTGCAGTTGCATTAGGCATTGCTTTGCCTACCCCATGAATGGGTACTTTGAATAAATTTGCAAACTGCTCAACATATGCATTGAAATTTACGAGGAGAATATATTGTCCGAATTGATCAAGATGGGTTCCGGTATAGCGTGGAAGCCAGTTTTCAACTATAGCCGATTTGGTTTTCATAGGCACTTTCTTGACAAAGGTAATAAATTGTAAAATATATCATAACTTTATGGTCTAAAGTTTCATGTGTGATACAACTTAATTTACCCGGCATTGAATTTAAAGCAAGAACGGTCGCAAATCAACAGCAAATTTTTGATCCGGTAAGACGTAAATACGTGGCACTGACCCCCGAAGAATGGGTAAGACAACATTTTGTTCAATATTTGATTGCTCATTTGAAAGTACCCATGTCGCATATTGCTGTCGAGAAGTCACTCCGGGTGAATAATCTTGCCAAAAGAGCGGATATTGTTATTTTCAAGGGAGGTTTGAAACCAATATTGGCAGTTGAATGTAAAGCTCCCTCTGTTGAAATAAATGAGGAGGTTTTCTATCAGGTGCTGCGGTATAATATGGCGCTGAGAGTTGATTATCTGGTTCTCACTAATGGGCTTCGGCATATTTATTGTAAAGTTAACTACGAAGACCAAAAAGCAATTTTTATTGAAGATCTGCCTTTTTATGATCAATTATAAGATGAAAACGATTTTAAATTAATCATCATGAACGAATTACTCGTAAATATTCCCGTAGATCTGTACAAGTTTATACTTGTTGCAGTTTTTTCGTTGTTAATTGGATTGTCGCAAAAGAATTTGCATATGGCAAGAATTGCTCAATATTCTTTTGGAACGGACCGTACTTTTACATTTATCGGTATATTTGGTTATGTGCTTTATATTGTGGATCCTGTCAATATGATCCTTTATGCAGTAGGGCTTGGCGTAGTGAGTATTTTCCTGGTGGTGAATTATTTTAATAAGATTGCCAATTTCACAGACTACGGATTAACCACAATTATGATTGCACTGATTACTTATAGTCTTGCACCATTGGTTTTCAGGGAACCATTCTGGCTTTCCATTCTGGTTGTTGTAACCGTTTTGATCTTCGCTGAGATGAAAGAATCTCTCACTTCATTGTCTGTGAAACTAAACCGGGTAGAGTTTATCACACTTGGAAAGTTTTTGGCGATAGCAGGAATTATATTGCCGCTGTTGCCCAATCATCCAATTGTCTCATATTTAAGCATATCGCCTTATAAATTGTGGCTTGCTGTTGTCGTGATTTCTTCGATTTCGTATTTGAGTTATTTGTTAAGAAAATTTGTTTTTACGAATGCCGGTATTCTTGTAACTGGGATATTGGGCGGGCTATACAGTTCAACAGCAACAACTTTTATCCTTTCCAAAAAGAGTAAAAATGCACCTGAGAAAGCACATCAGTATAGTGCTGCTATCATTATAGCCATATCGATGATGTATATCAGAATTCTGTTATTGACTTTGATATTTAATATGCAACTGTTCTTGAAAGTATATCCGGCATTTCTAATACTCATCATCCTTTCAATTGTACTTGGGCTTGTATTTTGGTATAAGGCACCTCAGGCAACAATACAGGTGAATGAAGAATTGAATGATAAAAATCCGCTTGAATTCAAAGTGGCAATCATTTTTACACTTCTTTATCTTGCATTCACAGTCATTACCAATTTTACAATCAGACAGTTTGGCCTGAATGGCTTGAATACATTGTCTTATCTGGTTGGATTTACAGATATTGATCCCTATTTACTCAACCTTTTTCAAGGCAATTTTACTGTTGGCATTGATGTTCTTGCTCAGGCTACCATGCAGGCAATTATCAGTAATAATATTTTAAAGTATGTTTACGCAATGAGCATATCTTCAAAAGCATCACGATTAACGCTTTCAATTGGATTTATTAGTATCATCGTGATAAACTTCCTGCTCATATTTTTTATTTAGCCGAAACGAGAAATTAAAATCATTTCACCCGATCAGGAAGAAACGTTTTGATGGCAGGAACAAATTATTTTCTTCGCATTATTTTCGTTTAACAACGATTTGATCATTGTTTGATCACTCCCGGATTACCAGGAAGCTATTTCCTTACAACTGGTATATACTCCCCCCATTTACCGCACTATATCAGCACCATTTCCACACCATTTCCGCTCTTATATGCGGAGAACCTGCGGAGAATGTGCGGAAATGGTGCGGAAATGGTGCGGAAATCCCCCTCTTCTTATACGCTGTTTATGCTCTGTTTTTATTTTTAATCTACTCATATTGTTTTCCTGATCTTTCGGGAATTCGTTTTTGAAGTGGTTATAATCCGATTGAATAATCAACCAAATTTTCAGAGCGATTCAAAAAAAAGACCGGATAACTTTTGAGGTTATCCGGTCTATAATAAAGTGTAACGGTTTAATACCGCATTTACTTCAACAGATATTGTGATTATTTTTTAACAGGTGCAGCAGTTGGCTTGGCTGTTAAGCCCTTGATGTATGCAGCTGCAGTAGGAGCATATTTGCCAACACTTGCAAGTTTAAATGAAGCAACAGCTTTTTCTTTCTCACCCTTTGCAGCATAAGCTACACCTTGTTGCAGATAAAAACGGGCTACCAATTCCTTGCTGGCTGGATTTTCATACAGGAGTCCTTTTGTAACGGCTTCGAGGGCTGCATCATGTTCTTTCATTTTATTTCTGGTATCAGCAAGAATATAATATGCCTGTGCATTCTTATCATCATATTTCATAGCTTCATCTAACGGAGTAATCGTTCCTTTGAGGTCAGCTTTTAAATAAGCAGCAGTTGCAAGAGTCATGTATTCAGCATACAACATCTGTTTTGATTTCCTGATGGTTGTTGTATCTGATGTTTTGGTTGCAATTTCAATCGTTTTGGTTAATGCTTGAACCAAAGGATCAAAGGCATTCTGTTTTTTGTAAATAATTGCCTTGTTGAAGTATGCAGAGGTATTATTTGGATCCAAAGCAATAACCTTATCAAAATTAGCTAAAGCGCCGGGTAGATCATTTGCTTTAAAAGCAGTCATTGCCATACCGTTATAGATTTTTGGCATCAAAACAGCAACCTTTGCTGAAGTTCCTGCATCATTATACTTATCTGCCAGATCTTTTGCTTTTTGGAAAGCAGCAATAATGTCTGCACTTGAACTTGCTTTATTTTGATAAACACTTCCAGCTAATTGTAACTGAACGTTTGGTAAGACTTTCTCGCACTTCAGGCGTAGTGAATCTGCATCAGCTCCCACTTTAGTGCCTAAATCGATAACTTGTTGAAATGATGTAACTGCACCTGCAAAATTATTTGCTTTATAAGCTACTGCACCTGCATTGTATGCATTAACAACATCGTCTTTTGTCTGGGCTGCACCCGACATTACAAATACTAATAAGGCTGCACTCAGCAGTCCCGCAATTCTTAGCCTTTTCATCGAATTCATCATTTTTCTGTTTTGTTGAGGTTAATACGGTTTGATTTTGTCTGGTGACGCAAATTTAGTAATAACCTTGATATTTCAAAGTATGATACAAAATTTGAGCCAAAAAATAACTAATGATTATTTTTCGTTATTATCGATTATCAATAGACTGAATAATTAAAAATCATCAGTCATATTTGATAATAACAATATTCAAAGCTAGATGGTTTCAAAATTAAAAAAAAAATCCTTTAAAAAAATTTACTTTTGCATTGTAAGAGAGATTTTATCAATTATTAATAATTTTTTTGAAAAAAGTTGACTAAACGTGCCTATTCTGAAGAACAAAATATCAAAAATGTTTTATTTTTCAATTTAATGGCAGATTTGATAATTGAGTTTTAAATTAAAGAGAATAGAAAAATATTTAATATCATGAGTTTATCAAAACAATTTTATCAGGTATTAAGTATTGCTGATCAGACTTTTGATCAGCAACAAACTGCGAGATACAGATTATCGTTCCGTATTGCCGCAGATGCCATATCTTTTTGTCTGGCCGATCCGGATAGAAATATATATATACAGCTTGCTTCATTTGAAAACAGGAATTACAGTGGGGTCCACCGTCTTGAAAAGGATACAGTTGAAGAAATGCTCGAAGATGTCATGTCGTTACATCCCTGGTTGAGAGGTAATTTCGCATCTGTAAATATACTTTTTGAAGATTGTCGGTTTACACTCTTGCCACTTCCATTGTTTGATCAAAATAATTATCGGTCAAATTATGCGTTTAACTTCACCAATACAACTGGTGAAGAAATACTTTACAATACCTTGCCTGTTTCAGATGCAGTTCTTTTGTATGGTATTCCGGTCGGATTGGCTGACAGTTTAAAAAAGAAATATCCGATTGTACGATTTTACCACAGCAATTTCCCACTGTTAACAGCGTTTATTAATAAATACCGAAATACAGATAATCAGGGTTCTGTACTTGCAAATTTCAGAAATGGAGCAATGGATGTCCTGATCATCAATGGCAGGAAGTTGCAACTGTTGAACAGTTATAACTGTAAAAGTGATGAGGATGTCCTTTATTTTTTAGTTTTTGCTATTGAGCAAACCGGTCTGAATCCTGAAACGGTTGATTTGCATCTGAGCGGAATGATAGAACGGGATAGCACGCTTCACATCATGATCAATAAATATGTGCGGAATGTTCGTTTGTTTAATCGCAACGATGATTTTAAATATTGCTATGCTTTTGAGCGCATAGAAGGTCATAAATTTTATAATTTACTAAATCTCAATCTGTGCGAATAATTAGTGGAACCCATAAGGGTCGTCCAATTGTGACTCCTTCAAACTTGCCCGTCAGGCCAACAACGGATCTGGCGAAGGAAAGTTTATTTAATATTTTAAACAATAGTTTTGATTTTGAAGAATTGGAAGTAATGGATCTGTTTTCAGGAACAGGAAGCATTGCTTTTGAATTTGCTTCGAGGGGTGCAAAACGGATAGTGGTAGTCGATAACAACTATCGATGTGCGGAATTTATCAGAAAAGCTTCACAAGGATTTGGTTTTAACAATGTTATTACTGTTCAAAGGGCAAACGTTTTTTCTTTTTTGAAATATCCCCAGGCTCCATTTGATCTGATTTTTGCTGATCCTCCCTACGATATGGCAGATATCCAAGGTATCCCAGAACTTATTTTTAAAAATAAATTACTCAAAAAAGGTGGTTGGTTTGTATTGGAACACTCCAGAGAACAGGATTTTGAGACAACTCCATATTTCTTGCAGCATCGAAAATACGGGAAAGTAAATTTTACTATTTTTTTGATGCCTTCGGAGGAGATGACAGGCGAGGTGAACCCGGAAGATATTGAGAATTCTGCTGACGTTGAGGAATAGGCTTATTTTTAGTATCAGGTTTTTTGGGGCTTTCTGAATGACTAAGACTTGTTAATTGTTTCAATAATTGATCACCAGGGAAGCTTGGCGCCAATGTGTAAATCTTTCCTGCAGAATCGAGTAAGACAAAACAGGGATAAGTATAAGCATTAAAAAAATCGATCATTTCATAATCATCCGGTGCAAAACTTAATTGCATCGGATATTTTTTTTCAGCCCAATACTTTTTGACGGCCTCATGGTCAGCATCTGTTGTTATGCATAAAAAATTTGCCAGCCCAAGACTATCTGCCATATGTTCAACAATTGAAATCTGATCCAGTAAAGTCCTGTCTGCAATTCCTTTTAGTGTGAAAAATGTAATGTGAAGAGGCTTTCCTTTTAAAGATGACAAGGATTGACTGCTTCCATCGGAAAATGTCAAATTGAATTCCGGAACCGGAGTCCCTGATAGTAGGCGATTAATGCTGTTAATCAGATTTCCTGCAACCTGTCGATTAAAAGGATGTATCTCAGAAACAGTAGCCTCTTTAAATAAACGGATCCCTTTTTCAGGACTGAGAATTCCATCTTTGATCATTGAATAGAGGTTTTCCAATAATACAGATTCTCTTAAAGGAATGCATTTTAAAGCGGGATCAACAGAAAGTATTTTCAAAAGGTTTGAAAAATGTAGGGAATCGGGTATTCCCTGGAAAAGGTTGAGTCGCGTAATCTGAGGAGGCCCCAGATTGAAATACATCTTGAAATTTGAATAAAGCAGTGACTGGAAAGCAGGATTTGTCATAGGTAGATTGTTACAATCCAAATATTGATTAAAAGCTGATGGGAAATTGACGGCCCTTGACATCGTTAAATAGTCAATCCTGCGTGATTGAATCAGATTGATACAAAAAGTGTCTTTGATCTGTTTTAAGGCCTTATCAATTGCTGAATTAAAACGATCTGCATCACTCTTTGACGCTCTTTGATTGTTTTGTTTGAAGAGTAATGAGAGTGCAGAATCTGAAAAAACCCGGTAGGCTTTATTTAATATGATCTGTGGATTTGTAGATGGGTTATCTGTAATCATTATAAGATTACTAACATGTTCATCCTGAGAAGAAACCAGATCAAATGAATAATGTTGGTTAGGATAAAACAAAGCCTCAAGTCCGAGCTCATTGACAGAAATATTAACCAAATCGGCAGAAGAGAGATTGAACGTTGTAGTAAAACTGCTGTCGGTGCCGGTTTTAACAGTGGAAAGCCTGACCCTGTCCATGCTGATATTGTCGCTGTAATGAGAAAAACGTATAGTTGTCCCCGGCTTCATTTTCAGCTTGCCTGAAATGAAGATATTTTGTTGACTATAAACCGAAAAAGTTTGCAGACAAAAAAGGAAGAGGACAAAAATCAGTTTTTTCATGGCTTTTTAAGAATAACGCCTTCAGGAACAAACTGGCTGGCGTCTCCATTGTATCTCACGATTTCACGCACAATTGAGGAATTCAATGACATGTATTGCGGTTCAGTTAACAGGAATACTGTCTCAATTCCCTGGAACAATTGTTTGTTGATGTGGGCAATACTTCTTTCAAATTCGAAATCTGAAGAGGTTCTCAAGCCACGGATTAAATATGCAGCATTCACTTTACGACAAAAATCAACAGTAAGTCCTTCATAACTCTGCACTTTGATCTTAGGTTCATCTTTGAAGACATGGGTTATCCATTCCAGGCGGTTATCAAGAGGAAAAAATCCTTTCTTCTCAACATTAATCCCTATTGCAATAATAATTTCATCAAAAAGAGGTAGCGCTCTCCTGATTATTGATTCATGGCCACGTGTGATCGGATCAAAAGATCCCGGGCAAACTGCAATTTTCTTCATGGATATGATTTATTCTTGTTGATTTAATTTTTTTTCTTCCATTTGGAAGTATGAATTTATGACATCAATGATGGACAGATAAGTATTTAACATTACATCTTTGATTTTGTCGCGGTCAATCCATTGTGCATTGGTAATTCCTTCTTCCAATTGAGGAACCGGTAGGTGATTATCTGTTGTTTTCATGAAATACCACCAGGTAACTTTTAAACAGTTTTTCCCTCTTTCCTCATATAGATGTCGGGTTTTTATCAGTGGACTAATGATTTTTAGCTTTCCAATACCCGTTTCTTCTTCAACTTCCCTGAGTGCAGCCTCATCTTTTTTTTCAAGAGCCTCAATTTTTCCTTTTGGCAGATCCCATTTTCCGTATCTATAAATAAAGAGAAATTGTCCGGCGGGATTAACAACAAGCCCTCCAGCTGCTTCAATCTTCACAAACATGGATAAAAAATCACGATATAATTGTTTGACATGGTTGGGTTTAAATAGATATAATTTTAAAGCAGCCGGGTTGTTGATGAATCTTTGATACTCATGAATGAGTGCTGTTTTTGAATGTGGATGTACAAGAATATCATCAACCTCAATTTTGAGAATAGAAATATCCTGAGTAAGGAATATCGTCTTTTGATTAATAAAAACTTTGTACATTTGCTTTATGAAAATGAATGAAGAAACAGCTTTAGTCGTCGCGGAATTTTTATTGCAAATTAAAGCAATAAAATTGGATGTTAATAAACCATTTACATGGGCGTCCGGATTAAAATCTCCCATTTATTGCGACAATAGAAAGACACTCTCATACCCAAAGGTTAGAACCTTCATCCGACAGGAGTTTGTGAAGCTCATAAACGATACTTACGGACCGGTAGATCTGATAGTTGGTGTTGCAACCGGTGCAATTGCACAAGGAGTTCTTGTTGCTCAGGATCTTGGATTACCGTTTGCTTATGTTCGTTCTACCAAGAAAGGGCATGGTCTTGATAACCAAATAGAAGGAGTCGTTGAATCAGGACAGAGTGTTATCGTTGTTGAAGATTTGGTTTCTACAGGCCAAAGCAGTCTCGATACTGTTAAAGCATTGCGTGATGCAGGTTGTAATGTGAAAGGGATGGTTGCAATTTTCACCTATAATCTTAAAGTTGCTGAAGAAAACTTCAAAGCAATGAATTGCACATTGAACACCTTGACCGATTACGATCATTTGATTAAAAAGGCTTTGGAGCAGGAATACATCAAAGATTATGATTTGAAATCACTTATCCAATGGCGTGAGAATCCTCAGGCATGGGGAGAGAAAATAGATATCCTGAATCAGGATACTTCAAAATAAATATTGAATCCCAATTTATTATACGATGAAAGATTTTGAAAGTAAACGAGTAGTCTTAAAGACAACTGCCGAGAATGTTTTTATCTCTTTAAGTGACATGTCTAATCTGGGAAAGTTTATGCCTGAGCAGATTACAAACTGGCAGGCTACTGCGGATACCTGTTCGTTTACTATTCAGAATATGACGACTTTGAGCATGCGTATCACAGAGCGCGTTCCTTTTGAAAGAATTGATGTGACTTCTGAAGGGAAAACGCCTTTTAATTTTACGCTTCATCTGATGCTGTATCCACAATCTTCGTTTCAATCAGAAGCAAGCTTTATTTTAAAAGCAGATCTGAATCCTGTATTCAGTATGATGGCTTCAAAACCACTTCAAAATTTAGTTGATTTGATGGCGGATAATCTGTGCAAGTTTTATTCCTTTTAAGCCGGAAAAGTCTACAAACAATATACAACTTCTTTCATTCCACATTCATAGATCTTCTGATCAATACTTTCCAGTTTTAATTGGCCAAAGTTGGTAATGCCTATAATACGTGCCCGAACTTTGTCTTCATGAATGATGAAGTCATGCATCTCATTAAACCGATACAATAATGAAAGATAGTCAGTTTCTAATTGTGAAATCTGTTTGTTTTTCAACTGGTAATACCTATTGTCGATACTGGAACACAAATCCTTAAGACATTGGTTCAGATTGTAACTGACACCTGTGATTTGTTTCAGTGAAACCGGGTTTGGAGCATCGCTCAGAAACTTTTCCTGGTTGACATTTAATCCGATTCCAACAATACATTCTGTTAATTCAGACCCAACAATACTATTTTGAACCAAAGTGCCACATAATTTTCGGTCTCCAATATAAATATCGTTAGGCCATTTGATCTTTATCTCCTGGTCAGTGGGGATGAGGGTCTGAATATAATCGGTAATTCCAAGAGAGGCTACTTCAATTAAACGAAATTGCGCTGAAGGATTCAAAAATTCAGGATATAAAATAATGCTAAAAGTCAGGTTTTTATTTGCCTCACTTTCCCATTTGTTTTGGTCTTGACCCTTGCCCTTTGTCTGTTTATATGCTATAATGACAGTCCCTTCATCCGGTTTTTCAGAATGAAGCAATTTGTCAGTATAGACATTAGTAGACTCAGTCTGCTTAAGTTCAATGATATGACTTCCAATTATGGGCTTATTCATATGTTTATACCTTTATTGCAAAATTATAAACTAACTTGGTATAAATCTTGTTAAAGATAAGAAGCTGGTAAAGAAATGATCTGTACTAAAAATATATTGTGTACAACTTATTGATTTTCGGCACAACTCCAAAGATATATGTTTTTAGGGGTTGTTTATTTTGTTTAACTTTGTAAATTGATTTTGTAAATTTTAAGAATGATAAAAAAAGCAACAGAAAAGACTGAATCGGCCATGTTGGCTGATATTGTTATCAACGCTATATATGAAAAGAAAGGTGAACAGGTTGTTAAGATCGACATGCGTCCTATCAACAGCCCAATCGCAGATTTCTTTATTGTTTGTCAGGGCAGCAACCGCACTCAGGTAGAGGCGATCGCTGATTCGATAAATGAAGAAGTCAACAAAGCAATTGGCGTTCGACCTTCACATCTGGAAGGACGTGAGAATGCAGAATGGATGCTCATTGATTATTTTGATGTTGTGGTTCATATTTTCCAACCTGAAACGCGAGGTTTTTATAAGCTAGAAAGCCTTTGGGCAGATGCTGATATCACCGAAGTTTCTGAGCCTGGAGCTGAAGTTAAACCCAAAAGGGCAGCCGTTAAAAAGGCTGTGACTCCGGTTAAAAAATCTAACAAAAAGAACGTATAACTGTTACCCGATAATATAAAACTGCATCGCAAATGGCAGACGAAGATAGCAAACCCCCAATCATACCGGGAAGTAATGGGAAGATTCCCAAGCCTAAGTTTAATTTTTACTGGATCTATATCCTGTTGATAGGTGTTTTTCTTGCAATGACTTTTTTTAACTGGAATGGTACTGTTAAAAAAATTGATGAGGCAAAACTAAGAAAGTTGATTTCTGAACAGTATGTTGATAAAATTCAAGCTGTCAATAAGGATTATGCACGTATTTTTATCAAGAAAGATAAATTAAGTCTTCCTGAGTTTAAAGATGTTCAAAGCAGCAAGAGTTATGGTGGCGAATCACCTCAATATACTTTTCAATTTACCTCACCGGAATCTTTTGAAAGGCTGGTCAAGGAAGAACAGATGAAAAAAGATGCCAAGGGTGATCCTATTATTGTAGATGGGAAGCCGGCAATGATTGAAAATCCTGTTTATGTTGAGAATATTAATGAGCGCAATTGGGCTGGTGACTTTATGGGATTGATATTCCCAATTTTACTATTGGTTGTTGCCTGGTTCTTTATCATGCGAATGATGAACAGGGGTTCCGGTGGAGGCGGTCAGATCTTTAATATTGGCAAATCCAAGGCACAATTGTTCGACAAGGACACAATGGTTAATATTAATTTCAACGACGTTGCCGGTTTACAGGAAGCGAAAGTTGAGATCATGGAGATCGTTGACTTCTTAAAAAGCCCTAAAAAATATACGCAGCTTGGTGGTAAAATACCAAAAGGCGCATTACTAGTTGGCCCTCCGGGAACAGGTAAAACATTGCTGGCAAAAGCTGTAGCCGGTGAGGCAAAAGTTCCTTTCTTCTCGCTTTCAGGTTCAGATTTTGTTGAAATGTTTGTGGGTGTTGGTGCAAGCCGCGTACGTGACCTGTTTAAACAGGCCAAAGAAAAGGCGCCTTGTATCATTTTTATTGATGAAATTGATGCTATTGGACGTGCCCGTGGAAGGAATTCATTCACTGGTGGTAACGATGAACGCGAGAATACGCTTAATCAGTTGCTGACCGAAATGGATGGTTTCTCAAGCAACAATGGTGTTATTATTCTTGCTGCAACAAACCGTGCCGATATTCTGGACCGTGCATTATTACGTGCCGGACGTTTTGACAGGCAAATCCATGTTGAATTGCCTGACCTTGAAGAACGTAAGGCAATATTTCTGGTACACATGCGTGGCCTGAAATATGATGTTGAAGGTGTAAATGTTGAATTCCTTTCAAAACAGACTCCCGGTTTTTCTGGTGCTGACATTGCCAATGTTTGTAATGAATCAGCCTTGATTGCCGCACGTAAGGAGAAGGAATTGATTGAGAAACAGGACTTCATTGATGCCATCGATAGAATCGTTGGTGGATTGGAAAAAAGAAATAAAATCATTTCGCGTCACGAAAAAGAGGTTATCTCTTATCATGAATCTGGTCATGCAGCTGTCAGCTGGATGTTGGAACATGGCTCTCCGCTGGTAAAAGTAACCATTGTACCACGTGGAAAATCACTGGGCGCAGCATGGTATTTGCCTGAAGAAAGACAAATTACTACATTTGATCAGATGTTTGATGAATTGGCTTCAGGATTGGGTGGTCGTGCTGCTGAAGAGATATTCTTCGGGAAAATTTCTACCGGTGCACTGAGCGATTTGGAGAAAGTAACCAAACAGGCTTATTCTATGGTTGTCTTTTTTGGTCTGAACGAAAAGATCGGTAACATAAGTTACTATGATTCGACAGGTCAGTCTGAATATAACTTTACAAAGCCATACAGTGAGAAGACTGCTGAAACAATTGACAGTGAAATAAGTAAATTGATCGAATCAGCCTATCAGCGTGCCAAAGAGATTCTCCTCGAAAACAGGGATAAACTTGAAAAACTGGCTCAACAACTATTGACCAAAGAGGTCATCTATCGTGAAGACCTTGTATTGATTTTTGGTGAACGTAACTTTAAAGAGGAAAAATTGATTCTTGACAATGGTGATTTTACAGATCTTGCACCTAAAGAGATCAATGACATTCCACAATTAATTCCGATTGCTAAGGGAGAAAAGAAAGTAAGTAAGCCTGACGATAAACAATCATTAACAGAAGAATAATCTGCACTATCGATGGAAGAGACAACCTCCAAGGAAAAGATGCTGAAGAGCATCAGGAATGCGTTAATTCATAAATCTGTAAATCCCTACCCGGGAGTAGATTTAGAGTCTTCTATTTATCCTCCGCTAACAGATATGCCCGACCTTACTTTTGCTGAGGAATTCACAAAAGTAAACGGTCAGTTTGTTTATTGTGAAGATGTGATGTCACTGGTCGAGAATCTAAAGATCATGTCTGAAGAACGTGGCTGGTCAAAGATTTTTAGCTTTGATAGCCAGTTAACCAAAGTACTTGATGCTGCCGGAATTGTTCATTCTTCCAAAAAGGAAGATTTTGCAGATTTAAAGGTTGCAGTCACTTTCTGCGAGTTTCTGGTTGCACGTTTAGGTTCTGTTCTTATCTCTTCACGACAGACTGCCGGTCGCAGATTAAATATCTTCCCAGAAGTCCACGTAGTTGTTGCTATGTCTTCTCAGATCGTCCCCGATATTGAGAATGCAATGACAGCCATTCGTGCGAAATACCGTGGAAGACTGCCATCTCTGATCAGTCTGCTTACAGGTCCAACCCGTACAGCCGGTATTGAACCTTCACTGGTTTTAGGTGGTCATGGCCCACACGAAGTTTTTGTGTTTCTTGTTGATGACACTCAAACCCCTCCAAAAGATGAGTAGAGACAATTGGGTAAAAGTTTTTAGTTCTTCAAAAAGCTATCTTGTTGAGATTACAAAAGGTATTTTAGAAGAAGAAGGAATCGAAAGTGTTATTATCAATCAAATCGACTCTGCCTATTTATTTGGTGAAAGTGACCTCTTTGTCAAAAATGAGGATGCACTTACTGCCTTGCAGATCATAAGTCAAATCGAAAGTGAATAATTTAGTATTACGCACCATAACAGGTGTTTTCTTCGTTGCAGTTGTTGTTTCTTCGGTAATATTCAATCCTCTGTTTTTTGCCTGTTTATTCTTTTGTGTAACGTTGCTTGGACTCCATGAGTTTTATAAGTTATTACAAAAGGGGGGAAGAGCTCCACAAACCTGCTTGGGTTTAGTCTCGGGTGGACTTCTTTTTGCAGGACTTGCTGCAGTGGCAAACAATTGGATCGGGACAAAATATCTTACTGTGTTGTTGGTTTTGATTCCAATATCATTTATTTCAGAGCTTTACAGAAACAAACCATCACCATTTGAAAATGTTGCTTTAACTTTGTTGGGCGTATTCTATATTGCTTTACCATTTGGGTTGATGAACTTTTTTTACCTCCCGGGAATCCATTATACTTTCATCGTCCTGCTTGGTTATTTTGTCATCTTATGGATAAATGATACTTTTGCATACCTGTTTGGCAGTGCATTTGGAAAACATCGGTTGTTTGAACGTATTTCTCCCAAAAAATCATGGGAAGGAAGCATTGGTGGCGCTTTGGTAAGCATCATCGCTGCAGGATTGTTTGCCTCATTCGATCATTCACTGTCATTGATACAATGGATTACAATTACAGTGATTATTGTCATCAGTGGAACATTGGGTGACTTGGTTGAGTCAATGCTAAAACGGAGCCTTAACTGTAAGGATTCCGGAACGCTTTTACCAGGGCATGGAGGGATACTCGATCGTTTTGATGCAGTATTGATCTCAGCCCCATTAATTTTTGTTTATATTCAATGGATTAATTAATAACGTGGAATGAAAATACATAAAGAAGGATATCAGATTATTCTAACAGCTTTTGTAATTTTGGCATTACTGGCATCCGGAGCAGCTTTCCTGCTATCAGGTTTGTTGATTCTCATGTGTGCAATTTTGTTTGTCCTCTCAGGGTTGTTTATTTTTATCGTCAGATTTTTTCGTTATCCTCAACGACCTATCAGCTTGGGGATTGAAAATATTATCTGTCCTGCAGATGGTAAAGTTGTTGCCATAGAAGAGGTTGAAGAAAAGGAATATTTCAAGGGAAAACGGATCCAGGTATCTGTTTTTATGTCTCCCAATAATGTCCATGTTAACTTTTTCCCGATAGACGGTAAAGTAGTCTATTCAAAATACCACTCAGGGAAATATCTGGTTGCATGGCACCCAAAATCGAGCGAAGAAAATGAACGTACAACCGTGGTCATTCAGGGAGAAGGAAAGCGTGTAGTATTGATGCGTCAGATAGCAGGTGCTGTAGCACGTAGAATAGTTTGTTATGCCAAAGAAAACCAGATTGCAGAACAGGGTGGTGAAATGGGCTTTATAAAATT